>Ga0172365_10001276_pt1 | contig 18106 bp, 20 predicted proteins | sample LakKivSesite48cm_FD_114535 | JGI IMG/M metagenome (GOLD analysis project Ga0172365, IMG submission 114535) | Sediment microbial communities from Lake Kivu, Rwanda - Sediment site 48cm | ecosystem: Environmental > Aquatic > Freshwater > Lake > Sediment | place: Rwanda: Western Province, Lake... | reverse complement strand
TGTTTTCTAACGGCACTATTTTAGGAATAATAGCCTTTTTTTTCAAAACTGAATTATCCTGGTCAAGTTTTTTTATTGGCATTGTTCCTCACGGCATAATTGAGATTCCGGCAGTAATTCTGGCTGGCGCCATCGGTTTCAAGCTGGGAAAAACTCTGTTTGACAGAATTTTCAAAAAGCGGGCCCCGCAAAAACTTGGCCAGGGTGACAGGACAGATATTAAAACGGAATTAAACACCGCTTTGGTTTTTTTTATAAAAGTTTTATTTCCCTTTTTAGTTCTGGCAGCTGCCGTTGAAATTTTCATCACCATTCAGCTTTTGTAGAAACAAAAAACCCGGCCAAGGCCGGGTTTTTTGTTTTTCGGGATTATCTGTTGAAATCTCTTTTTGGTCTTCTTTTTGACCAGCACTCTTTGCAGTAAAGAGGTCTGTCTTGAGCCGGTTCAAAAGGAAGTTCGGTGATTTCTGCCCCGCAGTCCGAGCATTTCCAATTGCCTTTGACTGTTTCCCGGGGCCTAAATCCTCTGTCTGAATCGAACGCCATGTTATTTTTGTTTTGATGACTACTAAATTAAAAGCGACCTTGAAACTTTAAGTCGCTACACTTAACTACTACTAAGCTACTTCGACTTATCGTCTAGGTTGATTATAGAGCATCCATAAACAATGTCAACCCCCAAATAATTAAATCAGGTGGGGTTGACTTTAAAAATGAGAGCGGTAAGTTGAAGGTAGAACCCAAAGGTCGGCAAATACAATCCACCTAAGTATTACCACTATGGCAAAAGAAGTTATAAAAAAAGACGGTACCAAAGAGCCTTTTGATGCTGAAAAAATTAAAAACTCAATCGCCGGTGCTGCCATCAGAACCGACCTTTCGGAAGAAAGAAGAAATGAAGTAGTCGGCCGGGCGGCAGCTGTTGTAATTCAGATGGCAGAGGGAAAAGAAGAAATAGCCACTTCTGAAATTAGAGAAAAAATTCTCAGCGAGCTGGATATTATAGAGCCTGCTGTTGCCGAATCCTGGAGAAAGTATGAAGAAGGAAAGGAAAGGGTTTAAATTATTTTTGATGCGTTTGAAGGAGAAAGCGTCCCGCCCCAATTGGGGACGGGACGCTTTTTTCGGAGTGGACAAAACGTCTCAAAAATGGCAAAATTAAACAAGAGTTAAGAAAAATGCCAAAAAAAGTAAAATCTTTTGATGAAGAATTGTATCAAAAGGTTAGAATTGTTGACCTGATTCTTTTTGGTATTAATTCAATAATAGAAAACAAAGAAAAATGTACTTTTGAAAGATTGGTTAAAGAATGCTTTATTTTATTTCCCGGGGCTTTTAGTTTCTTTCAAAGTCCTCAATGGCCGGACTCTCGAAAACTGGACCGGCCCCTGCGAACTCTAAGAAAAAGAAAATTAATCACCGGCAGCCCTCAAACCTTTTTTTCTCTGACCAAAGAGGGAAAGCAGATAGCCGAAGAAGTGGCAAAAACTTTTCGTCAGAGAAAATTGTTTAAATAAATCTTGCACCGCTTGCACCGAAGGAACAATTAATTTTAAAGTTGACAAAATTAAAGTTTCATTATATAACAAGATATTAATTAAAAAAGGAGGAAAGGAAATGTTCTTTAAAAAAGCTTTGATATTTGTGTTGGTTGCGATTTTCATTTTCTTTGGCACGGTTGCTGGCGCAGGCACGGTTGCTGGCGTAGAAAATACAAGAGTGGTTCTCTTGTATTATTTTAACTACAGGATGCTCTTACAGGAGTTTCCGTTTGAACCGGAAAAAGCAGTTTTTCCGGTTTACAGACAGATCCCGGAAAGCACAACCTTGATAAGAGACACGATAGAACTTCTTATCATGATAAGAGACACGATAGAACTTCTTATCAGGGGAGAGCTGACAGAAGAAGAAGAGGAGCTTGGATTTATTACCGAGTTTCCTCACCCGGGATTCAGATTAGTTGATTTAGATTTGACAGAAGATGGGACACTAATTCTGGAATTTACGGAGATATTCGGCTTTACCACCGGCGGCTCGGCTCGAATACTGGTGATGCGGGAACAAATTGAAAAGACCGCTTGCCAGTTTGCCGCGGTAAAAAGAGTTGAATATTTTCCAGAGTCCTTATTTCAACCTTAGTTAGAATCTTATAAGAAAGGAGGGATAGGCGGTGAGAAGAGGAAGAGGAAGATTGATGCTACTCGTTGTTCTGGCAATTGCCCTGGCAATTGTTACAACATCCTGTAGTTTTCGAATCATATTCTCAATCCCAACGACGCCAGCAGTAAAATGTAGTTTGGAAGTTGTTTCCCAAGCGTTCTCCGTGGGAGGGTACATTTACGTCAATGGAAACTACACCGGTGAGTTTCTGAAGGCATTTGGTAGCAAAACCATTTACAACGTACCTTGCTACCAAAATGTCGCAGTCTACATTATTGATCCGTATGGCTATCCGAGCCATACGGAATATGTATACACCAGACCGGGGGCGGGGGAAAATATTGTTTATTTCTACTGGTGGTAAAGTTGGTAATAGCAAACCAAGCTTATGCCCGCTTGATTTTAAAGTTTAAGCGGGCTCTTCTTTTTAATACTATTTAAAAATATGTTATAATATGAGAAATTATGTTATAATCTGAAAAATAATGGAGTGTAAACAAAAAGAAAATTTAAAAAATTGCCCCTGCACTTATCCCGGCTGTCCGAGAAAGGGGATTTGCTGCGATTGTATTAGACATCATTGGCAGAATGGCGAATTGCCGGCTTGCTTTTTTTCCAAAGAAGCGGAAGAAACTTATGACCGCTCAATTGAAAATTTTATTCAGGAGCAAAGGGCTTGACAAAAAAAGCAGTGTTTGATAGGATTTAGATAGAGTATAATACTTAAAAATTGAATAAAATAAATGCCGGGTATTTGAGCGAAGCGAAGCGAATTTCTCAATGCCCAGCACTTCAAGAGAGAAGAATGCGTAAGCTTTTATTGGACTTTACCAGCAGCTTGTATAAGCTAGCATTCTTCTCTCTTTTTCTTTTGGCAAAGGTAATTTTTTGGTAGAATAAAAATATATTGGGCAGAGGATAAAATCCTCTTTGATATATGCTTAAAGAGTTTAATGTTTCAACCAGGGAAAGATACCAATTGATGGACATTACTGACAAAGTGGAAGAAATAGTCAAAGAAAGCGCTATTAAAGACGGACTGGTTTTAGTCTTTGTGCCGCATTCAACAGCCGCTATTTTATTAACCGAGAATGAAGAGGGGCTGAAGGAGGATTGGTTGGATTTTCTTAAGAAATTGGTTTCTGGTTTTGATTTTCTTCACAATAGAGTCGAAGAGGATAAATCCTCTTCTTCACCTTCCCTTTCACTTCGTGAAAGCTCGGTAGTTGACGATAATGCCGATTCTCATATTCTTTCCGGTTTATTAGGACAGGAAAGAATCCTGCCGGTGAAAGGCGGCCGGCTCATCCGGGGGACCTGGCAGCAAATTTTTTTATTAGAATTAGACGGGCCGAGGAGCAGAAAAATAATTGTTAAAATGATAAAAGATTAAATGCCGAAAAAGGAAAAAAATAAGCGCTATTGGTCAGCTTATATAACCAAACATAGTTTTGCTCTGGATTTGGAAGAGGGCGTTTTTACCCGGGATAAGCCGCGAAAGATTGCCGCATCACTTAAAAAATCAGCCGAGGCGAGCAGACGCCGCAAGGGTACGCCGTTTCAATCAGCCATGTCCATGCTTAATTTTTATATCAATCGCGCCGGCAAAAATTTAAAACCAAAAAGAAAAAGAATTCTGGAACGGGCAAAAATAGAATTGCGAAAATTATTTAAAACTTAGCTTTTTCAAATTTTTGACTTTTTTTAAGATTTTTGATATAATCTAAACAGCTAAAGGCGTTATGCCTTAATTTCAATTTAACAAGGAAGGGGTGACCGGTGGTGGTCAAGGTTGATGTGGAAAGAGTTGATGGCCGGGCGATGGAAGTGACAGCTTTTGTTGGCGACATAGGAATAAACTATGTTCGGACAAAAGACGGAGGATACAAAGAAGTCTCTCGTCGGAGGTATGGCGTGAGAGTGTTGGACCAGGACACCATGTGGATTCCTCCCGGAGAGTATTCGGAGCTCTGCCAGAAACTCGGTAAAATTTTTAGCGAGGACCGTTCTAAGTCTCGTCCTCGCAAAAAGAGCAAAAAGAAGCTCCAGTCGGAGCTTCAGGGGAAGCTCTTTTAATGGCGCGGCCTGAAACATTGCTAGCCCAGGGGCCGCGCTTCTTGTTTTTTAAGAATCAAAATAATCAAACATCTAAAAGTTTTGACATTGAATCTCTAACAGGATATCATAAAAAAAGAGATAATAATGTGGGGAAATCTAATTTAGCCATAAAAATTTTTGGCGGAGTTATTCTCGGCGGATTAATTTTGGTTTTTATCTGGTTTTTATTTTATAATAACGAAAAGCGAGTTAATACGAAAAAAGAAACTATGCCTCAAGTTGAAATTATTCTTCCCCAGCCGGATAAAACAGGCCAAACTTCCCTTGAAGAGGCGCTTTCAAAGAGAAGAAGCGTTAGAAATTATAAGGACGAACCTTTAAATTTAAAAGAAATATCTCAAATTTTATGGGCAGCTCAGGGAATCACGGCTCCTGAATTTGGCGGCCGGACTACTCCTTCGGCCGGCGCCCTTTACCCTTTAGAGGTTTATCTGGTGGTAAAAAATGCAAATGAAATTAAGGCGGGCGTATATCAATATCGGCCAGCCAGCCACAAATTAACCGAAGTTTTACCAGGAGATATAAGCAGCCAATTGGCCAGAGCAGCCCTCGGACAGATGTTTATAGCCGAGGCGCCGGTAAATTTGGTTTTTTCAGGCGTTTTTTCAAGAACTACCTCAAAATACGGCGACCGGGGGATTCAATACGTTTACATGGAAGTTGGCCATGCTGCTCAAAATGTTTATTTGCAGGCTCAGAGTTTAGGATTGGCAACAGTGGTGGTGGGAGCTTTTGACGATGAAGAAGTGAAAAGAATGTTGAATATGTCAGAAGAAGAAACCCCTTTGTATATAATGCCGGTGGGGAAAGTTATGTTTTAGAGAATAACTTTAATTACCATCGCCTCGTTCCCGTCAATGGGAACTCGGTATATGAACAATAATAGACCGGTTCAATTATCTCCCAATTCTTTGAATTTATATCTGGAGTGCCCCTGCTGTTTCTGGCTGGAAAAGAAAATGAAAATCAGAAGACCCCAGCCCTATCCTTACGCTTTGAATGCTGCCGTTGACCTTCTTTTGAAAGAGGAATTTGACGGCTACCGGAGAAAAGGCGAACAGCATCCTTTGCTTTTAGCCCACAATATTAAGGCAAAACTTTTTCCCAACCAGGAACTGCTGAACCAGTGGAGGAGCAACTTCAGCGGAATCCGCTATTATGATAAAGAATTGGGGGCCACTCTTTTTGGCGCGGTTGACGATATTCTGGAGTTTGAAGACGGCAAATTAGCCCCTCTGGATTATAAATCCACGGGCAGCGCCACGGCCAATATCTACGACCGTTTTCAGATACAGATGGATGTTTATACCTATCTTCTGGAGAAAAACGGATTTTCAACAACCAGAAAAGGATATTTAGCTTTTTATATTGTCAACAAGAAAAACGGTTTTGGAGACAGATTGCCTTTTAGAAAAGAAATCCAGGAAATAGAAACAGACCCTTCGGACATCACTCAATTGTTTAAAGAAGCGGTGGCAATTTTAAAAAGGGTTGTGCCGCCGCCCCATAGCCGGGAATGCCAATACGGCCAATGGTTCAAAAAAGCTGCCCGTTTCAACAGCTAAAATTTATGGCCAAAAATAAATCAGCCAAAGTTATTATGGGCGGAACTTTTGATATTTTGCACCGCGGACACCGGGCATTATTAAAAAGGGCTTTTGGTTTGGGGGAAACGACTATCGGATTGACTTCCAATAAAATGGCTGAAAAAATTAAAAAGAGAAAGATTAGAAATTTTCGGGACAGAAAAAAAGAATTGGAAAAATTTATAGAAAAAGAATTTCCTGGGAAATACGGCATAATAAAGATTGAAGACAAATTCGGACCCACCTTAAAAGAAGATTTTGATTATCTGGTGGTTTCTCCGGCAACCTACCAAACAGCCTTGCTCATCAACAGGAAACGCCGGAAAATAAAGAAAAAACCGATAAAAATCGTTAAAATAAGGTTTGTTTTGGGAAAAAACGGCAAGCCCATCAGCACCAGTCAAATGATAAAGGGTAAGCATCATTTATGAAATTAATTAAAAACCGGGAGAGAAAGATTGTTTGGACCCAGCATTCAAAGATGAAATTAAAGCAGTACCGTTTTTCAGAAAAAAGAGTTTTAAGGATTTTCCGCCAGCCGGATAGAACAGAAGAGGGGATTGTTGAAGGAACAATGGCGGCCATGCAGATTACCGGCACCAAAAAACATCCGACCGAGGCCTGGCTGATGTACCAAATCGTTAAAATAAAAAACCAGAATGCGAAAATCAAAATTATCAGCGCCTGGAGGTATCCCGGAAGAACGCCCCAAGGCGAAAGGCCGATTATTCCGGAGGATACTCTTAAAGAATTAGGTTTAATTTAAATGTAATTATGAGATATTCGTCAATCGTCGGTTGGATTCTTTTAATCGCCGGACTTGTTTTGATAGGCGGGACCTTGATGTCTTGCTATAATATTTTTACCGGTAAAACCGAAGCGCCGGCAGTTTTCAAGATTAAACCAGAAGAAACTTTAGCGCCAGCTAAACCGGCCATTCCAACCACTCAGGCTGAAATTCAAGAAGAAATGGAAAAAATGATGGCTGAGCAATTAAAAGAGGTTTTACCGCTTGACGCTTTGCCCAAAATACTCAATTTGGTTGTCTGCTCAATGCTGGCTTTTATTTTGATTTTTGGCGGCAGCCAGATTTCCGGCCTGGGCATAAAGATAATCAGGTAATATTCAATGATATAAGCAGCGAAAAGACAAAATATGGTCAGGCAATATTTAATTTGGCAATTTTTTGACGTGCCCAGGGAAATCATCAAGGCCTGGAAGAATTTTCTTTTGTTTTATTTAAACTATTTTTCAATTCCCTTGCTGATAAAGACCTTTTTTTCTCACTGGAGAAGATACCAATGGTCTTATGGCCGAGGATTTGAGATAGGGAGATACCTTGAAGTTTTCTTTTCCAATTTAATTTCCAGAGTTTTGGGAGCCGTCGTCAGAAGTTTTTTGATATTTTTTGGACTCATCGTGGAAATTTTTATAGTTCTGGCTGGCTTCATTGTTTTTATCGGCTGGCTGGTTATGCCGGCGCTTTTAGTTGCCGGATTAGTTTTCGGGCTTAAAATTGTTTTTTAGCCAATGGCAAATAAATTTAATTTTAATTTAAAAACGACGGCGATTTATCGGGCAGTCAAATGGGCAAAGAATCCTGTTTTTAAATTGGCCAAATCTTCTTTAAGAAAGCTGTGTTTGGTTTTATTTGTTTTAATTTTTTTAACGTTCATTTACGGATTTTTAACCGATGCCATCAGCCAAAAGGCCCAATCTTTAACCTTAGGATTAGCGACAATTTTTCTTACCTTATTTTTAACTTTCTGGCTGATAGAATCTTTTTTGAATTCAAAGATTAAAAAGCCCAGATTAAAAGCAACGATAAAGGAAGTTGTTTCTAATTTGGAAAAATATAATCTGGCAGATTTTTTAAGTTTTGAAGCTGCCAGAGCGGTTTCAGATTCCATAAAATTCTGTAGAAAAAGGAAAATTGCCGAAATCAGCTCAACTGTGCTTTTCTACTTTCTTCTTGCCAATAATCAAAATTTAAATTTTATATTTTCTCGAGCCCTTTTGAACGTTAAAGAAATTAAGCAATTTCTTCAAAGCTATTTTAAAACCATAAGCTCCCAATCTCAACCTATAAACATGGTTTATGCCGGGGATTTTCAGCATTCAATTTTTGAATCTCTGAAAATAGCCGAAAAAAAGAATCATTTGAGAATTGAAACGGAAGATATAATTGCCGGTCTGGCCAAACATGATTTAATTTTTAAAAGAATTTTAATTGACAATAATCTCAAAGCTCAAGATATTGAGAATTTAAGCTGGTGGCTGGGAGATTTGGAAGAAAAGATAAAAGAAAATAAAAGATTCTGGGAATGGAAAAACTTGGTAAAAAAAGGTTCTTTAGGAAAGGAATGGACGGCCGGCTACACTCTTACCTTAGACCGGTTTTCAACCGATTTGTCAGAGCTGGTCAGGAAAAGGGGATTGCCCGAAATCATCGGCCATCAAAAAGAAATTAGTGCCATGGAAAGAATCTTATCCAGAAGAGAAATAAACAACGTCTTGATAGTGGGAGAATCAGGCAGCGGCAGAAAAAGCATGATTCATGCTCTGGCTAAAAAAAGCGTTTTAGGAGAAAGTTCAGCCGAAGTAAATTACAAAAGAATTATTCAACTGGACCTGACAAATCTTTTAGCCCAGATTTCATCTTTTGAAGAGGTGGAAGTAACTCTGGACAATATCTTCAGGGAAGTGATTTTGGCTGGCAACGTTGTTCTGGTCATAGACGAGTTTCATAATTTTATCAGCGGCGGCTTCAGGCCCGGGGTAATAGATATTTCCGGTGTTCTCGCTCCTTACCTGGCCTATCCTGCTTTTCAGATTGTCGCCATTACCACTTTTGAAGGTCTTCACAAAAACATTGAGCAAAATCCTTCTCTTTTATCTCTGTTTGAAAAAGTTGAAGTTGCTGAAATTTCTGAAAGAGAAACATTGATGCTTTTGCAGAACCTGAGTTTAATATTGGAACAAAAATACAAAAAATTCGTTTCTTACCAATCCCTCAGAGACATCATTGTTTATTGTTCAAAGTATTTGCCGGCCATTCCTTTTCCTGAAAAGGCAATGGATTTGCTTGATGAGGTGATGGTTTACCTTTTTCAAACCGCCATCAAAGACAAAGTACTTTTGCCAGAACACATTGCTTATCTTGTTTCAGAGAAAACTCAAATTCCGGTTGGAGAAATAGAAAAAGAAGAAAGACAGGTTTTGCTTAATTTGGAAAATTTAATCCACGAGAGAATTATCAATCAAGAAGAAGCGGTCAAAGAGGTTGCCGCCTCCCTGAGAAGGGCCCGGGCCGAGGTTGCCACCCGGTCCGGCCCCATGGGAACTTTTTTATTTCTGGGACCAACCGGCGTTGGAAAAACCGAGACCGCCAAAGCCCTGGCCGAAATATACTTTGGTTCTGAAGATAGAATGATAAGATTAGATATGTCAGAATTTCAGAGCGCGGCGGATATTCCTCAGTTACTGGGAGCTCCGGGCGAGGAAGGACTTTTAACCACCCAGGTTAGAAAAAGACCGTTTTCTTTAATACTTTTAGACGAAATAGAAAAAGCCCATGCCCATGTCTTAAATCTATTTTTGCAAATACTGGACGAAGGACACGTCACAGACGGCCTGGGCCGTAAAGTTGATTTTAAAAATTCAATCATTATTGCTACCTCTAATGCCGGTTATCAAATAATTCTGGAGGCCTTAAGAGAAAAAACCGAATGGTTCAAAGTTAAACAAAAACTTCTGGACCGTCTTTTTGAAGAAGGCATTTTCCGGCCGGAATTTATCAACCGCTTTGACGCCATGGTGGTTTTTAGACCGTTAAGCAAAGAGAATCTTTTGGCTATAGCCGATTTGATGCTTAAAAAATTAAAGAAAAACCTGAAAGAAAAAGAGATTGACTTTGTTATTACCGAACCTCTCAAAGAAAGAATAGCTGAGTTGGGTTACGACCCGACCTTTGGCGCCAGGCAGATGAGAAGAGTTATTCAGGACAAAGTTGAAAATGTTTTAGCCCAGGCCATCTTATCCGGCCAGATTAAAAGAGGGGGTAGAGCAAAAATAGATCCTGACAGTTTTAAATTAATCGTCAATTTGTAAATAAGGAATAGGTTAATATCAGTTCAAAAAGCAAAAAACCCGCGAACGAAAAGCGGGATTTTTTATGCCGCAGTTCTACTAGCCTGTGGATTTTCTGTGGAAAAATAAGCCGTGATTTTTTATTTTGTTCTTATTTCATCTGTTTTTTGAATGGAAAAGAATGGTTGACTAAGAATATAAAGTGGATAATAATATAAGTGAAGTGGGGAATTGTGGATAAGTATGTTGATAACCAGCCACTTCTGTGGATAACCATGTTTAGCGGAGAATATACCTATTCAATAGACGAAAAGAAAAGATTGGCTGTTCCTGTTAAATTCAGGCAGCTCTTGGGCAAGAAAGCGGTTATTACCCGGGGACTGGACCAATGTTTGTTTCTTTACCCGGCTAAAGAGTGGGGGAAACTGGCCAAAAAAATATCTAAACTTCCTCTGGCCCAGTCAGATGCCAGAAGTTTTGCCAGATTGATGCTAGGCGGAGCAATGGAAGTAAGTTTTGATAATCTGGGCAGAATTTTAATCCCTGATTATTTAAAAAATTATTCGGGGCTTAAAAAAAGAGTTATTTTCGTTGGCCTTTACGACAGGATTGAGATTTGGGATGAAAGAGAATTCCAGAAATACAAGAAGAAAACGGAAATGGCAGCTGGCGACATAGCAGAAAGATTAAAGGAGCTGGGCGTTTAATTTTAATATGGTTCATATACCGGTTCTTCAAAAAGAGGTTCTCCAGTGTCTTGAGCCAAAGCCGAATGAAAATTTTATTGACTGCACCATCGGCGAGGGCGGACATGGCCTGGCGATTCTTGAAACAATCAGACCAAGGGGCAAGTTACTGGGTATTGATTGGGATTCAGAAAATATCCGCCGCCTTAAAGCCAAAATCCAAAATTTAAAATTACAAAAAAGATTAATTTTAGTCAACGATAACTTTGCCAATTTAAAAGAGATTGTCAAAAGAGAAAGATTTCAATCGATTTCCGGAATTCTATTTGATTTAGGAATGTCAAGCTGGCATCTGGCAGAATCGGGTCGGGGATTCAGTTTTTTAAGGAACGAACCATTAGACATGAGATACGATTTAAGAAATCCTTTGACAGCCGAAAAGATAGTAAACTTCTGGTCGGAGCCGGATATAGAAAAAATTTTAAAAGAATTCGGAGAAGAAAATTTTGCCGAAGCAATTGCCAGGACTCTGATTGAAGAAAGAAGATTTGGCCCGATTAAAACAACTTTTCAATTAGTAAAAATCGTTAAAAAAGCAGTTCCTTTACGATATCAACATCCCGGCCCTCCCGAGCGTCAGCGAAGATTACATTGTGCGACAAGAACATTCCAGGCAATAAGAATTGCGGTTAACGAAGAGCTGGAAAATTTAAAAAAAGCTCTTCCCCAGGCAGTAGAAATTTTGCGCCCGGAGGGAAAACTGCTCGTTATTTCTTTCCATTCTTTAGAAGACAGAATTGTCAAAACCTTCTTTAAAAATTACACGGGTCCGACCCGTGTAAATCTGAGGATTTTGACGAAAAAACCAATAATTCCTTCGGAAAAAGAAATTAAAATTAATCCTCGTTCTCGGTCCGGTAAGCTGAGAGCGGCGGTAAAAATATGTCCAAAATAAATAAAGTTTTCGTCTCAGATTTCCCAGTTTCAGTAGTGCCCCTCAGATTAAAACTGAGTTCAGGCCTGAAATTTCTTTGGATTTTTACTCTTTTAATAATTTTTTCTCTTTTGATTGTCTTTATACATCAGCTTAATGCTTATACTGCGGAAGTTTATTTTATTCAGAATTCTGAAAAGAAAATAAGCCAGCTGAACCAGGAAAATAAAACCTTAGGAATTAATCTCGCCGAAGCTGACTCTTTATGGAATATCGGCAACTACGTTCAGAATTTTGAAAAAGCGAGCAGGATAGAATATATTCGGGTCCTGGAGAGTACGGTCTTGGCCAAATAACAATGGTTCGCTGGAGAATCAATTTTATTTTAGTATCCTTGTTTCTCTTAGGAATGGTCCTTATCGGCCGGCTTTTTTATATTCAAATCATTAAAGCCGATTTTTACCAGGCCCTGGCTCAAGGATTATATAGCAGCGATAGGCAAATTATTGGAGAAAGAGGAGAGATATTTTTTAGAAACGGCGAACCTTTAGCCGTAAACATAGATTGGTTCCTGGTTTTTTCCTCACCGATAGAAATTAAAGAAAAAGAGATTGTCGCCGGAAAATTAGCTGAGATTCTTGCTTTGAAAGGAGAGGATAAATCCTCTTCGCCTTTTGCTACGGTTGAGACAGCCAAAGATTTTATTTTAGAAAAATTGGAAAAAAATAATTTATATGAACCGATTAAAAACAGAATAACCGATGAGGAGATTCAAAAAATAAAAGAACTGAACCTGAAAGGAATTTATCTGGACAGGGAAAAAGGCAGATACTATCCCCAGGGAGCTTTTGCTTCCCAGTTAGTCGGTTTTGTCGGCGCCGACCAACAAGGACAATACGGCCTGGAAGGTTATGAAGACGAGATTTTACGGGCTAAAAAAGGCCAGAGGAGCGGCGAAGATATTTTTTTAACCGTTGATTACTCCATTCAATTCAGAGCTGAAAAACTTTTAGAACAGGCAAAAGAAAATCTGGACATTGAAGGCGGAGAAATTATAGTTATTAATCCTAATTCCGGAGAAATTTTAGCCCTGGCCAATTTGCCAAACTTTAACCCCAATCAATATTCAACGGTTTCTGATTTTAAGATTTTTAAAAATGCGGCAACCCAAAAAATCTTTGAGCCGGGCTCTGTTTTTAAACCAATCACCATGGCCGCCGCTTTAAATGAAGGGAAAATTACTCCCCAGACCACCTATCTTGACCCCGGAGCAATGGAATTTGACGGTTGGCCAATCTACAATTACGAGCGTAGAATTTATCGGGGCGAGACAACTCCGGAAATAACCATGACCGAGGTTTTGGAAAAATCTATTAACACCGGTGCCGTGTTTGCCGAACAACGACTGGGTCGGGAACTTTTTTTTCAATATATTGGAAAATTTGAATTCTTTGAAAAAACAGGCATTAACCTCCAGGAGACCGTTCCGGAGAACAAAGAACTTTATGAAGCGCGGCAACGGGGCCGGGAAATAAATTTCGTTACCGCCGCCTATGGCCAGGGAATAGAAATGACGCCCATCCAATTAATCAGGGCTTATTCAGCCATTGCCAATGGCGGAAAGTTAGTCAGGCCTTTTCTTGTTAAGAAGATTGTCAAGGGCGATGAGGTTTTGGAAGTCGCGCCCGAAATAGAAGAAGATTTGGTAATTTCTCCCAAAACAGCTGCCCAATTAACGGCCATGCTGGTCAGCGTGGTTGAAAACGGTTTTGCCAAATCGGCCAGAATTCCCGGCTATTGGGTTGCCGGCAAAACAGGCACGGCCCAGATGTCTTTTGCCGCTCTGGAAATAAATCAGAAAGGGTATTCTGATAAAACCTGGCAGAGTTTTGCCGGTTTTGTCCCGGCTTTTAATCCTGAATTTCTAATTTTAGTAAAATTAAACAATCCTAAAACCAAAACCGCCGAATACTCGGCAGTTCCCATTTTCCAGGATTTGGCAAAATATATCGTTGATTATTGTCAAATACCGCCAGACTATGAATAGCGGTAAGATTGGCATAATTCCTGGCTTAAATTAGACAAAATTTTAATTTTTTGATAAGCTAAAAAGGCGATAGATATAAGTATTACCATTGGCCCTATCGTCTAGCGGCTTAGGACGCAAGATTCTCATTCTTGTAACTCGGGTTCAAATCCCGATAGGGCCGCCATTTCTAACAGGATTAGCCCCTGTTAGAACAAAAAATCTATGTTTTCGTATGCCAATGGAAAGTTTGTTTTAACCGAAGAATTGGCTTTACCTCTAAAAGAAGATATCACAGGCACTATTCGCGGATTTCGCATTTTTACCGCCTGCCGTACCTTACCCAACGGCAGGGTTTTTCGTTTAGAAAATCACATTGATCGTTTGTTTAATTTTGCTAAAGCTGTTTTTATGGAATTACCTCACGATAAGAATAAGTTAAAAGAAATTATCCAAGAAACAATAATCAAAAACAAAGAAGAGGGCGAAGAAGATAAATCTTCTTCTTCCCCCTTCGTTGTCGCTCGGGAGGGCGAAGAGACTTCGTCTCTTCTTTCCCCTCGCTTCGCTCGGGAGGGGAAAGAGTTGCTGCTTGAGATAATATACAGCGGCGGTGAAGCAAATTTAAGCGGGGTGGCGCCGGCAGGAAAAGCTATTTTATATATAATGGTTCTTCCTTTAAAGATGCCTCCTGCCAGGTGGTACGAAAAGGGAATAAAGCTGGCAGTTTATCCTTACCAGCGCCAGTGGCCGGAAATTAAATTTTTGAATTATGTAGGTGGAGTTATTGCCCACCAAACAGTGGTTAAAAAATACGAAGCCGATGATGCCTTGTTTGTCTCGCCTGATGAAAAGAAAATTATTTTGGAAGGCACCACCTTCAATTTTTTTATAATAAAAAATGGCCTTATCCTGACTCACCCGGCAGACGGCAAAATTTTACCCGGCATCACGCGCCAAGTTGCCCTGGAATTATCTTGTCAGCAAGGGATTAAAACAAAAGAAGATTATTTTTCTCTTGATGATTTAGTTGAAGTTGAAGAAGCGTTTATCACTTCTTCAACGCGAAATATAGTGCCGGTGGTCAGGGTTGATGATATAGTCATAGGAAGCGGCCAGCCAGGGAAAATAACTGATAAATTAGCCAGGTTTTTTAAAGAATATCAGGCTAATTATTAGGGGAGGGAAGAATAAACCCTTAAATATACTGATTATGAATTTATTTCATACCAAATCCATTGAGAAGACCTTAAAAGAACTTTCTTCCTATCCGGAGGGTTTGACTTTAGAGGAAGTGAAAAACCGCTGGCAAAGATTCGGTCATAATGAAATACCCGAGAAAAAAGCCCTGCACCCTTTTTTTATTTTTTTGAAACAGTTCCATTCCTGGTTGATATATATTTTAATTGGCGCGGCTGTTTTCTCTTTTGTCACCGGCCATATGTTTGACGTCTACATCATTTTGGCCGTTCTTTTGTTCAATGCGCTTATGGGCTTTATTCAAGAATCAAAAGCGGAAAAAGCCATCAGAGCTTTAAAAAAGATGATTGTGCCTTTTGCCAAAGTTATTAGAGAAGGGGAGTTATTGAAAATTCCGGCCAGAGAATTGGTGCCCGGCGACATTATTTTATTGGAAGGAGGAGATAGAATTCCGGCTGACGCCAGATTGTCGGAATTAAAAAACTTTAGGACTATGGAAGCAGCTTTGACCGGCGAATCCCTGCCCATAAACAAAGACATTAAGGAGTTGCCGGAAAAAACCTCTCTGGTTGACCAAAAAAATATGGTCTGGCTGGGAACGTTTGTTGTGGCCGGCCAGGCCAAAGCAATAGTTACGGCCATTGGTCTGAAGACCGCTCTGGGTCAAATTGCCGAAAGCCTGGAAAAAATTAAAACTCCGAAAACTCATTTCAAAATAAAAACCGATTTATTAGTCAAGCAAATGGCCGGCCTGGCTTTTGTTTGTGTTTTGGCGCTTTTATTGGTTGAGTTATTTATTGGCCATTTTGGATTTAAAGATGCGTTTCGTTTTGCGGTGGCTGCTTTAGTTTCGGCAATACCCGAAGGGCTGCCGATAGTATTGGTCATTGTCCTGGCCATCGGAGCCCACCGCATGGCCAAAAGAAATGCCATCGTCAGAAATCTGCAGGCGACCGAAACCCTGGGCGTGGCCAATGTTATTGCCACGGATAAAACCGGAACCATTACCCAGAATACAATGAATGCAGAAAAAATAATTTTGTTAAATCAAGAAGAAATCAAGGTAACCGGAGACGGCTGGAAGCCCCAGGGCGAATTCATCCAAAAGGAAAAAGTTATCTTTCCTTTGGAAAATCGTCAATTAAGAAAGTTTTTACATATTGCCTGTATTTGTAACAATGCCAGATTAGTAAAAGAAGAAAAAAGAAAAGAATCTTACAAAATCATTGGCGACCCGACAGAGGGAGCTCTGGTTGTTCTGGCAGAAAAGGCCGGGCTTAAAAAAGAAGTTTTATTGGAAAAAGAAAAAAGAATAGATGATTTGCCGTTTAATCCGGAATTAAAATATGGGGCATCGCTGGCTATTTTGGCTAAAGATACGACAGAAAAAGAAATTTATGTAGTTGGGGCACCAGAAGCTATTTTAGAAGTTTCCATCTCAGGACTTGGAGAAAAAGAAAAAAAATTAACACCGGAAGAAAAAGAAGAAATTTTAAAAAAAGTAGATGACCTGGCAAAAAAAGGCCTCAGGGTTATCGGGTTGGCTTATAAAACCGTTCCTTTTGAAACGGAAAAATTGACCGAGGACCTAATTAAAAATCTTACCTTTGCGGGAATGGTAGGAATGAAAGATCCGCCGCGGCCCGAAGTTAAAGAAGCAATAGCTAAGACAAAAACAGCTGGCATCAGAGTAATTATGAAAACCGGCGACCATAAAGAAACTGCCTTAGCCATTGCCAGAGAAATCGGTTTAGTCAGTGAAGAAAAAGAAGCGGGGGATAAATATCCTCTGGCTTTAACCGAAAAAGAATTAGAAAAATTGAGCGAGAAAGAGTTTAGCGAAACAGTCAAGCATGTTTCAATTTTTGCCAGATTAACGCCGCAGATGAAATTAAAAATTCTGGAAAGTTTGCAAAAACAGGGGCATATTGTGGCGATGACCGGCGACGGGGTCAATGACGCCCCGGCTTTAAAAAAGGCTGACATTGGCATTGCCATGGGCCAGATTGGCACCGACGTTGCCAGAGAAAGCAGTGCTATGGTTTTGGCCGATGATAATTTTGCCTCTATTGTCAGCGCCATTGAAGAAGGGAGAACCGTTTTCACTAACGTTAAACAAACCAGCTTATTTTTAATTAGCACCAATTTTGCTGAAATTAGCACCCTGGTAACTTCTTTGGTCATCGGTGCTTACTTGTGGGGTCAAACCTTTTTGATTATTTTGCCGGCAACCATTATTTTTATGAATTTTGTCACCGATGGTTTTGCTGACGTCGCTTTGGCTACAGAACCCCGTCATGAAGATGTCTTGAAAAAACCGCCGAGAAAAAAAGAAGAAAATATTTTGTCCAAAGATATTTTCCCATTTTTAGTTTTAATGGTTGTCATTATGACTTTTCTGACTGTTTTTATTTTTAAAACCTTTTTAGTTCAGGATTCCTTGGAAAAAGCCAGGGCCGGTGCCTTTGCCGTTATGGCCATTACCCAGTTGTTTAATGTGCTTAATATGAGATCTCTTACTCAATCCATTTTTAAAATAGGTTTCTTTTCCAACAAATTCATAGTTGTGGGTTTGACAATTTCCATTATTTTAACAATAATAGCTCTTTTTGTCGGAGGTGTGGCGGAAAAATTTGGCTTTGAACCTCTTTCTCTTTCAGAATTTTTAATCATCATCTTGCTTTCCTCTCTGGTTTTATGGAGCGGCGAACTCTATAAATATTGGCGTCGAAAAGGCAACACGCTTTTTGTTGAAAAATTAGGATAACAACATTATAATAGGAAAACGTACTGAAAAAGGTCGAGGATAATAAAATTTTTTAATTTTAAAAAATATGTTAACTGATTTATTTTTTAGCTGGTTTGGATTAATCTTCGTTGCTTTGATTATTCTTTCCCAGGCAGTGAAGATTTGCCGGGAATACGAAAGGGGAGTGATTTTCAGATTGGGAAGATTTGCCGGCATCCGAGGCCCCGGGCTGTTTTTGATAATTCCGGTTATTGACAAGATGGTTAAATTAGAACTAAGAATAGTGACCTTAGACGTTCCGTCTCAAGATGTAATTACCAGAGATAACATTTCCATAAACGTTGACGCGGTTTTGTATTTCAAAGTGGCTGATCCTGAAAAAGCAATAATTGAGATAGAAAATTATCTAGTGGCTACCTCTCAAATTTCCCAAACCTCTTTAAGGGGAGTTGTTGGAGCTTCAGATTTGGATGAATTATTGGCTGAAAGAGAGAAAATTAACCAAAAACTTCACGAAATTATTGATAAAGCGACTGATCCCTGGGGCATAAAAGTAAC
>Ga0172365_10001275_pt1 | contig 18106 bp, 33 predicted proteins | sample LakKivSesite48cm_FD_114535 | JGI IMG/M metagenome (GOLD analysis project Ga0172365, IMG submission 114535) | Sediment microbial communities from Lake Kivu, Rwanda - Sediment site 48cm | ecosystem: Environmental > Aquatic > Freshwater > Lake > Sediment | place: Rwanda: Western Province, Lake... | reverse complement strand
GATAACGCCAACCTCGACATCAAGCTCATCTACCCCATTGCCATGGAGAAGGGCTTGCGCTTTGCTATCCGTGAAGGTGGACGGACCGTCGGGGCTGGAGTGGTGACCGATATTATTGAGTAAATGATTTGCCTGCAGACGGGAGAATACCTTTTCAGGGAGGCATGAAAGTGGCGCAAAAAATTCGAATAAAATTGAAAGCGTATGATCATAAGATTCTTGATCAGTCGGCTCTACGCATTGTGCAAACAGCAGAACGAACCGGTGCATTTGTTTCTGGCCCCATTCCTTTACCGACTGAAATCGTTAAATACACCGTTTTACGGTCTTCAAACATTGATAAGAAATCAAGAGAACAGTTTGAGCAAAGAACCCATAAACGGTTGATCGATATTATGGAGCCGAATCCGAAAACAGTTGACGCCCTGATGCATCTTGATTTGCCAGCCGGAGTCGATATTGAAATCAAACTGTAGCAGACGGCGGTAACGGAAGGAGAGAATTGGAATGCCTTTGGTAGAGTACGGCATGATTGGAGAAAAAATTGGAATGACCCGGGTATTCTCTGAAAATGGTGAATCGATCCCGGTTACAGTGATAAAATGTGGTCCGTGTTTTATTGTCCAAAAAAAAGAAAAAGCGACCGATGGATATGAAGCCATTCAGGTAGGATACGGAAAAACCATAGAAAGAAGACTGAATAAACCAATAAAAGGCCATCTCAAAAAATCTGGACTTGAACCGTTGCGGAAATTGGCTGAATTCAGGGTAAAAAATATCACCGCATTCCAGCTCGGGCAAGTTCTCAGGGTTTCTGGATTCAAAGTCGGCGATATTGTAAATATCGTCGGCCGTTCTAAGGGGAAAGGCTTTGCCGGTGTAGTGAAACGGTATGGATATCGAGGCGGCTCGGCGTCTCATGGATCGACGCACTACCGGGCTCCCGGATCGATTGGTGGAACTGATGCGGGTCGGGTGTGGAAGGGAAAAGGCCTTCCGGGAAGAATGGGTGGCGAAACGGTGACCATGAAAAACCTCACTGTGGTGGGAATCAATGAGGAACGAGATCTGCTACTCGTCAAAGGTGCCATTCCGGGCCCTTCCGGTCAATCAGTACTCGTTCGGAAGAATACCGCTTAGGAGGACATAAATGGAACTTGAGGTGAAAAATAGAGAAGGGAAAACGGTTGATACCCTCAACCTCGACGATGATCTTTTTAATGGAGAGGTCAATGAGCATCTCATTTTTCTTTCGGTGAAGGGTTATCTTGACAATCAACGACAGGGAAATGCGAAAACCAAAACCCGGGGAGAAGTGTGTGGCGGCGGAAGAAAACCGTGGCGACAAAAAGGGACGGGACGAGCCCGGGCAGGAAGTAATCGGTCGCCCATCTGGAGACACGGAGGAATTGTCTTCGGTCCTCAGCCTCGTTCCTACTATCACCAACTCCCTAAAAATGAAAAACGGTTGGCTTTGCTGAATGCGATTGCCAACAAGATCCAAAAAAATGGAGTGGTCGCGATCGATGAACTCACACTCACTAATCCAAAAACTAAAGAGGCGGTCAGCTTCCTCAATCAATTGGGACTAACCGGAAATATTTTACTGGTGACCCGGGATAGGAATGAAACTGCGCTTCGGGCTTTTGCTAATCTACCCACGGTTTCGCTTATAACCAGTAATGAACTCAATACCTATGCCATTGTGAAAAACGATGTAGTCGTATTTGAAAAAGACGTTTTTTCTGAAATCCAGGAGGGAATTGTATCATGACTCCGGAGCGGGAAATCCTTATTCATCCGATCATTACTGAAAAAGCGGTCAAACAACAGAAAGAGAATAAATATGTTTTTCGTGTCGACCCACGTGCAACCAAAATTGATATCAAAAATGCGGTTCAAACCATGTTTGGGGTAACGGTTCTCCGAGTAAATACGGTCAACGTCAAAGGGAAAGTGAAACGCTTAGGACGCTATGAAGGATACACCAGATCCTGGAAAAAAGCAGTCGTATTTGTAAAACCCGGCGAAAAGATCAAAGCGTTTGATATTGGTTAATTCAAAAGGAGATCATAACTATGGCGAATTTGAAGGCATATAAGCCGACTACCAATACTCGGCGGCATATGACCGGATCCACGTTCGAAGAAATTACTCCTGGCGGGCCGGAAAAATCCTTGTTGGTTTCTCTACGGCGCAATGCCGGCAGAGACAGCGCCGGCAGAATATCTGTCCGCCATCAGGGTGGAGGTCATAAACGTAAATATCGTTGCATCGATTTTAAACGAGACAAATTTGATATTCCGGCGAAGGTTGCCCGAATCGAATACGATCCCAACCGATCGGCGCGTGTGGCGCTTCTCACTTACGCTGACGGCGAGAAGCGATATATAATTGCCCCCCTGGGTTTGAAGGTGGGTGATACAGTTCTTTCCAGTCCCAAAGCCGATATCCAACCAGGAAATGCCCTTCCTCTCAAAAGCATTCCGGTGGGAACCATTGTTCATAATATCGAATTGAAAAAAGGAAAAGGTGCCCAACTCGCCCGAGCTGCCGGATCGTATGCACAATTGATGGCAAAGGAGGGCACCTATGCCCAGGTCCGCTTGGCTTCGGGTGAAGTCCGGTTGATCCACGTGGAATGTATAGCGACTATTGGTCAGGTTGGTAATCTTGACCACGAGAACATCACTATCGGGAAAGCGGGACGAAAACGATGGATGGGTATCCGCCCCACCGTACGAGGGAATGCCATGAACCCCATTGACCATCCCCATGGTGGTGGTGAAAATAAAGCCCATTGCGGACGTCAACCGGTTACTCCCTGGGGTCAGTATACGAAAGGGTACAAAACCCGTAAGAATAAAAATACCGATAAATGGATTGTGAAGAGAAGAAAATAATGGGAGGAGGGATCCCCTTTGGTACGATCATCCAAAAAAGGACCTTTTATAGGCCTAAAATTACGATCACGCATTGAAGAAATGAATAAAAAAGGCGAGAAGCGGGTTATAAAAACCTGGTCCCGAGCGAGTATGATTATCCCTGATATGATCGGGCATACCATAGCAGTTCATAATGGGAAAAAACACATCCCAGTTTACATAACGGAACAAATGGTGGGACACAAATTAGGTGAATTTGCTCCGACCCGGACCTTCAAAGGACATGGAAATCCCACCGAACGCTCGACGGCTCTCAAGTAAAAGGGAGGACAGTGAATATGGAAGTGAAAGCGACCGCAAAATATATAAAAATTTCACCACGAAAGGCGCGACAGATCATCGACCTGATTCGTGGGAAAAAAGCCGATGAAGCCTTGGCGATGCTGCAATTTGTTCCCAAAAAAGCTTCGCGTCTTGTTTATAAAGTATTAAAGTCAGCTATAGCCAATGCTGAAAACAATCTTGATTTGAACAGCGATCAATTGGTGGTATCGAAAGCCTTTGTCGATCAAGGGCCGACCATGAAACGAATTCGCGCGCGTGCGATGGGAAGAGCCTTTGTGATACGCAAACGATCTTCTCACATCACCATTGCTGTATCCGATATGGAGGAGGGAAGCTAATTGGGACAAAAAGTGAATCCAATAGGACTTAGATTAGGGATAATGCGAGGGTGGCAATCCCGTTGGTATGCAGATGATAAATATCGGGAGTATCTGGCTGAAGATTTAAAAATTCGCCAATTCGTCCGTGAAAAACTGGCGCGGGCGGGAGTATCAGCAGTAGAAATTGAACGATTGGCGAACCAAGTCAAGATCATCATCAAAACCTCTCGTCCAGGAATCGTCATTGGAAGAAAAGGGAGCGAAGTCGAGAATCTTCGTCAGTCGATCCAGAAATTAGTAGGGAATCAGAACATTCAAATTTCGGTCGATGAAATCAAGGTTCCGGAAATTGATGCCTTTTTGGTTGCGGAAAATGTTGCCTTTCAGATTGAAAGACGGGTTTCCTATCGACGGGCGATGAAACAGGCGATGATGAGAGCCCTCCGTTCGGGAGCGATTGGAATTAAAATCAGCTGCTCGGGACGGCTATCAGGTGCAGAAATCGCTCGTGAAGAATGGTACCGCGAGGGGCGGCTTCCTTTGCAGACCCTTCGAGCTGACATCGATTATGGATTCACCGAAGCCAACACCACTTATGGAAAAATTGGTGTTAAAGTGTGGATATTCAAGGGTGAAGTCATCAAATCTGGTGAAGTCTTAGAAGGAGTATCCGCCACCAATACCATTGATCGTTATAAGGAGGATACCGACACCCATGTTAATACCTAAGAGAGTAAAATATAGAAAGCAAATTCGAGGGCGGATGACGGGAATCGAGACTCGAGGAGCGACGGTCGATTTCGGTGAATATGGTTTACAAGCCCTGGAACCGCATTGGATCACCAACCCGCAAATCGAAGCTGCTCGAATTGCCATTTCCCGACATCTGAAAAAAGGAAAAATCTGGATACGGATATTTCCTGATAAGCCCTTTACGAAGAAACCGACTGAAACTCGTCAAGGTAAAGGAAAGGGATCGGTCGAAGGTTGGGTGGCAGTGGTCAAACCCGGCCGGGTTCTGTTTGAAGTCTCGGGCATTGATAAAGAAACTGCTTATGAGGCGCTCACCCTCGCCGCTCACAAGCTGCCCATTGAAACGAGAATAGTTGAGAGGAAAGCAGAATAGAGGTGTTATCAATGAAAGCTTCGGAACTCCGCAATATGACTGGGGATGAGCTTAATAAAAAGTTGAATGACCTGCGAACCGAGCTTTTTAATTTACGATTTCAGGCAATAACTGGGCAGCTGGGAAACCCCAGACGAATTAATCTGGTGAAAAAGGATATTGCTCGAATAAAGACTGTTGTCAGAGAAAGAGAAATGTCCGGAGAGACGCAGGAGGTCAAATCAAATGGCTGACCGAAAAAGGTTTACAGGTGAAGTCATCAACAACAAGATGGATAAAACGGTGGTCGTCCGAGTCACCCGGATAATGGAACACCCTTTTTATCAAAAGAAGCTGAGAACCTCTAAAAAATATAAAGCGCATGATGAAAATGGCATTTGCGAAATCGGCGATACTGTTATCATCGAAGAGACCAGGCCTCTCGGTAAAACCAAAAGATGGCGCGTGGTGACCGTAACTGGAAAAGCAAAGGCGAAGGGAGGAAAGGACCTTGATACAACCGAGAACAATGCTTGAAGTCGCCGATAATACCGGTGCCAAAAAAATTATGTGCATCCGGGTGATGGGCGGTTCCAAATACCGTTATGCCTCGGTCGGGGACATTATTATTGCTACTGTGAAAGAGGCTGAACCGCGCTCGAATGTGAAAAAGGGTGAAGTGGTGCGGGCGGTTGTGGTCAGAACTCGTAAGGAAATCGGTCGGATTGACGGGACGTATATTCGCTTTGATGATAATGCAGCGGTTCTCATTACTCCTGCAAATGTCCCCCGGGGAACTCGCATCTTCGGCCCGGTCGGACGAGAATTACGAGAAAAACAGTTTATGAGAATTGTTTCACTCGCTCCAGAGGTCGTTTAAGGGAAGTGGAGATTATGGAAAAAAATAACTTAAAAGCTACCATCAAAAAAGACGATACGGTCGAAGTAAGCCATGGCAAGGATAAAGGGAAAAGAGGGAAAGTCCTTACCGTTCTCTTGACTGATCAAAAAGCAGTGGTAGAGGGTGTCAACCTGGTAAAAAAACACACTCGTGCAACCCAGCAGAACCCTCAAGGTGGGATTATCAATAAAGAAAATCCGATGAGGATTTCCAATCTACGCTTAGTTTGCAGCCGGTGTAATCAGTTGACTAAAATTAAACGATCGGCGATATCTGATTCCAAATACCGGGTACGAATCTGCAAAAAATGCGGTGAGATAATCGACAAGGTCTAAGGAGGATTTTGGGAGTGTCAGTGACTAAGGAGAAATATATTAATGAATTAATTCCAGCGCTGGTGAAACGTTTTGGGTATAAAAATGTTATGCAAATTCCCAAAATTGAAAAGATTGTTCTCAACGAGGGAGTTGGAGATGCGACTCAGAATCAACATTTCCTCGATCTCGCGGTTGATGAAATGACGGCTATCACTGGTCAAAAACCGGTTATTACCCGAGCCCGGAAATCGATTTCGAATTTCAAGCTACGCAAAGGGATGCCCATTGGATGTAAGGTGACGTTGCGCGGGAACCGGATGTATGAATTCCTTGATCGGTTTTTGAATATAACCATTGCCCGAATCCGTGATTTTCGGGGATTTCCCGACGGCTGTTTTGATGGGAGAGGAAGTTGTACCATCGGGATTCGCGAACAGCTTATATTCCCTGAAATCATTTATGATAAAGTGGAACGAGTGAGAGGAATGAATATTACCTTTGTAACAACAGCCCGAACCGATGAAGAAGCACAAGCGCTTCTGGAAATGCTGGGCTTACCTTTCCGGAAATAAAGGAGGAAAATTGAATGGCTCGAAAGGCCAAAATTGTTCGAAATCAACAACAACTCAAATATAAAGTACGATATCGAAATCGTTGCGCCCTGTGTGGTCGACCTCGTGCGTATTTACGGGATTTTGGTATTTGCCGTATCTGTTTCCGTTCCCTTGCCAGCAAGGGAGAAATACCTGGCATTACCAAATCCAGTTGGTAGGAAGGGATAATCAAAATGGCACATACTGATCCTATTGCTGATATGCTTACCCGAGTACGGAATGCCTTGAAGGCCCGTGAGAATTCAGTGACGGTCCCCTATTCAAAATTAAAAGGTGAATTAGCCCGCATCATGAAAGACGAAGGCTATATTCAGAACTATAAAATCGTGGCTCGTGAGAATAACAGCAGCGACATGATCATCGAATTAAAGTACGGTATGAAACGAGAGCGAATTATCAATGGCTTGAAGAGAATCAGTAAACCTGGCTTGCGCATTTATACGAGGAAAGACGAAATCCCCATCCTTTTAGGTGGAATGGGAACCGTGATCGTATCGACCTCCCAAGGCATCATGACTGGAAAGAATGCAAAAAAGTTTGGCGTAGGCGGAGAGGTTATCTGCTATATATGGTAGAAGGAGGATTTATCAAATGTCACGTATAGGGAAAAAAGCAGTCGTTATCCCTTCGGGTGTGACCGCCGAAATCAACGGTCAGTCCCTTCGGGTGAAGGGTCCTAAGGGATCGCTGGAAAGACAATTCCACCCTCGGGTTAAAATTCTTATGGAAAATAATGAGATCAAAGTCCTCCCGGAGGGAGACACCAAGCTTGACAAATCACTCCATGGGTTAACACGAACCCTGATTGCGAATATGGTGAACGGGGTCAACACCGGTTTTGAAAAATCATTAGAATTGGTTGGTGTGGGGTTTAGAGCCCAAAAAAAAGGGGATACGCTGGTTATGAATCTCGGTTTCAGCCATCCGGTTGAGATCACTCCTCCTGCTGGCATTTCTTTTGATATCGAAGGTCAAGTGATCAAAGTAAAAGGCGCCAACAAAGAACAGGTTGGCCAGGTCGCAGCCGATATTCGAAAAATTCGCGAGCCAGAACCCTATAAAGGGACTGGAATTAAATATATTCATGAAATTGTTCGGAGAAAACAAGGGAAGACCACGGCGAAGTAAGGGAGGAATACATCATGCCTTTGATTGAAAAAAAAGAGATGAGGTTTTATCGTCATAAACGAGTCCGAGCCAAAGTAAAAGGAACCACCGAATGTCCGCGACTCTGTGTTTTTCGCAGCTTAACCCATATCTATGCTCAGATCATCGATGATGATAAAGGTGAAACCCTGGTTGCCTATTCCACTCTTTCGGCCGGATTAAAAACTGTGAAGGGAACCAAAACCGAAATGGCAAAAGAGGTTGGCAAGGGGATTGCCCAGCTTGCCCTTCAGAAAGGGATCAAACACGTCGTATTTGATCGGGGTGGGAATAAGTACCATGGACGGGTGAAGGCTTTGGCGGATGGCGCCCGAGAAGGCGGTCTTGAATTTTAATCCTTGGAGGTTGAACTATGCAGAAAGTGAAGCCGGAAGGGCTTGAGCTTCAAGAAAAATTAATATCAGTCAGTCGAGTCAGTAAAGTAGTGAAAGGTGGAAAGCGATTTGGTTTCCGAGTGGTGGTTGCCGTTGGAAATGGCCAGGGCGTGGTCGGGATGGGAATTGGAAAAGCCAAAGAAGTCCCCGATGCGGTTCGAAAAGCGGTGGAACATGCGAAGAAATCACTCTTTCGTTTTCCGATGCGTAAAGCAACTATTACCCACGAAATTCAGGGTAAATATGGTGCGGGTTTGGTGGTTATGAAACCTGCATCACCGGGGACTGGAGTTATTGCCGGTGGTGCGGTGCGAGCCATCATGGAAGTGGCCGGAGTCCACGATATTCTGACCAAATCTTTGGGATCGAACAACCCGGTGAATGTTGTCCACGCCACCTTACAGGGACTGATGAACTTAAAAGATCCTCTCGAAGTAGCACGTCTCCGAGAGAAAAGCACTCAGGAATTTTTTGAGAAAGTATAGCGGAGTGATATGGTCATGACCAAAAAAATGCTGAAGATTACCTTAACCAAGAGCGTTATCGGGAGACTGAGTTCACATCGTCGAACTGTGAAGTCCTTGGGACTCAAAAAAATAAATCACACGGTTATCCACGATGACAATCCGTCTATTCGAGGCATGATAAATAAAGTTTCATATCTGTTGAAGGTCGAGAATATCGAAGGAGAGGAGACGGTATCAGAATGAAAATCAACGATCTCAAGCCCCAGGACAAGTCTTTTCACCGAAGGAAGCGAGTAGGTCGGGGAATCGGTTCGGGTCACGGAAAAAATTCCACCCGAGGTGAAAATGGCCAAAAATCCCGTTCGGGCAGTCATATCAGTGCTCATTTTGAAGGGGGACAGATGCCATTCGTCAGAAGGATTCCTAAACGAGGATTCCGTTCTCTCAACCGTGAACAAATTCAAATCGTCAATATCTCCCAGTTGAATCGCTTTGAACCTGGAACCGAGGTGACCAAAGATCTCCTCAAACAAGCGGGTCTCATCGACAACACCGCTTTGAAACTGAAGGTTCTGGCCAAGGGTGAACTGGAAAAAATGTTGTTCGTCAAGGCAGATGCTTTTTCAGTAAAAGCAAAGACCCTTATCGAAGAAAAGGGTGGAAAAGCCGAGGTGCTGTAATATGTGGGAATCATTGCTCAAACTCTTCAAAATTCCAGATCTGAAAAAGAGGGTCATCTTTACCTTTCTCATGCTGGTCGTCTATAGGGTTGGAGCTCATATTCCAGTTCCCGGGATTGATCCCAAAGCTCTGGCGAATGTATTTTCTCAGGGAGGTTTATTGAGCTTTTTGGATATGTTTGCTGGGGGCGCATTGAGTCGGTTTTCGATTCTGGCTTTGGGAATTATGCCCTATATCAACGCTTCGATTATTATTCAATTGCTCACTTCGGTGGTCCCCAAGCTGGAAGAACTGGCCAAAAGCGGCGAAGAAGGTCGGGATAAAATTGCCCAATATACCCGCTGGGGAACAATTCTCTTAGCGGTGGTTCAGGGATTTGGTATCACGGTATGGCTCGAAAATATGGGGGTGGTTTTTACTCCTGGTCTTCCTTATCGGATCACCGTCATTCTTACGTTGACTGCGGGAAGCATGTTTTTGATGTGGCTGGGAGAGCTCGTCTCCGATTTTGGAATTGGTAACGGGATATCGCTCATCATCTTTGCTGGTATTGTGGCACGAATTATACCGCAAATGGTAAGCACCATTTCTCTCATCCGGGTGGGAGAGATCAACCCGATATTATTTCTCCTGACTTTAGCAATCGGGGTGTTGATTATTGCTTTCGTCGTTGAATTTCAGGAAGCACAGCGAAGGATACCGGTACAATATGCGAAACGAGTTGTGGGACGGCGGATGTATGGAGGCCAGAGTACTCATATCCCCATCCGAGTCATACAGGGAGGAGTTATTCCCATCATCTTTGCCTCATCGATTCTCCTTTTCCCGGCGACCCTGGCTCAGTTTTTCCAGGGTTCAACTTTTATGAAATCAGTTGCCGATGCGCTTTCTCCCAATTCGCCTTTATATTTAACCATTTATGCAGCTCTTATTATTTTCTTTACCTTCTTTTATACAGCGGTTACATTTAATCCCATGGAACTGGCTGATAATATGAAAAAATATGGTGGATTCATTCCCGGTATCCGTCCGGGAAGACCAACTGTGGAGTATCTTGATCGCTCGCTTTCCCGTATCACACTATGGGGATCGCTCTTCTTGATGGTAATTGCCATCATCCCCGATTTACTGGTAAAACTGACCCATGTCACCACCTTTTATTTTGGTGGAACCGGTATCCTCATCATGGTGGGTGTTGCCATCGAAACCGTGAGGCAAGTGGAAGCGCAATTGCTGATGAGGCACTACGAAGGTTTTATTAAAAAATAGTTTTGAAAGGGGAATCGCTCTCTATGTATATGGTACTCCTTGGACCTCCAGGGGCTGGGAAAGGAACTCAGGCGAAAAAAATTGAAGAAACATACCATATTCCCCAGGTTTCAACCGGCGATATTATCCGGTTGGCGATTCAGAGTAAAACTGAATGGGGAAAAAAGGCAGAGGAATATGTTCGATCCGGAGAGCTGGTACCGGATGACGTCGTGATTGGTATTATTAAAGAACGGCTAGCTCAAGATACCAATAAAAAGGGGTTCATGCTGGATGGTTTCCCCCGCAACTTGAAGCAGGCGGAAACCCTGGAGAAAATATTAAAAGAGTTAGGGATTGAATTGAATGTGGTTCTCTATTTTGATGTCGATCGGAATGAAGTTGTTCAGCGGCTTTCTGCCCGACGCATTTGCGAACAATGTCAAATCCCTTATAATATGGTTTCAAAACCACCGAAAAAAGATGAAATATGCGATGTGTGTGGTAGTCGGGTGATTCAGCGGCCGGACGATCGGCCTGAGGTTATTCTGAACCGACTCGAGACCTATGAAAAACAAACCAAACCCTTAATTGATTTTTATGATAAAAAAGGACTCTTGAAAGTCATTCTCTCGTATGGGTTGATCGATGATGTTTTTCAAGAAGTTCAAAAGGTATTAGGGCCATTTCGGGGATGAGCATTTTTTTAAAAGATGATGATATCCAAAAACTTCGGCAGAGTGGTAAAATACTGGCCGCAGTCTTAGAGAACATAAAGAAATTTATTATACCAGGAATAAAAACTGCCCTCATCGATCAAATGGCTGAGAACATGATTATTAAGCAAGGAGCACGCCCAGCTTTCAAGGGGTATCGTGGATTTCCTGCTGCGCTTTGCGTATCGATTAATGAGCAGGTGGTTCATGGTATTCCCGGAGAACGGGTTATTCAAGATGGAGATCTGGTGAGTATTGATATTGGTGTCGATTACCAGGGCTTTTTTACCGATGCTGCCTTCAGTATGGTTGCTGGCAATCGAAACACTATTGCCACTCAATTAGTAGAAGTTGCTAAAGGATCCCTTTATGAAGGAATCAAACACGCAAAAATTGGAAACCGGATTGGCGACATATCGTGTTCGATTCAAAAATACATAGAAAAAAACGGTTTTACCGTAGTACGCGACTTCGTTGGTCACGGTTTGGGGCGGGCGCTCCATGAAGAACCACAAATACCGAATTATGGGTACAAGGGACAAGGACCATTGATCAAAAATGGAATGGTTCTGGCTATTGAACCCATGGTCAATGAAAAGGGATATCAGGTAAAGGTTCTTGATGATGGATGGACGGTCATTACTCGTGATGGAGGTTTGTCGGCTCATTATGAGCATTCGGTTCTGATTGCCGAGAGCGGCCCGGAGGTTTTGACCATGAATGAGAGAGGGGATAAAGAAAACGTATGACCAAAGAAGAATTTATTGAAGTGGTAGGTAAAGTGGTTGAACCCTTACCCAATGCGATGTTCCGGGTAGAACTGGAAAACGGCAAGCTCATTTTGGCGCATATTTCTGGGAAAATGAGAATGCACTACATCCGAATTTTACCCGGTGATAAAGTGACGGTTCAAATTTCCAAATACGATCCGACGAAAGGGCGTATCACCTATCGTCATAAATAGACATTTATACCAGGTCAAGGTCCTGGCGTCAGCCGATGATGAAAAATTGACGTCTTGAATTTTCAATAGGGAGGTATTACAATGAAAGTCCGCGCATCGGTCAAACCGAGGTGTGAAAAATGTAAAGTTATCCGCCGCAATCGGAGAGTATTTATTATTTGCACCAACCCAAGACATAAACAAAGGCAAGGTTAGGAGGCTATTCCATGGCGCGAATCGCTGGGGTCGATTTACCGAACAGTAAACGAATAGAGATCGCTTTGACATATATTTACGGGATTGGGCCGTTTCTTTCAAAGCAAATTCTAAAAGAGAACCGAATCAATCCCGATATTCGGGTGAAAGATTTAACTGATGAACAAGCAAGCAAACTCCAGAAATCGGTGGAAAAATATCCAGTTGAAGGAGAATTGCGTTCCCAGATTTCCCAGAATATTAAACGATTGATTTCGATTGGATCGTATCGTGGGATCAGGCATCGACGCGGTCTTCCTGTACGAGGTCAGAGAACCCGGACGAATGCCCGATCGCGGAAAGGTTCTCGACGGACGGTTGGCGTAGGCCGAAAGAAATAGAAACCAGAGACATAAGGAGGCATCGACAGCTTTGGTCAAAAAAGGAAAAGGAAAACGAAAAGAGAAAAAGATCGTCAGAGAAGGCGTAGCGCATATAAAATCGACATTTAACAACACTATTGTGTCCATTTGCGACCGCCAGGGAAATGTGATTTCCTGGGCGACTTCCGGTGGCAGTGGATTTAAGGGAACCAAAAGAGGGACCCCATTTGCTGCGCAATTAGCTGCTGAAGCCGCAGCCAAAAAAGCCATGGATCAGGGATTGAGAGAAATAGAAGTTTTAGTAAAAGGTCCGGGATCAGGACGGGAAACGGCCATACGCTCCCTGCAAGCGACTGGTTTGGTGATAAAGTCAATTAAGGACGTAACGCCTATACCACACAATGGTTGCCGACCGCCAAAACAAAGAAGGGTCTAAGAGGAGGATATACCGATATGTCCAGATATACCGACGCGAAATGCAGATTATGCCGGCGACAAGGAGTGAAATTGTTTTTAAAAGGACCTCGCTGCCTGACTCCGAAGTGTGCTTTTGAAAAGCGACCCTTTGCACCGGGTATGGCCAAAGGTACCCGAAGACGACTTTCCGGATACGGCGTGCAATTGCGTGAAAAGCAAAAAGTACGGTTTATTTATGGAATTAGCGAACGGCAGTTCAATAATTACTTCGAGAAAGCCAGTCGCATTCTGGGAGTCACCGGTGAAAACTTTCTGGTTTTTTTGGAAAAACGCTTGGATAACGTAATTTACCGGATTGGAATAGCCGATTCGCGGAGTGACGCCCGACAAATGGTTTTACACCGTCATTTCAAGGTGAATGGGGAAGGGGTCAATATTCCCTCGTTCTCAGTATCGGTTGGTGATGTGATTGAGCTTTCCGAAGCGGGGAAACAGAATAAAAAAATAAAGGAAATCATCGAAGAGAAAGAACAGTTGAATCCACCGACCTGGTTGGAGTTTCACCCCGAACCATTTTCGGTGACGGTTACCCGTGACCCGAAACGGGATGATATTGATTATCAAGTAGAAGAGTCATTGATAGTTGAGTTTTACTCCAAGTAAATTTGAGGTGTTCGCATGCCCGATATTAAGGAAATGATGAAATTTGATATAGTGGAGCTTCGGGAAGATCGAAACACTCGGGCTCAATACGGGAAGTTTTCAATAGAACCGCTTGAATCGGGGTGGGGCGTGACTATCGGGAATGCCCTGAGACGAGTTCTTCTCTCCTCGATGGAAGGAAGCGCTGTCACCGCGGTTGAAATTGAAAATATTATCCATGAATTTTCTTCTCTTCCGGGAATGAGAGAGGATATTACCGACCTGGTTTTAAATGTGAAGGGGTTGGTTCTCCGTTCTTCTTCTGAAGAAGAAGAAATCTTACGGCTTGATGTCATGGGGAATGATGATCCCGATACTCCCCGAATAGTTACTGCTCGTGATATTCAACCGAGTAGCAACGTTGAAATCATAAACAGAGATCATTATTTGGCCGAGCTCAACCGAGAGGGGCATCTCTCCCTGACCATGTATGTCAATCACGGAAGGGGGTATCAGGAAATCACGGAAAAGTCTATCCGTGATTACCGAACCATTCAACTTGATGCCATTTTTACCCCGGTCAAAAAAGTGAATTACAGCGTCGTTGATACCCGGGTTGGTCAGTTTACCAATTTTGACAAGCTGATCCTTGAGATTTGGACAAACGGAGCCGTTCTTCCTCAGGAAGCTTTACGGAAATCTCTCGAGCTCCTGGTCGATGAGTTGTCATACATTTTTGAATTAATCAAAGAAAGTACGTCTGAAGAAACGACCATTCCGGTGAATGTTCTCCCGAGTAGTTCCGATTCGGGCGATGACAAACTGATTGAAGAACTTGAATTATCAGTTCGGGCATATAATTGTTTAAAACGGGCTCGCATCAATACTCTCAGAGAACTGTTAGAAATCATCAATCAACGACCAGAAGATTTAAAGAAAATAAAAAATTTAGGCCAAAAAACCTATGAAGAAATCGTTGAAAAAGTTGAAAAACTTGGATATGAACTCAATAAGGTTGATCTAAACGAGGTGAACAATCAATGAGACATAGAATGAGAAGAGGGAAATTGGGTCGTACCACCTCTCATAAAGAAGCTCTTTTATCGAACCTCTTGGTTTCTTTGATCAAATCGGGAGTAGTGGAAACGACAGAAACCAAAGCCAAAAACCTCAAACCTCTTTTCGAAAAAATTGTCTATCAGGCAACGAGTGGGACCAATGCCACCATGATTCAAGTCATGCGCTGGGTGAATGATAAAGAAGCTTTTAAAACCCTCAATCGAAACCTTGTTCCACGCCTGCGGGAACGGAAAGGCGGATATTGTCGTATTTATAAAACCGGTTTTCGTCAAGGGGATGGAGCACCCATGGCACGTATTGAAATTCTATCTGAATAAAACCGAAAGAGAAAGATTGATCCCCGCCAACCAATGAGCTGGCTTTTTTATGGAAAGGAATACAGTTCGTGATTGAATTCAAGGATGTTTCCTTCTGGTTTTCCGAAGATGAAACGCTCATCGAAAAAAAAGACGAGGTGCTGAGTCATATTGATCTGACCATTCCCAAGGGTGAATTTGTTGTCTTATTGGGTCGGAATGGTTCTGGAAAATCAACACTGGCTAAACATTGTAATGGTTTATTGCTCCCCAAAAAAGGCGTAGTTTTAGTGGATGGTTTGAGTACCATTCAAACCGAACAGCTCTGGGACATCCGTCAAAAAGTAGGATTGGTTTTTCAAAATCCCGATAATCAGATTATTGCCACCACCGTAGAGGAAGATGTCGCCTTTGGGCCGGAAAATCTCGGTTTACACCAAAACGAGATCAGAATCAGGCTTGACGAAGCCCTGACCATCGTCGGGATGAATGATTATCGAAAAAAAGAGCCACATTTGCTCTCGGGCGGTCAAAAACAACGAGTGGCCATTGCCGGAGTATTAGCTATGCACCCCGAATATTTGGTCTTAGACGAAGCAACCTCGATGCTCGATCCCGAAGGGCGAAGTGAAATTATGTCTCTCATATCTGAGCTAAAAGATTCGATTACCATCTTTCATATCACTCATTATATCGAAGAAGCGGTTGATGCTGATCGTGTCTTGGTTATGGATCAAGGTCAAATTGTAGCGCAAGGGACTCCCGCTACCATATTTAATATGAGAGAGAAGATCTATAACTGGGGATTAGAACTCCCCCTGGTCACTGAAACTGCCTGGTTACTTCAACTGCAGTTTCCTCACCTGTATCCCTCTCTTCCTCTCCGAGCTGAAGAATTGGTGACTGCCTTGTGTTCATCAGTTTAGAAAATGTCACCTATATCTATCTGCCCCATACTCCATTTGAATTAACTGCTTTAAAAAATATTTCTCTCACCATCGAACGGGGAGAATCGGTTGGGATAATCGGTCGTACCGGTTGTGGAAAATCGACACTCATCCAACATTTTAATGCTCTTCTGTTCCCCACCGTTGGAAAAGTATGGATTGACGGGGAAGAAATTAATAAAAAAAGTCCGCACCTTCGAGAAATCCGGAGAAAGATCGGTCTGGTCTTCCAGTATCCCGAACATCAAATCTTTGAAGAGACCGTTTATGCTGAGGTTGCTTTTGGTCCACGTAACAACGGGATGACCGGAAGCGAGTTGGAAGAGACGGTTCGTTGGTCGCTCGAAAGCGTAGGACTTGATTATCATTTCTTAAAAGACAAAAATCCCTTTGAGTTGAGTGGAGGTCAGATGAGGCGGATTGCCATTGCCAGTATTTTGTCGATGCGTCCCGAAGCTCTGGTCTTGGACGAGCCAACCGCCGGGTTAGATCCGGAAGGGAAGCGTATGATTCTACAGAAACTGAAGTATCTCCGAGAGGAGAGGGGAACAACGCTCATCCTGGTTTCGCACAACATAGATGATCTGGCTCATCTCTCCGAACGAATTGTAGTCATGGATCGGGGAACCATCGGCATGGATGGTCCGATTCGTGATGTCTTTTCCCAGATTGAGCAACTGGAAAAGTACGGAATCAAACCACCTACTACTGCTCGTATCGCCGAACTTCTCATGAAAAAAGGGTATGATATTCCAAGAGGAGTATTGACCCCGGAGGAATTATCCTCCGAAATCAAACAAAAAATTTTGATGAGGAGTCACCAATAGCGTGATAGGGAAGGGGTTTGCGGTCGGACAATTTTTACCGATTGAATCTCCGATCCATCATCTGGATCCACGAGTGAAGATTCTCCTCTCCGGTATTCTGATCGTGGTTCTCTTTGTGGTTCAAGACTGGATCTCCTTTTTTTTGCTCAGTGTTTTTATTATTCTGATGACGGTCGCAGCGAAAATACCCATCTCCTATATCGGAAAAAGCCTGAAACCAATCTTATTTTTGTTGGTTTTTACTCTGATTTTACAGATATTTTTTACTCCGGGTGAATATCTTTGGGAATACAGTTTTCTTCATATTTCCCGCGAAGGGTTGGCTCGTGGTTTATTCATCATTGTCAGATTATGCCTGCTCATTCTGGCGACAGCACTGTTGACCTTGACCACCTCCCCAATGGAGCTCACCGACGGGCTTGAATCGCTCTTAGGTCCCTTTAAAAAATTTGGTTTTCCTGCTCATGAACTGGCGATGATGATGACCATCGCCATCCGTTTTATCCCAACTTTAATGGAGGAGGCCGATCGGATAACCAAAGCTCAGCAGGCTCGAGGTGCGGATTTTGAAACCGGCAGTCTGCTGCAGCGAGCCAAAAACCTCATTCCGCTGTTGGTTCCACTCTTCATTAATTCGTTCAAACGGGCAGATGACCTGGCAGTTGCCATGGAATCCCGCTGTTATCGGGGAGGTATTGGTCGCACCCGACTCCGGGTCCTCCGCTTTCAAAAAACCGATTATCTCTTTTTGGCCGGCTCACTGGTTTTCATAACTGTGGTAATCGTATGTTCTTACATTCTCTGGTAGAGGGAACCCACATTGAATCAATCCTGGAAATACAGTGACGAGTGATCAGTAACGAGTAACCAGAAAACAATAAAAAACTCATTTTATTCAGGATAATCATTAATTCCATTTACCGAACTTCTCCCTTTGGACAAAGGGATTCGATTGGTTCTTAAACAATCTTCTCGTCACTTCGTCGCCCCTGAATGTTTCTATCAGGGGTCTAAAAGAAATTAAAAACCATAGATTCCTGATTAATGCATTCAGGAATGACGGATGGAAGACGTCACTTATCCTGTAAACTGTTAGGATGGCAGCCTAAGGCATAAGATGAAAAAAATTCAAAACAAGATGCATACACTTGGAGAAAGAATCCAAGAGTATGGCGTGAGGATCTCATCTTTTTATCTTTTCCAACTCAACACCTCAACCTCTCAACAACTCAACAT
>Ga0172365_10001274_pt1 | contig 18110 bp, 20 predicted proteins | sample LakKivSesite48cm_FD_114535 | JGI IMG/M metagenome (GOLD analysis project Ga0172365, IMG submission 114535) | Sediment microbial communities from Lake Kivu, Rwanda - Sediment site 48cm | ecosystem: Environmental > Aquatic > Freshwater > Lake > Sediment | place: Rwanda: Western Province, Lake... | reverse complement strand
TAACGTCATAATATACTGCTGACACGTTAGGACAGATTTCAATTATTTCTTCCGCGATCTTGTCCAGTGTTGCCCACGGTATTTCTGAAACTGTTGCCGTCAAGAAATCTTTTGTTTGAACGGATCGTATTCCTATTACGTATGGTTTCTTCTCTGGCACATCTTTCACAGCGTAGAAGACTCTTGCAATAGCCGGGTTTTCAGTGATTATCTTTGCTTGCAAGAAAACGATGTTTTGAATGGCTGTTTTGTGAAGTTTTCCGTTCATTGTTTGAACCTTGATCCCCACTATTTCGCCGTAGCGTCTCTTCCCGCCTTCTACTCCCGTGGCCTTGTCCGCGAAAACTTTCACTTGGACATTTCTTGAGGGAACATTAAGAAGATGCGCTGTGGTTTCCTGAACACGCAGAACTCTTGATGCCTGAGAGGCTTCTTCATTGTCGACAATCACCGCGAAATATTGCCCAGGCTTGTGGCTTGCAAGTTCATGTTCAACAATTGTTGTCGCCTTTTTCACGGTTTCTAACTTGTCAGGCCGAATTTCTCCAACTACTCGAACTGACAAGCCTGGCCCAGGGAAGGGTTGCCGTTCAGCAAATTCAGCTGGTAACCCAAAGTGTCTCGCAACCGTTCTGACTTCTTCTTTTAAAAGCGGCAGGAGCGGTTCAACAACTTTGAAGCCGAATCGTTCCATCGGATTTATGCCCATCTGCTCCAAAACGTTATGCTGAGTTTTCACACCGCCAACTGTTTCCATTATGTCTGCACGTATTGTGCCTTGCACAAGAATTTTGCAACCTTCGTTTCTGGCTGTTTCGCCCAAAACTTGGTAGAAAGTTTCGCGGAACATCTTGCGCTTTTCTTCAGCATCCCTGAAGCCTTTCATGGCTTGCATGAAACGTTCACGAACATTGACTATTCTGATTGGAGCATTGAAAGGCGGCCCTGACAGCATTTCAGCTACATGTTCAGGTTCACCCTGCCGCATGAAGGCATCGTCTAAGATTACACAAACAAGATTTTCACCGATTGCCTTATGCGTCAGCACGGCGCGTGTTGTGCTGTCAACACCGCCGGAAACAGCAACCATTGCCTTTTCGTTGCCGATACTTTTCTTTGTTTCTGCAATTGCTTTTTCCACAAATTCTTTCGGGTCAAACGTTTCCAACCCGGTTGCCACCTTTGTAGGCTGTTAGTTGATTTGCTGTTTTATGATTTATGTTTTTGCCGTCGCTGGAGTATAGCCGACAGGCTATTCGGCAAGATAACAACGTTGTCAACAACTTGTCTTCAAAAGTTTCATAACAAATCCGGGATAAAGACAGGTTAGTCTGAGGTGAAAACGCATAATTAAGTGATGCAGTGTAGCTTGAATTGATCGTGGGGGATGCTGTGAGAAGGTTGTATGTTTGTGGGAGTTTCAGATTTGCAGATCAGATGAGCGAATTGGAAACTAGGCTTCGAGAGGAAAGTGTTGAATACCAGATGTCTAAGGAAATTGACAACCGTGGGATTCTTGGATGTTTGAAGAAAATTGATGATGCCGATGTGGTTTATGTGGTTAATCCAGAAGGTTATATTGGAAAGAGTGTGTGCGTTGACATCGGATATGCTTATGCGAGAAACAAGCTGATCTGCGTCATGCACTCTATAGATGACCCTTCCATCATGGACATGATACACGGCACCTTGTCTTTTGAGGAACTAGTTAGCTTTCTCAAGCGAGGTCATACCAAAAAAAGGTAAACAAAGAACTTATTGAAGGGTGCTTCGAATTTTCCCGTCTGACGATTTCGACATCACTTACTTCCGACAGTCTTCTCGACAGGCCTTCACAATATTTTCGCAAAACAATAAAACCACTTATGCCAAAATCCTGAATTTCAAATTATCCTTTAAAAAACTGGTGGTTTTTTCTGAAAGTAAAGAGCCTTCACGGAAGGATTTTGTGTGTTAAAGCTTTTTTCTTAGCACTTCTATACCACTGAAGGTTGAGTGCCGGTCAAATGAAAGCTGACGAAGCCAAAAAGATGGCCGAAGCGTTGAAGGAACTAAGCGAAAGCTATGCTGACTTAGCTCAAGCCATTAAAGGAACAGCCAGAACCGTAAAAACAACAAAACAATTGTGGCGAAATGGAAAACGGTCGCCCCTCATAAAAGTTGGTTTGGCCTTGATAGCGTTTCCTGACCCCACAATAAGCGACGTAGTAGGTTCTGCACTGGTTGCTGCCGGAGTGGTCCAAGAAGGAATTCGACGGCACACTCTTCACGTTGATGACGTGTACAAAACATTCCAAAACACCATGAAAGAAGTGCGCAGCACTAGATTGTGATGTTTGGGTACCTGAGACTCTGCAGAATCCATATGCATCGAGACAGGTGAGCTTCTTCAACTCTTTCAATGTGCTAAACCTGAAGATAATAAAAACCTCGGACAGAATCGAAACAAACTGAGTGAAATAAGAAGAGAGTTAGCTGACGTCCTCATCTATTGCCTTAGCCTTGCAGGCACGCTGAATATCTACCTTACCACGGTAATCCTCAAGAAAGTGGAGAACGGCGAGGAGAAACACTCAGTGGAGCGGTGCAAGAGGAAAATTCCTTGCCAAGCGCATAACGAGATTGTAAAAAGTTGAAAATCTTATATCTGCTGCATGTTATATACTTAACATGTCTAGGGGAAAACAATTTGAAACTCGTAACTGTACTGTTACCTGAAGCTTACCTAGAAGGTTTAGACGAGCTAGTGAGAGCGAACATGTATCCAAGCCGAAGTTCAGCAATCAGGTCTTCAGTTAGAGATTTGCTGAAAAAAGAGCTTTGGGAAAGGCGAGGAAGATAAAACACTTAAACAAGGCATCTGATCCCGCTTGCCTACGGATAGTACCCTCGGTAGGATCCATTAAGACTTATTAGCAAATAGCATTAGTCTCATTTTCAAGATGATTCCTTCTAACGAAAAGAAAGTTCAATACTTGATACCGTTGCCCACAAGGCTTGTGAGTTTCCTCAAGGGTAAATCAGCAAAAAATATCTTGGAGATCGGCTGTGGTTACGGCAGAGCTTGTTTCTTCTTGCACGAGAATTCCTATTGCGTTACTGGCGTTGACATTGATAGAGCACAGGTTAAATTAGCTTTGGAAGAGGCAAAATCGCGCGGCATTAGCGGAGAAATAGGTTTGCTAATCAACGATGCACGAAATTTGTGCTTTCCAGACGCGTCTTTTGACGCGGTTACAATGCTGGCTCTTCTCACCCTTTTGCCAAAATCTGAAAGACCAAAGATATTGAACGAAGTCTGGAGAGTTCTTAAACCATTTGGATACGTGTTCATCGAGGAATTCGGTCGAACTTGGGAAAATCCAGTCTATGCAAAAAGATACATAGATGATTTAAGAGTTACAGGTGAAAGGGGCACAATCACCGTTAAAGACGAAACTGGCAAAATTCTCCATTTTGGGCATCATTTCACTCAGACAGAACTATACAGCCTTTTGAAGGGTTTCAGGATACTCAGCCTTGAAAAAGACACATTCACAAGTTACTATCACAGGAATTGGGTTAAAGGGTATATACTCTTGGCATGGAAGCAGACCAAATAACCCTTCGCAGTTATGTAGGACGGTATTTCTCAAAAAGGGGCCCTGTGAATCTATTCCACAGACCTAGCTAAGTCTCTGATTTTCTTTGCCATCTTCGCTGGGTTTTCAGTGAGTGTTATCTCTCTTCCCACGATGAGATAACGCGCACCAGCCTTCAGAGCAAGCTGGACTGCTCCACCTTGAGCGCCTATCCCGGGCGAATAGATCGGAACTGTTTCGCCAAGGATGCAATGGACTTCACTTATCTTCTCTGGGTATGTCGCCCCAACGATTGCGCCGTCTGCACCATATTTTAGGGTTTTTCTTGCAAACGAAACGTACTGAGGCACTTTCTTGCCAGTTTCAGCGTCAACAATAGTCATTCCATAACCCTCAGCTGCGGCTCTGTGGCTCATGTAAACAAGCAGAATTACACCGCGCTGCAATCTGATCGCAACATCAAATATGGGCTTCAGTCCCTCTTCCCATCCTATGAAAGGATTAGCTATTAACGCATCGAAACCTGCAGCATAGTAATATTCCGCAATAACCTGGTTCGTTGAGCCAACGTCATTCACCTTGCAATCCATTATCGCCGTAAGATCCAAATCATGTACTTTTTTCACAAGCTTCTGAACCCCATCAAACGTGCCCAGCGGAAGAACCAAGTGATGATTAAATTTCACTGCACAAATGTAGCGATGCGCCGCTTCCAAAACGCTTTCGGCCTTGGAGAAGAGGTCCTTGCGTTTTTCCGGCTTTTCAAATGGAAAGTCACAGGCCAAAACGATGTTTGATTCTTTCTTTTTTGCCGTCTGCTCAATCTTAGCACGGAAAGACAAAACTCAAACACCTCTTCTTACTTGTGCGTTGAGCTAAAAACTCTTTTGTTTCCGCGATTTCTGCTAATCGTTTATTGCGGGGAGAGATTGGTTGTTCTTTAGCTTACACCTAGATCTTTGAGAGAAAGCTCTTCCTTTAGGGCTGATAAAAATTCCATAGTTCTTCTGTGTCTTTCTTCTGCAATTTTCTTAGCGGTCTCAGTATTTAACAAGCCGTAAACTGGTTCTATCTCTTCGAAACAGTCTTCTACTATGGTTTCGAATGGCTTTCTATTCAACCAATGGAAAACTCGGGCAATGCCTGCAGCTCCCAGCAAGTCAATCTTGTCAGCATCCCACACTATCTTCTCTTCCAAGTTTTCCAACTGACCTCTAAAAGGAAGAGCATGACGCAATACTATCCTGGCTACTTTCTTGCTTCTATGAGAAGAATAACCTTCTCCATTTAGGATTTCGCTTGCAAGTTTTGCTCCAGTTTCGTTGTGTGGTTCGCCAACCGTTCTTCCTATATCATGCAAGATAGCCCCTATCTGCACCAGCTCTACATCCGCTCCCTCTTTCTTAGCCAAAAAGGTCGCAATCTTTAGAACTCGATCAACATGTCCGTAGGAATGAGCAGTTCCCTCTAGCTCAGACATCTTTTCTTTCACGATAATTCCCAGTTTCTTTATTAATGCCTGCATAACGTCACGGCTGGGTTAAGTGTGTTTTCTACACTAGATTTAAGAGTTAAACCTAATAAATCATGAAGTAAGCATGTACACACTAGGTGTGCATAAATGAACTCGAAAACAGTATTGAGCGGCGAACTTCGCAGACTCGTCGAATCACGCATGGAAAGCAATCTTAAAGGCATACAGGAAACGCTTCATCAGATATTTGAAGATCAGGAGCTAGGTTTAGAGGATTTGAGAGAAACCATTGAGAGCCTTGAGGAAAGCTTTGACCTACTATCTCAAAAGTGGAATCTGCAAATACTCTACATACTCTTCCTTAGAGAAACCACAGGCTTTGGAGAACTCAAAAACATCCTTGGCGTAAATTCCCGCACATTATCTGACAAACTGAAAAGCCTTAGTCAATATAAGTACCTCAGCAGATCAGTAGATCAAGGACCGCCTCTAAGAGTAAGATACTCTCTCACAACACGAGGACGCAACACAATCCTGCTCGCGTTACCGTTTCTGTATTATGCTAGCAGCAATCTTGAACTAAGCCGGTAAGCTGGTTGTATGCAAAAGAACGTTTAAAGAAATAAGACTGCTTAAGCACATACCTGGAGCCGCCAGATAACGGCAGTCTTGACGAATTCTTAGATTATGCGAGGAAACGTTTAACTTTGATATTGTCTCCCTGAAGATCGCAACGTAAAATCCATTTTCTAGAAAACATCTACTGTTTCGATTTCTCCGCCAGAAACCTGTTTGATAAATGTAAGCGTTGTTGCGACGGCATCTTTCAGTTGCTCACCAGTTATTTCCGGGGCTCCATATCCAACTATCGTTACGTTCCGAGTCTGCATAGTAATTTTTGTATAATCAGAATCACGGTAAGGATAGATACATAATATTTGCTTTTCATCAGACAGAACAAGCATCTTCTCTATTAAAGGCATAGGTTTGTCCATACCAATTCCAGTGAAAACTTCACCGTTCCTTGCAAATCGAACTTGAAATGGTGGATTCAAGCCGTCTTGGTCAAATCCGCTTATTGGAATTATGGTTTTCATTGAAGCCAAATTATAGGCATCGACAACCGTGGATATATTTGGAAGCTCGTGTCCGTGTAAAACTCTTCGCAACAAGGCTTCACCTGAAGGTCTTGTTTTCGTCGGGTCAACGTCAAGCTTCCAATACAAATCCCTGTAAGCTCTAACTGTCGGGTTATCCTTCAACGTTTCAATGTTATATTTGATTCTGGCTTCCTCATATGCCGTTTTCTTATGACTTCGAATATGCTCATTATCTTTTTCCACATGAATATTTCTTATCACGCCTATGCAAATAGATAACTCTGGAAGCCTGTTTGAGACTTCCAAATCATAGTGAACAAGCAACTGCATGTTTTCACACTCTAAACACACTGATAAATGGTGAAGCAGATACTTTATGCATTTCCCCAAAGGACCTGCCCGTGCAGTGTAGCGTGACATGAGCAGAATGAGAGTCTAAGCATCTTACTTTACTCTAAGCTGTTGAAGCAACGCCTGCTGACGGAGGTTCTTCTGGACGTTTCTTCTTTTTCCGTATTGCTAAGACTGTGTTAACTATCACTACTATGACCGCTACTAAAATGAAGACGATGCGATCTATGGAGATTCCGAACAGTTGAGGTTGCCACATGTTTGCCTCAGTTACCTTAGCGATTGCTGTCATGCTTCTGGAAGTTATGTGTGCTTCTACAAGAGCACGGGTTTGTCATGAGTTTTTGAAGAATTCTGAAAGAGGTTTTCCTTCTAGTCCGCATCTTTTTTGCATAAGTCTTTCATATTGAGGGTTTACGTCAATTAAGATAGAACGTCTTTTCAGTTCCATAGCAGCTTTTCCAGTAGTTCCAGAACCAGCGAATGGGTCCAGGACTATGCCATTTGGTGGACAGAACGCCTTGATTATTCTACGTGCTAGTTCTGTTGGGAATATCGAAAAATGCGCTTCAGGAAACTTCTCCAATTCAATACTCCACATATCTCCTGGATTCTTGCCTTTAGGATGTGGTTTGACCACTTGCAGAACATAGTGAGTTTCCGTCATTATTTTGTCATATTTGTCATCGAAATTAAGAATTCCTTTCAGTCTAAACCAGTCTTCAGGCCTCGGTAAAGATCTTCCAGGGTCTAGTCTAAACCAATGACCAGCCGTGTCTTTTTTCCCAAGCAGTTCATCAATTTTTTTTGGACAAATTCCCCTTTGTTCTCTCCATTTCCTAAGATATTGAATGATTTCAGTTTCTAATTCAGTCGTTATTTTGTGCCTTCTTTGTCTTGAATAGTTAAAAGCCGACACTGATTGCCTTGCTCCTGGAGAAGCACCCATGTTCTTTTCATGCCCCTTGAATTTCCCTCGGTATTTGTCATCAAGTTCACCAAGTCTTCTTTGAATCTCGCCTTTCTTGTTTTCATACTCTTCCTCTGAGAGAGTCAATGGCAAATCTACATTGAGTTCTTCAGTCTTGTGTGGAATTCTAATGGTATCCAAGTCAACATAATATTCCCTCTTGTAGTATTTCCCAGTTCCCTTGACAAAGAAAAAGACTGGTTCCCACGTATTTGCCAAACGGTCCCCAATAGATGTTGGCATGTGATTAGGCTTATACCAAACAATAATGTTCCTTACTATCCAGCCTTTCTTTTGCATTTCCAATGCAACTTTGAACGGTATCATCTGTAAATCCTTGCCAACATATTTGTCTCCAATGTTCAAAAAGTAAGAACCCGTGTCTTTCATAGTTCTTTTAATTTCTTCACCCACATCAATCATTTTCCTAATGTATTCCTCTGGAGTCTTCTCTCGCCCGATCTGATTTTTTACACCGTAATCTCTTTGTTCCCAGTAAGGCGGAGATGTAACAACCAAGTCTACAGACCCTTCTGGAATCTCCTTTAATCTCTCTATTACATCGCCTACCAATATCAAGGGTCTGATAGTTTTTGGGAGCTCAATCATTTGAAATCACTTCTTGTTCTTGTTCGAGGCTTCCTTTCTGATGTAAGACTTTTCAGACAGATAGGAGATAATAATGTTTCTTACAATCTCAGAATCGGTATCTCCTATCGTTCCCCGTAATTTTTCGAGAAGTTTCCACTGTCCATCAGAAAATATTACTTGAAATTTCCTCGACATTGTTCTCTAACATTCTCTAGATAGATTCTCAATAGATTCTTTTTATAATCTTTTTCGATATGGAATGGGCGCTCCAAGAGTTGCCGCCTTATGGAAAGTCGTCATCCCACACATTGCCATAGGACTGGACAAAAGAAGCTTGTCGCCATTTTTATTCACGCGCTATGTAAGAGCTTGGATCCAAGGTGTAGAATATGCCTTTGTTAAGCGTTACCTATTTAATGGCTTTAGGCGAATTCTTCTTCTTAAGATTCAGGAAGGTTGCGAGTCAATGATTGGTGAACTTGCGGCGCTGGGCGCAGCCATCTGCTGGACTGTATCGGCTATACTGTATAGAGAAGCAACTTTACATACGAGGCCGATCTCAGCTAACATTGTGCGTTGTGTGTGCACAAGCCTAGTTCTGGTTGTCGCTTTGACTGTAACTGGTAGATTGCAAATTTTAACTAGTCTGTCTGCATATGCGGTTGTTCTTGCAGGTGCCAGTGGCGTGATTGGTCTGGGCCTAGGGGATACCTTGTACATGGTAAGCCTGAAGCTTATTGGCGTAGCGCGGGCGGTTCCAATAGCATGTACCTATCCACTGTTCAACCTCCTATTAGCGGTTTTCATGCGGGGAGAAACCGTTACTGTGCAAGTGGTTTTCGGTGCTGTTGCAATATTTTTCGGGATCTGGCTTCTGACAGGAGAAGGGGAAAAAACTGAAAGGAGATTGCAGAAGGAAGACATGGTCAGGGGCGTTGTGCTTGCTCTAGTAACAGCAATAGTTTGGGCTGTGAGTATAACGATGGTTGACATGGCCGTCACGCTTCCTGAAACAGGTACTCTAGACAGTGCCTTAGCTGTCAACACATTCAGGGTATCAGCAGTCGCTGCTTTTCTGTTGGCATCCGCTCCTATATCTGATAGAAAGTTCGGCTTTCTGAAGATGCCGAAGAGAACAGTTGCAACCCTCATTTCTGGAGGAGTAGTAGCATTAGCTCTAGGTTGGTTTTTCCTAGCATACAGTTTTCTGCACATCTCAGAAGCTCAGGCAGTTCCAATATCTTCAACGTCGCCGCTTTTTGCAGCCGTGGCTGGAATATTTCTTCTTCACGAGCCAGTTACAGCCAAGAACGTCGCGGGATCAATAGTAATCGTACTCGGAGTTTTCCTGATCTTTATAATTTGACAGGGAAGACCCGTTCATAACGTAAATGTATAGGTTTTTATATTGCGTGTTGTTCTAAGGGGAACTTGCCGGACTGGAAAGGTTGCGTTTACATGGTTGCATCTCCAAGTGTTCGTGATTCTGTTTTGGCAAGAAGAATCGCTGGCGAAATAATTCTGTCAAGCAAGCCAGGGGCAACCATGCGGAAGTGGCGTGAACTTTTTGCAGTTTCGCAGATGAGGCTTTCGGACAAAATGGTGGTTTCCTCATCTGTAATCAGCGATTACGAAAGCGGTAGACGACCAAGCCCTGGGACAAAGTTTGTCAGAAGATTTGTGTGGGCTCTGTTGAAAATTGATGAGGAACGTGGTAGCCGTTTCATCCACGAGTTCGCTAAGCTTACAAGCTCACCGACCAACGCCATAATAGACCTTCGCGAGTTCCCAATCCCTGTGCGCGTAGAATACTTGTGCAAAGCCACCCAAGGTAAGGTCGTGGCATGTTTGGACAGGTATGTTAAGGAAGTGAATGGTTACACTGTTGTAGACAGTAAAAGAGCTGTTGAGACCCTTTCCGGCTTGGAATATTCTCAACTTTTCGGCGCGACTACCGAAAGGGCATTGATATTCACAAATATAGAGAACGGAATTTCGCCCATGCTTATCGTGCGCGTCAGCAATTTGAAACCCCGTGTGGTAATTTTCCATGGTTCGCAGCCAGATGAATACTCGATAAAGCTAGCAGAATATGATAGCATACCCCTCATACATTCCGGCCTGCCGAGCGTTGAACAACTGATAAAATCTTTAAGAAGATTGTACCGCATTGCACTTCACAGAAAGCTTGGCAAACCAGTCCGCCCGCCCCCCCAAGTAAGTGCATAACTGCGGGTTAAAATGATCAAAGTAGGATGTTGCGGCTTTCCCGCATCCATGAAAAAATACTTTGAAACCTTTAGCTTAGTAGAGCTGAACAGCACCTTTTACCAATACCCTCAAGAAAGAACAGTTGAAGGCTGGCGTGAAAAAGCCCCGAAAAATTTTGAATTCACCGTCAAAGCACATCAAGACATAAGCCACAAAGCAAGATTGAAGGCTGAAGAAACAATCTTCCAAGCCTTTGAGCATATGAATCAAATCTGCAAGGCTTTAGACTCAAAGATACTAGTTATCCAAACCCCAGCCTCCTTCAAACCTGACAAGCTTGCTGATGCTGAAGGTTTTTTCAGAAAAGTAAACCATGATGATTTGGTACTGGTTTGGGAGACACGCGGACCAGCGTGGGAAACCAGAGAGGTCTACAAGAAACTTGGCCAAGCCTTGGAAAAATTGAATGTTACACATGTCACGGATCCGCTCAGGATGAGGCCGGTCTACACGGGCAGAATAGCCTATTTCAGGCTTCACGGCTTAGGCGAAAAGATGTATTATTACCAGCACAGCGATGCAGATTTGCGAAAACTAAGGGAGCTAGTCACACCATATGAAATGGAAGGAAAAGAAGTTTACATGCTCTTCAATAACCTCTCAATGTTCGAAGATGGAATGCGCTTTATGGAATATTTGTCAAAGCGAACTTTCCCAAAAATCACATCCTCAACCGGCTTAGCCTCAATAAAAGAGGTCATTGAAAAAACACGTTATCCCACCTCAAAAGGTATGCTAACAAAAAGGCTCGGCTGGAGACTTGTGCAAGTAGAAGAGGGAAAACAAACCAGACTAGACACTTTTCTAGACAAATTGCCTTCAAAAACCTACCAAAACGCAGAAGAGCTGCTTCATGAAATAAAATCTACTGAGAAGATGAACGACTGACAAATCTTCTTCTCAAAAGTTCACTCTTCAGCGTTTGAAAATCCTTTATCAACCGTTCCTTGTATTTCGCGCTGTAGAGGGCCGCAGCCGGGTGAAAGGTTGGAAAAACTGTCACCGTCATGTCCAAAACGGTTTTCTCATACGGTCTTCCATGCACCTGGGTTATGCTAGTAAAGGGTAGATTAGCCTTTGAGAAGACGTAGCCTGTTGAACAGTTTCCAAGCGTAACAATGACCTTTGGCTGAATAGCCGTAATTTGCCTGTCCAGATAGGGTGTGCAAGACCGAATCTCATCTGGCAAAGGTTGGCGATTACTAGGAGGTCTGCACCTTACAACATTGCAGATAAAGACATTCTCCCTAGCTAAGGAGGCCTCAGAAAGTAATGTCTCAAGAAATTTTCCAGCCTGACCTACAAAAGGTTTTCCTTCAATGTCTTCCGTGCGTCCAGGTCCTTCACCGATGAACATGATTTGGCTGTCTGGAATGCCTTCGCCTGGAACAGCATTCTTGCGGGCTTTGGAGAGCTTGCACTTTGTGCAAATCCTGATTTCAGAAGCAATAGTATCTAAAAGCTCCTTTTTAGGCAATATCATGCACTTCTTAATGCAAATTCCCTTTTCCTCCTTTATTCTTATAATATTCTTATAAGCTTCACATTAGACAAGAGTTACCAGTAAGGATGCAACCAGGGAAGACAGTATTGATGTTCAAAATCAAAGTCGCATTTGACCTGTCAATGAAATTTTCATTTGACCTGTCAAATCAGCACCGACTCGTGCGCCAAACATTCGAAATAGCCATATGTTTGGTGCCTATCAAAATTCACTGCAAAAACCTAAAGAGAGGGCCGGTCCCGCATACCTTGGCGCTGAAATCCAATAAGAGGTTTGTCCCTAGAACATGTGCTTTAAGGCTTCACTGCCTTTCATTCCAGCTTCGACGCCTAGGCTTTTTGCTTTAGATGTTGCTGCCTTAACCTGCGCATTAAGTACATCCTCGAAGCTTTTAACTCCGCTGACAACCGCAGCAGCTACGCTCAGTTTCTCAGCGGCTTCAATGTTCAAGAAGCCACACATAACAAATCCCTTTTCTGCAATTATCAAAAGCAACGGCGGACTCTCAGGCAAATCCACACGCAACCCTTGACAACCCTTACCATCAACCTTAACGGGCATGATGCTGATCACTGCAAACACCTTTTAACCAAACGCATAACTCTTTACATACCCACGCTTAAATAAAAAATGCTGGAGAACCGACCGCGGATGCTGACAAAACTGAAGGAAAAAGTTCAGCAAAAGTTCACAGCTGAAGCAAAAGCAGCACATAGAATAGGCTTAACACCCAGCATGATAAGCGCAATAGGCATGGCCTTAGCTTTCTTATCGGCCCTAGCCTATGCAGAATGGCAATTGAACACCCTCTACCTTCTGCTCGCAACCGCTCTACTTTTACTATCCGGGTTCTGCGACGCTCTAGACGGAATAGTTGCAAGACTTTATGGAAAAACAACGGTCTTCGGCGGGTTTCTAGACTCTCTACTGGACAGATATGCCGATGCCGCATTGTACGTGGGCATAATCATAGGCGGATTATGCGATGCCCGATGGGGTTTAGGGGCAATAGTAGGCTCTTTGCTTGTAAGTTATAGCCGTGCAAGGGCAGAGGCAGCAGGAATAAAGATGGAATCAATCGGCTTAGCCGAAAGAGCCGAACGCATGATCATTCTAGCAGTTGCAACCACCGCGGCAATGTTTTGGCAACCAACAACAGTGATGAACGCAAGCACAATATTACTTGCAGTACTCTCAAACCTAACCGTTTTGCAGAGAAGCGTATACGTTTATAATAAATCAAAGAAGAAGGGAATCAACTGAACCCTAAAATCTTCTTCTCGGCCGCGTACGCATGCGCCGCTCGTTTTCAGCCCTGACCTTTACAACACCGCGATGCACAGCACATGAGACGCAGTAATATTTTATATCAGACGGCAAGGCAATGTACGCGCCTTTTTGTCGGAGCTCCTTCGCCAAGGCATAATCAACGAGAGAATGCCTCTTGGTAACTTTCTTAGCCTTGTCACGAGGAACTAGCGACCCGCAACTAGCACATTGCACAACGCCACTGCTGCCTTTACCACCCTTCGACCTTCCACGACTCTTTCGCTTAAACGGCAACTTTCCTAACCCCTAAACCTTCATCCAACAAACAATTGAGGTTTCTGCTTTATATATCTGTTCTTACACCAAACACAGGCAAACCATAGCTCCGTTCTTACGATTCTACTCTTACGAAGGTAAGTGCAACAAACCTGCATTCCTACGATCATGATTCTGCAACTTTCCCGCAGCACAGAAATAGTCGCGACTATTGCCGCCGGTTTAGTCGTGACTATACTACTGTAGAACCTTATCGACTTGAAGCTATTCAGCTGATTTTCCATTTGTCAAACAAAAGAATCGAACAGAAACCTAAACTCAGTGCTTCGAATACCCCAAAAGCAAAACATCCTAACCAGCGAAGCTGAACCCTAATAGCCCTCATTGCAACCGCATATGATTTGTCCTGACAATTGAAAATTATTTTGTCCAGACAAAACAGCAGAAGGCCTAGGAAAAAAAGTCTATACGAAATCTGACAAAACCAACGAATTGCTAGAGGCGAAATCTTACAGACAGTTCTGAAACCAAGCTGACCACTTCATGAATCATGAACAACCGAAATCTTCCAATTTATCCACGTTGATTCCCAACATTCAACATTCCTCACATCAAACTAAGTCCATTGGCAGGCAGGGACCAGTAAAACTTTACATGGTATATAGCGTGCGAGGGTCTCTCACGGCATAGAAGCATTTTTCTGCAACGGAAACAAGAGAAGCGTGACGAGAAACGTCTCTACCTGCGCCCATAACAAGTTTTAAATTTTAGGCTTTCTTTTGAGTTGAGTGAAGCTGAGCCTCAATGAGGCACGTGTTATTCGCGTGGCTGAGAACAATGTCTGAAATTGGATTAAGAACCAGAATGCTGGTCAAGGACGTTATGACGAGCCCAGCTGTTGCCATAAAAGAAAGCGCTCCGGCAAACAAGGTTGCAGCGCTCATGGACAAACACGACGTGGGCTGCATAATAGTGACAACCAAGCAGGCAAAACCACTCGGAATAATAACTGAAAGAGACCTCGTCGTAAGAGTACTAGCCAAAAACCTGAAACCAGACACAATAAAAGCCAAAGACGTCATGACATCCCCTCTAATGACAATAGAGCCTGACGCAACAATAACCGAAGCAGCCAGGAGAATGAGCAGACTAAACATCAGAAGACTTGGAGTCATGTACAAAGAACAACTTGTCGGCATAGTCTCAAGCAAAGACCTCCTAGGCGTTATGCCTGAACTATTAGAAATCATACAAGAAAAAGCCTTAATTGAAGGCGAGAACATGGCTGAAGAGGCAGAGAAAGAATCTACACCTCTCGCAGGAAACTGTGACCGATGCGGAGTTTGGTCAGACGATCTGGAAGAAGTTAACGGTGAATTCGTCTGCGATGATTGCAGAGCTGACTTGGAAAGCGAAGGTGAAAAGTGAGAGGGGATCTTTTGCGTGTCAAAGAAATTATGGATCAAAAACACCCAACCATTTATGAAGATGAACTTGCCACAAAGGCGCGCGCAATAATACGAGATTTCAATCTAAGAATTCTTCCAGTGACAGATGAGAACAAGAAACTCTTGGGAAAAGTTTCCCGCAGAGATATCTTGATTATTTCATCATCTATCTCACCGATTCGAGTCAAAGGCATAATGACACCCGCTAGACATGTTGCAGCAGTCGAGGATGATGCAGCTTCTACCGTTAAAACCATGCTCCGAGTGGACGTATGGTACGCGCCAGTTGTAACCTCGACCCAAGACAAAACTTACAGAGGCGTCGTAGGACTAGAATCCTTCATCGAACCTCTAATCAAAACAAGTCCTGAAAAATTTCTGAAAGATGTCTCTGAAATAATGGCCAAAGATGTTGTAACCTGCTCACCAGAAGATGAGGTCGAAAAAATTTGGCGACTGATGCAAGAGACCCGCTTTACCGGCCTACCAGTCGTAAAAAACGGCAAACTAGTGGGCATCATCACGCAGAGAGATCTCCTCGAAAGCGGAGCCCTTTTACCAGCATTTGAGTCTACAAAGGGACGTTTTAGAGATTCTCCAAAAGTTTCTTCAGTAATGAAAACAAACGTAGTAGCTGTGGGGCCTTCAATAAAAGTGATTAAGGTTGCAAGAGTCATGATTTCAAAAGACATTGGAAGAGTGCCGGTGAAAGACGAAAACGGCAAACTGATAGGCATGGTCGATCGCGAAGACATTGCCAGACTGGTTGTTAAGTGAGGGAAAACAGTTGAGCAGAGAAGGTTTTAGAAGAACAATAAGGGGAAAAGGTCCACTCGACCTAAAAAGCCACCCCTCGAAAAAGCATGAAGGCGAAATATTAACTATTGCGAAAAGCCCTGTCGTCATGGTGGCTCCTACTACACCCATTTACGATGCAATCCAAATAATGACAAAAGAAGGCTTCCGCCGTCTGCCCATAGCAAATCCCGGAACAAAGCACTTGGAAGGAATAGTGACCGCAACCGACATAGTTGACTACCTTGGCGGCGGGAAAAAATTTGAAATAATTCAGCAAAAATTCGGTGGAAACTTTTTCAAGGCCATAAATGAACCTATAAAGCTGATAATGACGCAAAAAGTCGTTTCGATCAGGGCTTCTGCAAAAGTAAGCGAAGCAATAATGAAGATGAAAGAAGCAAACCTCGGCGGCTTACCTGTAGTAGACAATAAAGACAGCGTAAAAGCAATAATCACCGAAAGAGACATTGCAAACCTTTTCGCAGACAGGACGAGCGGAATAAAGGTTGCTCAGCTAATGTCAGAAAAAGTAGTCACAGCATTGCCGAAAACAACGATATTTGAAGCTGAAAAGTCAATGGCAACCCAGGGCTTTAGAAGATTGCCTATAGTTTCAGATGGCAAAGTGATGGCCATAATAACAGCCATGGACATAATACGATTCTTCGGTTCTGGAGAAGTCTTCAGACACTTACGGTCCGGAACCATAATACAAGTCCTGAACACACCTGTGCTTGAGATAGCAACAAAAACAGTTTCAACAATAGAGCCAGACGCAGACGTAGGTCAAGCAGCAAAACTAATGCGGGAAAAAGACATAGGCGCCATACCAGTAGTCCAAACTGGAAAGCTCATTGGCATAGTAACGGAAAGAGACTTCTTCAAGATAATTGAATAAACTTTTAACACATTATTCTATCTTATTCAAATGAAAAGAGTGGTAAACTTGATTGTCGACTTTGTCCTAGCGAATGCGAAAGCCTACATAAACAAAACGATGGTAGACTGCAGCATTGCAATTGACAATGGCAAGATTTTCAAAATAGGCAAAGAATCACACATGCCCAAAGCAGATACAAGGATAGATCTTAAGAATCTTCTAGTCTTGCCAGGGTTAATTGATGTTCACGTGCATCTTAGAGATGAAGGAAAAGCGTACAAGGAAGATTTTTACAGCGGAACAGCAGCCGCCGCAGCAGGTGGAATAACAACAGTTTTTGACATGCCTAACAATGATCCTGTAACAATGAGTATTACAACTCTGAGAAACAGAATCAAGATTGCTGAAAGCAGAGTCTTGGTCAATGTTGGTTTTTACTCTGAATTTCCGAAGGGCATCAAAGAAATAGAAGGAATCGCTAGAGAGGGCGTTGTGGGTTTCAAGCTTTATATGGCTGAACAGGTCGGCGGATTAAATATTCATGACGACCAAGCTTTATTGGAGGCATTTAAAATTGTCAAAGGATTAAAGGTTCCGACTGCGGTTCACGCAGAAGATGAGACAACTTTGAGAAAAGTTGAAGATGAACTTAAACGCGCCAACTGCAATGATATTAACGCTTTTCTCAAAGCACATTCAGAAAATGTCGAAACAACAGCTGTGAAACACTTGCTAAACATAGCCAAACAAACCAGCATACACTTGCATTTTTGCCACGTAAGTACTGAAAACGGTTTAGAGGCAATAGTTGACGAAAAAAAGTCTGGGATGCCCATAACCTGTGAAACAACACCTCACCATCTATTTCTGAGTACTGAGGATTTGAGGCGAATCGGAACATTTGCGATAACAATGCCACCGATTCGGGAAAAACATCACATAATTGCCTTGTGGGACGGCGTTAGGAACGGCTGGATTGACGTTTTGGGTTCCGACCACGCGCCGCATGCTCTAAAAGAGAAAGAGGCAGAGTCTGTTTGGGACGTTAAAGCTGGAATACCTGGCTTGGAGACGACACTCCCACTTCTGCTCACGGAAGTTAAGCGTGAGCGACTATCAATCGGCGATGTGGTTAGGCTGATGTCAGAAAACCCTGCGGAAATCTTCAAATTGAAAGGCAGGGGTTACTTGAAAGAGGGAACCAGCGCTGACTTGACAATTATAGATCTGCATAGAAAATACAAGATTGACTCATCTAGATTCCATTCAAAAGCGAGGTATTCTGCGTTTGATGGACGTATGGTGGAAGGAAATGCTGTTAAGACATTTGTTAACGGTCGATTAATCATGGAAGACAACCAGATCGTGGCAAAGCCTGGAAGCGGAGAGATATTGCGGAGAGAGTAGCGCTTGAAGTTCATTGTCGACGGCATGCTTGGGAGACTGGCGCGGTGGCTTCGCATGTTAGGACACAACGTGAAATATTCAAACAGCCTAGACGATGTTCAACTGTTGGCAATAGCCAGAAAGGAAAGGAGAATCTTGCTTACAAGGGATTTTGAACTTTATCAGCATTCTACAGCCAGGGCAGTTGACT
>Ga0172365_10001273_pt1 | contig 18111 bp, 14 predicted proteins | sample LakKivSesite48cm_FD_114535 | JGI IMG/M metagenome (GOLD analysis project Ga0172365, IMG submission 114535) | Sediment microbial communities from Lake Kivu, Rwanda - Sediment site 48cm | ecosystem: Environmental > Aquatic > Freshwater > Lake > Sediment | place: Rwanda: Western Province, Lake... | reverse complement strand
GCGGCTGCGTCGCGTGTACACATAATTCGTTGATGACCATCAGGTGACTTTGCTTTTCGCAGCCCCCGACTTCAGTCGGAGGGCGGAGGCTGGCAAGGTTTTCAACAAAGCTAGATAGGCTCTAAGTGAGTTTCTTTCTTCGTCGGACGCTCCTAGAATGCGAAGGTCAACTGCCACCGTGCGACCCCGTGAGGATCAACACCGAGACCCAACCGAACCCCCGTCAACTCAGCGTACAGCCGACGGTTATACTCAATAGCAGAGGAATGCGCATCAACGATGTTCCACACATATAAGCCGAGGGCCGTTCCCAGCCCGCCGAAGATGATCGCTTTCCGGGCGGTGGAGAGGTCGTTGAAGTCCCTGCGCGGGTCCTTCTCCCACTGGCGGAACTCGTCAACGTCAACGACGCCGTCGTTGTTGCCGCCGCGCTCCAGCTTGTCGTAGTCCTCGACTGTCAGGCTGAGGTTATCCCCGGCCAGGCCGACCGCCACGAGCGATGCGGCGACACCTCCGAGAAACGCCACTCCCTTCTGCCACTCCCCGACATAGTACTGGCCTACGCCCGGCAGGCCGACGGAGAGTATCACCGCCAGATTGGGGTCTTTCAAGCCCATGAGACGCACGTGCGTCTCGCGGCGACCGATGACGATGGCCTCGTCATACGTGCTGTCGTCCGCAGCCGGTGAGGGCTGAGCCTGCGCCGCCGACGCCGCCAAGATGCCGCACAAAGAGATCACTGCCCACCGGCTCAAGCCCCTGCATACCTTGGTCATACCCGCCCTCCTGAGACTCATTTCCGTTGTATCGCGCCGAATCCGTCAACGGGCAACTGCTGCAAGAGGTGTGCCCATGCGGAAAGCCTTCGGCGCGATGCCGTTGCCCCCAGCGACCTCTATCTGCGCCGATAGAGCACCTATCAAATGTGAAACAGTCGTGTGGTTTACGGCAATACGTGAGTCCCCACGCGGAGGAAAAGGCACTTGAGGTACTCCGTCTCGCGCATGGAGAGCAGCACCGGATGGTCCGCCGCCGCGCCTCGCGCTTCGACGAGGTACAGCCGCCGACCTGCGCCCCTGCCCGCCTGCACGAGGATGTTCCGGAATTCCTCCGGCGAGACGTGGTGGCTGCACGAACAGCTTACAAGCAAGCCGCCGGGCCGCACGAGCTTCACCGCCTGAACGTTGATCTCACGATACCCTCTCACCGCCGGGCCGACCTGCGAACGCCGTTTGGCGAACGCAGGAGGATCAACCACCACCACGTCGAACTGTCTCCCCTCGGCGACCATCTGCCGGAAGCTCTCGAAGGCATCTCCCCGCTCGAAAAGGCATCGGTCGGCCACACCGTTCAACTCCGCATTCCTGCGCGCCATTGCGAGCGCGTCTTCGGAGCTATCGAGGCCGACGACGGAGGCAGCACCCGCACGCGCGGCCCGCAGCGACCATCCGCCGACGTAACAGAAGGCGTCGAGCACGGTCGCGTCCTTCGCCCAGGGGACGAGCCGCTCACGGTTCTCCTTCTGGTCGAGGAAAAGCCCTGTCTTCTGGCCGCTGCACACGTCAACCGCGTAGCGCACGCCGAACTCGTCCACCTCCACCGTCTGCGCAGGGGTGCCGGAAAGGACGCTCACCCCTTCGGGGAGGTTCTCGTACCCACGAAAGGAGGTGTCGTTGCGGGCGATGATTGCGCGTGGTCGGAACATCTCCTCAAGGACGGGCAGCCAGATCGGCTCCAGCGCCTCCATTCCGGCGGTGAGCACCTGCACGGCGAGGTGATCGGCGTAGCGATCCACTACCAGACCGGTCAGCCCATCGGCCTCTCCGTGCACGAGCCGGAGCACCTCCAGGCCGGGGTAGATTCGTTCTCTCCAGGCTTTCGCGGCCTCGAAACGCCTGCGGAAGAAGCTCTCGTCTATCGGCTCTGGCTCCTGAGTGAGCAGGCGCACGGCGATGAGCGTGTTCGGGTTGACGTAGCCTGTGCCGAGCCGCCGTCCCTGGCTGGTGGTGAGAGTGACCAGTTGCCCCGGCTCGTAGGAGGTGATCTTGCCGACGACCTCGTTGCTGAAAACCCAGAGATGTCCGCCTTCGATGCGGCGCTGTGCGCTGGGGCTGACGCGCAGCTTCGGCGGTGGTGCGGTTGGTAGAGTCATCGTGGACCTCATCTTCGCGAGCGGAAGGGGATTGAGGCGAAAGCCGTGCCGAGAAGCGAAGGCCACGCACCCGCAGGGGTACGTGGCCGGGCAGGTGGATCGAGAAACGATCCGCAGATCAGGTTTCGGCGAGGCGGAACCTCGATACCGACTGGCGCAGGCGCTCGGAAAGCTGCCGCAGCTCCGCCGCAGAAGCCGCCGATTGCTGCGAACCGGAAGCCGTTGACTTGGCGATCTCAGAGATTCCCTCCATCTGCTGCACGACGCTCTCGCTGGCGGTGCGTTGCTGCCGCGAGGAGATGGAGATCTCCTGGATGAGGTCGGCGGATTGCTGCGCCACACTCACGATTTCCTGTAGGGCGTGGCCTGCTTCGTCGGCGAGGTTCACGCCCTCGGCCACCTCGCTCACGCCCTGTTCCATCGCCGCCACCGCTTCAGTCACTTCCGCCTTAATGCCCTGCACGAGCGTCGAGATGTCGTTGGCGGCCTTCGTCGAGCGGTCGGCCAGACGCCGCACCTCTTCCGCGACCACGCCGAACCCGCGCCCCGCCTCGCCAGCACGTGCGGCTTCGATGGCGGCGTTCAACGCGAGGAGGTTCGTCTGCGTCGCAATAGTCTCGATGAGGCGCACGATGTCGCCGATTTCCTGCGAGCTTTCGCCGAGCGTCTTGATGCGGTCGGCGGTCTGTTGCACCGTGTTGCGGATGCGATACATGGCGTCAATCGCCTTGGACACCGCCTCGCCGCCCTTCAGCGCGGCTTCCGTCGTGCGGCGACCCGCTTCCACGGCGGCGTCGGCGTTTTCCGCCACCTGAGAGATCGCCACCGCCATGGACTCGATGGCCGTGCCCATGTTCGTGATCTGCAACACCTGCTCCTCAGCGCCGTGAGCCATCTGTTCGGTGGACGCGACAATTGCGCCCGTAGACGCGCCCACTTGTGTTGCCGCACCCTGCACCTCACGAATCAGGTTGCCGAGTTCCTCGGCCATCATGTTGAACGAGTCGGCCAGCGCGCCCATCACGTCGGCGGTGACTTCGGCGCGGCGGGTCAGGTCGCCTTCCGCCGAAGAACTCACGATGTCCAGCAGGTCGCCGATCTGCTGTTGCAGACGATCCCGGTCCACTTCCGTCTGCAAGAGCACCGAGATGCGGTCCAGCATGGTGTTGAGGTTCTCGGACAACTCGTCAAGCTCGTTGCCGGTGGCGACTTCCGACCGTGCGGCGTAGTCGCCTTCCGCCACGCGAGCCATCACCTCCTTGAGGTGCGCAAGCGGCTCTCCCACTTCCTTGCGCCACAACGACCTTCCGAACAGGGCCGCAACCACGAGGACTACAAGGAGGAGGAGAAACACAATGGTCATGAAGGTGAGCGCGCCCTTCGAGGCCGCGCTTCCTGGGTACGCCACCAGCGCGAGAAGCGCGATGATCGCAAGCCCTGTGGGGATCAGCGGAACCAAGATCAGTCGAAGTCCGATGCGGTGCTGGGCTTGTGTAACCACTGAGGACATGGGATTCATCTCCTAACGCCCGCGGCGGTGACGAGAGAGAACCAGGCTGGGCCATCCGACATCGTGGTGCGGAAAAACGCGCTCAGCAATCGAGTCCCGATGTGTGAGATTGAAAATAGGACCGCCATGGATCAAGCACAAGCGAATGTGCCTCGCTAAACGCCACCCGCTTCAAGGTTACGGAGCAGGCAGTACACCTGACCGATAAGATGAATCTCCGGTCGAGCGACCCCGAGGAGCAACGCCTTGTCTCCGGCCCGGTCGGTTTCAAGCGCGGCGACGGAATCCACCATGTGGTAGCGCCGCACAAGCAGGCGAGAACCCATGAGCACCACCACAACGTCGCCGTCGGCATACGGAGGGGTTGTCGCGGCAATCGCGATGTCCCCGGCCCAGAAGCCGGAGGCCTGCAACGCGTTGTCAGGAACGACGATGGCAAACAGCGTCCCATTAGACGGCAGGAACGACGAATCCACCACGATGTAGCGTGAGATGGCGGCCTGGGCGATCTGCGGTACGCCCGCCTGCAAGTGCTTGATCAACGGAATCTGACGGCCAGTGGAAATACGCTCGGAAAATTCAATGGGATCAACGAGTTCTATGCCACGCGAGAGCCTATCGTGACGGCGGATATACCCCTTGCGGGCGAGGGCATTCAACGCTTCCCGCGCACCGTTAGAAGAGCGCATCCCAAACCGGTCTCCGATCTCGCGGATGGTCGGAGGGATGCCGCGCTGCCGTATCTCTTCTACAATGAACCCATAGATCTCCTGTTGTCTTGCGGTTAACGGCTTGCGCATGAGAATGCCCTCTGTGTGAGCTTCCGACAAACAAAGATGGCGCGAAACAACCGTCAGTTCGCTTCACAAGAATGCGTGCGATGCCCCATGGGTGCCTTCGCTGTCTCCTCCTTGTTGAATTTCATATGAAAGATATTCAATTGAAAAGGGCTTCACGATGTACCTCTGCAACCTTGTCAGGAGTGCGTGCGGGAGGCATATTATCCGTATGAGGCACTTTTCACACTGGCTTATGATCCTCACTGCGGCTACCGCAATCGCTCGCGCCCCGGCGTCGGAGCCTGAGCTACTGACGGAACTCGTTGCAGCGCAGGAAGCCAGCCATCAGGGGGACATGGGTGCGGCGGATAGCCTTTCCCGCTCCCTCATCTCCCGTTGGCCGGAAAACCCAACCGGATACTACGCTCGTGCCGCTCTCGTTCAGATTCGCACCATGGGTTGTCAGGGCGTCTTGTTGCAGAAGGAGCTCCGGGAGAACCTCCAAAAGGCGGTCGAAACAGGCACGGAACGGATACGACAGCACCCTGAGGACACGTGGGCACGCTACATCCTGGGGCTGGCGTTGGGGCTGGAGGGCGTGCTGGCGGTGCGCGAAGGTTCCCTCTGGCAGGCGTACCGGAAGGCGACGCGGAGCGTGGACGAACTGGAGGAGGTCCTCCGGCGCGATCCGTCGTTCGCCGATGCGTGGCTGCCTCTTGGCACGTATCACTTCTGGCGCGGCGAGGCGTTGAAGCGGTGGGTCTGGCTCCCGTTCATCAGCGATACGCGGGCGCAGGGCATCGCGGAGATGCGCAGAGCCGCGCAGGAAGGCCGCACGACGAAAGTCTCCGCGCAGAGTATGCTCCTCTGGGCGCTCCTGATGACGGACCAGTACGAAGAAGCGCTCCGCATCTCCGGGCCGCTCGTCGAACGCTACCCGGCCAACCGCTCCTTCCTCTGGGCGCGGGCGGAGGCGTTCAAGGCGCTCGGCAGATGGCGCGAAGCGGAAGAGGCGTTTGCCGCCGTATCTCGGACGTTCGGGCCGGAGTACGACGGGTGTCCTGGTCCGGTGGAGATACGCGCCAAGCGCGGGATGGCGCTCGCCGAACTGGGAGAATGCGAACGGGCACGGCCTCTTCTTGAAGCTGCGCTCGCGTATACCCCGCCTCCGACGGATGCGAGCAATTTCGCCGGGATTCAGGCCGAGGCGCGGCACTACCTCGAACGGTGCGCTCAAGTGCAGGCGAAACGCCGATGATACCGCATCGAAAGCGCGTCCAAGCGCTCCTGACCAAGCGTGGCCGGAAGGAACAGCAACGGTTCCTCGTCGAAGGCGTGCGCCTTGTCGAGGAAGCGCTCGCGGCGAACCTCGCGGTGGAATGGCTCTATCACCTGCCTGCTCTGCCGGAGACGCGGCTGGCGGCAGTGCTGGAGATGGCCAGAGGGCGCGGGGTTCATCTCGCCGAGGTAACCCCTGACGAACTGCTCTCCTTAAGCGATACGGAGACGCCGCAGGGCGTCGTCGGCGTCGCGGAGATTCCCCGGTGGTCCGAAGAGGACCTCCGCTCGCGCACGGGAGGGGATGTCCTGGTGCTCGATATGGTGCGCGATCCGGGCAACCTCGGCACACTCTTGCGGACCGCAGAAGCTGCGGGTGCGCGAAGCGTGCTCATGACGCACGGCTGCGTCGAGGCGACGAACCCGAAGGTCGTCCGTTCCGCGATGGGAGCCTTTTTCCGCATTCCCTGTCGCACGATCCGTTCGCCGGACGAGGTCGCCGAGCGGTGTCGCGGCGCAGGATTGCCGCTCGTGCTCACCACCGCTCACGGCGGCGAACCAGCCTCGCACCTGCTCCGGTATGGCTCCGTCGCGCTCGTCCTCGGCGGCGAAGCCGAAGGTGTCGGTCCAGTGTGGGAGCCGTATGCCGACGCCGTCGTGCGCCTGCCGATGTCGGCCACCACGGAATCGCTCAACGTGGCGGTGGCAGGAGGAATCTTCCTCTTCCGGCACATCTGGCAACCCGACGCCGGGCCATCCGGCGCACTGCACACAGAGCGGGATAGTGCGGCGTCAGGAACGATTTCACCGCCGCCGCGAGAATAAGCCAGGGCGCGCGCGACGCCGAACGCGAAACGCTCGCCTCGTACGACCCCGAAATCGTGCTTTGGAACTTCGCCCGTCAGTGACAGCAGAATAGCGCCACAAGCGTGGGAACGCTTCTTCTGCTTCAGGAGCACACGCATGAGAGCTTCCGAACGACCCAACCTCACCAGGCTCTTGGCACGCCAGGACAAGTGGTTTGTCGGCGGCGGCACGTCCGTCGTCTACGCACCAGCCTTCCCGCTCTGGGACGACGTTCCCGGCTTCTGGGACGGCGTGCACTGGGCCGACCAGCACGTGGAGACGCTTTTTGCGCTCATCATCCTCGACGAGCGGTGGAAGCCGATCCCCTGGCGATTGCAGAAGCGTCGCTGGACGCACGAAGCGCTGGAGCAGACCTGGCTTGCGCAGGAGTGGATGCTCCGCGAGCGGCGCGTGATCGGCCCGCCGGACGTGTGCGCCTCGCAGATGAGGCTCACCGCGACGGGCAACGCGCCGCAACGGGCGCACATCGTGTGGTGGTCCGAGCAGCCCGTGCGCCCGGATGGATACTCCGTGCTCGAGGCCGACGTGCGCGACGGCTGCGCGCAGTTTGCGCTCAGGCTCTCCGACGGCACGCCGCTTGCCATCTCCGGCGGATTCGACGCGCCCGCCGATTCATTCCAGATTCAACGGGCGGAAACGACGACGAACCAGCCCCTCTGGCAGGTCTCGCCGTTCAGGGAGAAGGTCCGCGACGGCCGTCTTGCCTGCGAGCGGAACGTGCGCGTCGGTGTCCTGGAAGCGCGCCCGGAGGTCGGACGCAAGAGCGAGCGCGGCATGATGCATGTCGGCCTGCATCGCTCCGTGACGGTCGAGCGCGGCAAGCCGTGCGCGTTCGAGGCGTGGGCAAGCCTCAAGCCGGGGGCCACACCGCCGCCGCAGCCGACTGTGCTGGTGGCGGACTCCTCGCACGCGGCGTGGGAAGAGTTCTTCGAGCAAGTTCCCGCGTTCTCCTGCGACGACGAGGCGCTGGAGACCTACTACTGGTATCGCTGGTGGGGGCTGCGCGTGCACATGATCAACCCGCAGACGGGGTTGCACAAGTTCCCCTCTGTCGTCGAGGGGATCGAAGGCTTCCGGCGGCATATCTCCTATTCCGCGCAATGCCACCTCTGGGAGACAAGTTGGCTGCGCGACCCCAGCCTCGCCAGAGGCATGATGCGGAACATGATCGCCAACCAGGAGGAAAGCGGCGCGTTCCCCGGCAGCATCGCCCTTGCGAGGAAGGGGGTCTTCTACCACGCTGATTGGTCGCACCTCTGGCAGATTCATCAACTTCACCCCGACGAGGGGTTTCTCACTGAGGTCTACGCGCCGCTCTGTCGGTATCTGGGGTACATGCGCGCCGAACGCGACCGCGAGGGCTGGCATCTCTACGACGTAATCAACCAGGGCGAGACGGGCCAGGAATACATGAGCCGCTACCTTGCCGCGCACCCGAACGCCGACGACTGGGGTCCGATCCAGCTCAAGGCCGTCGGCGAATCGGTCTACATCTATCAGATCGTACGCTGTGCGGCGCGCATCGCCCGGCTGCTCGGAAAGCGCGACGAAGCGACTCACTGGGACAGAGAAGCGGACCTCATCAGGCAGGCGATCCGCGAGCGCACGTGGGACCCGGAGCGGGAGTGGTTCTGCGACCTGCTCATGCCCGACGGACGCCGCTCGACGGTGCTTGCCGCCGTGAGCCTCTATCCGTTCATGACAGACATCGCCGGGCCGGAGTACCTGGGGGCGATTCACCGACATCTCCTCAACCCCGACGAATTCTGGACGACGTGGCCCGTGCCCGCGGAGAGCGCGTCCGACCCGCTCTTCGACCCGGAGGCCGAGTGGAAAGAAGAGCGGAAGGGCTGTCCATGGAACGGGCGCAACTGGCCGATGAGCACCTGCCACGTCGCCGAAGCGCTCGCCCGCACCTCGGACATGGACCCCTCCTTGCAGCGCGAGGCGGTGATCCTCATCCGCAGGTTCATCGGGATGATGAGCTACGACCACGACCCCACGCGCCCGAACTGCTACGAGCACTACAACCCCCACACCGGCGTCGGGTCGGAGTATCGCGGGATTGACGACTACCAGCACTCGTGGGTGGTGGACCTCATCATCAAGTACGTCGCGGGGCTGAGGCCGCAGGACGACCATCGCTTCGTCGTTGACCCGCTCCCGTTCGGGCTTTCTCGCTTCAGCCTAGAGGGGGTGCGCTATAAGGGGCACGACGTGAGCATCGTCTGGAAGCACGACGAAGGGCTGGCCATCTTCGTTGACGGAGAAGAACGCGCTCGCCAGAAGCAATTGGGGCGCGTGGAACTCGCGCTTCAGTAGGGAGGGTTTCTCACCCTTCAGGGGCGACTCGCGAGTCGCCCCTACAAAACGTGTCGAAACAATATCTTGTAGGGGCGAGGCATGCCTCGCCCCTGCACACCACATGATAAGAAGTCTTTAGATGAAAAGCGCGTCAGGGAGGCGGTTGTGCGCTCGCACAGAAAAAGGGGGCAGACCCACAGGTCCGCCCCTTCGTAGCTGCGATGAGATGCCGGGAACCGGATTCTATGCCATCCTGGTCACGGCTCCAGTTCGATGTCCCAATACACGTCGCTGATGAACTTCTCCCAGCTTTCGCGCCGGTGCTTGAGGGGAATCCCGAATGAAGGCGCCCACCGGGGACGCTTCGGAGGCCTGAGGGGCTTCATGTGCGCCTCCTCTGGCGTCCTGTTGCCCTTCCGTTCGTTGCACGGCACGCACGCGATCACGCAGTTTTCCCACGTCGCATGACCACCACGAGAGCGCGGCACGAGGTGGTCAATCGTAAGCTCTTGACTCGTGAGCCTCACCCCGCAGAACTGGCAGGCGTACCGGTCCCTGATGCAGAGATTACGGCGGGAAAACGCCACACTGGCGCGGGGCATCCCGCTGTAGCTCGTCAGGATGATGATCTCTGGGACCCTGAAGACGATGCGCACCGAGCGGACGCATTCCTGCGTCGGGGCATGGCGCGAAAGGTCAGCCCAGGAATTGAAGTCGTGCAGAGTGTACGTTTCCGGCGCAATGACTTTAGCGGCCTCTTCGTAGACAAGGCTGATCGCGCGCCGTGCCTGTGTGAAGCCGACCGCCAGCCAGTGCCGGTTGAGGACCAGCGTATGCGCCGAAAGAAGAGCCTCGGCACGGGCGGTGGAAACAATCGCAGCGTCGGGTATCACCCCCCTTAGAGGAGTGGCAGGTGTCGGAACATCGTCCCATCACCCCGGAAAAGCACGCTCTCGACGGTTGAAATCATACTAAAGGGAGAAATATAATCGAATCTCTCCGCTCTGTCAGCCTCCCTGCGCGAATTATTTCTTCAACGCCCTGGTGAGACCGAATGAATGCCGGAGATCGTGTCACTCCTCACGGGTCCGCACCGCAAGTTCCTCGAACCGCGCCCTGCCTTCCGCGACGAACAGACCCAATTGGCCGTCGCGGTGGTCGTACGTCCGCGCAGAGAGCGCGACGCGATCATCGGCGTACGCCACCAAGCACGTGCCGTCCAGAAGCACCTGCACGCGCACTGCCTGACCGGGCTTCAGCGAGAGCGGACGCTCGACGATGAAGGGATTATCCCAGGAGCGCGGCCACCGGTCGAAGACGAGGCGTTGGCGCGCAGGCTCGAACCGAAGCTGGTAGTACCGCCCAAGCTCACTGTCCGCCCGCAGCAGGAGGCCGAAGTTGGCGGTCGGGTGTTCGTAAGAGATGCGGAGCGAGATCAGGCATTCCTGAGGGAGATCGCCCATCGTGAGCAGGGAGAAGCGGCTCGCGGCGTCCGTGCTGATGGTGTCGCCGAGATGCCACGTGCCCAGGCGCGGCTGCGGGTTCAGCGCAAGAGGACGGGTGAATGGTGCGACGATAGTCTGCGGCACGCGCACGCTCAGGCTGCCGTCGGGCTGCTGCTCCAGTTCGTGGACGACGAGGTTTCCGCCCCACTGCCAGTGACCGTCGTCCTTCTCGCCCTCGCGGGTCGGAAGCCAGCCGAAGAGGAACCGTCGCCGTCCGTCCCCGGCGGTCTTCGCGGCGTAGTAGGCCCGGTCATCGAACAGGTCGTCCGCCGGGGCACGCCAGGGACCGGCCAGGCTGCGGCTCATGCGGTAGCGCGTTCTGACCGTGTCGGTGAACTCGGAGTACACGAGGTAATACCAGTCGCCGATGCGGAAAAGATCGGGGCACTCGTGGGTGTAGTAGAGGTCTGGCGCCCAGAAAGGCTCGCGCACTTCCCAGCGTTGAAGATCGCGTGAGGCCGCACACGCGGTGAGTCCTCGCCTGCGGCTGGGGCGGTCCTTCCACCGTGCGGCAAGGAGCATCCAGTACTCCCATTTCTCCGCGTTCCAGAAGACGAACGGGTCGCGCCAGTCGTTCATCTCGTAGCGCGTCGGGGCGGCGAAGAAGGTATGCTCCGGATGCTTTGTCCAGCGCCGGAGGTCCGTGCTTGTCGCGTGCATGACGCCCTGCTCCGGCTTCCCGGCCTTGCGGAAGTAGGGGTTGCTCCCCGTGTAGAAGATGTGAAACGTACCTTCCGCCTCAATCGCGCTTCCCGTGAAGACGTAAAGGTCCTGCTCATCCTTTGTCCCACGCGGCAGCGCCTCTCCCCAGTCCTCGAATGCCACGAAGTCTCTCGTGACGAGATGCCACCACGGTGTCCCCTCGCCATGGCGGGCCACGTCGCGGTAATCCTTCAGGTAGAACAGGTGATACGCGCCGTCCCAATAGAACGGGATGAAATCGGCGGCGACCCCATCGTTGGGTCGGTAGAAGATGGACATGGTGCAACCTCTTTTCGGGAAGTAGGGACGCATGGCCATGCGCCCCTACAAGGTATTGTTTCGACACGCTTTGTAGGGGCGACTCGCGAGTCGCCCTTGTAGTTCGTGATGAAGTATTATTACCTGGAACCCGTATGAGATCACGGGCACAACCGACGCGGCTTTCCCGCGAACGAATCGCATGGCATACCGTCACGTGTTCTTCACGAACCATTCCAGCAGCGCGTCCGCCTCCGCCTGGCTATCTGCGCTCGTGCAGTAGAGCGATTTCTCCGGGCGTAGTTGGCGGTGCGCGAGCTTTATCTCTTCGGGCGTGCCCCACACCTGAACCGCTTTCCCGCCCTTCTGTACCCGTTTGAAGAGGTCCAGGTAGTCAATATGCCTGCCGTGCCCGTCGCCCGGCACGTAGGAAAGGGTGTGCAGCCCATGGCTTGCGAGCAGGTCCCCGATGTGGACGAGCGCGCCGGGGCCGTCCCAGTGGTAGAGAGCGTGCTTCACGGTCTGCGCTTCCTCTTCGAGCGCGGGCAGCACCCACCGGCGGAACATCTCCGGGCTGATCATGCAACTGAAGTCGCACTGGAGGACCGCCGCGCCCTCCATCGAGTAGAACACGTGGCAGTAGCCGAATTCGTCCATTCGGCCTGCGCGCCTGACGGCATCCCAGACCCTGGGGAAGACGGCGCGGGCATCCGCCATTGCGCGGTCAATCACGTCGGGCCGGTCAATGAGATCGAGGCAGAGCCGCTCCGGCCCGCGCACCGCCGCCAGGAGGTCCATGTTCGTGTGCAGGTCGGGCGGCACAGGGAGCATCTTGCCCGCCATGCGCTCGGCGGCGCAGGCGTAGAATTCGAGCATACGCCGCCAGAGGGGATGGTCCTCCTGCATGACGAGCGGCAGCGCGTCCTCCCAGTCATCCACCGACGGCTTGGACCAGTTGGTGTTGCCGGAGTCCTTGCTCCAGGCAAGCTCCGCGCCGCAGAAGACCGCGATCTCATCCGGGCCGAAGCTCAGCCAGAACACTGGGACTGCCTCGCCGCCCCAGTAGGTCGCCTCAGCAGAGACCAGCGCACGCACAATGATGTCGCGCATGTCGCCGTGCACGCGCTCGTAGTAGTCGCTGCCCGGCGCGCCTTCTTTGCCTTCCTTCGGCGCGGTCACGCACACCACCGGGCGGTCAATGATCTCTCCAGCGTAGAACGCCTCCCAACGGCGCGCCGCGTCTTCCAGATCGGGCTTGAACGCGAGCGGCGCCGGTTTCCGTATGCCTGTCGTCATCGTCAGATGGTCTGCGCCTGCTCCTTTCGTGCGCGAGCGGATCAACGCCTTCCCAGAATCCCCCTCAGCCGAGGAAACGCTTCATCCAAGGGATCGCCTTGACGCCGTTCCACCGGTGCTCGCCGGAGAATACGTCGTGATAGAGCATCTCCTCCGCGCCCAAGAGGCGGTACGCCCGGCGGATGATCTCCACCTGCGGGCGGACGTTCGCAAGGCCGCTCGCGCCGTTCAGGGGGTCTTTGTCGCCGGTCTCGATGAGCAGGGGTCGCGGTGCGATGAGCGCGGCAACGTCGCCCATGTCCACGTATTCGTAGAGATGGGGGACGTAGTTGCACGAGCAGTTCCCGTGCAGGTCGAGGAGGGATTCCTTGTAGCCGTAGAGGTAGCCGCTGATCACCGCGCACCTGATGCGCGTATCGAACGCGCTCGCCCAGAGCGTCTGCAACCCTCCGCCGGAAAGGCCGCCGCAGCCAATCCGGTCGGCGCGGCAATCGGAGCGCGTCTGCACGTAGTCAATGAGCCGGTGGAGGTCCCAGGCCCACATGCCGGTGACGGTCTGGCCGAGCGGGTAGGCCATGTTGTTGATGAACCGGCAGGAGGAATCGAGCAGGTTCGCCTTGGCGGCCTGTTCCTGTCGCTCACCGAAGCCGCGCGCGTCGGGGCAGAAGCTCGCAAACCCTGCGCGGGCGAACTGCACGCCGTAATCGTAGTTGTAGTGTTCTATAGCCGTCGCGACTTCGGGGATTTCACGACATCCCGCCGGGGAGTACTTCCCGCCGCTCCCGTGCCCGTGCGGAGCGATGACCGCCGGATACGGCGGTGCGCCCGTTTTCGGGATGAGCACGTAGCACGGCATGATGACGCCTGGCTCCGTCTCGATCTCGACGCGCTGGCGGAGGTAATCGCCGAAGTCCTTCTCTTCGGTGATCTTCGGGTTGAGCGGGCACGCGACCATCGTGTCGTATCCGGTCAACGCCTTGAGCTTTCTCAGTGTCTTCCGCCGCCACGCGCTCCATTCGTCGCGGTTCTTAGCGGCAAACGCAAGTTTCCTCCCGACCGCATCCCAGCGCTTCCGCAGGTAGGGATGGGTCATGTAGCGCGTGGACGCAGTTGTCTGGGTGTTCATGGAGTTCTCCTCGCTTTGCAGCGCGGTGGGTCGCTCTCTTCGGGGTGGCTTCGAAGAGGGAAGATATTCGCTTCAGTCCAAGGGGGAAAGCTCTTCCCACACGTCTATTATCCGATGGTAGTTTTCGAGCATACGCGGGGTCATCTCGCGGACGAGGCCCTCGGTGGCCTTCAGGACCATCCGCTCCTTGCCGCCCTCAAACGCCGCCCGCGTCGCCGCCTCGACGGCCTCCGCGTCCTCGTTCTCGATGAGGCGCGCCTCGATGTTCCCGCCGAGAGTCATCCTGCCCGCCGCGAGAGCCTTCGCCTCGGCGAACGAGATGTCTCCGTCCGGCGGCGGCTCGACCGGTTCGAAGAAATCGGCGCCGCGCTCGATCACCATCTCAAGCGTGGAGCGCACGTTGCCGTGACAGTGAACGTGACAGACCGCGCCGCTCTGGTGAACGCGCTCGATGATCTTCGCCTCGTACCCCTGCACCAGTTCTTCGTAGAGCCTCGGCGAAGCCATCGGCGGGGTGAGCCATTCGCACCCGCCCATCCACACGTAATCAATCGCGTCACCGGCGAGCAGGACATCGAGGATGCGCGTGACGCGCTCGGCGCACACGTCGGTCAATTCTCTGATGAGAGCACGCTCGACGGCACAGAGTTCGAGAAAGTACTGATACGGCATCATCCCGGCGGCGCAGACGAACGGGGAGGAAATCGCCGTCCGCACGAGACATCGCTCGTGAAACCCCGGCGGCAGCTTCGTCCGGTCCGGCGGCGCGATCCCGGAAGGGAGTTCCCAGGGCACGGAGAGCATCCTATCAACGTCGTCGAGCGATTCGACCGGGTACTTCACCGTCCACGTCGTGCGCGTGAGCGGGTTCTGGGAGGTGATCGCCGTCAACGGCCCCTTCGGGGTGGCGATCTCCGTCGTCACGATCACCGTGCCGTCGCGCTCCTTCCTGTCTTTCTCCCTCATGAACTGCGGAGGCGTCACGAGATACCGGTTCACCTCCGAAGGGCAGTTCTCGAAGGCCGCGCAGTAGTCGAAGAGGCGGTGCGCGATCTCTCGCTGACGGGGGTCCGTGAGCGCGTCAATCTCCGCACGCGAGGCGAAAAGGAAGCCGTCGAGCATGAGCGGCACGCGGTCCGCTTTGCCCCCTCGCAACGTCTCGATGAACCGTTCGCGCACATTCATGAGAGTCCCCTTTCGTGCCGTTCGCCGCTCATGCGCGGGCATGTCTCTGGCCTCTACAGGCGATAAGGACGCACCTTCTCCCCACCTCTGGCCATCCTTCCGCGCAAACCATACTGTACCATATGTATGCCAGAGCGTCTGGCCAATGTGCGTAATTACCGGTGCAACGGGAAATTGCGTTGATAGATCACACGATAGACGATGCAAAAAAAGCAATTCCCAGCCAACGGGCGCGTAATATCTCGGCTCGGTTGGCAGTGAAAGGGATTTGTAAGCGTCGCGTTTCCTGCCTATCCTTTAACAACTAACAACGTCATTTGCCGAGCGTTCGCGGACCGGGTAAGGGGCGCACTACAGGACTATCAAGAAACCACCTAAGGCGTAGTTCGACATTCTGTGGACGGAGGACAAGGGCATGACGAAAGAACGGTTGGGACGCCTGGTGATCCTCTCCGGTCCTTCCTGTGTTGGCAAAAGCCCGCTAGACAAGGCGCTTGCCAGGTTCTACCCGGAGCTGCGAAACGCCTTGCAGCCCCTTGTGCTCTACAACAGCCGCGCCGCTCGCCCCGGAGAGTTGGACGGCGTGGACTACTATTTCCGCCCACGCGAGCAGGTGGATTCCCTCAAAACAGACGATAGATTTGTCGTCATGGACGTGCGCGGCGATTTGCAGGCCCTCGACCTGGAGGAGTTGTCGGCCTTGCTCAGCAAAGGCGACGTGCTCTTCGAAGGGAATCCTTTCGTGGGACGAACATTGCAGACACATCCCAATCTGGGCCAGGTCAAGAAGCTGAGCCTCTTCATGTCGCCGCTCTCCCGTGAGGAGATCCTCTTTCTCAAGGCGCCGGAGCGCAACGTGTCCCTCGCCGATCTCATCACCGACATCATGAGGCGAAAGCTCCTGCGCCGGACTCGACGGCAGAAAGGCGAACTCTCCTTGAAGGACCTTGAGAACATCGAAAGACGTGCCTCAAGCGCGTATCGCGAACTGAAAGAGGCGCATCACTTCGAGTACGTCATCCCGAACCACGATGGCGAAGACAGCGAGAACTGGGATGCGTTCTATTACCCTCTGGGAGACGCACGGAGGGCGTTGCTGAATTTCGTGGTGCTCCTCGAAGGGAAGGTACCATCCGGCGTGGAGCACTGGGAGCAGGACCTGATTCCATGATCAACGCGATCCATTTGTGGAAACGACGGTTGTCAAGGACGGGAAAATGATGGGACGCGAGATAGTCCTTCCGTTCGCCGAGTACCAACAGTCGCAAAGAGAGAGACTGCAAGAGCGCGTCCGCAGGCCTGAATGGCAAGCCCTCTTGGCGCGTGGCGACGCCTTGCGGCAATGGAAGGCGAACATGAAGCTGCCTCCGTCGGCTCCGGCTCAGCAGGCAAGGGCGAGTCAGTACCTGAGGGAGCACAACGCCGACCGGGTCAAGAAACTCCTGCGGGAAGGTATCAGAGACGAGCGGGCACTGGTGGAGGCTCTGGGCAACTGGGAGACCGCCCTGGCGGGCGATGACTGCTTTCCCATCGTCTTCTTGGGACTGGTCGTGACGTTGGATTGCTTCTTCCTCCCTCGCTGCTTGTACTGCAACCAGACCTGGTTGCCGCGCCGTTTGACGGTGGATAACTGGAAGGCCCTGTTGAGGGAGGCGGCCCAGCCCACGCCCCCTTATGTCTACCTGACTGGGGGTGAGCCGCTTCAATTGGGGAGCGAGGTCTGGGGCGATGATGGACTGGTCGCCTTCGCAACAGAGCTTGGCTCTGCCGTCAACATCAACACGAATGCCGCTCTGATCACGCCTCACGTTGCCCTCCAGTTGGTCAAGGTGGGCCTGGCCAAACTGCACATTTCGCTGGATAGCGTTGATCCCGAAGTGCAGGGGCAACTGTTTCAGCGACGCGAACGTCTCGAAGCCGTCTTGAGCGGCCTTTACAACGTGCAGATCGCTCGCGAGGCGCTCGGCGCGAGCCATCCGCAGGTCCACATCAATTGTGTGCTCACCGCACGGAATGTGTTCCAGTTCCCTGACCTGTTGCGCTTCCTGCTAGAGATACGACAGGTTCGTTCATCGGGATTCGAGGGCAACATCAAGGACGACCCGCTCTTCCGGGATTTTGCCTTTCACCTCATCCCGGTGGGAGGGAGCGAAAACGCCCTCCTGAGGCCGACGGCAGAGGAGTGGAGGCACTTCTACACCGAAACGTGGGAGGAGGCTGAGCACGTGTGGGGGGAGTATCAGGCGGCTGTCGGCGTTCCGCAAGACGAGCGAACGCGTCTCGCCGAGCACGTTCCCTTCGCAAGCCCCTTCCTGCGAGCGGACCATCGGATGAACCTGGACGAGTACTGTGAGCAGGCTGCCCTGGGAAACTACTGGCAACGCGCCCTTACGGACCGATGCTACGTTGCCCCTACCCAGGGCTATATCCTGCCGGACGGTTCCCAACATTGGTGTGGGGCCCACGCCATCCGAAGGCCGCCTCCATTGGGCAACGTGCAGGAGAGCACGTTGCGGGACAACATTCGCTCGAACATCGGGCGATTGACCGAATATCCCAATGCCTTCTGCACCGGCTGCGCGGGAGCAACGTGCGTCATCAATCAAGGGACTCTGCGGAGCTTGAAGAAGCAGGTTGCAGAGTGGTTACACGAGTGCGACTTCTCAAGGAACAGCCAGCATACGGACGGGTGACGGTCCGAAGCTTTGGCGCGATGGGAAAGCCGCGCGGACTTGAGACGGCTTCCAGATAATAACACTTTATCACGGACTACAAGGGCGACTCGCGAGTCGCCCCTACGTCCCGACATGCGCAATTCCTCACCGAAAAGCGTATGAGACAGCAAGCACGCCCTATGGCAGAGGACGTAAGGGGGGATTAGATCATGTGGTTGAGAGGATGACATTATACGCTTTCATCTTAATTTTTGCACAGCTGGTGTGTAGGGGCGCAATTCATTGCGCCCAATAACCATATGCAAAAATAATATGTTAATAGGGCGTGATAAATCACGCCCCTACGTGTCATTGTGTAGAGGCTGTTTCATAACCTTGTGAAGGTGGCGTAGTGGTGAGTATCGTAAGGCCGGAGGTGGTTTGCAATGGCCTTACGAGAGCAGTTTCTGACGGATGCGAGGTGGGAGAAGATCG
>Ga0172365_10001271_pt1 | contig 18121 bp, 18 predicted proteins | sample LakKivSesite48cm_FD_114535 | JGI IMG/M metagenome (GOLD analysis project Ga0172365, IMG submission 114535) | Sediment microbial communities from Lake Kivu, Rwanda - Sediment site 48cm | ecosystem: Environmental > Aquatic > Freshwater > Lake > Sediment | place: Rwanda: Western Province, Lake... | reverse complement strand
TTCAAAACGCCTGCGCCTCGCGTCAAAAAAGGATACCTTGCGCTCTACTCTCGCATTGTCAGCTCGGCTTCCGAGGGTGCGATCCGTCGGTGATCAAATGGGCATGACGATAGCCGAAAAAATTTTGGCGAGGACGGCGGGAAAAAAGCGAGCGGCGCCAGGAGAAATCGTCGAGGCAGAGATCGATGTGGCGATGATCAACGACATCACCGCCCCGCTCACCGTCGACGCTTTGCGAAAGATCGGTGTTAAAAAAATTTGGAACCCCAAGAGGGTCGTCGTGGTGTTGGATCATCAGGCCCCGCCGACTTCGGTGGAGGCGGCTCGCGATCACGCCGAACTCAGAAAATTTGTCGCCGAGCAACGCATCCCAAATTTTTACGATGTGAACGAAGGCATATGCCACGAGGTCTTGCCTGAGCGAGGCTTCGCCCTGCCGGGGCGCCTCATCGTCGGAGCGGATTCTCACACGTGCACGTACGGCGCGCTTGGATGCTTCGCGACGGGAATAGGCTCGACGGACATGGCCGCCGTCCTCGCGACGGGGAAGCTCTGGTTCCGGGTGCCTGAGAGCGTGAAAATCTCGGTTGCGGGAAAGCTCAGGCGGCGAGTGGCGTCGAAGGACCTCATCTTAAAAATAATCGGAGACGTCGGTGCAGACGGCGCGACGTATCGCTCGGTGGAATTCGTTGGCAGGGGGATGAAGGGCATCAGCGTGGCCGGAAGGATGACGATGTGCAACATGGGCGTGGAGATGGGGGCCAAGGCGGCGATCGTGCCGTCGGATGAGTTGACGAAACGGTGGCTCGGGGGCAGGACGAGAGAACCTTACAAGCCTGTCAACAGCGACAAAGATTCCACATACGCGGAAGAATTCTCGTACGATGCCGCGAAACTCGAGCCGCAGGTGGCGCGCCCGCACAGCGTGGACAATGTCAGCGCGGTGCGAGATGTGGAGGGAGTTGAGATCGACCAGGCATTTCTGGGCAGCTGCACAAACGGCAGGCTCGAGGATCTCATTGAGGCCGTAAAAATTTTGAAGGGAAAGCGCGTTTCGAAGCACGTGCGCATGCTTGTCGTTCCGGCATCTCGCGAGGTTTACTTGGACGCGCTCGGCCGCGGGGTCCTGAAAATGTTCGTCGAGGCCGGCGCACTCGTGGAGTCGCCCTCCTGTGCGGCCTGCATGGGCGGGCACATAGGCATCCTAGCCCCAGGAGAAGTTTGCATTTCATCCTCAAACCGCAACTTCCGCGGCAGGCAGGGCAGCCCCGAAGCCGAAGTGTATTTGGCCTCTCCCGCGACGGTTGCAGCCTCGGCGCTCAGGGGAAAGATAATCGATCCGAGGGACGTTTGATGGCGCGCGCCTGGGTTTTTGGGGACGACATCAGCACAGATGCGATAATCCCCGGACGTTACTTGGTCAAGTGGCAGTCCAGCGAACTGGCGAAGCACGCCATGGAAGGCGCCGATCCGGAGTTCGCGAGGAAAGTGCAACGGGGAGATGTCATCGTCGCGGGCAAGAACTTCGGATGCGGCTCAAGCCGTGAACACGCGCCGATCGCGCTCAAGGCAGCCGGCGTCTCTGCTGTCGTGGCGGAATCGTTTGCGAGGATATTCTACCGCAACGCCATCAACCAGGGCCTGCCTGTGCTCACGTGCCCCGACGTGAGCAGAGGGTTCAAATCAGGGGACAAAGTTGAAATCGATACAAAAAAGGGCATCGTGCGCAACTTGAACACAGGCAAGGCGTTCAACGCGGAGCCGTTGCCGGGCTTTGTTCTTGAGATACTTGATGCTGGAGGGCTGCTCTCGTACCTGAAGCGGAAGCTTTCCTCCGGCCGAACTTTCTAGCTCCCAGATAGCACGCGATTGATAATGAGCACATGAACGCCACGGTTATGATGAGAATGATTACGGGGCCAAGGAAGCGCAGGCACAGCAGCGAATCTAGGAACGCCAAGACGGATGCGAGCAGACCGGCGGAGAACTTGGCAGCGCCGTTGAAATTTTCATGGTTGACCCTCAAATCTAAGGCGAATATTTTTTCCTCGGTTGCGATGAAATGTCGTGAAGCCAGCCATCCAAAATTGAATATGAGAAGCAGACCGGCGACAAGACAAGCTATCAGCGGCCCCGGCGTCGATACGAGGAGGGAGAGAACGAATGAAGCTCCGAGGATGGAGAGGTCGATGATGATGAATTTTCCAAATTTAGATTGTGCGTCCCCTTGGATAGATGGTTGTGCCATGTGTGAGAGCAACGAGCCGACATAACGAACGAAGTTTGGCAAAGCAACGTGGAAGAATCGGTATATCGCATGTGAAAATTTCATGAATATCGGGGCTATCAACGCCATTATGGCGCAGAAGAATCCCGTGAAAGGATACAGACCATCCCAAGTGACATGATTGGTGCCAAGCTTGGCGTAGATCATGTTATAATCGCCTCTCCCGAGCATTCCGGCTCCAACAAATAGAGATCTTCGTCCATCGACGCCACAGATGAACGTCGCAAGTGCCACAGCGAGCATCTCAATTATTGCGGCTGCTACGATAGCTCCAAATATCACTATTGCAAACCTTGGAAAAAGCGCTGGATCTATTCCCATGCCAAAAGAGATGAAGAATAACGCCACAAAGGCGTCTCTGAATGGAGTTATTGTTCTGCCAATTCTTTCGCTTATATCGCTACTTGACAATGCCAGACCGATGAAGAACGCCCCGGTTGCCGCTGAGACGCCGAGTGATTCCGCAAAAACACTTGCCGCAAAAACGAATGCGAGCGCAACTAAAACTAGCGTTTCATTAGACACGGATTCTCTAACATATTTCATAACAATTGGTACCAGCTTGATAGCGATGACGATGAATATCACGGAGAATATCGCCATTTTCCCCAAAGTTTGGGCTATCATTATCGAACTTTCACCCACAAAGGTGAGCCCGGCGAGGATTGCCAAGTAGACGACAGAAATAAAATCTTCTACGACGGACGCCCCAAGCAATATGTCCGCCTCTGGATCGGCAAGTTTTTTCGTATCGACCAAGATTTTGGCAGCAACTCCTGCTGAACTCATGCATATAATCCCTGACAAAAACATCCTGTCGATGAACGACAAGCCGAGTAGGTATCCTACCGCCTGACCAAGGGCCAACATGGACCCAACGTCGACGATGCTGATTACGATGGAGATGAATTTGACTCTTTTCAACTTTGTGATGGAGAATTCTATGCCGAGAAAGAACATTAGAAAAATTATACCGAATGTGGAGAGGATTCCCCGTACTCGGCTTTGGCTTTCGGTAGGCATACCCAAAGCGCCGCCGAGCGCATAAGGACCGATCAAAATCCCTGCTAGAAGAAATCCCACGATGGAGGGCAGCTTGAGTTTATTGCTAACGACGATGGCGAGCACTGCGGATAAAAAGATGACACCTAACTCCGACAGCGGCTCCATCGACATTCGACTCGTCCCTATCTCGCGTCACGACTTGGTCGAAAGAAGTTTTTTCAACCTCTCCATGCCCTTCGCGCTTCCGAGGACTATCAGCAGGTCATCATCCTTCAACCTGAAGCTGGCCGATGGGTTGGGCACGGTTTTTTCTCCGCTCACTATCGCGATCGCCGAAACGCCGAGGCGCTTCCTCAGATTGAGTTCCCCCAACGTTTTACCGGAGACGCTCGACTTGAGGGGCACCCTGAGCCACTCCACGCTCACCTTCGGCGTGAGCGTCTGGGCTATCGCCTGCACGAGAGCTGGCGTGAAGTACGCTCCGCTGAGCACCGACCCCGCTTTCCTCGCCTCCTCATCGGTGAGCGAAAAGATGATGGGTTTTTCATCCTCAGCTTTTCTAAAATAGTAAATCTCTCTGCGACCGTCGTTGTGGACGACGATCACGAACCTTCCACCATAAGCAAGTTTTTCGAGGGCCACACGCTTGCCGACGCCTGGGAGATCAGTTTCCACGATTTCAACCATCCGCACACCTCCAAAAGTTTAAAGTGGCGAACCGAGATAAAAGTTTGTGCATTTCGAAGGCGATGGCATGAAACACAAAATCGGCGTGATACCTGGTGACGGCATAGGGCCGGAGGTCATCCGCGAGGGAGTGAAAGTCCTCAACGCCGTCGCGGAGAGCACATCTGGGTTGAAGTTCGAGTTCGTGGAATTTCCGTACGGTTCGCAATATTATCTCAAAACTGGCGAGTTAATCCCTCAATCGGGCCTCGATCAGCTCTCAGAGATGGATGCGATATATCTCGGCGCCCTCGGCGACCCACGGGTGCCGCCCGGCGTGCTCGAGCAGGGCATCCTGCTGAAGCTCCGCTTCTACTTCGAGCAGTACATCAACCTTCGCCCGATCAAACTCTACCCTGGCGTCCCCTGCCCGCTCAAAAACAAAGGTCCAGAGGATGTCAATTTCTACGTCGTGCGCGAGAACACAGAAGATTTCTATATTGGCATAGGTGGGCGCGCGAAGGGAAGGTCGAGGGCTGAATTCGAGGTGAGTCGCTCGATCTACAAGGCGAAGTTTGGATTGGACTTGGACATCGATCGAGACGAGATCGCCTACCAGATTGGCGTCGTGAGCAGGAAGGGAGCGGAGCGCGCGATACGCTACGCGTTCGAACTCGCGAGAAAGAAGGGCAAAAAGCGCGTGACGTCGGTCGACAAGGCGAACGTGCTGACGCACGTCTACAGCCTGTGGCGAGAGGTCTTCGAGAAAGTGGCGAAGGATTACCCTGAAATAGAGACAGAGTTCTCGTTCGTCGATGCGATCACGATGTGGTTCGTGAAGAATCCGGAGTGGTACCAGGTGGTCGTCACGCCCAATATGTTCGGCGACATCATCACGGATCTCGGCGCGATGATTCAGGGCGGCCTCGGGCTTGCGCCCGGCGGCAACATAAACCCAGAAGGCGTGAGCATGTTCGAGCCGATACATGGATCTGCACCTAAACATGCTGGCAAAAATGTAGCGAATCCACTCGCGACAATCTTGGCCGGACATATGATGCTCGAGCATCTGGGTGAGCAGGAAGCTGCCGATAAAGTCGAGCGTGCTGTCATCGAGGTTTTGGGAGAGGGCAAGGTAAGAACTTATGATCTTGGTGGCAAATCGAGCACTTCAGACGTTGGGAGTGCGGTTGCTGCAAAAGTGAAAGAGTTATAACGTTTATCTATTTCCGCCCTGCAAAATACCGGTTGATCCCGTTGATCATAGCGTCCACGCTGGCTATGACCACGTCCTCTCGCACGCCCTTCGCTATGTAGAGGTTGCCCTTCTCGTCCTCAAGCTTCACCGTGACCTCGGCCAGCGCGTCGCTCCCGCCTGTGATGGCGTCCAGATGATACTCTTTCAACCTCAACCCAGAGATCTCCTGCATCACGTTGCGGATGGCGTTTATTGCGGCATCCACGGGCCCAACTCCGGTGGCGGAGCCAGCCCTCTCCTCCCCCCTGACCGAGACGCGCACGGAAGCTGTCGGCGTGACGGTGCTGCCTGTGAGCACTGTGAACTCCTTCAGTTCAACTATTTTTTCTTCTTTCGGCAACGCTCCGATCACGCTCTCCACTATCGCCCGAACGTCGCTGTCCGTGACGCTCTTGCCTTTATCCGCCAGCTCCCTGATGCGCTTGGAGATTTCTATCGCCTTATCTTTAGTTGCCGCTACACCTAGGTCCTTGAGATATTTTTCCACCAGATGCTTACCGGTGTACTTGCCCATGATCAATCGCCGGTGATGCCCAACCAACTCGGGAGACATCGCCTCATAGGTGCCGGGGAGTTCGATCACGCCGTGCGCGTGCACACCTGCCACGTGGGCGAATGCATTTTCCCCGACGATGGCCTTGTTCGGCTGCACGGGGATGCCGCTTATTCGCCTGACGAGTTCTGATGTTTCGACGAGCAATTTAGTTTGAATCCTCGGCTTGATCCCGTAGAGTGCGCGCAGGCCCATCACAACCTCTTCGAGCGCCGCGTTACCAGCGCGTTCACCCAGCCCGTTGACCGTCACGTGAACTTGTTCTGCCCCGGCCTCAACCGCCGCGAGCGAGTTCGAGGTCGCTTGTCCCAAATCGTTATGGCAGTGCACGCTGATCGGCACATTGACGACTTGCTTCAGCTGGTCGATCAAGTAATACATGCCCCGAGGAGTTATCACTCCCACGGTGTCTGGCACGTTGACCCGATCAGCACCAGCATCAACGACTGCCTGAAGTACTTTTTTTAGATAATCTAGGTCTGTCCGCGTCGCGTCCTCGGCGGAAAATTCTACGATGAGGCCGTGCTTTTTGGCATATTCTACATGTTCAACTGCGAGCTTCAATGCCTGTGCCCTAGTCTTCTTCAGCTTGTGCTTGAGGTGAATGTCGGACGTGGCGATGTATATGTGAACACTATCGACGTCACAGGAGAGATTTGCGTCGATATCTTCCTTTCTGCATCTAGCTAGGGCGCAGATCTCGGCATCGAGCCCAGCCTTTGCGATCGCTGTGGCGGCCTTCCGTTCGCCCTCAGATGTGACTGGGCTGCCTGTCTCGATCGTGTCGACGCCGAGCCTATCCAGCTGGCGAGCGATCAACAGTTTTTGGTCAGGCGTGTACGAGACGCCTGGAGTTTCCTCTCCATCGCGGAGCGTGGTGTCAAATATTCTCACGCGCCTCGGCAGCTTGATCCCCTTGCTCGCCTGCTTTATGAAATCGCTGACAAAGACCTCTTTCTTCAATCAACCACCGAAATATTCTTGATGCCCCCTAATTTTAGCTTTCGCCCCGATGCTGCTCAAATAAGATTTTTGCTAGCAGCCTCTGGATCATCGAGTTTTGTAGTTAGTAATGTCACTACTAACTACGAAAAACTTGCGCACACGAGCCACGGCCAGAGCCTATTTGAATACCACCTCCACCCCAGTTGTACCCTTTATGGAAGACATGTACCCCCGAAATCTTGAAAGCACATCGGCTGGCTGTAGCTGCCAAAAATGCCACCCGCATGAATAAATAGCAAGCGGCGGATTATTGACTGAGGTTCAACATGGCAAAGCGCACTGTAAAGGTTTTGGACACGACCCTGCGAGACGGCGAGCAGACGCCGGGGATAGCGCTGGCTCCGGAGCAGAAGCTTGAGATAGCGAGGGCCCTCGACGAACTCGGCGTGGACATAATAGAAGCTGGCTCCGCCGTGACCTCGGAGGGGGAGCGTCGGGCGTTCAAGCTCATCACGGAGGCCGGCCTGAAGGCCGAGATCTGCAGCTTCGTTCGGGCCGTCCAGGGCGATGTCGATGCAGCGCTCGAGTGCGATGTGGATAGCATCCACCTCGTCGTTCCCACTTCAGACATCCACCTACAACACAGGCTCAAGAAGAACAGGGAGGAGGCAAAAAAGATGGCGCTCGACACGACGCGCTATGCGCTCGCCCACGGATTGGTCGTGGAATTTTCTGCCGAGGATGCGAGCCGCGCCGACCTAGCATTCCTGCGTGAGCTCCTGTCCGCCGCGGTCGATGAGGGCGCGCAGCGCGTTTGTGTTTGTGACACGGTTGGTGTATTGACGCCAGAACGTGCTCATCAACTTTTCACCGAGGTCACGAAGGCTGTGAAAGTTCCTGTTTCCGCCCATTGCCACAACGATTTTGGGATGGCGACGGCAAATACAATCGCAGCAGTCCAAGCTGGGGCGCAAGAGGTTCATGTGACCGTCAACGGTCTGGGCGAGCGGGGAGGGAACGCTGCGCTCGAGGAGGTTGTGCTCGCACTCAATCAGTTCTACGATGTCGAGACAAAGGTCAAGCTCAACAAACTTTACAGCATCTCAAGGCTCGTGGAACGTTGCACAAAGATGCCGGTTTCGCCGACGAAGCCTGTCGTTGGTGAGAACGCCTTCACGCATGAGACGGGCATCCACACCCATGGAGTGCTGGCCCACCCAACCACATACGAGCCGATATCGCCGGAGCTCGTCGGACAGCAGCGCAAACTTGTATTCGGCAAGCTCTCGGGTTCTCACGCAGTCGAAAATGAAATGCTGCGCCTCGGCCTACATCCGACCAAGGAGCAAGTCAAAGAAATTACCATGCAGGTCAAGAAACTCGGCGATCGCGGCAAGCTCGTCACCGACACCGAGCTCCGCGCGATAATCGATTCGGTGATGGGGCGCGGGCTGGAGGAGATAGTCAGGCTGGAAGAATTGACGGTCGTGAGCAGCAACAAGGTGACGCCGACAGCCTCGGTGAGAGTTAAATTTGGAGACAGGGAGGTCGTCGAGTCCGGCCTCGGCATTGGTCCGGTCGATGCGGCGATGAATGCGATACAGAAAGTGGTCGGCGGGATGTCGAACATACGGCTTCAGGAGTACCATGTCGATGCGATCTCTGGGGGCACCGACGCGCTCGTCGATGTAGTGGTCAAACTGACGGACGGCAAACGAATCGTGACCGCGCGTGGAACGAGCGGAGACATCATCATGGCGAGCGTGCAGGCGATGCTGAACGGGGTCAACCGCTTGCTCTGGGACAAAAAGTTGGGGGGCAAGTGATGCCGGAGGAGGAAGAGGTCGAGCGGCTTCGGCTGCCCCGCAAAGGCGAAGTGTTTGGCGTCGCCGAGCAGATGGTCGGCTTCGATCGTCTGCGCGTCAGGTGCAAGGACGGTCACACCAGAATCTGCAGGATCCCAGGAAAGTTGCGCAAGCGCCTCTGGGTGCGACAGGGCGATGTGGTGATCATCCGCCCATGGGCAGTTCAGAGCGATGAGAAGGGCGACCTCATCTATCGCTACACCAAAACTCAGCTCTATTGGCTGCAGAAGAAGGGGCTCTGGAGTTAGTCGGGTGGCTCATTGGCGGAGAATTTTGAGGACCTTTTGAAAAAACTCGAACGGCGCAAGTTCGAACGGATCGAGAAAGATTCAGAGGAATTAAAAACATTAGCGGATGTCTTCGACCAACCAACGTTGCTCACCCTCTACCACATGGTCAACCGCGGCATCGTCAAGACGTTCTACGGCGTGGTGAGCACTGGGAAGGAGGCAAATATTTTTTGTGCCTTGGACGAAGGGGGGAACTACGTGGCGGTCAAGATATACCGCATCGCGACATCGGATTTCAAAACGATGTATCGCTACTTGGTCGGCGACCCCCGCTTCAAGTCCTTCCACCGCGACCGAAGGCGGATCATCTACACTTGGACATCGCGGGAGTTCAAGAACTTGCAGCGCGCCCACGAAGCCGGCGTTCGGGTCCCGAGACCGATAGACTTCGAGAACAATGTGCTCGCGATGGAGTTTGTCGGCGAGAATGGTGTTCCGTATCCTCGGATGAAAGATCAAAAACCGAAAAATCCGAAGCAAACATTCAAAAAATTGTCGAGTGCCGTCGAAACCCTCTACACGAAAGCTCAGCTCGTGCACGCGGACCTGAGCGAGTACAATGTTTTACTCGAGCCTGAGCCGGTGCTCATAGACTTTTCGATGGCGACGGATATCGCAAATCCAATGGCGAACGAGCTGCTCATGCGGGACCTTACGAACATCGTGCGCTATTTCAGGAAGCTCGGCGTGGAGACGCAGGAACCAATTGAATTATTTGATAGGATTAAAGAAAAATAAAAGGAGAGAATTAACAGCATCCACAAAATTGAGGGCAGCTGATCTCTCCCTTTTCTAACTTCTCAAGATATTTCTTTGCCCTCTCTCCCGTCACTTCGATTCTAAAGCCATTTTCGGTTTCGATGCATTTTATCTCGCATGCCACTTTTTCAACCATAGATTCACCTTCTAAATACGTGCGCCAGCCATTTTTAACCCATGATGCGGGGGAAAGGGGTTTGAACCTAGATTTGTACCTTCCGGAGGATTTCCAGAAAATCTCTAAAATCCGGCTAATTTCACTTTTCATGATTTATGTGCTTTTACTTTTACACTTGTGATTTTTCCGGCCAACGTGCCATTTAGCCCTGGTTCATAAAAAGTGTTCTGAGAAATAATTTTGACATCTCTAAATCCTGCTTTTTTTATCGTGTCTAAATATTCTTTCTTCTTTAGCGCTCCAGCAACGCATCCAGCCCAAGCATCGAAGTTTTTTCTAATATCTTCTGGTAATTTACCCTCCGTAACTAAATCTGAAATCAAAATTCTCCCGCCCGGCTTTAAAACCCTGTACGCTTCTTGATATGTCTTTAATTTGTCCGGAGAAAGATTGATGACACAATTACTGATAATTACATCAACCGAATTATCTTCAAGAGGCAATTTTTCTATCTCTCCAAGTTTAAATTCCACATTTTCGTACCCATATTTCTTTGCAATTTTATTGGCTCTTTTAACCATTTCTTCTGTCATATCAATTCCAACAACGCGACCTTTTGATCCTACTTTATTTGCAGCTAAAAATACGTCAACTCCTGCACCTGACCCCAGATCCAAAACTATCTCCCCTTCTTTCAAATCTGCCAAAGCTGTTGGATTGCCGCAGCCTAAACCCATGATAGCAGATTCAGGTATACTTTGGAGTTCTCTTTCGGAATAACCAATTCTCTTCGCTTGTTCCACAGAATCAGCTCCACATGGGACACAAGTAGGACAACAGCTGGCGCCGTCTTTGGCTATTTTTGAATACCTCTCCCTAACAACTTTCTTAATTTTTTCTTCTCGCATTTTCTTAACCTCCATATATCGGATACCCAATATGAGTTAAAATAGGAACTTATAAATCTATCGGGTAACCAATATTTAACCATGAAAAAAAGATTTGAATATTGCTCACCAGAATACTGTATTTGTGACATGCGAGGGATGCTTTCATTCTTGATACTCTGGCTACTATCAAAAAAACCGATGCACGGGCAAGAGATAGCTAAAGAGTTGGAAAAAAGGAGAGGTTTCAAACCTAGTCCGGGTACAATTTATCCCGCGCTAAAAGATTTGAAGAAAAGAGGTTTGATAAAAGGGGAGAAAAAGGGCAAAATCGTCATCTATAGCTTGACGGAGAAGGCTAGAAAGGAAATAAAAAAAACCTGTACATACTTTTGTAGGGCATTTTGTGATATCTTTGAAGAACACGCGAAAAGTCCGACTCGGCGGCTTTCGAAATAACTGACTACACCACAACATTTTTGCCTGTGCAGACGATTGATTTTTGGTGGGTTCATGGCCGTCCTTTCTGGGGAACAAATCCGCGAATATCTGAGGCAGGGCAGGATCGTGATAGAACCTTTCGATGAAAAGTTGATCGGGCCGAGCCAGGTGGACCTTCGCCTCGGCAGCAAGTTCAGAGTCTTCAGACAAACCAAAGCTGTAGATCCATTCGATAAAAAATCGATCGAAAAAAACACGGAACTGGTCGATACCAAGGGAAAGCCTTTCGTCCTGAAGTCGAGGCAACTCGCGCTCGGCGTAACTCTGGAGAAGGTGGCTGTGCCGAATGATCTCGTGGGCGCGATCGAGGGGAGATCGTCAGTCGCGCGCATGGGGGTCTTCATCCATATCTCTTCAGGTCACGTCAACCCGGGCTCAGGCTCGAAGAAACCTTTCCCGGTGACGTTGGAGATCCTCAACATGAACCCGGCGCCGGTGAAACTGTACCCAGGGATGAGGATATGCCAACTTCTGTTCTACACAATGGACCGCGCCGCTCGGCGGGGGTACGATGACATCAAGGGCAAATATTCAGGTAAGCTTGAGCCATCCAGCAGCATGGTGTTCAAAGACAAATCTTGAACGTTGATGGGTATGGAGCATCTCAGGCTGCCCAAGGATAGGGTGGGCGTCGCCATAGGCCCTGGCGGAGAGGTGAAGCGAGAGATAGAGAGCAGGAGCGGCACGAAGATAACTTTGGATAGCGAGACCGGCGAGGCGACGATACAGAGCGGTGAAGATCCTTTGGGCATGTTACAGGTGAAGGATATTTTGAACGCGATAGCGCGGGGGTTCAGCGCGGAGCGCGCGTATCGCTTGTTCGACGAGGGCAACTACCTCGAGGTCATCGACATCGCAGATTTGATAGGTCGCTCGGACAAAGCGCTCGTCAGGCTCAAGGGTCGCGTGATAGGTGAAGGTGGAAAGACCCGCCGAATAATCGAGGAGACGACTGGAACCTACATGTCGGTGTACGGAAAGAACATCGCGCTGATCGGCGTGCCAGAGCAACTCTCCGTCGCGAGGGAGGCTATAGAGATGTTGCTCAGGGGAGTGCCTCATTCCGCAGTTTACCGCTTCCTCGAGAAGAAAAGGAGGGAGTTCAAGAAAAAGGCAGTTGAAATTTGGAAACGCTAAAATTTATGCACATAGCGCTAGATTTCAACAAATTTATGAGATAAAAATATGAAGCCCAAAAACTATTTAAACTCAAAAAACATTAATTAAAAGGGGCAAAAATAGGAAAAAAGGTATATTTGGCTTTAAAAATGAAATAAAGATAAAAAAATGGTTTAAAATCAAAAAATAAAACAAAAAAGGTTGAAAATATGAAATCTGTGGCGACAGAGCTGTTTAAAGAATTTCGAGAACACAGCGTCAGCGAGTTCTTCCGCAAGAATGCGACGATGCTTGGATACACCGGCAAGATCAGGTCACTCACCACGATAGTGCACGAAGGTGTGACAAATGCGATCGATGCGGCCGAAGAGGCTGGCGTGTTGCCTTCAGTCTTGGTTGCCATAAAAAAAGTCGACGAAAGCCCGGAACATTTCAAGGTGGTCATAGAGGACAATGCTTCAGGAATTCCAGAAAAATATATCGCGGATGTTTTCGGAAAGATGCTGGCCGGCACGAAATTGCATCGCCACATGCAGAGCCGGGGGCAGCAAGGGATAGGCATCAGCGGAGCAGTGATGTTCTCCCAGATAACGAGCGGAAAGCCGACGATGGTGACGACATCCGAAGGTGACGGTGAGATAATCAACGCAGATGTCATGATCGATGTCGATAAGAACGAGGGTAAACTTTTGAACGGGAGGAAGTCGAAGGGCGATTGGAGGGGGACGCGGGTGGAGCTTGAGGCGAAGGATGTCGCCTATGTCCGCTCACGCTACGGGCCGTTCAACTACCTCAGGATGACGGCGATCGCCAATCCGCACGTTCAAATCACCTTCGTCGAGCCAGACGGGACGCTCACCGTTTTCGAGCGGGCGGGCGACAAGATTCCGGAACGCCCGAAGTCGATGCCTCTGCACCCATGGGGGATAATGTCCGACGACCTCCTCGCGCTTGCCAAGCACACCAAGGGCAGGACCGTGGGTAGCTTCTTGGTGACTGAGCTTTCTCGGGTAACGAAGCTCAAGGTGAAGGAGGTGCAGAAGCTCTCGGGCGTAGACATGAACAAGAAGCCGTTGGAACTCGACTGGGAAGATGCAGAGAAAATCGTTTCCGCGTTCAAACAAATCAAGTTCATGGCCCCGCCGACAGAAGGTCTTCGCCCGATAGGCGCAGCCGACGTAGAGAGAGGCATGAGGCAGATCCTCAATCCAGAGTTCGTCTATGCTACCACTCGTCCTCCGAAAGTCTATCGCGGCGGTTTGCCGTTCATCGTGGAGGCGGGGATAGCGCACGGTGGCTCCGCCGGGAAGAGCGTGGAAGTAGGAGTCGCCGAGGATGAAGAAGCCGAGACCGGTGGCTTGGAACTGATAAGGTTCGCAAATCGTGCCCCTCTGATTTTCGACCAGGGTGGTTGTGCGATAACTGCTGCGGCTAGGAGCATAGACTGGCGCCGCTACGGAGTCGATGTAGCGGCCGCGCCGGTGACGCTTTTCGTCAACGTCGTCTCGGCCTACGTGCCATACACCTCTGCGGGCAAACAGTCGATCGCCGACGAGCCGGAGGTCTTCAACGAAATTCGTGCGGCGATAATGGACGTCGCGAGAGAGCTGAGGCAATATCTATATCGAAAGATAAGGACAAAGGAGCGTCAGCAGCGCGCGGGAATATTCGAACAGTACCTGCCAGTCATCGCCAAGAAGGCGGCGCACTTGGCGGGCAAGAAGGTGCCAGAAGTAAGTAAACTCATAGAAAAAGTAGCTGGTGTCAAAATTGGTGGTAAAGAGCAAACGTCAGAAGAAAGCTGATGAGCAACTAGCAACCTTTGGAACGGAGATAGTGGATGACATAGTAGCTGTCAGGCCTCCGAGGCTAAGGGTACCGTCGAGGAGCACTTCGAACATTTTTTACGACAAGAAGAACCGATACTTTGTGCTCGGCGACAAACACGGAATCCGCTCGGCAGCGAACGTGAAGCAGGTGAAGAAGATCGCCCAGACATTATGCGTGGCTGATTTTTGCAAAGAGCTCATAGACACGAACAAGTTTGCAACCCTTCGTGAGATGTATTATACCGCCGAGGGCTGGGACTCCGGGCCGTTCAGCGATCAAGGTGAATCAGACGTGATCGTCGAAGACCTCGAGGCGATGTTTGGCGTCAAGCGCGAGGACCTAGGGCTAACGCCAGAGGAGGACGGCGCGGCGGTCTACGGCGAGATAGTTGTTAAGGAGGACAACGCGGTCATCGATGCGACGAAGGCGGGGCGAGGAGGATACACGATTCCGCCGACGATCGATAACGTCGAGTTCATAAAGTGCAAGGCCAAACGCGTGATTGCAATCGAAACAATGGGCTGTTACCACCGTTTCGTCCAAGAGCACGCTTGGAAGACGTTCGACGCCCTCATCGTCGGGCTGAAGGGGCAGGCGGCGAGGGCGACCCGACGCTTCCTGAAGCGTGTGCACGACGAGTTCGAGCTGCCAGTTTACATCTTCACGGACGGCGACCCGTTCGGCTTCCACATTGGTATGGTGATAATCTCCGGCAGCGCGAAGCTAGCATACATCAACCACGAACTCGCCGTGCCAGACGCGAAATACATCGGGGTGACGGCGAGCGACATCGTCAACTACAAGCTTCCCACGGACAAGCTGCGGGAGCTCGACATCGCCCGCCTGAAGCAGTTGCAGAAGGACCCGCGGTACAATACCGAGTTCTGGCAGAGCGAAATCAAGAAGATGATGGAGCTTGGCAAGAAGGCGGAGCAACAGGCCTTCGCAAAGTACGGCCTACCCTACGTGGTGAAGGAGTACCTGCCAGCCAAGCTCAAGGAAAACGAATAGTAAATTGCGGTTTTACCATTTGTTTTTTCTTTTTAAAGAACCTCCACCTAAACTTTGAGCGGGTATCACGCGCATCACTAAAGATTTGGCGGAGTTTTACGGAATAATGATGGGCGATGGTTGTCTGAGTTATGTACATTCCTATGCGAACGGTGGGCCAAAATATTTCGTGCATATAGCAGGCGATTCTAGACATGATTTCAAATTTTTTATCTATATTGTTTCATTAATTCACAAACTATTTGGATTAAACGTTAGGATACGCAAACGTGTTAATTTTAATGGGATTGAGATAGGATTCAGTTCAAAGAGCATGTTTGCTCTGTTACGCAATCTTGGATTCCCTGTTGGTAAAAAGCGCCATATCACGATTCCGGATATTTTTCTACAAAACAATTTGTGGTCTCATGTTATACGTGGCATTTTTGACACGGATGGGTGTCTTGTATTTTCTAAACAACATAGAAATTTGGCGTATTACCCACGTATCGAAATTACTAGTTCTAGTCTAGAATTAATCAAACAACTCCGCTGTCTACTGCTCAATTCGGAGTTTAATTGTTCATACAGATTGGCTGGAAAGCGATGCTGGAAACTAGAAGTTGCGGGAGTGCAAAATTTGAAAAGATGGATTTGCAAAATAGGATTCAATAACTCAAGACATGTGCAGAAATATCTTATATGGAAACAGTTGGGATATTATCCTGTGGTGCCGGGGTAGCTCAGCAGGTAGAGAAGCAAGTGCAAGCTGCTTCGCCCAAAGTGCCCGGCTGTTAAATGTGGGTATGGATGAAGAACGAACCTCAACAAGCTGAACGACATGCTCGCTTACAGCAACCGGGCGGTCAGAGGTTCGAGAGTCAACGGGGTAAGCCCGCTGGCCGAGTATCCTCTCCCCGGCGCCATTATTTTTGGTTGTTTCACACATAGGTTTTTGCAATTTTGGCCAGAAATTATTTTGATAGTCTGCACAATTTGGATGTTTATTAGGAATACTTTCGGTGCCCTCTCCCTCCCCGAAAATCGCTTAAATTTACATCAAAAACCAGAGGTAGTGATTAGATGATTGGCCGGGCTGTAGCATATCTTAAAGGCGATGGATACGTAGGGCAACTAGCGCGACATGACCCCGATGAGATAGTAGAGTTCTCAAGCATAGATCGAGACATGTTTGATTTTTTTATCAAATTTATCACATCTAAATTTGGAAAATGTGGATTTGTTAGAACGCGCATACGAAAAAATATTTCCTTCGTTTTCCGCACCAGAAAAGCAGACGTTTTATTCTTTTTTAAGAAGTATGCCCCATACGGAACATATGAGTGGCGAATCACATCAAAAATGTTTAGGGAAACTCGAAAATTCAAGAAAAATTTTATTGTGGGATTCATTGAAGCAGAAGGTTATGTAGATACGCGTGCCCATCGAATAACGGTTTACAGCTCGAATTTAGACGGCATAAAAGATTTCAAAAAGTTACTAGAAGAGTTTAAAATTTCAAGTGGAATAGTCGGTCCTTATGCAGGAGCTTACAGACTCCTAATTTATGGTAAACAAAATTTAGCGAAAATATTAGATTTTGGCTTCTGTTGCAAGCGAAAAGAACGACAGTTAAAGACCATACTGAGCCAATAGAAAAACCTAATTGTTACGTTTTTCACAATTAATCGGTGCCTGATTGAAAATACTGCTGCTCTCGAGGAAAGATGTCGAGGAAATAATCTCGATGCGTGAGGTCATCGAGGCTGTCGAAGAGGCCTTTCGGGCGAAGGGGCTCGGCAAAGTTCAGATGCCGCCAAAGTCCTACATCTACTTCAATCGCTACCAAGGAGATTTCAGGGTGATGCCAGCTTACTTAGAGGACATAGATGCTGCTGGAGTCAAGATCGTAAATGTTCATCCAAAAAATCCGCAAGAGCGTGGTTTGCCGACCGTGATGGCAACTATATTTCTTCTGGATCCAAAAACTGGCGCCCCATTAGCGATCATGGACGGAACTTGGATAACGAACATGAGAACTGGTGCAGGTGGCGCAGTTGCGGCAAAATATCTCGCGAGAAAGGACTCGCGCGTGGTAGCCATGGTCGGAGCTGGTGTTCAAGCGAAGACGCAACTGATAGCTCTGAACGAAGTTTTAGACATCGACGAAGTCAGAGTCAGCGATGTCGTCAAAGGGAAGGCGGAAAAGTATGCCGAAGAGATGGGTAAGCAGTTAGAAATTAAAATAGAGCCAATGGCCAATGTAAAGAGGGCCACTAAAGGGGCAGACATCGTGGTGACGGTCACAACAGCGAGAGGCCCGATAGTCAAAGATGAGTGGATCTCCGAGGGCACGCACATCAACGCGATAGGCGCAGATGCCCCAGGAAAACAGGAACTCGATCCAAATATACTGAAGAGGGCAAAGATAGTCGTCGATGATTTGAAGCAAGCGTTACATAGTGGAGAGGTGAATGTGCCACTTTCCGAAGGCATCATCGCCCGCGGGGATATCTACGCTGAACTCGGGGAAGTGATAACTGGAAATAAACCGGGCAGAGCTTCACGGGATGAGATAACAATTTTCGATTCGACGGGCCTCGCGATCCAAGATATAGCGACAGATTGGAAGGTCTATCAGAAAGCGAAAAAAATGGGAAAAGGCAGAGAAGTAGAGTTGCTGTGAAATAGATCTTTTTAAGGTTGGTCAGAATTTTTTTCGATGAAATCAAGAATCTTTTCCTCGGGCGTATTTCTTCTTATGATTGGGGAGATTTCCTTCCTGACAGCTTCCATGAAAGTTTCAAAAAGCTCGAGGGGGATGGTGGCGCCCGCGGCCCCTTCGTGCCCACCGCCAGAGCCACCTATTCTGGCGGTGATATGGCGAAGCATCGTGTTCAGATCGATGTCGACGCCCTCGCGACGTCTGGCGCTGAGGTCCACTTCGTTCTCCACCGTGCGCGTGCATATTCCGATGTCAGCTCCGGTCGTGCCAAGGGCGTAGAGTGCCGCCTTCCCAAGGCTACCGACCGGCAGGTCATAGACGAT
>Ga0172365_10001264_pt1 | contig 18152 bp, 21 predicted proteins | sample LakKivSesite48cm_FD_114535 | JGI IMG/M metagenome (GOLD analysis project Ga0172365, IMG submission 114535) | Sediment microbial communities from Lake Kivu, Rwanda - Sediment site 48cm | ecosystem: Environmental > Aquatic > Freshwater > Lake > Sediment | place: Rwanda: Western Province, Lake... | reverse complement strand
GCAATGCCCGTCGGGCTGGATGAGCTGCGCCAGTCGATTCGCCATTCCCCATTCCATATTAGAATTCCTCCTCATTTGCCATGCTGCTCATAGTGTACGGATGCGGCTACGGTTAGTCAAGACACGTTAAGCCGCTGCTAGCTGTCTGATAACCCCGATAACCTTCCCCTGAACCGCCACATTCTTCGGCTTAGCATAGATGGGTTTCATCTGAGAGTTAGCAGGCTGGAGCCGGATTCGGTTAGGCTCTCGGTAGAGCTTCTTCAGGGTTGTCTCACCCTCCGCCTTGAGCCAGGCAGCAACCATATCACCATTATCAGCGGTCTCCGCCTGCTGCATCAGCACGATGTCACCATCGCTGATTAATGCGTCAACCATCGAGTTTCCCTTCACTCTCAGGGCATAAACATCGCTTCTGCCCTTAACAAGCTCGCCGCTCACCTCTACAGTATCTATCGGCTCCATCTCCCAGGTATCGGATGACGGCACCGGTATCGGCTCACCGGCAGCGATATAGCCCAGGACCGGCACACGCACCAGGCGGTTCCTTGCCCCACCCAGCAGCTCAATGCCCCTGGAAACCTCACGGTCGCGGCGTATGTAGCCCTCTTTCTCCAGTATCTTCAGGTTGTAGTCCACCACCGAGGTCGAGCTAATTTTGCACGCCTTGACTATATCCCTGATGGTGGGCGGATAGTCCTTCTCCTCCCGGAATCTCCGCAGGAAAGCGAGGATCTCTTTCTGTTTTGAGGAAAGTGTTTTCATGTCTCCCCTCCCGGTTTCTGTCGAACTCTTGTTCTACTGGGCAAAGCTTATCACGACAAAATACCGTTGTCAATGGGATTAGGGGGGACGAGGAAAGGAAAAGCTGCTCTTGCGAGCAGCTTCAAATCTATTTTACTGAAGGCTACCTGACAGCGCCAACTCTACGCCTTGGCAGGAGGGAAAGCCGCATTGTACTTCTTCATAAGGCGGGACTTATGGCGGGCAGCATTATTAGGATGGATAATGCCCTTGTGAGATGCCTTGTCCAGAGCTACCGATGCCTGCAGAACAGCCTCTTTAGCCGGTTCCGGTTCTTTGCCTGAGATAAGCTCTTCAGCCTTGTCGATATTTGTCTTCACGGCGCTCTTAATAGCCCTGTTGTGGCCTCGTTGCCTCTTCGTAACATGTATCATTTTTTTTGCTGATTTAGTATGTGCCAACTCCTCAACCTCCGAATGCACATATTACACTATCCTGTAGATTTTGTCTACAGGGTGAAGTATAATCGCATCACCGATTTCGAAGACGAGGTAAGCATGTCAGTTCTGGAGAGAATGGCAGCTTTACTGCCCGACACCGCCGGTGTGAACGAAAAGGGGCACCTCACCCTGGGAGGCTGCGACGTAGTAAAGCTCGCTGCTGAGTTCGGCACGCCGCTTTACATCTTTGACGAAGCTACCCTGCGTCATAACTGCGCCGAGTTCCGTAACGAGTTCGGCGGGCAGCGTTACGCTGATACGCTGGTAATCTATGCAGCCAAGGCATTTATTAATCGGGCTCTGGCGCGCATATTTAAAGAAGAAGGTTTGGGGCTGGATGTGGTCTCGGGTGGGGAGCTGGCCATCGCCAAGTCGGCAGGTTTCCCCATGGATAAGGTCTATTTCCACGGCAATAACAAGCTCCGTGAGGAGATAGAGCTAGCTATAGGCTGGCGCATAGGTCGCATCGTTGTGGACAATCTCTACGAGCTGGCCCTGGTTAACGAGGTCGCCAGGAAATCCAAGGTCACGCAGGATATCCTGCTGCGGCTCACCCCCGGCATAGATGCCCATACCCATCAGTACATTACCACCGGCATCATAGACAGCAAATTCGGTTTGCCTATCGCTACCGGGCAGGCCGAGGAAGCAGTGGCCAAGGCGATGTCGGCATCCAATCTCAGGCTCATCGGATTGCATGTGCACCTGGGCTCGCTCATCTTCTCCATCGAGCCTTATCAAAAGGCGATCGAGATTGTATTCCAGTTTGCCGCCGAGATGAAGAAGAAACACAGCTTTACTTTGCAGGAGTTCAGCCCGGGCGGCGGGTTCGCAGTCCAGTACACGCAGGATACCCCGGCTCCAGATGCCGCTTATTACGCCAAGGCCATCGCTGACTCTATCCATGCTAAAAGCAAAGAGCTCGGCTTGAAGCTGCCGCGCCTTATCGTTGAGCCGGGGCGGGCTATTGTGGGCCGCGCCGGTGTGGCTATTTACCGGGCAGGGTCAATCAAGGAAATCCCCGGTGTGCGCAAGTATGTTGCCATCGACGGCGGTATGGCAGACAATATCCGGCCTGCCCTGTACGATTCCAAGTATGAAGCGCTCGTCGCCAACAAGGCTGACCAGAGCGACTCCGAGCGGGTCAGCATAGTGGGCAAGTTCTGCGAGTCAGGGGATGTACTGGTCAAGGATGAGGATATACCCAGGGTTGTCCCCGGGGACATAATAGCGATCCCCGTATCCGGCGCTTACTGCCTTTCCATGGCCTCTAACTACAATGCCTCGCTTAAGCCCGCCATCGTCATGGCCAGGGATGGGAAAACGCGCCTCATCCGCCGTCGCGAGAGCTACGACGACCTGATGCGTTGCGATGTTGACTGATTTAACAGACACAAGAAGGTCGCAGGAGCGGCCGCTCCTGCGACCTCACGCTGATCCTGCCCCTGCAGGAATTCAAAATAGGACGCTGCTTACATAACCCGGCGGAAAAAGGGCTGACGTTCGCCAGCTATCATCGATGCGAAGGACTCGTCACAGTTCACAGACGACCTCCTCTTCTTCTCCGAAAAATCGGTGGCTATCAGGGTGATCTTCACCGTACGGTCCATTAACGGGTCCGCTCCGAAGCCGAAGATTATCTGCGCTTCGGGGTCCGCAACCTGTTTGATAGTGTTGGCGGCCTCGTTTATCTCGGCCAGCGTGAGCTCATTTCCAATAATATTGAACAATATTCTTTTCGCCCTATCTATGGAGAAATCGAATACGGGAGCAGCGATAACCGCTCTGGCAGCATCAACAGCCCGTGTCGACCCTCCACCACGCCCGATGGCTATCCAGCCGAAACCGGCCCCTCTCATAATAGTTTTCACATCATTGAAATCGAGGTTTATGTGTCCTATCGTCGTCACAACCTCGTGAATCCCCTGAACGCTTTGAAACAGCACATCATCTACCATCCTGAACGCCGTTTCGATTGAGACGTTCATATCGCACATGCTGAGAAGGCGACCGTTGCAGATAACTACTATGGTATCCACCTTCTCTTTGAGCATATTGATGCCTTCCTCCGCCACCTTCGAGCGCTGCGACCCTTCAAAGCTAAAAGGCCTGGTTACTACAGCAACAGTGAGGATGCCGAGTTCTCTGGCAATCTCAGCTACCACCGGCGCCGCACCGGTGCCGGTGCCGCCACCCATACCGGCTGTTATGAACAATATATCGGCTCCCTGAATAGCCCTGGTAATCTCCTCGCGGCTTTCCTGAGCAGCCATCATACCCAGCTTATAGTCACCGCCTACTCCCAGCCCTCTGGTCAATTTATCCCCGATGCGGAAGCGTACCGGAGCCACAGACCGCGACAATGCACGAGCATCGGTATTCACTGCAATGAATTCCACCCCTGCTATTTTCTGCCCGACCATGTTGTCGACAGCGTTGGAACCGCCGCCCCCCAGCCCGACGACCTTAATCCGGGTCAGAATCTCAACGCTGGGCTCAGGTGTATTAACGGCTTTCTCCGCGGCAGCATCAGTAACCATTATTCCCCCTTCACCCAAGGGCTAAATTTTCTCGCCGACCCTCATCTTCGCACTGCGGCTTCTCGGATTTGCCTGCATTTCGTCCGGCGAGGGCCTGACTGCTTTCCTGGTTACTATTTTGAGATTGGGTTTATGCCCGCAGACACAGACAGGAACCGAAGGAGGACAAATACATCCCTGCGACTCGCGCCGTAAGAATTCCTTAACTACCCTGTCCTCTAAGGAGTGGAAGCTGATAACGACGACCCTGCCGCCGCTTCCCAGCAGATTAAGCGCTTGCTCCAGGGCAAGCTGGAGGCTCTCCAGCTCCTCGTTTACTACGATACGCAAAGCCTGGAAAGTTTTCGTTGCCGGGTGAATCCTGCCCCGGCGCCCGCCCACCACCTTCTCGACGACCTTGCTGAGCTCCAGAGTGCTTCTTATGGGGCGCCTCTCCACAATGCGTCTTGCTATTTGTTTCCCCCGATATTCCTCGCCATATCTCTCCAAAAGCCTCGCTAATTCCGCTTCAGGGTAGGTATTGACGATATCCGCTGCGGTAAGAGACTGCCTGGGACTGAACCTCATATCCAGCGGCGAGTCCTGTTGAAAGCTGAAGCCGCGCCCCGATGCCTCAAGCTGGAGCGACGACATGCCGAGGTCGAATATAATGCCGTGCACCGGACGGAAGCCATGTCTATTACAAATGCTCTCGAGGTATCTGAAGTTCTCGTTGACCAGGATTACGCTATTGCCGTAGGACTTGAACCTCTGCTTAGCTATCCTGATCGCCTCGGGGTCAGCGTCTATACCCAGGAGTTGCCCCCCGGGTGAGCTCTCCTCTAAAATCGCGGCCGCATGCCCTCCGCCATTAACAGTGCAGTCAATATACCTGCCGCCACGTTGAATCTGGAGCGCGCTGATGCTTTCCTCGAGTAAAACCGGCTCATGCCTATATGGAGCGGTCATAGTCAAAATACTCATGGTTACATCTGCACAGCCTCAGCGATCTCAGAGGCGTGCTCAGACATGTATTTCTTCTCCGCCGTCCAGAGCTTTTTAGACCATATCTGAAGATGATTGTATGCGCCTACTGCAACCACCTCGTCGTCGATCCCGGCATACTGGCGCAGAGTTTGCGGTATAATCACTCTGCCCTGGCGGTCCGGCTCGAGGTCAAAAGCGCCGGAGAAAGTAAATCTAGAGATTCTTCTGGGGTTGAGCTGGGTCAAAGGCAAAGAGGCGAGCTTTTCCGCCGCCTTTGCCCACTCCGCCGTCGTATAGGCGATGAGGCACTTATCGAACCCGCGGGAAAGCACCAGGCCGCCACGAAATGCCTCCCTGAACCGTACAGGGATAGCCAGCCTCCCCTTATGGTCGATCTTTAGCTCATATTCACCGAGCAGCATCCACTTTTACCCACTTCTCACCACTTTGCACCACTTTTAGCATATCTTCGTTACCTTGTCAATAGATTTCGTGGAGCTTTTCTTAAAAGAAATCTTTTATGAGGGAAAACTATAATTCGACAGCCGGCTGAGACTTAAAGCACAACTGCTCATTATGCCCAAGTCGATTTACCTACACCCCGAACCGCCTCGACCATATGCCTAGAAATTATTAGATTTCTCTAGGCATTATTGCCTACGCCAGAATAAGCCGATTAGCCGATGTATGCTACCTAGCTATAGAGTAATATTTTAAAGGCCTTCGAGTTACTATGTTACTGTCCGATAATGGCCATGAAAATTTACTGAAGCAGGATAAAAACTCCATTTTGCAAAGATGGATCAATCTGATAGCTGATACCTATCCCGCTGAGCTAAGGTCTTCTCGCATTGACCGTCGTCTCAGGTTTTTGTTATAATCTCAAAAGTGTGCAATTTATGGGTCAGCGATGGGCGGCGGTTATCAGGTTCGTTGGGATTGGATGGTATATCGCCGCTTGTATTTTTTTGGGTGCTTTTGGGGGGCACTGGGCAGGTCAGAAACTGGGTGGCAGCACCGGTGAAACTATCGGGACCATCCTCGGATTGTTACTGGGGCTAACAGTTGCGTTTTTTGGCGTATATCGGATGGTTAAGCTCATCTTAACGGACAAAAAAGACGGGGGAAAATAGCTGATGCCGAAACTGGGGCTAAAGGGCAAACTGATAATTGCTGTTGTAGTTGTAATCGGATTAATGATTATAAGCGGTATATTTTTCCCGGTTTCGAAACCAGAACTGGAGCTTTCCCCCAACTACGGCGGCACCCAGCCCGCTCCATTCGCAACCTTCGGCCCTTTCATTGTTACAAACACACTTATTGCTGCCTGGATTAGTATCATAACACTGGTGGTTATCTTCTTCCTCGCTACCCGCAGGATGAAGTTCATTCCCAAAGGCTTACAAAATTTCGCAGAAGCGATTATCGAGGGTATACTCAATTTTATTGAAGGAATAGCGGGAAAAGAGAACGGACGCAGGTTTTTCCCCATAGTAGCCACTATCTTTCTATTCGTGCTCACGAACGCCTGGATTGCACTTATACCCGTATTCAATGTTATAGGCAGAGGAACCGTTCTGCCCCCGGCCGAAGTCTCCAATAACCTTCTTCATAACTTCGTGCCTTCGTTATTCCCGAACTACGAAGGCTTCGTGGTAACCGTGCCTATATTGCGGGCTGCCAATACGGACATCAACATACCGCTAATGCTGGCTCTGGTGTCCTTCCTGTGCGTAGAATACTGGGGGCTGACGTCATTAGGTGCGCGGACTTATTTGGGAAAATTCTTCAGGTTCGGCCAGTTGCTGCAAGGACTGGGGCAGCTTCTCAAAGGAAAGGTCAAGACTGCCGTCAACACGATCCTTTTCGGCGCCATCGATGTTTTCGTTGGCGGACTGGAACTTATCAGCGAACTGGTGCGCATCATCAGTTTCACCTTCCGACTTTTCGGCAACATGGTGGGAGGAGAGGTACTGCTTCTGACGGTACCGTTTCTCATTCCGTGGGTAGTTGCTTCAGTAGTATACGGACTCGAGACTTTTCTGGGCCTGATTCAGGCCATTATCTTTGCCGTATTAACGCTGGTATTCGCGGTTATGGCTGTCAGTAAACCAGAACACGAACACTAGAAATATCAAAGAAGGGGGTTCAGGATAAATGGATGCAGAAGTCGCGAAATTGCTTGGCGCAGGACTGGCGATGGGCTTTGGCGCCATAGGGCCGGGAATCGGTGTAGGCTTGCTGTGCAACGGAGCTATGCAGGCCTTGGGACGTAACCCTGAGGCCAGAGGGCCAATCCTGACCAATATGATACTTGGTATCGCATTCGCTGAAGCCATTGCCATTTATGCTCTGGTCGTGGCCATCATACTCCTCTTTGTCTCATAAATACTGTATTTCTGAGGCAAAGCGCCGCTACACGAGGCGGCGATATGCCGTCTTTTAAATGGAGGACCAAGATAGATAACCGTTTCCTAAAGATACGTAAAGGGAGTTATACTATGAGGTACCGTATAGGCCTTGCAGTGGCACTTGTTATGTTGACACTGCTGCTTAGCAGCTGCAGCGGTACGGAGAACCTGGGAATAAACTGGCATGGCCTCCTCGCATATTTTATCAGCTTCGGGATACTGGTGGGACTTCTCCTGGTCGTAGCCTACAAGCCCATCGTCAAGATGCTTGACGAACGTTCCAGCAAGATCAAAGAGAGCATCGAGCAGGCCGAGTTTGTCAAGCAGCAGGTGGCGAAAACAGAGCAGATGGTTCAGGAGCAACTGGCACAGGCACGCAAACAAGGACAGGACCTGATAGCACAGGCGTCACAGATCGGCGAGCGGCTCAAAGAAGAAGCACGTCAGCAGGCAAGGCAAGATGCCGAGGCGATCGTTGCCAGGGCACAGACCGAAATTCGTGCCGAGAGAGAAGAGATCGTCAACAAACTGCGCGCGGAGTTTGTTGACATAGCAATCCAGGCCGCTGAGAAAGTAATCAACAGAGCATTAGATAAAGAAGCGCACAGGCAGATTATCCAGCAGACTCTGGAAGAGAGCACCAAGCTGAAGAAGGGGGGCTAGTGGCTAGAGCCGGTTCTGCTAAGCGATATGCACAAGCAGTGTACCAACTCGCTCGGGAGAAGACCGAGGTTGAGAAATGGCGCTCTGAACTGAGAACGATCGCTGAAACATTAAGCGACCCTCAGCTCCTGGCGATTCTGGAAGACCCCAAAATTCACCTAAGCGAGAAGGAAAAACTGGTCAGCAAGTGCCTGCCCGACATCAGCCGGCTTACATTGAACTTCATCTATATCCTGGTCGCAAAACAAATGCTGGGCATACTGAAACAGATAGTATCAGAATACGAACGCATGGCAGATAGTTACGAGGGCCTGGAACATGCCAAGGTAATTACTGCCGTACCCCTCGATGGACAAGACCGGGAAAAGCTATCCGGGCGGCTGGCGACGCTGACAGGGAAAAAGATAATACTCGAGACTGAGGTCGATCCCGATATCATAGGTGGTTTTGTCGCCCGTATTGGAGACCAGCTCATAGACGGCAGCTCAAGGGCAAAACTCGAGGCCCTTAAGAGAAAACTGAGCCAGACAGCATCATAACTGTAAAATTGAAACCCAATCGGGTTCGGGCACTCTAGGAGAAGAAGAACTCGTTAAAACAAGGGAAAAGGAGTTGGACAGATGGCTCGAGCTCAAGACATAGCTTCGGTAATCAGGCAGCAAATAGAGCAGTTCGGGACTACAGTCACCGCAGTTAATGTGGGCACAGTAGTCGAGGTCGGAGATGGCATTGCCCGCATTCACGGGCTCTCCGGCGTCAAGTACAACGAACTACTCGAGTTCCCCAACGGCATAATAGGCCTGGCGCTGAACCTTGAGGAAGACAGTGTCGGCGCAATCATCCTCGGCGGGTACTCGGATATTAAAGAGGGGGACGAGGTTAAATGCACCGGCCGAATAGTGGAGGTGCCCGTTGGCGAGGGGCTTATCGGGAGAGTGGTAAACGCACTGGGACAGCCTGTCGACGGCAAGGGTCCCATCAATTACAGCAAAACCCTTCCTGTAGAACGAATCGCTCCCAACGTAGTTACACGCATGTCAGTGAACACCCCTGTGCAAACAGGCATTAAGGCCATTGACAGCATTATCCCCATCGGCAGAGGACAGCGAGAGCTTATCATCGGCGACCGCTCGACCGGGAAAACGGCTCTAGCCATAGATACGATTATAAACCAGAAGGGCGGAGACCTTATCTGTATATATGTGGCCGTAGGGCAGAAATCCTCTAAGGTAGCGCAATTGGTAGCCACCCTGGACAGCTATGGCGCTATGGCGCACACCATTGTGGTTTCAGCAAACGCTTCAGACTCCGCAGCCCTGCAATATCTGGCGCCTTACGCCGGCTGCGCTATGGGCGAGTACTTTATGGAAAAGGGACGCGATGCCCTGATTATCTACGACGACCTTTCCAAACACGCCTGGGCTTACCGGCAGATATCGCTGCTCCTGCGCCGTCCCGCAGGTAGAGAGGCATATCCAGGAGACGTCTTCTATCTCCATTCACGGCTTCTGGAGAGAGCGGCCAAATATGACAAGGAACACGGAGGCGGTTCCCTGACCGCTTTACCTATTATTGAGACCCAGGCTGCGGACTTCTCAGCCTACATCCCGACTAACGTAATCTCTATCACCGACGGGCAGATATACCTGGAAACCGACCTGTTCAACGCAGGAATCAGGCCCGCTATGAACGTCGGACTCTCGGTATCACGTGTCGGCGGTTCCGCGCAGACCAAGGCTATGAAAAAGGTGGCAGGCAGGCTGCGTATCGAGCTTGCCCAGTTCCGTGAGATGGCTACTTTTGCCCAGTTCGGCACCTCCGACCTGGACAAGACGACCAGAGCCCAGCTCGAGCGCGGGCAAAGAATCACTGAAATACTGAAACAGCCTCAATATGTGCCCATGCCGCTTGAGAAACAGATTATGATTCTTTACGCCGTGACCAATGGATACCTCGATAATACGCCTGTAGACAAAATAAGCGCCTTCGAGGATGCCTTCCACCGCTTCATGGAGACCAATCACCCCGATATAGGCAAGGCTATAGCTGCGGAAAAGGCGTTGAGCGATAAAACAGAGGAGGCGCTCAAGAACGCCATCACTCAGTTCATGCAGACCGCACCGTTATAAATGAAAGATTAAAAAATGATTCCGATACGAATAATTAGACGCCGCATCCGCTCCATCAAGAGCACAGCCAAAATAACTAAGGCTATGGAGATGATAGCCGCCTCAAAAATGAGGCAGGCACAGCTTCGCGTGCTTGCAGCACGTCCTTATTCAGAGAAGATGCGCGAGGTGCTGGCTCATCTTGCTGCCCAACCTAGAGCAGAGGGCGAAAGTCACCCCCTACTTCATCACAGAGAGGTGAAACGCATAACAGTAGTACACGTCACTGGCGACAGGGGCCTCTGCGGAGGGCTGAATGCAAATATGAATCGCAGAACGACCTCCTTCCTCCTGGAGCAGCAGGTGCCTACTAACCTCGTAACCGTAGGACGCAAGGGCAGAGATTTTATGTCAAGATACGGTCGTGAGCTGCGTGCCGAGTTTACCCAGCTCGGCGACAAGCCCGCTCTGGTAGACACCACGCCTATCTCGCGTGTGGTCATAGATGACTATACCAACAAGCTCACCGACGAAATCTATCTGGCTTACACGCAATTTATCAGCACCGTCATCCAGAGACCGGCGCTCTGGAAGCTTTTGCCGATCGAGCCGACCAAGTTCGAACGCACAGAGAACATAGATTATATCTACGAGCCGTCGCCGGCAGTGGTTATGGGAGAGCTTCTGCCGCGCTACGTAGAGATGCAAATCTACCATGCTATATTGGAGTCAATAGCCAGCGAGCAATCGGCCCGGATGGTAGCTATGCGTAACGCTACCGATAACGCCAACGAAATGATCGATGACCTCACCCTGACCTATAATAAGGCACGCCAGGAGCTAATTACGAAGGAACTCCTGGACATCGCCGGTGGGGTAGTGCAGTAACATAACTAGATAACCAGGAGAAGATTATGGCAAAAGGTAGAGTAGCCCAAGTAATCGGCACAGTGGTTGATATAGAATTTCCTCCGGACGAGCTGCCGACCTTGAATAACGCTATCGAAATCCCCCAGAACGGCGGCAAGATAGTCCTGGAAGTACAGCATCATGTGGGAAACAACTGGGCTCGCTGCATCGCTCTCTCGCCTACCGATGGAATCGAGCGCGGCGCTGAAGCTATTGATACCGGTGCCGCAATCGCAGTGCCTGTAGGGCGTGAAACGCTGGGCCGCTTGTTCAACATTGAAGGACAGCCCCTGGATAACCTGGGCCCTGTGAACGCCAAGGAGCACTGGCCGATCCACCGTCCTCCTCCCCCATTTACCGATCAGGAAACTAAGATTGAGATACTGGAGACCGGTATCAAGGTTATGGACCTGATTACTCCGTTCACCAGAGGAGGCAAAATCGGAGCCTACGGCGGCGCAGGTGTAGGCAAGACGGTTGTCATCCAGGAACTGATACGCAATATCGCCACCGAGCATGGCGGCTTCTCCGTATTCGCCGGCATCGGTGAGAGGTCAAGGGAAGGCAACGACCTCTGGAACGAGATGAAGGCTTCAGGCGTTATCGATAAGACATGTCTGGTTTTCGGCCAGATGAACGAGCCGCCGGGCGTGAGACTGCGCATCGGCCTCACCGGGCTGACCATGGCCGAGTATTTCCGCGACGTAGAGGGACAGGACGTTCTCCTGTTCATTGATAACATATACCGCTACATCCTGGCAGGTATGGAAGTATCGGCACTCTTAGGCCGAATGCCCTCGGCAGTAGGCTATCAGCCCACCCTGGGCACAGAGATGGGCGAGCTGGAGGAGCGGATTACCTCAACCAGGAAAGGCTCCATCACCTCTTTCCAGGCAATCTACGTACCTGCTGACGACTATACAGACCCGGGCATCGTTACCACCTTCGGTCACCTCGATGCCGTTGTCGCCCTGGAGCGCTCCATCGCCGAGCAAGGGCTGTACCCTGCCGTGGACCCACTGTCATCCACTTCACGTATTCTGGACCCGCGCATTGTGGGCGAAGAGCATTACCAGGTAGCACGAGGAATACAGCGGGTGCTCCAGCGATATAAAGACCTTCAGGATATTATCGCCATTCTGGGCATAGAAGAGCTGAGCGAGGAAGATAAACTCACAGTCAGCCGCGCCCGCAAGATACAGCGTTTCCTCTCGCAACCCATGTTTGTCGCCGAGGCATTCACGGGCAGGCCAGGCAAATATGTTCCCGTAAAAGAAACAGTGCGCGGCTTCAAAGAGATTTTGGAAGGCAAGCATGACGCCCTGCCCGAGCAGGCATTCTTGATGGTAGGCACCATAGACGAAGCAGTAGAGAAAGCAAAAAAATTATAGGATAGCCAGGAGAATGGTTAAAACAAGGCTTGAAATTATAACCGCAGAACGGGTAGTGTATTCCGAGGATGTCGATATAGTGGTAGCACCCGGCATCGAAGGAGAACTGGGTGTGCTACCCCACCACGCTCCCCTGATGACGATGATACAGCCGGGAGAGCTGAGGGTCAAGAAAGATAATGTCGAGGAGTCGATGTTTGTCAGCGGCGGTTTTCTTGAGGTGCGAGGAGACAAGGTGATAGTGCTTGCCAACGTCGCCGAACGCGCCGATGAGATAGACGTCGCCCGCGCTGAGGCAGCCAAGCGCCGCGCTGAGGAGAGAATCGGCCAGCAGGCTGTCGAGGTTGACCGTGCTCGCGCTGAGGCAGCGCTGCGCCGCTCGTTGATGAGGCTCAAGGTAGCGGAAAAGAGCAGAAAACGCAGACCGCCGACAGTCTAGCTTCTTGGCACATCCACACCATCATTCTGGTCTCTGCTCAAATAGAACGTCATGCTCTGTAATCCCAGAACGGGGTCTATTCCCTGTAGTCGTACCCCACGGGGCACTTTGACGCAGATGGGCGCATAATTAATAATAGCTCTAACCCCGCTTTTTACCAGCTTATCTATAACCGCCTGGGCATCAGATGAGGGCACTGCAACGATAGCTATATTAACCTTCTTGTCCTTAAGCGATGCCTCAAGGTCTGCGATATTTTCCACCAGCACTCCGCTGACCGTTTTGCCAATTAAGTCCGAATCGCTCTCGAAGGCAGCAACTATCTTGGAACCCTCCAGCGCAAAACCCCTGTAGTCCAATATGGCACGCCCCAACCGGCCCACGCCGACCAGCGCCATCGGCCACTTTCTGTCCAGTCCCAGTATCTGCTGCAGCTCACTGCGCAGTCCGCTCACGTTATATCCCCGGCCCTGTCTGCCGAACTTCCCGAAAAAGGACAGGTCTTTCCTTATCTGAGCCGGCGTCATGCGCAGCCTGGCCCCCAGCCCCTTCGAGCTGATAAACTCTATGCCCTCGGACTTCATAAGAGCCAGCGCACGCAGATACATCGGCAGGCGCGAGACAACTACTTCCGGTATCTGCCTCTGCATGGCCTTCACCTCACGCGCCCGGTTTTCGCTACTTAACTCCGACATGTACGGCAATCGTCCCCAGGTTGAGGCTTCTATGGTCAACCTGGCGGAACCCGACCTCCTCCATAATTTTACCGAACTCAGCTATGCTCAGAAAGCTCCCTACCGAGTCGGGGAGATAACGATAAGCCTTGCCATCGCCGCTTAACCGGCGGCCCAGAACAGGGACTATTTTATACAGATAGAACCGATAAAAAAAGCCGATAATGCCGGATGCCGGCCTCACCAGCTCCAGACAGACAACTCTGCCTCCGGGTTTGACCACCCGGCGCAGCTCGGCGAGGAAAAGATTTATATCAGCCACGTTGCGCAGAGCGAATCCGTTCAAGGCACAGTCGAAGCTATTATCGCTGAAGGGCAAAGCTAAGGCATCCCCCATAATAAAATCGACCCTCTTCTCCATCCCCTTCTTCTCCATCTTTCCCTGGCCCCGCCTCATCATCTCCGGGCACAAGTCCAGCCCCACCACCGAATCGGTATACCGGGCAAGCTCCAGAGCCATATCACCGGTCCCGGTAGCCACATCGAGCACCCTTCCCTGCCCCGGTCGCGCCAGCTTCACTGCAATCCGGCGCCACCGGCTATCCTGTCCCCAGCTCATTAAATAATTAATGAGGTCATAGTAAGGAGCAATCCTGGTAAACATATCCCGGACCGCTCTCTCTTTGCTCCTATTGTTATCCTTCCTGTCCATTTACTATGTCTTTCCCGAATCACCCCGGACCTCAATCGTCCCCGGTTTTGCCTTCCGTTTCTCGGCAGCAATGATGGACTCAATCTGAGAAATAGCCTGCTCTATTCCATCTCTGTGATTGACCACTACGTAATCGAACATAGAACTGCTCTTCATTTCCTCCTCAGCAGCCTTCATCCTTAGCTCCAAATCAATGCCGGATTCGGTCTTGCGCTGTTTAAGTCTCCTCTCCAAATCCTCCAGCGACGGCGGCGCCAGGAAAATGAACACAGCCTGGGGCATAGTTTTTTTAATAGTGGCTGCCCCCTGAATATCCACCTTAACGATGAGATCTTTTCCTTTATCCATAGCCTGCTGCAACTCACTTTTGGGCACACCGTAGAGATTGCCGTAGACATTGGCCCACTCCAGAAGCTCGCCCTTGGCAATCATCTTTTCGAATTCGGCTCTGGAGACGAAATGATAGTCAACACCATCGGTTTCCTTTTTGCGCCGGGGCCGGGTTGTCGCCGTTACTGCGTAGTGCAGGGGATAGCCTCTCTTCTTAATCCCGCCCAGCACCGCATCCTTGCCCACACCCGAGGGGCCGGACAGGACAAAAAGCAGCGGCTTTACACTCAAATCTGTCACCTGGTCACCTGCTCCTTCTTCACTCCGGCTTAACCAAGCCGCTCCGGCTTGCCGCCAGCCTGCCGGCGATGGTCTCCGCATTAAGAGCGACAAGCACAATATGGCCGCTCTCCATGATTACGACTGCCTTTGTTTTCCGGCCGCTGGTCAGGTCGATTAGAAGGCCTTTGTTTTTACCCGCCTGTATCATGCGTTTTATCGGCGCCGAGCCCGGGGAAACAATGGCAAGGGCTTTATCTATCGCCAATATATTGCCGAAACCCACATGGAGTAACTCCGTACTCATCGCATTCTCCCTGAACCCAGATTCACGACCTGGCAGCGCTGAGACGCTTCAAGTCCCGCCAGAATCTGGGATATGATATATTTACAGCCTCAGCGTTGTCAATCTCGGTTTCCCCTTCCGCAACAAGTGCCGCTATCCCCAGCATCATAGCCAGCCGGTGGTCTCCGTGGCTGTCACAAGCGGCACCGCGCAGCCTTTTTCGTCCCTGGATAATCATGCCGTCGGGCAGCTCCTGCACATCAGCGCCCAGCTTTAACAGCTCCCGCGCCGTGTTGCTTATCCGGTCGCTCTCCTTCACCCTGAGCTCACCGGCATCCCTTATCACAGTCTTGCCCTGGGCAACCGAGGCAGCCAACGCTATCAGCGGTATCTCGTCTATAACCCTGGGGATAATCTCGCCGCTGACCTCCATTCCAGACAGCTCGCTTGACCGCACCCTCAGGTCGGCCACAGGCTCGCCGCTCACCATCCGCTCGTTGGTCACAGCTATATCGGCTCCCATAGCATTCAGGACATCGATTACCCCGCTCCGGGTGGGATTAATACCTACATTGGTTAACCGGATGTCCGCCCGGCTGTGGATAGCGCCCGCCACCAACCAGAAGGCGGCGGAGCTTATGTCGCCCGGCACAGCGATGTCCACAGCTTTTAGACGGCCCGGCGAGAGAGCGATGGTATCCTTCTTCACCACAATCTTAGCTCCCATCGCCTTGAGCATTCTTTCGGTATGGTCGCGGGAAGCTACGGGCTCCTTTATGACGGTATCACCTTTGGCAAAGAGCGCCGCCAGCAGCAGCGCCGATTTGAGCTGAGCGCTGGCAACAGGGAGCGTATATTTAATCCCGTGCAGATTCCCGCCGCTGATTACCAGAGGAGCCCTGGAATCGCCGCTCCGTCCCCAAATCCGGGCCCCCATAAGCCTGAGAGGCTGAATAACCCGGTCCATGGGACGCGAGCGCAGCGACCGGTCGCCCGTGATAATGGCGAGGAAAGGTTGCCCTGCGAGCAGCCCGGCCAAGAGCCGCATAGTCGTGCCGCTGTTCTCAGTGCAGAGCACGTCGTCAGCTTCTTTCAATCCCCTATCCCCCACCCCTCTGACAACCAGGCCACCGCCTTTAGATGACTCTATTGCCACGCCCAGAGACCTCATACAGGCCACAGTGGCCAGACAGTCATCCGACCGAGCGAAGTTGCTGACCCGGGAATCTCCACTGGCAATACTGTTGAGAATCACAGCGCGATGAGAGATAGACTTATCGCCCGGAGGACTAATTTTGCCATCGAGGGCATGAGCAGATTTCACGACCTGTTTCATAGACCCTGCCCCCTCAGCCAGCTCTCCCTCGCCTCGCGCGCCTGAGCCAGTATCTCGCCCAGTTCCTCGCTCTCATCATCTACCATATCGCGATAGCCCCTAAGCACCTCGATATAGCGGTCCAGCCAATCTACAATCCTCTCGCGGTTGGTAAGACAGATATCGCGGTTCATCTCGGGGTTCCCCGAGGCCAGGCGGGACAAGTCCCGATAGCCTCCGGCCGCAAGCTTAGCCATATCAGGCCACAACCTGCTTTTCGCGGTGGCTGTGACGAATGCCGCCGAAAGCAGCATGGGAAGATGGCTGACCCCGGCCACCAGGTTATCATGTGTCTCTGCCTCGATAAAGAACGGCTTAGCGCCAATTGACTCCACCATCTTTTTCAACCTTTTCACCGCTTGCGGAGTTGCACATACGGAAGGGGTGAGACAATAGACACATCCCTTAAACAGACCGGCGTCGGCCTCACTAATGCCCGATGTCTCTTTGCCCGCCATAGGGTGGCCGCCGATAAAGCTTATCCGGGGAGACAGGTACTCCCCGGCCCATTTCATAACCTGCACCTTCGTACTGCCGGTATCCGTGACCACGCACTTAGGCGATAAATGCTCCGCTATGGACGCCAGCACCTCTCTGGTGACCATCACCGGCGTGGCAATGACAACCATATCCGCTCCCGCTACGGCAGATGCCAGATTCTTCGCAGCTTCATCTATGGCACCGCACCTCCTCGCCGCAGCGAGCGTTTGCGCGCTCCTGCTGAATCCTACAATCTCCATCCCTCTGGCCTTTGACTTCTTCAAGGCCAGAGCCAGAGAGCCTCCGATGAGGCCCAGTCCTATTATGGCAATCCTTTTCACAAAGCACCTCAAAAATCAGAGTGGCTGCCCGACAAAGAGGCGGGCGAACAGGTCTACGGCGCGCAGCAAAAAATGCCACAGGAATCCGGTAAAGTAGCCTAAGAATACTACCACAAGCAGAATCATCGGGCCATAGGGCTCGATTTTAACGAAAGCAGCAGCCTGCTCCCGGGGCAGGATACCCACAGCGATATTGAACCCGTCCAGGGGCGGGATAGGTATCAGATTGAACACGCCCAGGATGAGGTTGAGCAAAATAACGTAGCCTACTATATCGGCAGCGACCCAGCCCGGGTTCCAACTGGCAAAAGGGTAGAAAGGCCACGACCACGGCGAGTGCCAGGCCACTACCCCTACCCTCACCAGAATCCCCAGCAGCGCAACCAGGGTAAAGTTGGACAGCGGCCCGGCCAGGGCCGATAATGCCATCCCTCTTCTGGGGTTCATGCGGAAATAGTTGGGGTTAATCGGCACGGGCTTGCCCCAGCCGAAGCCGACCAGGAACAGCATCAAAGTCCCCAAAGGGTCGAGGTGTTTAACCGGGTTTAAAGAAAGGCGGCCCATCCTCTTCGCAGTAGGGTCGCCGAGCCGGTACGCCATCAGGGCGTGACTGAACTCATGGACGGTTATTGCGATGAGCAGAGAGAACCCGACTACCACTAGCAGCAAAAAGAATGCTGCGGGGTCTGCTTTCAGCAGCCCTAGATTCCAGAGGAGCATAGACCTACCTTTTTTGAGCTATTATAGCATAGTTTAATACCTATTTTGGGGCATGAAAGTACGTTGTAGTAGAACATGCGAACAAAAGAGGTCAGGTCAATTGAGTCGATTCCATGAGCTATATATTAGCTGTCTATGAGCAGATACAATTCCATATAACCATGAGTGATGATACTGCGATGAGAGGGCTATTTACGTACAAAGTCTTGGATTAAAAGTTCTTGCGCTAGTATATGTTTCGCGGTAGAATGTCGCAAGAGGTTGGAATTTTAAGGAGTCGAAAT
>Ga0172365_10001263_pt1 | contig 18153 bp, 20 predicted proteins | sample LakKivSesite48cm_FD_114535 | JGI IMG/M metagenome (GOLD analysis project Ga0172365, IMG submission 114535) | Sediment microbial communities from Lake Kivu, Rwanda - Sediment site 48cm | ecosystem: Environmental > Aquatic > Freshwater > Lake > Sediment | place: Rwanda: Western Province, Lake... | reverse complement strand
TCCATATTTTTCAAATATGGTTGTATGTTTTTGTTTTTTAGGAAATTTGAGAAATAATAATTTGGTGGATGTGGTGCATCTTGGTTTACACAAAGGCCCATTCTTGCTTTTGTTCCTTGTTCGTTTGTTGGTATTATCCATGCAAAAAAACCTGGTGCTATGTTTTTTCCTAAAAAGATTTCTAAGAAATTTGGGTCTAGGCTTGTGCCAGTTATTTCTGCACCGACTCCGTTTAGGATTTCTTTTGGTTTTGGTAGCTTGAAGCTTTCTCTGGTTTTTGAAAAAGGCCCATCTGCACCAATTAATAAGTTGCATTTTATATCGTTGTTTTGTTTTGTTTTTAATTCGACATGGTTGTTTTGTTTTTTTATTGAGATGATTTTGTTTTCTAAAAAAACCTCTGCCCCATCTTCTATTGATTTGTCTATGATTTCTTTGTCGAATTTGGGTCTATCAATAACAAATGCATGAACTTTATTTCCGCCGATAGTCAAAACATGCCCTGATGGTGAATGGATGTTTGCTCCTTTGATTTTGTTTTGCACGACAAGTTTTTCAGGAATGTTTGTTAGTTGAAGTGGCCGTGGTGTTATGAGCCCTGCACATTTAAGCGGTTCACCTATTTTTTCATGTTCTTCGAATATTGCTACATTGTATCCTTCTCTTGCCATTTTTCCAGCTACATGCCCGCCTATGGGTCCCCCGCCAACTATCGCAACGTCGTATTCTTTCATGGTTAAGTATTTGGTATATTTCCAAAGATTTATAATGGAATCGCAGATACGATGGCTGTGGAATCGATTGCACTATTTATCAGTATTTTAATATTCATAGTAACATTAGAGATAACCATATTTTTACTTCTTCAAAATAAAAAACGTAGGAGTGATGACGAGAGTAAAAAAGAGGTAAAGAAAAACGGTTTACTCTGTCGTTTTGTTTTGGATGGAAAAGGCGATAAAATCGGCGAGAGCGTAGCTATAAACGATGATATGATTATAGTAAAAGCAGGTAGTAGATATCTCAGTGTGCCTCTTAAACATATAGAGGAAGAAGAAAAAACATTATTAGTTAAAGGACTATTAGATTTTAGTAAAGCCGAAGAAATGGGTGAGAAGTGGCGACAGGAATCTTTTAATGAGGTAGATCATTCCAAAGATGTAGAAGGAAAAGTAGATGAACTTTGAATACAAGATGGTTATTGTCGTACGTGAGGATTTAAAACTTTCACCCGGTAAGCTTGCTGCTCAGGTTGCTCATGCTGCTGTTGCTTGTGCTTTAGAAACTAAGAAAAAGAATTCTAAATGGTTTACGAAATGGCAGAGTGAGGGTGGCAAGAAAGCTGTTGTTAAGGTTGAATGTGAGGATGATTTTTATCCGCTTAAAGAAAAAGCTGAGCAACTAAAAATTGTTACAAGTCTTATTGTTGATGCTGGTCATACAGAAATACCTGAAGGGACGAAAACTGTTTTAGGAATTGGGCCTGCACCAGATAACATTATAGATAAAGTAACTGGGAATCTACCGCTTTTATAAATTATAAAAAAATTTAGGGGGGATATCTCCTCATATTTTATCTCATTTATTCAGATGACGTCTTTTTTCCAATTGGTACAACATCAGCCATTTTCTCTGCTATAACATTGGTAATCGATGTATTTGGATCTATCACATACTTTGTGTTTTTTTCCAGTGAAAATTGTACAGTCTCAAGTTTTTTATAAAGTTGGGCTTCATTTCTGAAATATTTTTGAATTGCAGTATTTACTTTTTCTATTTTGGCTGCCTCTGCTTCTGCAACCTTTACAATTGCTTGCGCCTTACCTTCTGACTCAAGAATCGCAGCTTGTTTCATACCTTCTGCTTTCTTTATTTCCGCTCTTCTTAGACCATCTGCCTGTGTCTCAGCAGCTGTTGCATAGTCAATTGCAGCCTGCTTTTCGTTTTCAGCTTTCACAACCTTGTTCATTGTATCTTGTACATCTTTTGGTGGATCAATCTCTTTCAACTCTGTACGTACTACTTCAATCCCCCAATTTGCTGTTTCACTTCTAAGAGTGGCCATAAGTTCATTGTTTATTCTGTTTCTATCACTGTTTGCCTCATTAAGATTAAGAGTACCGATGATGTTACGGAGGGTCGTACGGGCAAGGTTTACTATCTGGTATTTGTAATCGTAAACGTTGTATTGTGATGCTTTTACAGACTCTACATCTGATTTTACTTTGAAATAAACTTGTGCATCAACCTGTGCATTTAGTTTGTCTTTTGTAATTATAGTCTGCGGTTCTGCATTCACCATCATTTCTGTGATGTTTACTCTTATCATTTTCTCTGCAACAGGGATAATCCATGCTAAACCTGGGTCTTTGAATCTTTTGTATTTCCCCCATCTTTCTACAAGTGCACGATGTGTTGGCCTAACTGTTCTAAATCCAACTAAAATAAACCATGCTATAAGCACTATTAGAAGTATCCATCCTGCCATTCCAGCTAAATCCATCTTATCACCTCAAATGTTTGTAACGATTTTCAATTTATAAATTCTGGTATTAAAAAAAGATTTTACGAGAAGATACAATGATATGTTTTTAAAGAAATATGTGTTTTAAAAATACGATAAACGATGATTATAGATAAAAGAAAATTGGTCAATCTTATTTTTGTATCGGTAATAATTCTAATTGTTGTTTTTATTGCAATCAACAGGTCGGTAGAAGTTAATAATGAAATAATTACCTTAGCGACAATTTTGATTATTGTATTAATAATTTTTATTATGTTGTATGTTTTCTCAAGATTTTATAGGGGGCGCCCTGGCTCACAAAAATCAGATGAAATTGAGGTTAACATTAAAAGTGATGATATATCACATTTTAAAGTTGGAGAAGATTTTGAAAGGATTTTATGGTCCATCCGAAGTGAATTCAACCCTAAATTTGTTAGCAATGAAGTGGAAGCTGAAAGACAATTGATGAATTTTCTTGATGATAGATTTCCAGCTCATGCAAAAAGTCGTGGCCATACGTCTAAAGGCAAACCTATAGACATAGTAATTGATGGAACATACGCGATTGAACTAATCATTGCAGATAACGAAGGAAAACTTTTATCACTGATGGGTCATGTTTTAAAAGTTAAGGAGGATTTTGGAATAGTTGTAGTCGTTTTATTAGATACAGGTGAAGTTCCTGTCTTTATAATTGAAAAATATGTTAATGAGTTTGAAAAAATAGGGGCTAAAACTATAGTTAAAAAGGTATCCTATTCAAAGTAGTTGTTTTAGGGCGCATAGAAAGTTTATTTAGCAGAAATAAGTATTTTTCTTTTGATGAAATCACAAATTAGGTTACTTGGTGTTGATGATTCGCCTTTTACATTTACTGAAAAGTATGCAACAGTAATCGGTGTTGTTATGCGTGGTGGAGAGTATCTAGAGTGTGTTTTGAAAAACCAGGTGGCTGTTGATGGAAATGATGCAACCTATGTATGTAATGAGATGATAAAAAATACAAGACATAGAAAACAATTGAAAGCCATGCTGCTTGATGGAATAGCACTTGGTGGTTTCAATGTAGTTGACGTCGAGGAAGTATATTCTGATACTAATCTACCAGTTATAACAATCACAAGAGATAAACCTGATTTTAGAAAAATAAAGAAAGCACTGCAGAAGAACTTCGAAGACTGGAAGGAACGATTGAATCTGATGAAAAAAGGAAAACTTTACAAGGTAGAAACTTTGCACAATCCTGTTTATGTTAAATGCATTGGTGTATCTATAGACGAGGCAAAAGAAATAATAAAGCTATCGACAATACGAGGTGCCATACCTGAACCTATACGTGTGGCACATCTGATAGCTTCTGGGGTTACACGAGGTGAATCATATGGGAAAGCCTAAGGCAATAGTAGACGAAACAAAATGTTTGGCATGTGGTGGTTGCATTTCTGTATGCCCACAGGATGCACTTTCAATGCGCGGTGGTAAAGCTTATGTTACTTCAAATAAATGTATAAGTTGCGCTATTTGTATTAAAACATGTCCTATCGGAGCGATTGACGAGGAGGAAAATTAACTATGGAATACGATGTTGTTGTAGTCGGAAGCGGCCCTGCTGGGAGTGTTACAGCACGGTTTGCAGCAGAATCAGGTGCAAAAGTTCTGATAGTTGAGCGCAGAGCGGAAGTTGGTGTACCTGTCTTGTGCGGTGAGGGGGTTAGTCAAAGAATCGATAAATGGAATATGCTGGAAGGCAAGAGATGGATTGCAAATAAAGTAGATGGTGCTAGAATTTTTTCTCCAAATGGAACAATGGTCAAGATATCTGCAGAAATGGCTGGAAACGAGACAGGTTATGTTATTTATAGAGATATTTTTGATCAGGATTTGGCTCGTTCTGCAGTGAAAGCTGGTGCGAAATTAATGCTTAAAACAGAGGCTAAAGCTTTGTTAAAAGAAAAAGGAAAAATAGCTGGTGTAAAAGTTAAACAACTTGATGATGAATTTGAAATTAAAGCAGATGTTGTTGTTGGTGCAGATGGAGTTGAATCTAAGGTTGGGAAATGGGCAGGTATCAACACAACACTTAAACCATATGATCTAGAATCTTGTGCTCAGTACACATTGACAAATGTTGATTGCAACGAGAACTGCTGTGATTTTTATCTTGGAAATAAAATTGCACCTGGTGGGTATGTTTGGGTATTTCCAAAAGGAAAAGACTCAGCTAATGTCGGCATAGGGGTTTTAGCTAGTCTTAGTGAAAAAGGTTTGGCGTTGAAGCTTCTTGATAAGTTTATAGCTGGTCATCCTGAGCTTAAAAAAGGTGAGCCTGTTCGTCTAATTGCTGGTGCTGCTCCTGTTGCTGAACCTGTTGAAACAGTAAAGGATAATCTTGTTTTAGTTGGAGATGCAGCGCGGCATGTTGATCCTATAACAGGTGGTGGGCTTACGACATCTTTGGAGGGGGGAAAGATAGCTGGTGAAACAATTGGGATGGCTGTGAAAGAACAGAAATTTAATAAAGAAACTTTATCTCCTTACGAGGCTGATTGGAAAAAAGCTTTTGGCAAGAAGTTGCACAGAAATTATGTTGTTAAAGAGATAATGCTTGATTTTGATGATAAAACATTGAATATGCTTGCTGATTCTGTTAAAGATTATAATTTTGAGGAGTTTCATACCATTACTCTCATAAAGGCATTGGTATTTAAACATCCTACATTATTGAAGAAATTAGCACCTCTTATAAAAGCAGCTGCAGTATAGAGGTATTGATATGAAGTGGGGTCTTGTATGTAAACCTGGTGCAAAAAATACTATTTCGCTAGCAAAAGATGTACATGATTTTTTGAAAGAAAACGGAGATGTTTTTGCTGAAAAGAGTTTTGCTGATGAAATAAAAATAAAAGGCTATTCATTAGAAGAGGTAAACAAAAAATCAGATGTTGTTGTTGTTCTTGGTGGGGATGGTACTATACTTTGGACTTTACAAGGTGTGGATAAACCTGTTTTTGCAATTAATTCTGGAGGCATGGGTTTTCTAGCAGAAGTCGAATCAAAATATGCAATCGGTGGTTTAAAACAAGTAATTGATGGAAAATACAACATAGAAGAAAGGGCTAAACTGAAAATTACTATGGATGGTGAACGTCTGCCCGATGCAACAAATGAGGTTACTGTTCAAACAGCGCGTATTGCTAAGATAATGTATCTTCAGCTCTTTGTTGAAGATGAACGTTTTGAGACGCTTGGTGCAGATGGTGTTATCATTGCTACTCCGACCGGTTCAACAAGTTATGCTTTGAGTGTTGGTGGCCCTATAATGGATCCATCTGTTAATGCAATGGTCATAGCACCTCTAGCGCCTTTCAGATTATCTGCCCGTCCATGGGTTGTACCGCTTGATAAAAAGATTGGTGTGAAGATCCTGCCGCAAACCAAAGAATCTAAGCTAGTTATAGATGGCAATTATTCTCAGAATGTGACAATCGAGAATGATATTGTTGTTACTGGTTCTGAGAAAAAGGCAAAGTTTGTTAGATTTGGCGAGAGTTTTTATCAGATGGTTAGACTAAAGTTGGTGCGATAAAAATATGATGTTTTTCAAACGAAAAGAAAAAATCCCACTGACTCGCAAAAAATGGAAGATCACACAAAAGTGTTTAAAACTAATTTTAGAAGCATCTAAATCAAACTATCCGAAAGAGTTTGGTGGTTTACTACGTGTTGATAGAATCTCTAAGGATATTATAAATGAGGTTGTTATTTTACCTGGAACTGTATCTGGTGAGGCCCATGCGATCTTTAAGTTACATATGTTGCCGATAGACTACAGCATCGTTGGGACAGTGCATAGCCACCCATCGCCTTTTCCAATACCATCTGAAGCAGATTTATCTCTTTTTGACAGGTTTGGTAAAATACATATTATTGTTGCAAATCCTTTCAACGAAAACTCTTGGAAAGCATATGATTATATGGGAAACAAATTAGATATTGACATAATATAAGATTTTATATAAATCACTTGTATTCATAAAAATGAGAGAGATATGGATGGATTGCAAATTGATACGTTTGTTTTTGCTCCATTAGCACCGATATTAGGTTTACTTTTATTCTGGTTCATACAACTATTATTCATTGAAAACCAGAGATACATGCTGTCAAAAATATGGCATAAACACGAACCACTTTGCAGGTTTACAAACTTTCTTGGCATATTATATCAAACAATATGTCATGCCCTTGGTTACACAGTCACAAGAAGCGGCATATCAGATTTTGTCATAAGTGTAGACTATGGTAAAGTAGCACCAAAAAAAGAAAAAAAGGGCGTATTCGAATGGGTGTCAAATGCCTTCCTTTTCATTGGGCCTTTTTTTATTCCTTCATTATTGTTATTGATATATTTCATTTTGCTAATAGACTCTTCAGCGTTTAGCTTTCCAACTGGTCACTATGACTCTTTTTCATCTGGGTTACAAAACTTTGGTACAAATCTTTACAGCTTTTCAGAAAAATTATTTGTTTTCCTATCAAATATAGATTTTTTTAATCCATTGCATTTTGGATTTTTCATTTTGTTGATAATCGTAGGTTTAGGTATACGACCTAGTTACATCGGTGAAACAAAAAAAGAAAAAATTGACATGGTATATGATCTTAAAAACGTTAAAAATTTACTGGCTGATAAACCTTTATACCTATTATTTTTGTTTGTTATAGCATATATAGTATTTTATATCTCTTTCTTCCTTGAACATGGATGGTATGTTGCTTTGTTTTCTTTCTTAGGTTGGCTTTCAATAATCGCTATAGTATCAATTATTATTACGCAAGCAATAATACTTTTCATAAAAAATACGGATGAGTTGCCTAGACCTTGGAGTTTTTTACCTTATATAGTAATTCCTTTGTCATATGTTATAATGCGATTTGCATTATTCTTTTACCCAGTTGATTTTTCAAACAGTATTTCTTTGATAGTAATGATTTTATCCACTATTTTGATTACATTCTTACTATTAAAATATAAAACCAATAAATTTAAAACTAAGAAAAACATAAAAAAAGCAGAGGAAGAGGATGACAAGGAAGAAAAAAGAAAGAGAAGAAGATCTACTAAGGAATGAACATATAGAAAGAATGCTTTCTCCGCATCCGCTTTCTTTTATGAAGTTGCAATCCCTTTGTCTTTTTTTGATAATATGGGGTGTTTTTGTATATTGGTTGGTTAACTTCTCTGATTGGAAAAGTTTGTTTAGTGGAAGTGAATGGTATCCTGTGATACTATGGGGATTAATTCTGCTCTTAGTTGGTATCGCTGCATGGCTTATGGCTGTTAGGTTTAGTATTTTTATTTTATACCTTGGGGTATTTGCTGGGGCAGTTGGTTTAATAATCTGGCAAAACTGGGAAGCAGCTTCTTCTTTATTCATACTAGTCTACTCCGTGGCAGCATCCATCGTTGGTTTCTTGATAGTTGAATTGTACAGAAGATCACACAAATATATTATATCCAATCTACGTATCGCTTTCAAAGGCGGCATATTTACAAAACAAGAGAGAACAGTTAGGTACGATAAAATAACAGACATTAATGCTAAACAAGGCATTCTTGGTCAAATTTTCGGTTTTGGTACAATCATACCTATTACACAAGCAGGTTTTGGGCTTGGTAGCGACAAGTCGTTTGCAGCAGGTGGTGTAGAGCTTGGTGGTAAAAAAGCTAAACTATTTGGGCTTGCTGGTGGCGGAAAAGAAGTACAGATTCCACGTGCTAGAAGTTATTATGAGCTTCATGGAATTTATCCATATAAAGAAATCAAGAAGCTTATTGAAAACTTAGTTCAGGACAATGTAATCACACCTTATCAACAAGAACAAGTAGAGTTTCAGAAACAGCAGGTTGATATTCAGAAACAGATGCGTGATTTGCTTAAGGTGCAGACTAAAACGAAGAAAGAAAGACCTGCGGCTGCGTTAGCAAAAATGCGTGAAGAGGAACAAGAAGAGGAGGAAGAGGAAGAAGAATCAGAAGAGCAAAAAGAGGCATATGAGCAAGAACAGGTTGATATTCAGAAGCAGATGAAAAACCTTCTCAAAAAACAACTAGAAGTAAAAGAGGATTCTTCTGAAGAAGACGAAGAGGAAGAAGAACCAGAGGAAGAGAAGAAGGAAAAATAATAGATATATTTATAATCAGAAATTATATTTTCCTAAAACCATGGTTCCGAAACGAGTTTTTTTCACGAAGGGAGTGGGACGGCACAAACACGAGCTACAATCTTTTGAGCTTGCTTTGCGTGATGCAGATATAGAACAATGCAACCTTGTTTATGTTTCCAGCATTATTCCGCCTTATTGTAAAATAATTTCAAAAGAAAAAGGTATAAAGGAACTACGTGCTGGCGAAATCACCTACGTTGTTATGTCAAGAAATACTACTAACGAGCCAAACAGATTGATTGGCGCTGCTATTGGCGTAGCTATACCTAAAAAACGTTCGTCTTATGGTTACATTTCCGAGCATCACTGTTTTGGTGTAACCGGAAAAAAATTAGAGGATTATGCAGAAGACCTAGCAGCCACCATGCTTGCCACAACACTTGGTTTGGAATTTGACCCAGATAAAGCATGGGATAAGAGAAAACAGGAATATAAGATGAGTGGAAAAATAGTTAGAACACAGAGTGTAGCACAAACAGCTGAGGGGGACAAGGACGGTTTGTGGACTACTGTTCTTGCCGCAGCTGTTTTCATGGAACATTAAAAAATTTTTTTAATTCTTTTTATTTGTTGTTCAGAGCAAGTTTTTAATATAGGTTATAGAATGTCTGCTTCCTGATAAAACTATTTTATCAAATTAAAAAATATGAAGGGATAACTTATGGAAAAAGTGTTTATAAAATGGTTTGAAGAGCTAAAAATAGCAGATGTGCCACTTGTTGGTGGAAAAAATGCATCTCTTGGTGAAATGATTCAGAATTTAGGTAAAAAAGGTGTTAGCGTACCATCTGGTTTTGCAATCACTGCATATGCATATAAGTATATGATTGAAAAAGCAGGGATTGACAAAAAAATAAAAGAGATTCTCTCAGATCTTAACACCCATGATGTTAGAAACCTTGCAGAGCGTGGAGAAAAAATAAGAAGTTTGATCAAAAAAACTCCTATCCCACCTGAACTTGAAGAAGACATTAGAAAACATTACAAAGAAATGGAAAAACGCTATGGCAAAAACGTTGATGTTGCAGTAAGAAGTAGTGCAACTGCTGAGGATTTACCTGATGCTAGTTTTGCAGGGCAACAGGAAACATATCTTAATGTTAGAGGAGAAACAGAGCTTTTAGAAAAGGTTAGAGATTGTTTCGCGTCTTTGTTTACAAACAGGGCAATATCCTATCGTGTTGACAAGGGGTTTGACCATTTCTCAGTGTATCTTTCTGTTGGCGTGCAGAAAATGGTTCGTTCCGATCTTGCTTGTTCTGGTGTTATGTTCTCAATTGATACCGAAAGTGGTTTCAAAGATGCAGTATACATAACAGGCGCATATGGTCTTGGTGAGAACGTTGTGCAGGGTGCCGTGAACCCTGACCAGTTTTATGTGTTTAAACCAACTTTGAAAAAGGGTTTCAAATCAATTGTTGAGAAAAAGGTTGGCTCTAAAGAAAAAATGCTTGTGTATGGAACGAAAGGTACTGTACAAAAACCAGTGAGTAAGAAAGACCAGCAGAATTTTGTTATAAATGATGATGAGATTTTAAAATTAGCAAATTGGGCTTGTATAATTGAGGAGCATTACAAAAAACCAATGGATATTGAATGGGCAAAAGATGGAAAAACAAAAGAACTTTTTATTGTCCAAGCCAGGCCTGAGACAGTTCATTCTCAGACAGATGTTGCAGTTTTGAAAACATATGTTCTTGAACAAAAGGGAAACTTACTTGTTGAAGGAGAAGCAGTCGGAACAAAGATTGGTCAAGGAGACGTAAACGTTATCGCAAATGCAAAAGACATTGCAAAGTTCCAGAAGGGACAGGTACTAGTTACAGACATGACAGATCCTGATTGGGAGCCTATAATGAAAATAGCGGGTGCGATCGTAACAAACAAAGGTGGTCGTACATGTCATGCTGCAATTATTTCGAGAGAACTTGGTATTCCATGTGTAATTGGTACTGGAAATGGTACTTCTAAGATAAAACATGGTTCAAAAGTTACTGTGGATTGCAGCGAGGGCGTTGGAAGGATATACGATGGTTTACTGAAATTCAGGTTAGACGAGATAAGACTGGATAACTTACCTCATACGAAAACAAAGATAATGATGAATGTTGGGGTTCCAGAAAAAGCATTCAAAGAAGGACAGACTCCAAATGATGGCATAGGTCTCGCTCGTGAAGAATTCATAATAAACTCTTACATTGGTATTCACCCACTTGCTTTGATTGAATACAAAGAGCTGAAAAAGAAAGCAAGCAAGGATCCAAAGATAGCCAAGGTTATAAAAAAGATAGATGAGAAGAGTGTTGGCTATGATGATAAGCTTGAGTTCTTTGTTGATAACCTGGCACGAGGCATTGCTAAGATCGCAGCAGGATTCTACCCAAATGATGTGATTGTTCGTATGTCTGATTTCAAAACAAACGAGTACGCAAACCTAATTGGCGGATATCTGTATGAGCCTGATGAGCACAATCCGATGATTGGTTGGCGTGGTGCCTCACGTTATTACGACCCAAAGTACAAAGCAGCATATGGACTAGAATGCAGAGCGATAAAAAAAGCAAGAGACGAGATGGGTCTTACAAACATAAAACCAATGATACCTTTCTGCAGAACACCAGAAGAGGGACGAAAGGTAATAAAAACAATGAATGAGTTTGGCTTGAAACAGGGAGAAAACGGTCTCGAAGTATATGTGATGTGTGAGATACCGTCCAATGTTGTTGTTGCAGACCAGTTCGCAGAAGTATTCGATGGTTTCAGCATAGGCTCAAACGACCTTACACAGCTAACACTAGGTTTGGATAGAGATTCTGATCTTGTTGCACACATTTTCGATGAGAGAAACGATGCAGTAAAAAGATTAGTTGCGCAGGTAATAAGTGTAGCGCATTCTCATCAACCAAGGAGAAAAGTCGGTATCTGCGGGCAGGCACCATCTGATTTCCCTGAGTTCGCAGAGTTCTTAGTGGAATGTGGCATTGACAGCATATCATTAAACCCTGATACAGTTGTAAAAACAAGGCTAAAGATTGCTGAGACTGAGAAAAGACTGGGGAGATAAAAACCTCCTTCTTCTTCTTTTTTTATTATATTTATCTAAAAGTTTTTAGCGGCGTTGCTATTTGCTAGATTTATGAAAATCGTCCCGGTTGTCTATGTTAAAGACAAAAAGATCTTGACAAAAAAAGATGGGGAGCCTTTATCAACTAAAGATATTTTAGAGAGGGTTAAAGCTGATGAAGAAATTTATATTTTGGATGACGATGGGGTAGAAGAGAATAGACCTGAATTTACAATATATCAAAATTTGTCAGAGCATTATGGCATATGGGTGGATGCTGGCCCTCGGATTTTGGATGATATTGTTGACATTGTTATGGGCGGTGCAGCAATAGTAGTAATAAGAGAAAAATTGTTTTTAGCTGATGATTTACCTGACATCAAGGAATTTACTGATTGTTTGATTTATAGTTATGTTGATCTGCAAAAAGACGAAGAACATGTTCTTTCTCTTTCACCAAATATAGATGGGTTAGTAGTATGTAATGATAGAAATCAGTTTGAAAATGATTTCAGGCTTTGTGAAATATTGAAAAATTTTTGTAAAAAATATAGTGTATATGTTTTTGATACCAACAAAGAAAACACACAGTACTGGAAAGGGGTTGGCGTAGCAGGTGTTTTGCTGTATTTGGAAAAAACAGAGCAGGTGAATAGTAATGGTTGAGCCTGAAAATCAGATAATATTGTCTTTTCTTTTTAAACGCAGTGGAAAAGAAGAACTTACTGCATCTGAGCTGTATCTGCCTTTGTCAATGGATCTGAAATGGTTCACACCAAATCAGGCAAAGATTTTTGTTAATATGGCTTTACAACAAAAACTTTTAGAAAAAAAGGGTAGCAAGTTAATACCATGTTTTGATTATAAAAAAGTTGTAGTACCTGTTGGTTTCAGCCCAGCAAAACAAACTGTTTTAGAAAGAGAGATTAAGCTTGATGTTATGAAAACAATAATAGCAAGGATATCTGAGAAAACAGGTCTTAATGATGCTGAAGTTTCTGAAAAAATTAGTAGAATCTCAGAAGAAAAAAACATTTCTGATGGTGTTGCTGCTTTGTTGGTTGCTAAAGAATATGATGTTCATTTTAATGATTATTTTGAAGAGATTGAAAACAAGATTTTTACAGAAAATACAGAGTGATTGGGATTAATAGTATGCCCATGCAGTGGCTTCTGCGTACACCCCATTGCACTGGCAATAATCCTATGAATGTTGCTACTAGCAATATAATTATACCTACAAATCCTGTGAAAAGATATGTGAGTATTATAACGAACGTGATTGTGATTTTTATCAACAATATATACGGTACGTTTGCGAAATGTTTTGCAAATATTTTACCTATTTTAAGCGTTAAAAAATATGATAGTATACCCGCTAGTATTATTGCCATTAATAGGTAGATTAGGTTTGTTGGCATCATTATGGATGACCATTCCTCTAACGCAATTAGTTCGCCTATAGCTATTGTTGCTCCACTTCTAGCCCGTAGTATCACGAATAGCGCTACAATCACAAAAAAACCGCATGCTGTGTTCACTGATGACAATGTTATGATGGTTTGTTTTCTATCTGATTCTCCTCTGGCAGTCATAGCCAGTATTGTTCCTGTTGAGGAGCTTATGCCCGGGATTAATGAAACTAGTATGCCTGCTAAGCTACCTGTAATAACAGATATAATAGATGCTTTTTTTGCTTTATTGTCAAATTTAACTTTTTCTATTATTTGTGAAGGTATCTTTGGTTTTGTCATAATGGATGTTAGCAGCGTTGGTAGCCCGAAGAGCCCTGCAAGAGCTGGGAAAAGAACAGGGGATGACAGACCTATAGGTGAATCTACTGGACAATCAAATATAACCAAGCCGAAAATACCTGAGATGATGAATATCATAAATGCAAATAACATCCCAAAAACATACGGTAGTTTTCCATGTTTTATCCTGAAAAGTTCTATTCTGCCCTTTTCTGTAGCTATAAGCAAAATAGATATTGCGATAAGCACCCAAAACATTATTTCTCTTAATGTGGAGTAGAGAAATATCGGGCTTCCTACTAGGAAGCGAACAGGGTAGAGAACTATGAAGCAAAATAGAACCGCACCATAGCTTCCTAGTGCTGAAAGAGCGACTGCCTCGTAGCCTTTGCCTTCTAATAGAAGAGAGTGTGCTGGTAGAACTGATAATGCTGTGTCCTCCTCTGGCGCGCCTAGAAACGTGCTTGGTATCGTGTCATGGAATGTATGTGACAGTGAGGTGGCTGTGATATAAACGCAGATTAAAATTAATATGAATTGTTCAGTTATACCATAATTGAAGAGGAAGCTTAGGGAAGCAACTATTGTCCCTGATAAAGATAAGAAGATAAGAGCTACGTTGTTTACATGCAGACCTGGGAGAATCCCTGTTGCGATACCTGTGATGACACCAAGAACACAAAATAAAACAATGAGAAGGAGATCTAACACCTGCTCATTCACCTACCACAAAAATACCATGGTCTGTTTCATCACCCACAGCAAGGTTATATCTAAAATTATTTGCATCAAAAACGAGTCTACCTGCGACATATAGTTTCTGGTTTGTAGTAAAATTATAATCTAACGGGTTAAAGACAACAACAATAGAGTATTTCCCTTCAGGGTCAACAAGATAAAAATATGTTTCATAGATTGCATCAGCGTAACCTGTTACATTTATGTTTAATCCCTCATATCTCTCAGGAGTCTCTGCTAGCTGTTTCAAAGGTATTGTAATGTTTTGCCATTTTTGCAATATTCTAACAAAACGTTTGTTATTAACTACGACCTCCCACTCGCCTTTGTACACTTGTACCTCCCCTGTTGCCTGTATTTTATCACCATAATCAATGTCTATTTCACCTTCTACAAATATTTTTATTGAAAAATTGTTGTTTTCTATTGTGATTATCTGGCTATCGTATTTTGTTGTGTAAGCTTCTGTTACTATTCCTTCTACGATTACTTGTTTACCCTCATATTTTTGTATTTCGTTTAGGTCTATTAGTGTTGGTTGTGATAGTATTGATAAAAAATATAGGACTGCTATTCCAGCAACTGAAAATATTATTGATAAATATTTCAATTGCATATTTATCATTTTAAAATATAAATAATGTTATTTAAATATTACTACAAGGATAAAACCGCTCCTTCTGACAATATCTTTGCAAGAATAACAAGAACTGAAACGACGATAAGCAATGCTATAAACTGTTTTGCTTCATTGCTCATTATCTACACCTCGCTAACTATTTCTAACCAAAACTTTGCTAACTCAGCTTGTTTAGTCGTATATCCTTTGTGTATCAAATGCCAATATAGAGCATCTTGATACAACGTTTTTAGATCACGCATAGTTGTTTCTTTTGTACTGTCTGCTTTTTCTTTTACATTTTTCATATTTTATCTAATACTATATTCTCCTATTGAATATATAAAAGGCTGGAAAATGTTCGGAAAAAGCCAAACAAAACATAATCTTTTCCAGATATATTCCAGTAAAACTCTTCTCAAAAATAAAGCTACTAACTAACTCCTCGTGTTCAAATCCCTTCCCCTGCACTTTTAATCCAAAACCAAACAAACTGTAACTTTCTCTCCTGTTATGTAGAAAAATTTATATTGGAGTGCCCATTCTTTGCTTGAAATTACCGTTCTTTGGTGGGAGCGAAAAACATGAAACAAAATGATATTGAATTAAAAGTATCAGAGGCTTTTCAACAAGATGTAGGCTATGGCAGAGCGAGGATTGATAATGAGACACGCATGGAACTACAACTATCAATAGGAGATGTAATTGAAATAGAAGGAACAAAAACCACCGCAGCTATTGTTTGGAGAGCACACCCATCAGATGAGGGAAAAAAGATAATTCGTTTGGATAATTTAACCAGGAAAAATGCAGGGACTGGTTTAGGAGATCGTGTAAAAATTAGGAGATCCTCTGTAAAAGAGGCTAGAGATGTCATTTTGGCTCCATTGATCTCTGAGGGACAACAAATCCAATTCGGCACAGGTATTGAGATTTTAGTAAAGAAGGGTTTGTTAAAACGTCCTCTCGCAAAAGGGGATGTTGTTATCATACCTGGTATCGCGTTGTTTGGTAGTTCTCTTCCATTTGTTGTTATTAACACCTCACCTAGCGGCGTAGTATTAATCAACGAGGAGACTTCAATAACTGTTAAAGAAGAAGCTGCTAAAACTGCTGAGATCGAAGGACCGCGGGTTAGCTATGAGGATATAGGTGGTCTCCATGATGAGATCCTAAAAGTTCGTGAGATGATCGAACTTCCATTAAAACACCCTGAACTCTTTGACAGACTTGGCATTGATCCGCCTAAAGGAGTTTTGCTTTACGGACCACCAGGAACTGGAAAAACACTTATCGCAAAAGCAGTTGCAAACGAGTCCGGTGCTAGTTTTTATACAATAAATGGGCCTGAAATAATGTGTGTTGATGGGGAGACGAAAATATTTACAAATCCCAGAGGGCAAATTAAAGCAAAAGATGTTTTTGAAAGGCAAGGAAAAAAACATGAAAATGGTAAAAGTATGACTATTGAACTTGATAAACCGTTGTCAACATATTCATTTAAAAATGGAAAAATAACGCGTGCAAAAATAACGCACATTACAAAACTTTCTGCTCCTACATACAAAATAAAAATTAGCGATGGCAATGAGATAAAAGCATCGCAGAACCAACCATTCCTTATCTATAATTCAGGCAATCTTATCTGGAGACGTGTCTCTGATCTCAAAAAAGGAGACTATGTTGCAAGAATAAATGAGATAAAAACAAAAGAAGAAAGTTACAAAACACACCCAGAACTAATAAAAAACATTATAAAAACCGGCAAAGGCTACACAATAAAAAGCAGGAACATAACAAGAAGTAATATCATAAAATTACCAAATGTTACTTCTGAAGAGCTAATGGAGTTTTTAGGATTACTTATCTCTGATGGAAATATCTGCAAACGAGAAGAATCTATCACATTCTCAAACAACGATATAGATTTACGAAAGAGATACAAGAATCTGCTAAAACGCGTATTTGCTATCATAAAAAGTAAGGAATATGTTGATGGGCGAGTTGTATTATATTCGAAAACTCTCGTTACATTTCTAAAACACCTTGGTTTTGAATACAATAATAAACTCCGCATACCAAACTATTTCTACAAGTTACCACGAGAAGAGATTATGGCTTTTATCAGAGGATATTTTGATGGAGACGGAACAGTTGCAATGACAAATCACTATCCAACACCTAAGTTGTTCAGCGTCTCTAAAGAATTTGTACAAGAACTTCAATCATTGCTACAAATAAAATTAGGGATCGTATCAAAGATAGGCAAACACAATACACCTAAAGGACTAATGTATGAACTAGTTGTTAGGGGTTATGAAGGTCGGTTGAAATTCTTAGAAATAGGATCATCGAGTAATAGCAAGAGGGAAAAACTCGAGAAAATAAAAGATGTAAAAAGGATAAAAGATTTTCAAGACGTTCCTTCTCCTTCACTCCTAATAAATGAAATAAGAGCCAAGTTACCTTACAAAATATACAGAAACAAAGATTATTACGTGTACGGCGCGGGTAATATCACAAAACATGCTCTTCATACGCTCTATAAATTAGCAGAGAACAACAACATTATGAATAGTGTTTTACAAAAAGAATATCAAATGCTTATGCGTAACGATATAGGATGGGAAAAGATAGAATCTATAAATTTCTTAGGAGAACAAGAACTGTATGATTTCACTGTTGATAAAGATAGTTTTGTCGGCGGTCCTTACTTCTTGTTGCATAACTCCAAATTTTATGGTCAGAGCGAGGAAAACTTAAGGAAAGTCTTTGAGGAGGCTGAAAAGAGTGCACCTTCTATTATTTTCTTGGATGAGATTGATGCGATTGCACCGAAACGTAGTGAGGTCCACGGTGAGGTTGAGCGTCGTGTTGTTTCTCAGTTACTTACTTTGATGGATGGTTTGAAGGGCAGAGGAAAATTGATTGTTATTGGCGCTACTAACATACCTGATTCTATTGACCCTGCTTTGAGAAGACCTGGTCGTTTTGATAGAGAAATAAGAATCGATGTACCAGACAGAAACGGTCGTAAAGAGATTTTGCAGATTCATACCCGTGGTATGCCTATGAGCGAGGATTGTAACCTTGATGAACTTGCGGATATAACGTATGGTTTCGTTGGTGCTGATCTCTCTGCTTTGGCGCGAGAAGCTGCTATGAATGCTCTGCGTCGTTATTTACCAGAGATAGATTTAGAGAAACCAATACCCGTGGATATGCTTGAGAAGATGATAGT
>Ga0172365_10001261_pt1 | contig 18162 bp, 14 predicted proteins | sample LakKivSesite48cm_FD_114535 | JGI IMG/M metagenome (GOLD analysis project Ga0172365, IMG submission 114535) | Sediment microbial communities from Lake Kivu, Rwanda - Sediment site 48cm | ecosystem: Environmental > Aquatic > Freshwater > Lake > Sediment | place: Rwanda: Western Province, Lake... | reverse complement strand
GTTTTGATGAGCGGGCGCTTAAGGAGGATAAATTTTTGTTAGTGGTTCAGGTGAATGGTAAGCTCCGGGCGAGATTAGAAGTCAGGGTGGAGGCGAGTGAGAATGAGATTCAGGAATTAGCTTTATCTCATCCTAATGTTCAGGCGCATATTCAGGGTAAGAAGGTGAAGAAGGCGATTTATGTGCCCAAAAAACTAATCAATCTGGTTGTATAAAAAATGCGGGTGAGAAAATTTGAGAGGCTCAAACCTGGCTCGGTCAAGGCTTGCGCAATCACGATAGGCGCGTTTGACGGGGTTCATCTCGGTCATCGGAAAATTTTTAGGACTCTGATTGGTTTGACTAAAAAAAGAAAGCTCTTAGCCAGCGCAATCACCTTTCAACCACTGCCCCGGGAAATTTTTAATAATGAGGGAAGCGGGATAGCTATTCTTTCTTTTGAGGAGAGGAAAAGAAGGATTGAGCAGGCTGGGATTGAACTCTTGGTGGTGGTTGATTTCAATTTAAAATTTGCCCAAAAGGGCGCAGAGGAGTTTATGGAGGAATTGAGGGCAAAGTTAAATCCCAGGCTAATCGTGGTAGGGCATGATTTTAGATTTGGGAGTGGAAAAAGCGCGGATGAGCGCTGGTTAAGAAAATATTGTCAAAAGATGAGAATAGAGCTAAAGGTGGTTCCTGCGGTTAAACTTGGGAGCGAGCTGGTTAGCTCCAGCAGAATAAGAAGCGAGCTTAAAGCAGGGAATTTAGAAAAAGCCAATCAGTTATTAGGAGAGCCTTATCAGTTAGAGGGAAGGGTGATTTATGGGCATCATCGGGGGAAAAGACTGGGATTTGCTACCGCAAATTTATCTTGGAGAAAAGAGCCTTTGGTTCCGAGAGGGGTTTATGTCGCAAGAGTTTTTTTCAATCAGCGGTTATATCCTTCGGTAGTGAATATCGGATTTAATCCTACCTTTGGAGATAAAGAGCTTAATATAGAGGCTCATCTTTTGGATTTCAAAGGAGAGCTTCACGGGAAGACGCTTAAAATCAGCTTGCTCAAGTTTTTGAGGTCTGAGAAAAAGTTTGAAAAGGCAGAGGACTTAGTGGTCCAGATAAGAAAAGATATTAAAAGGGCAAGAGCCTATCTGGGTTTACGATGAAGCGGTTTCGGGTATGGATTGGGCTTGGGTTAAGCGGGATTTTTATCTGGTTAGCGCTTCGCCAAGTGAAGGACTTTGGGATCTTTGTTTCTGCTTTTCAGGGCTTGAAGATATGGGCATTGGGCTTAGGGATATTGGGCTATTTTGTGGTCTTTTTGTTCCGAGCCTGGCGCTGGCATTATATTCTTTTAAGTCAAATGAGATTGAAATTTTCTTCCAGTTTTATCGGCTTGATTATCTGTTATATGGCTAACAATTTATTACCGCTTCGGGCTGGGGAACTGGTCAGAGCGGTGGTGGTCGCAAGGAGGGAGAAAAAGAGCTTCAGCCCGGTTTTTGCGACCGTGGTGCTGGAGAGGGTCTTTGATAGCTTGGCAATTATTTTCTTTCTGGCAATGACCTTGCTCTGGATAGAGGTTCCTGAGCAATTTGGGGATTTAAGAGCAGTGATGCGTAAAGGAGGGATAGCAGGGTTAGCGTTAGCTTTGGTTTTAATTATGGTTCTTTATGGATTTTATTATTTTCAAGATAATTTTTTAAACTGGACCAAAATTCTGACTAAGCCCTTTGGGAAAAAAATTCAGGAATTTGTTCTAAAGGAGTTAGAAAAATTTGCTCAGGGATTAGTGATTCTGGGCAAGCCTTCAAGGATTTTAGTGGTGATGATGATGTCCCTTTTAGTTTGGCTCGTGAATTTAATTCCTATCTGGGCAGTGGGGATTGGATTTGGAGTCAGGTTCGGATTTATGGATTGTTTATTATTAGTGGTTTTAGGCGCTTTTTCCGCTTCCATTCCCGCAGCGCCCGGGTTCTGGGGGACCTTTCATTGGATTACCTCAGAAGGGATAAAATTCCTCGGGGTATTAAGCCTAAACCAGGCTCTTGCTTATGCGATTGTTCTTCATAGTTTTTATTTCTTTCCCAGCACCTTGCTGGGCTTAATTTTGCTCTGGAGAGAAGGCTATACTTTGGGTGAGCTGGAAAACAAAGCTGAGCAGGCTCAACCGGATTTAGAAAAAATTTAAAATGAGTGATAATCAACAAAAAATTTTATTATGTCTAATCAGCCTGATTTTGGCGGGCTTTGCCAGTGTCTATTTTTTTAAATCCGCGCCCGGCGCGTTTCCGATTGATGATGCTTACATCCATCTAACTTATGCAAAAAATTTTGCTTCAGGAGAGGGCTTTAGCTTTAATCCCGGGGAGAAAAGTTTTGGCAGTTCCAGCCCGCTCTGGGTTTTTTTGCTTTCTGCGTTGGTTAAATTTTTAGAGCCTCATTTTTTAGTTCGCCTGGTCAGCTTTTTTTGCCTATGGCTAACATTATTTTTATCCATGCTGATTATTTATCAGGAGATTAGCCATTTAAACTCTATCTATAAAATTTTATTTAGCTTAATTCCCGCATTATTTCTTTCTGGCTCAGGCAATTTTTTATGGATTAGCTACTCTGGGATGGAGTCTGGGCTATGGACTTTGCTCTGCTTAGCGGTGGTTTATTTTTTAATTAGCGAAAAGCCAAAGTGGGTGGGATATATTTTACTCGGCTTAACTATGCTTTGCAGGTTAGAGGCGGTTTTGCTCTGGGCATTGGTTATCTTTTGGCAGGTTTATTATTTAAAGCATAGGAGAAGGATTTTTTTCGGTGCGCTGATTGCGCTATTGATTCCCTTAGGCTTTCATCTCTGGGCATATTTTTCATTGGGGAGCTTTTTTCCGATTACCAGAGCTGGGAAATTAGCAAGTAATCTGTTCAATGCCGGGTTTTCTTTGAGAGGGGGCTTTGTGTTTTTGGCTCGGCATTTGAAATACCTATGGATTACTCAGCCAGAGGTGATTATCATTTTGCTTATAGTAATAGCTTCGTGGATTTTGTATCTGGTTTTGGAAAAGCCTAAAATGGGCGGGATAAAGACAATCGGGGTGTTTTGGCTTTTTGCGCTTGGGGTTTTTATTTATCATTCTCAATTTTTCCGTAGCACTGAGATAATAACTCCCTGTCATAATTTTCGTTATCAGGTTTTATTATTTCCTGCTATAGGATTAGGTTTAGCTTATGCTTTTCAGATTTTATTTATCTTTTACAAAAAGAGCTGGACCAAGCTCTTGGTGGGAGCAATCATCGCGATTATTTTGTGCACCGGCTTTTATAGGATTAGGCTCTGGAAGGAGTTATTTTTAAATCAGTCCATTCATATTTTTGATGTTCACCAACGCACCGCTAAATGGTGTGAATTAGCGCTTCCAGTTTCAGCTCATATCGCTTGTTTTGACATCGGCTCCCTGGGGTTTTATTCCGGGAGATATGTTATAGACCTGGGGGGCTTGCTTGACCCTGCGCTTCATCGGTATCTGGAAAAAGGAGCAGTTGGAGAATATCTCAAAGAGAAAAAAGCCAGTCATTATATTGAGATGGGCACACCTGGGTCAGAGCGAATTTTAGGGGTGAGAAAGGACCGAGGAAGGCTCTATGAGCTTGTTCCGATAGGATATTTTAGCGGACAGCGAATCAGGGAGCCGGTTTTAATTCATTCTTGGGAGATGAAGGTTTTTGAGCTCAAATGGCTGGATGATAATAATTAGGAACAGGGAAGAAATGAAGAGATTTTATTTTTGGCGGTTGGGAATTCTGGTTTTGGTATTTCCTTTAGTTTTATTTGCTAAAGAGGGGTTAAAGCCCGCAGAGGTGATTATTGGTCTGGGCGCAGGACCAGCGCAGAAAAAGGATGGTTCTATTAATAAGGAACTGAAAGCCCGGGTGGAGAAGGTGGTTGAGCTTTATCAAGCTGGACTTGCGGATTATATTATTTTCACAGGCGGGGAAACCGGAGGCGGTTGTGAGGCAGAGGCGATGAAAGAATTAGCAGTGAAAATGGGTGTTCCTGGGGATAAAATTTTTCTGGAGAGCCAAGCGATTGACACTATCACCAATGCCAAGTATTCCATAGAGCTAATGAAGGAGCAGGGCTTTAAAACCGCGATTCTGGTTTCTAATCCTTATCATCTGGTCCGAGCAAAATGGCTATTCAACGCTTATCCGGGATTAGAGTTTCAGAGCGCAGGAGCAAGAAGTAGTAAAAATTTATTTTATGATATAAGCCTGATTAGTTATGAAGCCTTAGCTTGGTTTAGTTATATTTTTAGAGAGCCAAGAGAGAAGCTAAAGCCTTTAACAACTCCTTAAAATTTTCTTGACAATCATTTAAGGATTTGCGAAAGTTTTTAAAAGGAGGAGGCGATGAAAGATTATCGGGACAAAAGTTTCTGGTTAAGTTCTGCATCTTACCAGGAGAATTCTCCGCTGAGTGAAGATTTAGAGGTTGATGTTTGCATTATTGGAGGAGGATTTACAGGCTTGAGCAGTGCCTATTATATCAAGCAGAAGAAGCCTGATTTAAGCATTGCGCTTTTAGAGTCTGAGGTGATTGGCTATGGAGCGAGTGGAAGGAATGGTGGGTTCAGTATGCCGTTATTGGGCTGGAATATAAGTTATTTGGTCTGGGCGTTCGGGGTAGAACGGGCAAAAATTGCGCATCAATATATGCTTGCTTCAGTAAGAAGGACCAGGGAGCTGGTGGAGAAAGAAAAGATAGATTGTGATTTGGAATATAATGGGCTATTGGTGCTTGCCCGGAGTGAGCGGATGATGAGGGCTTTGGAGGGAGACCTCAGGAGCTATGAAAAGCTCGGGGTAAAAGATGTGGAGCTATTGGATAAGAACGGGTTAAAGGATAGATTGAATTCCGCCTGTCATATTGGCGCGCTTTATGAGCCAGAGACCTGTATCTTAAATCCTGCCAAATTAGCCTGGGGGATGAAAAGCGCAATTGAGAAAATGGGTGTGAAGGTTTTTGAGCGGACTCCAGTTAATCGGTTTGAGCCTGGGAAAGAGGTGGTGGTTTGGACTCCCAGAGCAAAGATTAAGGCAAAGTATCTGGTTCTAGGGACCAATGCCTGGACGGTTCGGCTGAATATCAATAAGAGCTGGTATGTTCCGATGTTCACCTATATTATTTTGACCGAGCCTTTGGATGAAAAGCATTATGAGAGTTTAGGCTGGAAAAGACGGGAGGGGATAGAAGATAGAAGGCAATTGGTTCATTATTTGCGGTTGAGCAAAGATAATCGGCTTTTATTTGGCGGTCGGGATGCGCCCTATTATTTTGGCAATCAAGTGGAGGGAAGGGATAGCCATCAAAGAATTTTTGCCGGCCTGGAAAAGGACATAAAGGAATTTTTCCCGGGGCTTAGAGACAGCAAAATTACTCATCGCTGGGGAGGACCGGTTGCCATTACTTTATTTTTTGTTCCTCGCTTTGATTATTATCAGGAGCAAAGCAACATCGTTTATGGGATGGGCTATTGCGGACACGGAGTAGCGCTTTCCACCAGCGCAGGACTGATTATTCACGATTTACTTTTTGAGCCAGAAAGTGATGTCAAGAAGCTATTGTTTGTTGAAAACCCAGAGGCGTTTCTTCCGCCAGAGCCGTTCCGCTGGGTTTTGGTCAATGCGGTCAAGGATAGCTTACTGCTTTATGATTATCTCACTAAAGCTTAAAATTTTTTTGAACTCTACTCGGTGAGAAGAATTTTCTGGCAGGAATCATTTAGCGGGGATAATTTTTCTTTTGGAAAATTTTCTTTTGGGTCATCAAATAACGCTAAAAAATATGCGATTTTTTTGAGATGATTTAATCCTGCGCCAAAATCCACGCCAGAATTCGGCGCCTGAGCCCGCACCTTATAGCCCTGCTCTATATAGAATTTGGCTAAACCAAAGCATTGGCTAATTAGCTTTTCTCTGGCAGGAGAATCAGGAACTGGTCTTATGAGAGGGATATTTAATATGATAGCTAAAAACTGCTCAGATTCTCGCTCGGTCTCCTGGACTAAAATTTGAGCGCTTTTTGCGCTTGCCTTCCAGTCTATCCAATGAGGATGGTCCCCAGGTAGATAAGGTCTAAAGCCAAAAAGCTCTGCGCCAAGTCCTTTCTGGGGATAATTAAAAACTCCGGGTTTGACTGGCGCTGAACAAAAGGGCAGGTCCTTAAGGAGGGGCTTTGGAAGGATAATCAGCTCATCCGGGATTTTGACTTTTTTGGTTTTTTCAAAAAATCCGAATGGGAACCGAGTTCTGATTAGAAGCTGATTAAATTTTACTCTTCCTCTGGATTTTAAAGTGATTGGCGCAAAACCGGGATAAGTGGTCTTGGGCTGGAGGATAAGAAAATAAGCAGAAACCTGATTATCATTGATGGTCTCAATAATTGTAATTCCTGCGCTGGGAAAAAAATTCCTCTGATTCTGAGCCTGATAAATGATGGAAAATGGCTCATCCGCATAGACCGCTTCCGGGATTCTTCTTGAGACGATTAACTCTGTGATTGCCATTTCTGAGAGCAAAAAGCTCGCCAGCAAAAGGCTAATCAGAACTGAGAGAATAAGATATAAAAGGTTATTGCCGGTATTGATGGAGGCAAAGCCGAAAAAAAGTATTAAGCCTAAATAAATCCAGCCGGTAAGAGTGATTTTGACCTGACGATTGACCAGATAGCCGGGAAGGCTTAACTTTTTTAATGACAAAAAGCGGTCTCTTAAAATTTTTTGCTTTTGACCTGGCATTATATCTTTTATTATACTTAAGCAAGAGGAGAAATTCTAAAGGCTTGAAATTTTCTGACCAGATTTGACAAAAAGATAATTATGATAGAGAAAAAAACTGGTTAGAAAAAAGGAGGCAAAGAGATGACCGGGCAAATGATTTTAATAGTTATCAGCGCAGTGATTCTGGTTTTAGTTTTAATTTTGCTTTTGCGAAGAAGTGAAGGGCAAGAATTAAAAACTGATTTAGCGAGGTTTGAGGAGCGATTTCAATTATTGAATGCTAACTTAACCAAAGCTGAGCAGGCAATACGGGAGGAGGCAAGGAGTAATAGGGAGGAACTGGCGCAGGCATTGAAAAATTTTTTGGATAGCTCCAGCCAGAGAGTGATGGAGTTGACCCAGCTAAATGAGCAGAAGTTGGAGAATATCAGGCAATCGGTGGAAAACAATTTGAAATCCATTCAAGAGGAAAATAGCAAGAAGCTGGAAGAGATGCGGGCAACTGTTGATGAAAAACTTCATAGCACTTTGGAGAAAAGGCTCGGGGAATCGTTTAGCCAGGTCAGTGAGCGGTTAGAGGCGGTTCATAAAGGCTTAGGGGAGATGCAGAAATTAGCGGGTGAGGTTGGGAACCTGAAGAATGTTTTGAGCAATATCAAAACCCGAGGAATTATGGGAGAGATTCAGCTGGAAAATATAATTGAGCAAATTTTGACCTCAGAGCAGTATGAGAAAAATGTTAGAATTGAAGGAAGGGAATCAGTGGAATTTGCTATTAAACTACCGGGCAAAGATGATGGGGTGGTGTTTTTACCTGTTGACTCCAAGTTTCCATTGATGGAATACGAAAGGTTATGTGAGGCGCTGGAACAGGCGGATAAGGAGCTGGTCAAAGCCTGTGGAGATAGTTTTGAAGCATCAGTAAAGTTGCGGGCAAAAGAGATTAAAGAGAAGTATATTTGCCCGCCGAGGACCACGGATTTTGCGATTATGTTTGTGCCGATAGAAGGATTGTATGCAGAGATTTTGCGCAGACCCGGACTGTTTGACTACCTGCAAGGTCAGCTTAAAGTGGTGGTTTCGGGTCCTTCTACTTTGTCAGCAATTCTCCATAGTATTCAGATGGGATTCAAGACCCTGGCAGTGGAAAAGAAGGCAAGCGAGGTTTGGAACCTGCTTTCTGCGGTGAAAACTGGTATGGGTAAATTTATGGTAGAGCTATCTAAAACCAAAAGCCACCTGGATGATGCTTATAGCAGTATTGATAGAGCGGTCAAGGAGACAAATAAAATTGATAAAAAACTAAAACAGGTGGAAGCACTGCCCACAGCTGAAGCAGAAAAAATCTTATCCGCAGGTGAAGTAGAGATAGAAGATACCACGGAATCTTAAATCTCATAAATTATTTTATTGGGAGAGATGATATTTTTACTTCCTTAGTAAAAATTTTATTATCAACTTTTAAACACTCAATTTTTGCTTACCACTTTTTTGCGCTAAAATATGAAGATTAAATCGGGAATAAAGATGAAAAAGTTATTGATTATAGGGCTGGATTGCGCGACCCCGGAGCTGGTCTTTGAGCAATTCGCAAATGAGCTTCCCAATCTTCGCTCCCTCTGGGAAAAAGGCTTTAAAGCAAAGATGGTCTCAACCATACCTCCAATCACGGTCCCAGCCTGGACCTCAATGATGACCAGCAAAGACCCGGGTCAGCTCGGGTTTTATGGGTTTCGCAACCGCGCTGGATATGGCTATGAGGAGCTTTATTTTGCTAATGCTAAATATGTAAAGGATAAGACAGTCTGGAACTATCTTAATCGGCATCGGTTAAAAACTTTGATTTTTGGGGTTCCCCAGACCTATCCGCCTAAGCCTTTAAATGGGATTATGGTCTCCTGCTTTCTCACTCCGGATAAAAACGCTCCGTATACCTATCCAGAAGAAATAAAAATGGAGTTAGAGCGCTCTGCGGATGGCGATTACATTATAGATGTTAAGGATTTTCGCACTGATAATAAAAAACGGCTGATTGAGCAGATTTATCTTATGACCGAGCGCAGGTTCAAAGCCTTTCGGCATTTTTATAAAAAAGAGGACTGGGCATTCGCGATGATGGTGGAGATGGGAATTGACCGGATTCATCACGGCTTCTGGAGATTTTTTGATTCCGGGCATCGGCTTTTTGAGCAAGGTAATCCTTATCAAGAGGTGATTCCGGATTATTATATCTATGTTGATAAGGAAATCGGCAAACTTTTAAATGAGCTTGATGGCAAAACCAGCGTGATAGTGGTCTCAGACCATGGCGCGAAAAGGATGCAAGGAGCGATTTGCGTGAATGAGTGGCTTCAAAAAATGGGCTGGCTGAAATTAAAAGAAAAGCCCAAAGAGATGACCAAATTAAAGATGGATAATATAGATTGGGCGCGGACCCGGGTCTGGAGTGAAGGGGGGTATTATGCTCGGATGTTTTTCAATGTGAAGGACCGGGAGCCGAAGGGAATCATCCCAAAGTCAGAGTATGAGAAGTTCCGAGATGAGGTGAAAAGCGCGCTGGAGGCAATCACTGATGAGAATGGGAAAAATATCCGCACTCGGGTATTTAAGCCAGAGGAAATTTATAAAGAGGTAAAAAATATCCCGCCGGATTTGATTGTCCATTTTGGGGACCTGGACTGGCGCTCCGCAGGCTCAATCGGCACTGGCACGATTTATCTTTATGAGAATGACACCGGTCCGGATGATGCCAATCACGCTCAGGAAGGAATTTTCATCTGGGATATTGCCCCTGGTCGGCTAAAAGCTCAAACCGATTCTATCTCTATTTATGACATTGCGCCGAGCATTCTTCAATATCTTGGCATTGACCCACCAGAGGATATGATTGGAAATTCGCTAATCAAAGGGTAGAATATATCCTTTAAGGAGGAATTAAGAATGAAGGGGTTTACGCTCTGGTTCACGGGCTTAAGTGGCTCTGGCAAAAGCACTCTTGCGCATAAGATTGAGGAGATTTTATTAGAGCGGGGAGTGAAGGTAGAGGTGCTGGATGGAGATGTGGTTCGCCAGAATTTGAGCAAAGGACTGGGTTATTCCAAAGAGGACCGGGACACCAATATCCGAAGAATCGGCTGGGTCTGTCATCTCCTCAGCAGAAATGATGTGGTCGCAATTGCCTCCGCAATTTCTCCATATAAGGAGATTCGGGAGGAGAACCGAAGGCTGATTGGAAGATTTGTGGAGGTGTATTGCAAGGCAGGAATTGAGGCGCTCAAACAGCGAGACCCGAAAGGGCTTTATGAAAAGGCGTTAAAGGGCGAAATCCAGAATTTCACTGGAGTTAATGACCCTTATGAGCCACCGGATAATCCAGAGATTATTTGCGAGACCGATAAAGAGAGCATAGAGGAGAGCGTGGAGAAAATCATCCGCACCTTGGAGCTGATGGGCTATATCCCAGCAGGAGATTTAAGCGAGGATTACTCGCCAGAGGAGGAGCAAAAAATAAAAAAACGCTTGAAGGATTTAGGGTATATCTAAATCAGTTCTTTTTTCTAAATTTTTATAAACGGGGTCAAGTGAATTGATTTTCAGGTTTAAAAGAAAAAATCCTAAAATTTTTGTCCTTGGTCTGGATGGGGTGCCATATAGCTTGGTCAAGAAATTTTCTGAGGATGGCAGCTGGCGGTTTTTTGAAAGGCTGATGAAAAATGGCGCACTTCAACAAATGGAAGTAACCCTTCCAGAAGTGAGCGCGGTCTCTTGGCCAAGTTTTATGACTGGAAAGAATCCGGGGGAGCACGGAATCTATGGCTTCACAGAGTTTAAAGAAAATAGCTATGAGCTTCATTATAATAATTTTAATGACCTGAGATGTTCAACTTTCTGGGACATCCTGGCTGAGCGAAAAAAGCAGTGCATAATCATCAACCAGCCCGGCACCTATCCAGCAAAAGCGGTTCCCGGGATTTTGGTTTCCGGCTTTGTCGCAGTGGAATTAGCTAAAGCAGTGTTTCCACTCCGGTATCTTGCCCCGCTTCGGAGAATGAACTATCAGATTGACATTGACACTCATCGCTGTCGCACTGACCATAACCGGATGTTTAGAGAGCTGGAGGACACTTTACAGGTTCGGCAAAAGGCTTTGGAGTTTTTTTGGGAGGAGATTGACTGGGATTATTTGGAAATAGTGAAAACCGGCACTGATAGGTTACAGCATTATCTTTTTGATGCGGTGATAGATGAGTATCATCCAATGCATCTGGATTGCATTGCCTATTATATAAAAATTGAGCGGTTCATAAAAAACTGCTGGGAGCGGTTTTATAAGGGTCAAAGCCAGGACCAGGAGGGAGAGAATTTTTATCTTTTGAGTGACCATGGCTTTTGCCTGATTAAGCGGGAGGTTTATCTTAATGCCTGGCTGAGAAAAAATGGCTATCTGGAATTTGAAAAAGAACCGCCAGAGGAGATAAGTGAGCTGAAAAAGACCAGTAAGGCTTTTTGCCTTGACCCTTCTCGGATTTATCTTCATCGCAAAGATAGATTTCCAGAGGGAATTTTCAATGACGCTCAAGCCCTAACTTTAAGGAATGAGCTTAAAGAAAAATTGTTAGAGCTGGAATTTGAAGGCGAGAAGGTTCTAAGAGCGGTTTATTTCCCAGAAGAGATTTATTCTGGAGCCGAGCTTAAAAACGCGCCGGATTTGATTCTGGTCTCTAAACCGGGCTTTGACCTCAAAGGCTCCCCAGCTAAAAAAGACATATTTACCAACACTGACCTCAAAGGTATGCACACCTTTGATGACGCATTTTTCTGGGCTAAGGAGCGCAACTTGGAAAAAGCCAAAATCACTGAGCTTGCGAGAATTTTTCTGGAAAAAATTTCCTAATCTATTTGAGATGAGGAGCGAGATTTTTGATTTCTTTTTCCCAGAGACCGACCTCTGAATTTTTAATAAAAAATTTTTCAATCTGACTATTAAAATATATCTCCAACACTTTATAGCCAAAAATCATTTTCCGATATCTTCCGCGCCCGGTTAGCCATTTTTTCACCTCTACCCCTTTAATCTTCCCCAGTGGAATTTCCCCAGAAAAATTTAAAATTAAAGAACCATAAATAATTGAATTATATCCCAGGGCAACTACCCCGGGCACCCGACTTGCGCCTCGGGTGATGGTGCAAAGGCTTTGAAGCAAAGGCTTATCTCCAATTTTTTTGAAAATCTCTTCCTCTATCCGCTTTCTTCGAGCACGGAGCCTGAAAATTAAAATCGCATAAACACCTGCTCCAATGATTATTGCGGTCAGGAAAATTATTAAAAGCGCCCATTCCAATGCTAACTGGCTCATTTTCTCTCAGCTTCTAATATATATCTTTTTTGATTGCCAGACAAAATTATTCCTTATATGATTGAAAAAGAAAAGGAGAAGGAGGATGAAAGGGGAAAAGTTGATTTTTTGGGCAGGGATTGCTTTAGTAATAGCTATGAACAGCCAAGCCAAAAAGCCAGAAACCGAGGACGCTTTGATGAAGGCGGACTTGGGCTCTGAAACCACTTCTGGAGGGAGCAATTATTCTTCCGCGTTGGGAAATGGAAGGCTGACCGTGGGCATCAGCCCCTGGTCTGAGTTGGTTTATTTTCGCTGGCCCAGTCCGGGATTTTATGACCATCTTCGCTACTTAACAAAAGCTAAAGGAATTCTTTCTGGCCTTTTCCCTGAAGATATGCGCTATGGCAAGGATGCGCCCGGTCTGGACTGGAGGAGATATGGCAGACCCTATGAGGTTTATCCGGGATTAGGCGCAAAGGCTGGGATTTATTTTGAAGATAAAAGCTTGAGCTGGTTAGGAGATGAAAGCTGGACTTCTGCCCGCTGGTATGAGCCAGAATCAGGACCTGTGCTTTGCACTGAGCTGAAGCAGGCAAAGGCTAAAATAAAGGTTTGCCAATGGGTGGATTGGGAAGAGGACCTTTTGGTCCAGGATTTTCAAATTGAGTCCAACTCTCTAAAGAATTTTTTTTATTACGGCACCTTTGACCCAATGATTGAGCGCTGGAAATCTTCCATTAAATTCTGGGGGGAACCAGATTATAAAGATGCAGGGTTCGCGACTATTTATTTACCAGAGCCCGGTGTGATTCTTTATTTTTACCCAGAAAAGAAAAATGAAAATAGAATTCGCTTTTCCGAAAAATTTACTGCGGAGAAAATTGACCAGCTCTATCCAGAGGGAGGAATTTTTATTGCCCTGGGATTGGACTCCTTGCCAGATGGCTTTCAGGTAGGCGCAGATAGGAAAGGGAGAATCGTGCCTAAATCTGCTCCGGTTTCCGCAAGCGAGGATGCTATGGATGGCAAGCTGAGCGGTTCTTTTATCTTCATTGGCCAGGCAGACGCAGGGCTGGAGAAAATGATAATTCCGGAGAAATCCAGAGTTCAGGTTTTTATTGGAGTCGCAAAAGATGCCCAAAGCGCAATTTCCCTTATAGAAAAAGCTCGTGCCAAAGGCATACAAGCGCTACGGGAAAAAGTGGTCTTGGATTGGAAGGGCATAGCAGAGCAAGTAAATCTTCCTGAACTCGCGGGAGCAGTGGAAAAAAAAGTGGCTCGCCGGTCTATTTTGAACCTATTTATCGGTAGGGACCGGGAAACTGGGGCAATAGTGGCTTCACCGAGTCGCCAGCCTGCTTATCATTTTGATTGGCCAAGAGATGGCTCTTTTTATGATTTGGCACTGGATTTAGCGGGATTTCCGGAAATCGCAGGCTCGCATCTGGATTTTTATCGTCGGACCCAGCGGAAGGAAAATCTGGATTCTGGCTTTTTATGGCTTTTAGGCGGAAAGTCGCCGATTTATTCCCCCTGTGGGCACTGGTTCTCAAATATCTATACCGATGGCGCGCCCGGACGGCTGAAAATCATTCCAGTTGAGATTGATGAAACCGCGCTTTTAGTCTGGGACCTATGGAGGCATGAGCAATTTGTGCCTTTGGAACAGCGGATTGATTATCAGATTAGATATCGGGAGATGCTGGAATTAGGCGCTGATGCGCTTTGTAGATATGTGGATGAGAATAAGGGCTGGACCAAAAAAGTTTTTGAGGATGATAATGCCTTTCCCCATGCGACTCTTCACGGCGCAAGCTCAGTGCTTGCGGGGCTTGCGTCTGCGGTGGATGCGGGAGCCAGATGGGGAGTGGAAAAAGAAAAGGTTGAGCGCTGGAGGAAAAAGGCAATTGCCCTAAGAGAGGGGATTTTAAGAAGCTTAGAAGATGAGAAAATTTTAGAAAAAGGGGGCTGGAGAGGGATTCAATGGTCATTGTTCCCAGCGCCAGTTTTTGAGAATTTTGATGACCCAAGAGCACAAAAGCTGATTCAAAAATTGGAAAAAGAGATTGAAGAGAAGGCTTTTAAGAAAAGAGCCGGGTTTGCCTATCTCGGGGAACAGCTTTTTATTTTAGGAATTGCTACTGCTAATCATTCAGGGTATCAGGATTTATTAAAATCTGCTTTAGCGGTTTTAGTGCAGGAGGTGCCTTTTCCGGGCACAGATTGTTATGGGGAGGTCACACTCTGGATAGACTTTCCAGGAGAGAGTGAAAAAATTGCGCAACAAAGAACCAGCATCCCTCATCTCTGGACCGGAGTGACTTCTTATCTTTCAGTAGAGGCGATTTATAGACCGAAGCGATTTTTGCGCCAGATACCTCCAATACCTAAATAAAATACTGATGAGAGCTGAATATTGAGAATTAGCGAGAGAACTTTTTTTCTATCTCTTTGAGCGGGATTTTCCAGAGTGCGGGTCTGCCGTGAGGGCATTGTCCGGGAATAGAGAGTGTGTCCATTTCTTCAAGCAATGCTCTAATCTCTGGCTCAGAGAGGGTTTTTCCTGCCCGAACCGAGGAATGACAGGCAATCACAGAAAGCAGGTGGTCAATTTTATCTGGAAGCGATTTAGACCGGGCTAACTCACTCAATTCATCCGCCAGGTCTTGAAAAAGGGTTTGCAACTCCAGAGCGCCCAAGAGGCTGGGTGTGGTTTTCACCAGAAAGCTGTTTCCGCCAAATTGTTCAATTTCAAAGCCTAAATTTTTAATTATCTCCAGATGGTCTTTAATCACCTGGGCGGATTGAAAACTCATTTCAATCACTTCTGGGAACAGGAGATTTTGCGCCTGAACTTGTTGAGATTGAATCTGGGTTTTTAGCTTTTCAAAATTTATCCGCTCATGAAGCGCATGCTGGTCAATAATAATTAAACCATCTAGAGCTTCCAGAATCAGATAGTTGGAATGAAATTGCCCGATGATTCTTAACTGGGAAAAGCCCGCACCAAGCGGAACCTGAGCGGGCTCCATAATGATTGGCGCACTTGTTTTTTGAAACTCAGGGGGGAATTTTTTCTCCATCTGCTCAAGCGCTTGTTTGGCTGGTTTATAGCTGGTGGGGAAACCAAATTTTGATTGAGATTTTGTGGAGAGCTGTCTTTGAGAAAAGAAATTCTCAACCGATTGCTCCACTCGGGCTTTATGCTCCTGGGTCAGGTTTTCTTGGACCAGCAATTGTTGGGGCTGGGCCCGGAGCGCGTCTTGAATCATCCCCAAAACCGCTTGGTAGATTTTACCCGCCTCGGAAAATCTCACCTCTAATTTAGTGGGATGGACATTCACATCCACCCCTTCTTTGGGCATTTCCAGAAAAAGAATCACCGCGGGATAACGAGCCTTGGGTATCAAAGTCCGATAAGCCTCTAAAAGAGAATGGGTCAAAAGCTTATCTTTCACATAGCGACGATTGATGTAAAGATAAAGATGCCGGGTGGTGGAAAAGGTTAACTCTGGAGGGGAGATTAAACCGCTGACCTTAAGCGAGCCTTTTTCTAAAAAGTTATTGAACTCTCGCTCCAGTTGAATAAGCAGGGGGCTCAGGCGGTTTCCTAAAATTTGATAAGCCCGGTCCAAAAGCCGAGCGCTGGGAGGAGCCAAAAAAAGAGTCTGCTTAGAATGATAAAGCTCAAACCCTATCTCAGGATAAGCCAGAGCAATTTTTGAGACTAATTCAGTGATATGCCCAAGCTCGGTTTCTATGCTTTTCAGAAATTTCCTCCGAGCCGGGACATTAAAAAATAAGTTCTCTATCTCCACCATAGTTCCTCTGGGCATCGCCTCTTTTTTTACCTTCTTAATCACTCCGCCTTCCACCCGAATTCTGCTTCCTAACTCTGATTCTTCATCTCTGGTTTTCAGGGTCAACCTGCTCACTGCTGAGATACTGGGCAAAGCCTCGCCCCGGAAGCCCAAACTATTGATTGCGAACAAATCCGCCTCTTTTCTAATTTTGCTGGTCGCGTGCCTTTCTAAAGCCAGCAAAGCATCATCTTGATTCATCCCCTCGCCATTATCTTTTACCCGAATCAATTTTTTCCCGCCTGCTTCCAGTTCAATCACGATTTGGCTTGCGCCCGCGTCCAGGCTATTTTCCACTAACTCCTTCACCACGCTGGCTGGTCTTTCCACTACCTCACCTGCGGAAATTTTATTAATCAGCGATTCTGGTAAAAGATAGATTTTGCTGGACATTATGTTATAATATACTAAAATTATATAGATTTGTTAAATGGCGGTCTTGGAAAAATTAGATGGAAAATAGAGCCATAAAGGCGAGTAGTAAAAATGGATGAAGCAGGTTATAAACTTAGCACTTATATAAATTATTTTCTCTTGTTGGTTTGGACCTTTGGATTAGGAATTTATATATATTACTTACGCAAATCTGAATTGAAAAAAGCTAAAGGAAAAAGCAAAAGTCACCAAAGCAAAAGAAAGAGGGGCAAGCGCTGTCCACAATGCAAAAACATCATCAATGCGATGCGCACGGTTTGCCAGCATTGCGGGTATCAATTCCCGGCTCTCGCAAAAGAGGAACAGGAAGTATCTCATCATTCTGGCTCCGGCAAGAAAAAGCAGAAGGGGAAAAAATGTCCAAAGTGCCAAAATGTGATTAACTATTACCGCACGGTTTGCCAGCATTGCGGGTATCAATTCCCTGATATAAGTTCTGATGAGAAACCCGAGCAAAAGGATGTTATTAATTAAGGACCATTGTCAGAAAAATTTTTGAACAAAAAAACGCTGATTCCGACTGGGGTTTATCTTTTCTCTTTGGCTTTCCATTTATTTTTGCTTTGGGAGCTTAAAAGTTCTCCGTCTTTTCAAAAGCCAGAGATGGATATGCTCTGGCATTGGCAATGGGCTAATCAAATCGTGGACGGGAATTGGTTAGGGGAGCCAAAGCCCTTTTTTCGTGCCCCGCTTTATCCTTATTTTTTAGCTCTTTTGATTACGATTTTTGGCAAAGACCTGATTCTGGTTAGAATTGGACAGGCTCTGGTAGGTAGTCTCAGCTCGGTTTTCGGATATTTAATAGCAGAAAAGCTGGGACTGAGCAAAAGAGTATGCTTAATGGTCTCTTTGGCTATTGCGCTCTATCCACTTTTATTATTTTATGACTTAGAATTACAGATTCCAGTATTGATTGTGCCTTTAAATTTAGCCGGGATATTTTTACTGCTAAAATTTAGTAAAGATTCCTCAAGCTGGAAGGCGATTTTTCCTGGAATTATTTTCAGTTTTTCTTTAATTACTCGTCCTGATATTCTCACTATTTTGCCCGCGGTGATTATCTGGTCTATTTTCAAGTTTAAGAGCAACAACGCAAGGTTTCTCTTAAAATTTTGGCTCTGGTTTGGAATCGGCTTTTTTTCATTGGGTAGTATAGTGTTTGCTCGGAATTGGCTCTGGGGAAAGGAGCCGGTTTTTATAGCTACTCAAGGTGGGGTCAATTTCTGGATTGGAAATAATGAATTCAGTGATGGGAAGACCTCTATCGCGCCGGGATTAAGCCGGGGATATGGAGAATATATAGACCGGGTCTGGCTTAATTCCCGTCTAACTGCTGAGGCGGCATTGGGAAGGTCGCTTAGTGAATCTGAGGTAGATAAGTTCTGGCAAGGTCAGGGCTTAAAATTCTGGTGGGAAAAGCCGGGCTCCGCAATAAAACTTTTTTTCCGCAAAGGTTATTATTTGCTCAATGGTGAGGAGCTTTCCAGCAATGAGGATGTTTATTATTTTCAAGAGCAAAGTTTTTTAATCCGCGTTTTATTATGGAAAAAATTGATTAAATTTCCTTTTGGCTTGCTTTTACCGTTAGCTTTAGCAGGGCTTATCTGGGCAAGGAAGAATAATCCGGATTTATGGCTATTAGCGCTTTTTGCACTTTTTTATGGAATTGGGATTAGTTTGTTTTTCATCACTGCCCGGTTTAGAGTGCCTTTGATTCCAGTTTTAATAATTATCTCAGGGTTAGGAATCTCAAGCGCAATCAAGCATTTTAGAGAAAAAAAT
>Ga0172365_10001260_pt1 | contig 18164 bp, 16 predicted proteins | sample LakKivSesite48cm_FD_114535 | JGI IMG/M metagenome (GOLD analysis project Ga0172365, IMG submission 114535) | Sediment microbial communities from Lake Kivu, Rwanda - Sediment site 48cm | ecosystem: Environmental > Aquatic > Freshwater > Lake > Sediment | place: Rwanda: Western Province, Lake... | reverse complement strand
CGCAGTATCGTCCCGGAAGACAAATCGGGACTCGCAGTATTGCTTTAGTTAGGTGGCTGCGTTTCCTCCAAACGAAGTGATACTGCAAGCGTAGCGATCCTACGTCTATTTAATCAGTTCCCTCGCAATGACAATCTTCTGGATTTCGCTTGTACCTTCGTAGAGTTCAAGAATCTTGGCGTCACGGTAAAATCGTTCAACCGCATAGTCCTTTGTATAGCCATAGCCTCCAAAAATCTGAATTGCCTTTCTTGTTACATCAACGGCTATTATGGCTGCATAATACTTGCACATCGCGGATTCCTTTGAAAATCTGGGCATTCCTTTATCCTTACAAAAACCTGCATAGTAAACCAGCAACCTCGCCGCTTGAATTTGCGTAGCCATTTCAGCAAGCATTGATTGAATCATTTCAAATTCACAGATTGGTTGACCGAATGCCTTACGCTCTTTAGAATATTTTGTCGCCGCCTCAAGTGCCGCCTGAGAGACGCCTACTGCCTGGGCACCAATGTCAACCCTTGAGACATCCAGCGTATTCATACAGATTTTAAAACCTTCACCCTCTTTGCCCAGAAGACTTGCCTTTGGAATTTTACAGTCCTCAAATATCAATTCACAATTGCCGCTTGCCCTTATTCCCATTAAATCTTCATGCTTGCCTAACGAAAAACCAGGGGCTCCGCGTTCAACAATGAATGCACTCATCCCCTTGTGTTTTAGTTCTTTATTGGTATATCCAAATACGACATAAATACCTGCCTCAGTTCCATTTGTAATAAATCTTTTTGTACCATTGAGAACATAGTAATCGCCATCAAGTCGGGCAGTTGTCTCCATTGCTGCAACATCAGAACCAGCATTCGGCTCAGTAATTCCTATCGCACCGATTTTTTCTCCACTGCACATTAAAGGCAGGTATTTTTGTTTCTGCTCCTCAGAGCCAAAAGCAAGAATAGGATAAGTAGCCAATGAATTGTTAACTGCTACAATAACACCGGTTGTTGCACAGACCCGGGAGATTTCTTCAATCGCAATTGCCAGTGATACAAAATCAAGGCCTGAGCCGCCATATTTTTCAGGTACAACAATTCCTAAGAGCCCTTGTTTTGCACACTTCTTTACATTATCCCAGGGGAATTCACCAGTTTTATCAATCTCAGGTGCCTTAGGAGCCAGTTCGGCTTCAGCAAACTTGCGCACCTGATCCTGCAGCATTTTTTGCTCGGCAGTTAAATCAAAATTCATAAAACCTCCTCGTCAAAACAAATACCTAAAAGTCCAAAAATCCAAAATACCTAAAAATTTTAGGAATTTAGGTAATTTAGGCGTTTTGGAATTTTCATTTCCCCAATATTTGTCTTGCAATTACAATCTTCTGGATTTCGCTTGTGCCTTCACCAATCTCCATTAATTTTTCATCGCGCAAAAATCGCTCTACTGGATATTCATCAGTTATACCAAGCAAACCGTGTACATCAATTGCCATACTTGTTGCCTTCATACCTACTGTTGAGGCGTAGTATTTTGCCATTGCTGATTCTCTCAAATAAGGCTGACCCGCATCCTTTAATTGCGCGGCATAATAAATAAGCAGCCTTGCTGCTTCAATCTCAGTGGACATCTCGGCAATGATTGATTGAATTGATTGATTTTTTGTTAAATTATTTTCCTGAACAAACTTCACTGAAGCATCAAGAGCACCCTGGGCAATGCCGAGGGCAAGGGCACCGATTGATATTCTACCACCATCAAGGGTCTCCATAAAAATCTTAAAACCATCACCTTCCTGTCCAAGAATATTATCCTTTGGAATAGCACAATCTTCAAATATCAATTCAGAAGTGATTGAACCACGCAAACCCAATTTGTCTTCTTCTTTGCTCGGTGTAAATCCCGGCGTCCCTTTTTCAACAACAAATGCCGAGATACCTTTATAACCTAAAGCAGGGTCTTTGGTTGCAGTAAAAATTATCACATCCGCAATATGGCCTGAAGTGATGAATCGTTTTGTACCATTGACGATGTATTTATCTCCAACAAGTTTGAATTTTGTTTTGGTGGCTGCGGCGTCACTGCCGGCATCGGGTTCAGTTAAACCAAAGGACCCAATCTTTTCTCCCTTTGCTAGAGGCATCAGCCATTTCTTTTTTTGCTCCTCACTACCCACAGCATAGATTGGAAAGACACCGAGTGATGAATGGGCAGCAAGGAATATTCCGGTTGAACCACATACCCTGCCAATCTCTTCAACAGCAATTGCATAGGACAGGACATCCAGACCAGCACCACCATATTCTTTTGGCACATAAATTGCCAGTAATTGCAACTCTGCCATTCTCTTTACCAAGTCCCATGGAAATTCACCCTTTTGGTCAATCTCCTTTGCCCGGGGAGCAACTTCATTATCAGCAAACGCCCGCACTTTGCCTCTGATTTCTTTATGTTTATCGCTCAAAATCATAAATCACCACCTTTTGTTATTTTTTGAAAATTTCACTTTTTAATTTTAATGCCACATTTAGAAGGAATTCTTTCCATTCGTTATGAGATTTCAGTCTGGTAGCCTCCACCTTGCTTGTTTCCACTGAATCAGATAAGTTTCAAAGATTTTGGCAATTTCTTTATCATCAGAATCAACCCTCAATGATTTAATCCTATTCTCAAACACGTAGTTAATAAATTAATACCCGGGCTATTTTTTCGTTTAATGTAATTCTTGATTCACTCAATGACTGCACGCTCTTAGCATCACGAAGATACCTCTCCACTGGATAGTCCTTTGTATAGCCATAGCCTCCAAAAACTTGGACCGATTTTATCCCGCAATAGACTGCAGTTTCAGCGCTGGTTACCAGGGCGATGTCACAGGCAATTCCATACTCCTCACTGGTATCAAATCTACTTGCTGCGTCGTAAACAAGATTCCTCGTGGCTTCTATCCTTATCTTCATTTCCGCCAGCATCTCCCTAACCATTGGAAATTCACAGATTGTTCTGTTGAATTGCTTTCGCTCTTTTGAGTATTTTATTGATGCCTCAAGACTGGCTTCAGCAATGCCCAGTCCGATTGCGGAAAGACACAGATGGAAGTATTTATTGACTTCGCCCATTACTTGATTGGAACTAATGCTTTTTACTAAACAAGACTCTTCAGATATTTCAACATTATCAAAGGTTATATCAGCAATACCGGCAGATTTCATTCCTAAAACATATGGCTTTGAAACCTTAATTTTCTCATTGGGATTTTCTAAAATAAATAGACCTTCCCCGTTTACTGTGTGAATATTCAATATTACAAAATTTGCCATCTCACCATTTAATATAAACCTTTTTGTTCCGGCAATTTTAAAGGGTTTATTTTGCAGGATTTTGATATCTTCTTTTATTCCTGTCTCGAAGTCAAAACCGCCAAGTTCGCCATTGGACAATCTGTTTAAATAAGATTTATTTTTTTCTTTCCCATAATTAATCAATGCAAAACCCACAAGTCCGTTATTCACTGCCAGAACAAAACCCAGAGAACCACAGGCCCTTGCTAATTCTTCAGTTATGATGCACAGACTTGTGGTATCAAGTCCAGCACCACCGAGTTCGGCTGGAATAATCGGGCATAGTAATCCAAGTTCCGCCAGTTTTTTAAAGATTTCTTCGGGAATTTTGCCATTTTTTTCTATATCTGTAGATAATGGTTCAATCTCCTGGATGGCAAATTTTCTAACTTCATTCTGAATCAATTTCTGTTCATTGTTTAATTTTATTAAACCCATAACACTCCTTATCTGGTTAAATGGTGATTCGTTAAATGGTTAAATAATTTGGTTGTAAGGCAATTGAGTGAAATTTGTGCGTTGCAATTTAACCTTTTAACCATTTAACAAGTTGTAATTTTAGGTAGGCTACCGCCCTTGTTAGTTGCAGACTTAACTCTATTAACTAACCGATTTGACAACCTCATAAATATCGAGAGAAACAACCAAAAATATTATATATATTTTATATAGTAAGTCAACAAAAAATAAAGCCTCAAAAAGTGTGAAATTATATTGACACCCTTCACACAATGGCTATAATAGACCGAGGTGATTATATGGATAAAATTGATAGGAAACTTGATGCCCGAGGGCTTTCCTGCCCATAGTAAAACTTTCTCAGGTTATCAAAGAAATGAAAATAAAGGAAGCTATAGAAGTTTTTGTATTTGGCCCATCTTTTGTACCTGATGTCGAAGCCTGGTGTCGCAAGACTGAACAGATATTAATTGAAATCAATGGAACACCTGAGTTAATAAAAACATATATTCGTAAAAATAAATAAGGGAGCAAAAATGAATAAAATATTAGAAGGTATAGTATCTCTGGATACTGGCAGTTTTTCAATTAAAGAACTTGAGAATACCCTGAATACCCTTCCTGTTGATATTACATTTGTAAATAAAGATGACAAAGTTGCATATTTCAGCCAGACAAAAGGCCGTATATTTACCCGAACTAAAGCTGTTGTCGGTCGCAAGGTTCAACAATGTCATCCGCAGAAAAGTGTTCATGTAGTAAATAAAATTCTTGAAGATTTCAGAAATAAAAAACGGGATTCTGCCGAATTCTGGATTAATATGGGTGGCAGGTTGATCTATATTAGGTATTTTGCAGTACGCGATAAGCAGGGTGATTATCTGGGTTGTCTTGAAGTAACCCAGGATATAACAGAAATTCAAAAGATAACAGGAGAAAAAAGATTGTTATAAAAAATTTATTCAAAAGGAGGCCATATGGCAAATCTTTTTTGCGCCAGTGAAGTAATAGAGATAAGTATTGAGGCGAGAAAAAAGGGTATGGATTTTTATAAACGCATAGCAAAACGAACAAAATCAGGCGAAATAAAAGAAACATTCAAATGGCTCGCCAGCGAAGAAGAAAGGCATATCAACATCCTTAACCAGATCCTCGGGAAAATTGAAAAGTGTCAACCATTTGAATTATATCCTGATGAGTATTCTTTATATGTCCAGGCATTACTAAAACGCCATACATTCAACGATATAAAGAAAAAAGATTTTTTAAAAAAAATAAAAACGAACGCAGATGCGATTGATACAGCAACGGAATATGAAAAAGATTCTTTATTGATATTATACGAAATGAAGCATTTTGTGCGCCGGGCAGAAATTAAAGTCATAAATAGATTGATCAAAAGTACACAAAACGACATATATCGTCTCAATAATCTTAAAAAGTGTCTTACAAGCAAAGATTTAAAAACCTGTTTGTTAAAATGAGAAAATGAAAACCGTCTATCTTGATAATAGTTCTGCAACAAGAATTGATGAACGCGTTCTTGAAACAATGCTGCCGTATCTAAACGAAGAATATAGCAATGCCCAGAGTATGCACTCGTTAGGACAACGGGCAAAGGATGCAATGGAGTCTGCCCGGGCAAATGTCTCAGAATTGATAAACTGCCATCCTGATGAAGTCATCTTCACTTCCTGTGGTTCTGAGTCTAATAATCTTGCAATAAAGGGCATTGCCTATGCATACCGACAAAAAAGGAAACATATTATTGTCTCCGGTATTGAACACTTTTCTGCCCTGCAGGCAGCAAAGAGGCTTACCCAAGAAGGTTTTGAAATAACCTACTTACCGGTTGATAAGTATGGATTTGTTTCTACTGATGACCTTAAAAAAAATTTAAGGCAGGACACAATCCTTGTCTCAATACAGCATGCAAATCCTGAAATAGGAACAATACAACCAATAAAAGAACTAACAGAAATCGCACATAACTCAGGTGCCCTTTTTCATACTGATGCGGTAGCGAGTGCTGGAATTATACCGCTTGATGTTAATGAACTCGGTGTTGACCTCCTCAGTTTTGCAAGCGCAACAATCTATGGACCAAAGGGTACAGCCATGCTATATGCAAAAAAAGGAACACGTTTAGTACCACTGATTGATGGCGGAATTCAGGAATCAGGCAGGCGTGCTGGAACAGAAAATATTTCTGCAATCGTGGGATTTGGCAAAGCCTGCAAAATTGCGAAAGAAGAAATGGAAACAAATGCAAAACATATGGTTATACTACAGAAAAGGTTGATAAAAGAATTACCTCAGAAGATTGAATACATATGCCTGAATGGCCATCCAGAAAAGCGTTTGCCTAACAATATCAACTTTTCTGTAGAGTTCGTTGAAGGTGAGGGAATGTTACTCTTTTTAGACCAGAAGGGAATTTATGTAACAAGTGGCTCTGCCTGTGCCTCAAGGGCATTAAAGATGTCCCATGTGCTACAGGCAATAAACATTGATCCCGCAGTTGCCCAGGGGTCGGTGTTGATGGTGTTATCAAAATATAATCCACCTGAAGATATAGACTACATTCTTAATGAATTTCCACCGATTGTTACAACGCTTAGAAATATGTCACCATTATATGCCTATTTTTTAAAAACTGGCAAACGCATGGAAGCAGGGCCGGGCACAGATTATGAGCACCACCACGAGGGTAATGTAGTGTAGAACTTTATACTGTGAATAAGAAAGAGGTTTATGGCTATTAGGCACAGACACAGGTATGGTTTAAGGGCATAATCTATGTTTTTTTCCTACACTCAAGAGTATTATCTTTTATCTCAAATTCTACTGGTAAGAATTGTTTGACAACCCAGATATTAGTCCGGGCATGCATGGTTAATTCAGAAAATTTTATTTTAATGGAACTACCTGTAGCAGATGTAGCTAGTGCAATATAAGGTATTATCTGGTCCAGTGTCCATATATCTACACCAGTTGGATTATCAAGATTTTTTTTGAGCAATTCGCCAGCCTTTTTTCCGATTTCTTCAGCAGGTTTTCCCTTTTCACCTAATGCATCAAAACCAAGAATGCAGTTTTCAAAAATAGCGAGCGCCTGTATAAAACAACCTGCAGAATCAGCGGGAACATATTGATATTTAAATCTTACTTGCGGATAAACGCTTTGGAACCCAGTAATAAGCCTCTCTGCCACCTTTGCAGTTCTTAAATGTTCGGAAGAGATTGCAAAAACATCAACCTGTTTTAACAAACCAGGCCCACCGAAATTATATGGAATAAGCGAACTGGGATTTATAAATATTACAACTTCTCCCCCTCCCCTCGGGTAGAATCCGTGTTTTCTTACTTCAACCGAAATATTCATTCCCATTTTTTTCATATAATAACAAAAAACATTTTCAAAGTATATAATGTTTGGGCTGTAAAGTACTGCCGTTCCACCTTTTATATCAAGTTTCAATGGTGCTTCAGCAAAAATTCCCAGTGGTGTTAAAATCTGTAATATAAGGGTGATTGCTCCCGCAGTCTTTGTATCAATTTTATAAGCGCCACCTTGAATTTTGCCGGGGATAAAAGCCAGCTCAGTTGAATTGAGTTGGGCATCAGAGAGTTCAGCCTGGCAGATCTTTGCTGCTGCTTTGACCCCTTCGAGATGCTGTGGTTTTAATCCAGGCTTTTCCCTACCTCTTCTTATGTTATAAATCCTTACAGGAGTTTTCGTGATTGTAGACAAGGCAATCGCAGTCCTGACTATCTGACCACCACCTTCTAAGTAACTACCATCAATCTCTAACATTACATCCTTGCCTCTTATACAAATTTCTCAGGTATGCCATCAGGATTGTATGCAACAAGCGGTTTTATGCCCGACCTTCTCAATCGTTTTATTACAGGGGGATAAAGGAACACATACTCTTCCTCAAAATCGTTTAAAATTTTTTTAGAAATTTTTTGCAATCTTTCTTTGAATTGTATAATATTCTTATCCGGGCTGAAAGATAACATCACTGCAAGATTAAAACTCAATTGGGTATTTGCAAGAAAAGAAAGATTGTCCAAAATCGTATTAAAAGTTTCAGGTTGTGCACCGGTCAACATTGAAAATTCCTCTTTTGTTGTACCTTTTAAAGAAATACGAATATGAAGATTTTTATATTGCACAAGTTCTTTGATGTAATCAGAATCAAGCACAGTACCATTGGTTTCAAGGATGAAAACAAATTTCGTCTTTTCTATGATAGAAAGTATTGAAATTAGATGCTCTCTGAAGATTGTCGGTTCATTACCACTAATTCTAACATAACGATAATTATGCTCTTCAGCACATCTTTTAAGTTTTTCTGCCACATATTCTGGTTCATAAAATTCGCCGATCTTTTCAGGATTGTCCCTCGGCTTATTGCTCCAGCAGAATACACATTTTAAATTGCAACCACAACAATCTGCAGTAGCAATCCCACCATACCACCTGCCCGGTCTCACCAGACGATAGTATTTTCTTTTATTATCCCGGGTAACAATCTTTTTTATTTCTAATGCCTTTTTTAACGGCTCTATTAAATCCATCACTAATATTATAAGTATGGAAAATCTAATGTCAATCCTCGCCTCCGCCTTTTTTAAACTATTGACATAATCAACAAAAAGACTATTATTAAATATGAAATTGTTGCTTGTAACACCCCGTTCTTCTGAAAAGAAACCGCCGATTGGGCTGAAAATTCCTCAACTCGCCCTTCATATTCTTGCGGCATTGACACCACCATATATTGGACTCACGGTCGTTGATGAACAGGTAAGAGATATAGACTTCTGCAAAAACTATGACCTTGTTGGTATCTCTATAATGACTGCAAATGCACAACGGGGCTACAAGATTGCCCGTAAACTTAAAGAAAAGGGAACAAAGATTGTTTTTGGGGGAATCCATGCATCGGTTTTGCCTGACGAGGCATTAAAATATGGAGATTCTGTTGTCGTTGGAGAGGCTGAAGGTGTATGGCATACAGTGCTCGATGATTTTAAAAATAATCAACTTAAAAAAATTTACCGCCCCGGTTCTTTTGATTTAAGTAAATCTCCATTACCAAAAAGAAATCTCAAACTGGAGCCAGTTATCTTCGGTTATAAATGGCCTGGATTTTTTACTACAAGGGGCTGCCCTTACAACTGTGAATTCTGTTCAGTAAGCAATGTCTTTGGCAAAAAAATCAGGCATCTGCCTGTATCTCTTGTAACAAAAGATATTGAAAATGCCGGGTCAAAGATATTTTTAAATCTTGATGACAATGTTGTAGGTAATCCTAAATATGCAAAGGAATTGTTCCAGGCACTTGCACCCATGAAGATTGAGTGGGGTGGCCAGAGTACAATAAATATTGCCCGCGACACAGAATTATTAAATCTGTGTCATAAATCAGGTTGTCGCGGGCTTTTCATCGGAGTGGAATCCATCTCTACAAAGGGTGCTGCTGGATTTCAAAAAACTTTAAAAACAATGCAAGAAAATGTAGCTGCGGTAAAAAAAATTCAGGATGCGGGGATACTTTTCCACCCTTCATTTGTTTTTGGTCTTGATGAAGACACAAATGATATCTTTGAAAAAACCCTTGATTTTTTATATGAAACGCACATAACGACCGCAACATTCAATATCCTAACACCATATCCTGGCACAAAACTGCATCAACGATTAAAAGCGGAAAACCGCCTCCTCACTGAAGACTGGAGCAAATATAATCATTCTACAGTGGTATTCAAACCTAAAAATATGACGGTTGACGATTTGATTAGTGGCTACCACTTATTAAAAAAAGAATTTTATTCAATTTCAAATATCTGTAGAAGGGTTGCAAGATTGAATGAAATTGCAAATCCGGGATTGGTTCAGTTTTTCTATGCAGTATTTAATAACATCGCAGGCAGAAAAATAACCCCGGAATCCTGCAACAGCAATTATACTACAATCTGACCATACATTATATCACCCTTTAAATAACCTTTTACATTTATTATTGGCAAGACCGATTCTCTTTTGTATTGGTTCGCGTACAGAGTGGTATCAAGAACACCGGTCTCATCATCAACCGTACAAAAAGACATAATTTTTTTGTTTCTTGTAAGAATTGTCCTTTTTGATATTATAAGGCAGGTTAACTGATTCGGGTTTAAACGCCGGTTTATATCCACAATTCGAACACGTCTTTCTGGATATAAAAATTCTAAGATATGTTGGGAAGGAAGAAAGTCAAGTACAGAAAATTGGGCTTGTAATTTTACACTTTGAGTGAAATCGGAAAAACATCCTTCGGGCAATTCTTCTCTTACAAGATTTTGTTGTCCTATCGCAGTTGCCCGCCTTATCGGGTAAAAAGATGATTGTAATAGTATAAAATATAATTCAGGCAAAGGCTCACCGAATAAATCAAGTGCTCCGGATTTTATCAGACTGGTCCCTTCTTCAATATCTGGTTGCACAAGCGAAAAAAAATGCCAGGCTGATTTGAAGGGACGTAATTTTATTATTTTTTGAATAGTTGGGAAGGATAGATCTTTAATTATATTAAAACCGGTTATCAAATAACCATTTTTTATGAAAAATCCACAATCACTCTGGTTTAAATCCGGACTGAGAATCTTTATTCCCCATCTTCTTGCTTCATTGATATAGGCATAAAGTGGATAATAACCGCCTTCATTATTCAACAAACGACAGAAAAACTCTAAAGGATTATACAATTTCTGATATGCGGAAAGATAGGCAAGTGTAGCATAGGTAATACTGTGCGCCTTGTTAAAGCCAAATGAAGAAAATGCAGAAATCCGTCTCCAGACCTCTTCAATCTCTTTTGTAGTATAGCCAAGGTATGAGGCTTGCTTGTAGAATCTCTCTTTGATTTTACTTATTAAATTGGAATTCCGTTCCTTGGTTATTGCCCTTCTTAAGAGATCGGCATCCTCAAGGGAGAATCCAGCAAAACTATTTGCCATATTTAGAATCTGTTCCTGATATACGGGGATGCCCAGTGTCTCTCTTAAAATCTCTTTCAATGCGGGATTAATATAATCAATAAATTCTTCACCATTCAATCGTTTTAAAAATTTTTCTTTCATACCACCCTGTGCTGGTCCAGGTCTGATTATTGCAATGGCATTGGCGATATCCATTAATTTTTTCGGTTTTATTCTTTTTAAAACCTGCCTTACCATAGGGCTTTCAATCTGAAAACAGCCAAGGGTTTTTGCCTCAGCAATGAATCTGTATACAGACTGGTCATTAAAATCTATCCTCTCTTTTTTAATATAAAACTCGGGGAATCCGCGCACACCAAGGATGTCTAATTTGACAAGGCCCGCAATACCGATGCCTTCTTTATCAAAGTTGGTAATAGCACCCTGCGGGCTGGGATAGAGTGGAACATAATTGCAGACTGGTTCAGGTGTAATAACGATGCCACTGGGATGGCAGGAAAAATTATGGGGAAAATTATCAATTCTTTCTGATACTTTTGTTATCTCATCAATAAGTTTTTCACCAAAATGGTCTTTAAGATTTTTTAATTCTGCAGGTGATATACCATAGGTACGTGCTGTATCCCTAAATCTTGCCCTTATCTGAAAACGGTTTATCATACTGATCCGGGCGACATAATCATTACCAAATTTTTTATAGATTTCACCAATCAAACATTCCCGTTGATTGAATTCCACATCAACATCGATATCCGGAGGTTCGCTCCTTTTTTGATTTAAAAATCTTTCAAAGGGAAGGCTATATTTTAATGGATTAACAATGGAAATACCAAGGAGATACAGGATAAAAGATGATGCAGCAGAGCCACGTACATTCATCCCAATTCCCCTTTCCCTTGCAAACTCCTTTAATTCATATATCAAAACAAAATATGGTTCAAACCCCATCTCTTTAATAATCTTATGTTCAAACTCTAACCGTTTCTTTTCTTCACTGGTGAGATTACGGTATTTTGTGTTGATAATTTCAATGAGTGTCTTTTCGGTCTTTGGGAATATCCAGGGTGCTGATGCAGGTGTATAATCGCATATTTCAGCAAATTTAAAAAGATTTTTAATCACCTCAGGATATAGATAATACAATCTATTAAATCTCTCCGGTTTGATAAGATAATACGGCATCTTCCTTATATCCTCGGGTTTGAATTTTTTAATCGCAGAAAGGAGTCTGTATATTATCCGCTCTTCCTGGTGAACATAGAATATTTCATTGGCACCAATAATGGGAATGTGCTTTTGGGGTAAAAGAACGGAATTGGGTAATAAAAGAAAATATATATCAGAAAATACAGGTGATAGTTCTTCAAGGAATCTCATTGAATTTGAAATTAGCACAAGGCCTTCTGAATGTTTCTTTAAAAATTCAAGGCTCAAATTTTTAAAGGCATAACAGGTGAGAATCTGACAGAGGTTTTTATAGCCTGCCTGGTTTTTTATAAATAAATATACAAAGGCTGAAACCACGGGACCGAGCTTGCCTCCAAATCGAGTTCGGGGCAGGCTCTGATGAAAATCAGGGTCCCTATTCCGGGTTGATGAAACAACAGATATTCTTGAACCGATGATCGGTTTTATCTTATACTCTTTGGCATATTTTATGAATTCATTGAGCCCGAACAATGTTTCATCTACAATACCACAGGTATCTATTCTGTATTCTTTCAGGGTTTCAAAAAAGGTTCTAAAATCAGAACCACCAAAACCATAGTTACTGTGATAAAGGAGAGGAATATACATATACCTAAATAACTAAGTCCCAAGCACCAAATCCCAAACAATATTTAAGCACCAATATTCAAACATTTTTTGTTTATAATTTGGAATTTGTCCCGCTTTGCGAGGATTTGCCGCCCTCGGGCGTGCATTCTCGTTTAAACGGAACATGACTTTTGGTCGGAATTTGGTCATCGGAATTTGGGATTTCCTTGGGATTTGGGATTTGGGATTTATAAAAATGTAAAGTCTTTGCCGGAAATACTGAATAAAAACCGAATTTCGTCCGTGTTCTATCAAGTGCATAGTTTAATCTGGCTAATCGGTTTTCTTCTTTTAAAAATATTGATGGCTGGAATCCATTGCATTCAAAATTTGAAAACGAGATGCCGATAAGTCTCACCCTTTTATTTTCTTTCAGCATTTCCATTAATACTGGCAGACAAAACTCATAAACCTTTTGCTGGGAATTTGTTCCCGGGGATAATCTTACTCTACGGGTAATGGTCTTGAAATCTGAGAATCTAAGTTTTATTGTACATACCCGGGCATCCGAGCCATTTCCACGCAATCTCTGGCACACGCATTCAACAAGATGATAAAATATACTGGTTATCAATCCTAAATTTTTTGTATCTTCTGTAAGAGTCGTTTCCTGACTTATGGATTTCATACTGTGCAGAATTTTATAATCGCCACCCGAAATAAGGTATTTAATTATCCGGTAATTACTGCCAAGAGCAGTGCTCAATATCCAATCAGGTGTGTTGAAAAATTCGCCGACTGTATTGATGTTCAAGTTTTTTAAAATCTCAAGACTCTTGGGTCCAATTCCAGGTAGGGCATTAACAGGCAAAGGAAACAAAAAATCTCTTTCCTCATCAGGATTGATCAGTAATAAACCATCAGGTTTTGATTTATCACAGGCAATCTTGGCAATCGGCTTTGTTCGGGCAATACCTATTGAGCAGGGCAGATTTAGTCTTTCATTGATATTCCTTTTTATTCGGCTTGCCAGATTAAAGGGTAGACCAAATAACCGCTCTGTTCCTTTTACATCAACGAATGCCTCATCTATTGATGCCATTTCTACCACTGGAGAATAATGATAAAGTATTTGTTCAAATCTTTTTGAAAAAACTTCATAATTTGAGAAATTAGGTCTTAGAAAAATTGCATCCGAACATAGTCTATATGCACGAGAAATCGGCATTCCTGATTTTATCCCAAACTTTCTTGCCTCATAAGATGCCGAAGCAACAACACCTCGCTCTCCAGGCAGGGCACCCACGATTACTGGTCTATTCTTAAGAACCGGATTCAATACCCGCTCTACTGAGACGAAGAAGGCATCTAAATCAATGCAAAGAAACATAAAAAGCAGGATCGCTACGCTTGCAGTATCGTCCCAACAAGGAAGTCGGGACTTGCAGGAAACGCAATATAATCCGCCTCCACTGGATTTGCAAATGACGGCGAGCCGAAGGCGATACTGCAAACAAAGTGATACTGCATTTCCTGCGTTTTCATATCTTCCTCACCACCCCCACCACCTTTCCGATTATCTCAAATTCCTTTTCTATCACTAGATAGGCATCGTTCTCTGGTTTCAGAATGAAATTTCCATTTATCTTTTTCAAACGCTTTATCGTGGTCTCGCCATCTATATTAGCGACGATGATTTCACCATCATCAGCAGTCCTATCAGAACGAACAACCACCATATCACCATCATATATATGGGCATTTACCATACTATCACCCTTTACTTTTAACAAAAAACAATCCTGCCAGGAGAGTGGATTGAAATAGCCTTCTATCTCTTCAAAGGCAAGTTCAGGCAGTCCTGCTGCTATCCTTCCAACAATGGGGATCTTTTTTGGTTCAACTTTTAAACCCCTAGCCTTTGTCCCGATCTTTGTTATCAATCCATCCCGGGCAAGATTATCAATATGCACCTTTACTCCTTTGGTGCTTTTTAGACCAACGATTCGGGCAATCTCTCGAATTGTTGGAGGATAACCATAATCCCTTACAAAATCCTGGATTGCCTTAAGAACCTGTTCTTTTCGTTTTTTCGGCATAAAACCTCCTTCTAAAAATAAAAATTGTTAATAGTTTAAGGGCATGGCTGCCAGTATGGTTTTTGGTAAAATGTCAAATTTTTATCCAAAGCACAATGCCCTTTTACCATACAGACGAGACTATGCCCAATAACAATACCCTAATCCCACCAAAGTAAACATCTGTTTACATTATACTCTAAATTTTGAAATTGTCAAGGGGTAAAATGCATTTTTACCCTTGACAAAATGTGATTTTTCAGTATAATATATATACATTGAATAATATTTTGAACCAGAATCCAATACTTTTGCATAAGGGATTTTTTTTATTATGTCATCATTGAAAGGAGGTGTTATCTTAGATGACGAAAATCACCGTTTATGAAGGTGAATCTTTTGATAATGCGATGCGCCGATTTCGTAAATCAGTGGAACGCGCGGGTATTCTTCGTGCTATAAAAAAACACGAAATTTATGAAAAACCGAGCGAAAAAAGAAAACGGCGCCTCCTCGCAGCAAGAAAAAAAGAATACAAAAGACAACGGGAGGAATTATAGAAAGAACCCATGCTGAACAGGTTCTTGAACTTTCAAAGGTTCTTAATATAATCTCTGAATTCTGCCAGACTCAACCCGGTAAATTAAAGGCTCTGAATATTTGCCAGATGCCTGTGCGAACCCTTGTGGAATTTGAATTCAAAAGGATTGATGATATAACAAAATCTGGACAAAAGGTTGATTTCTACATTCCTTTCGCATTCAATGAATTAAGCACTGCCCTTTCTGTTTATTCATATCTTTCCGCAGAAATCCTGCGCCCTTTGTGTCTTTTTCTAATTCACCTGAGGACATTGAAAAATCGTTATCGTGAAAGTAAATTAAAGGAATACTTTAATAAATTCCATAATCATGAGCAACTTATAGATGAAATAAACGCTAAGATTGATGAAAATAAAGAAATAAAAAGCGATGCCTCACCAATTCTTTACAAGATAAGAATGCGAAAAAAAACACTTTATAATCAAATCAAGACAATTCTCAAAGGATTACTTGAAACCGAAACCTATCTTTTTACCGAAACCAATATCGTTGAACGAAACGGAAGGTATGTTTTACCTGTTAAGGCTAATCTAAAGCAAAATCTCCCGGGCATTATCCATGCCTATTCAAATTCTGGTGAGACTGTATTTATTGAACCATTAGAAATAGTAGAATTTGGCGCGGAACTTGTTGAACTTGATAAAAAAGAACAGGATGAGATTATAAATATATTAAAGGAGCTTACAAAAATAGTGAAATCATCTATAGAACAAATAGAGATGGATATTGATTATGCTGCAGAACTTGATCTCTTGTTTGGAAAGGTAATCTATGCCAGTGAGTACCACTGCACAATGCCTGTCTTTGGAGACCATTTTGATATTAAAAACAGTTACCATCCTCTATTAAAACATTTGAAAAAAGAGGTCATACCCCTGAATTTGAAAATGCCAAATGATAAAAAGGTTTTACTCATTTCTGGACCGAATGCGGGTGGAAAAACAGTAGTGCTTAAAACTGTTGGTCTGCTTTCACTTATGGCAAAATGTGGACTGTTTATACCTGCGGATGAAGGAACAATCCTTCCCTTTTTTGATGGAATATATGCAGACATCGGAGATGAACAGAGTCTGGAATCTGACCTTTCTACATTTGCCGGGCATATAATGCAGATAAAGACTGCACTGAAAGCCGAAAATAGCAATAACCTTATGCTCCTTGATGAACTGATGAATCAGACTTCAGTTGAAGAAGGTTCAGCACTGGCATCAGCAATTATGGAGGAATTCGCACAAAAAAACAATATTGTCCTCGCAACAACCCACAATGAAAGTTTAAAGATATTTGTCAGCAAAAGAAATGATATGCTCAATGCAGGTATGGAATTCACGGATAAACCAACATACCGACTTATCCTCGGCATTCCCCAGCCGAGCAATGCAATAAAACTTGCAGAGCAAATGGGAATTAATAACGAAATTATTCAAAAAGCAAAAACTTATCTTGATACGGAAAAGGCATCGCTAAACGAATTATTTGAAAGTCTGTCAAAAGAATTGAAGGTTGTTCAGGAACAGAAAAGCCGCCTGGATAGTCTTATTAGTGAATACGAAACAAAACTCACTGATTTACAAACAAAAAAGAAGAAAGAGATGAGCGAATTGCAGGAAAAATATAACAAAGAATTAATAAGGGCGAAACGCAGGATTGACGAATTGGTAAAGACGCTGAGAAAAGAGGGTGCAAAACCAGAAATTATTAAAGAAACCAAGCAATTTTTTGTCGAAGAATTGAAAGAAGAACCTAAACAGCCGTATTATCCTCAAATTGGTGAGATGGTAAAGATAAAAGGCTCAAACAAGGCAGGTGTAGTACTGTCACTGCATCAGGGAAAATATAAAATTGGCTTCAATAACCTTTTCTTCTGGGCAAGACCAGAAGAGATTGAACCAGGTAAAACAGATGGGGAATAAGACAATGTTTTTTTTACAACCTCTAATTAATGACGGATTCCTTTTATTATTAGTCTTTTATTTTCTAATAGCCTGCTCTATTTTTGCTATATCAAATTTCTGTTTAGCTCAAGAGAAACCTCGCAACAAAAGAATTAGTCTTGATTTTGAAAATTGTGGTGTTAGGGAAGTTATTGATTACATTGCCAGAGAAGGAGAACAGAATATAGTTCTTGGAAAAGATGTTTCAGGAACTGTAACAATAAAAATGTTTGATGTGCCCTGGACCGAAGCCTTGGAAATGGTGGTAAAATTGGCTGGTTATACTTCTAAAAGGTTTGAGAATATTATCTATATTGATACACCAGAAAATATAGTTAATCAAACTGATTATTTAAGTGCGTTTTTGTCGCATAAGGTTAGAACAACGAATTTAAATACGCTTCTTACCAAAATTGAACCTCTATTATCACCAAAAGGAAAGACTTTCGGAGATGACCGAACCGGGCAGATTATTGTCCTTGATAACATTGATGTTCAGCAAAAGGTAAGAGCGCTTATAGAAAGTCTTGATACACCAGTTCGCCAAATTGGAGTAAATGTAAAAGTAATTAATGTTACTGACGCCTTCAACGAGGCACTGGAACAAAAATGGAATTTCCCTATTTTCCAAGTTCCTATTGTGAGAAGTCTATTCACACTGAATGCACAGCCATCTGTTGCTGGCTATACACAGATGAAAATTGGTTATCGCTCATTGAGTGATAGTTTTCTTCAATTAAATTTGCTCTCAGAAGTTTCTAATGCCAGAGAGATCGCCGGCGGATATCTGTTATTGCAAGAGAATTGTGAAGGAACCATCACTATTGGCGAAAGATTTGGGGTACCAGTAAGAGATTTAGCAGGAAACGCAGTGATACAATTCTTTTCAAGTGGATTTAAACTAATTATTACTACCCATTCTATCGGTGGAAAAAAGGTGAAACTTAATGTGAAGTTTGAAATGAGCAGTCTTGACCGGGCATCGGCACTTGTAGGAAGGCCGAT
>Ga0172365_10001259_pt1 | contig 18167 bp, 17 predicted proteins | sample LakKivSesite48cm_FD_114535 | JGI IMG/M metagenome (GOLD analysis project Ga0172365, IMG submission 114535) | Sediment microbial communities from Lake Kivu, Rwanda - Sediment site 48cm | ecosystem: Environmental > Aquatic > Freshwater > Lake > Sediment | place: Rwanda: Western Province, Lake... | reverse complement strand
GAGGTTCTTGCGGGAAAAATCAAGCCCAAGGAGCGCTTGGTCACCGTCGAAGGGAAGGAGCTGGGCGAAATACTTCAAATTCAGGAAAAGGGCGAAGCCATTTCGTCGGCTGAGTCGGGGAAGGAGGTCGCGGTTTCCATCGACAAGCCCGTGGTCGGCCGCCACTTCGACGCGGGAGACACGCTCTTCGTTGGAGTCCCGGAGGAGCATGCGAGCATCCTCCAGAAGAAGTTCCTCGACAGACTGGATCCGGCTGAGATTGAGTGCCTGAACGAGCTGGTCGAGATAATGCGGAAGACGACGCCCTTCTGGGGCGCCTAAAAGGAAGAATCATTATCGTTTCCGTTTTAGTTAATACTCGCTTTGCCGTTCTGTATTATTTTCCTGAACGTTTCCGCGCTTTTTCTCGGCGTCCTCTTCTTGGTTTTCAGGTCAACGGCGTAAAGACCGAACTTCATGCTGAACCCTTTCGCCCACTCGTAGTTGTCGGTTAGCGACCAGTGGAAGTACCCTCGGATGTCGATTTTCTCCTCGTTTATGGCTGTCTCCAGCGTCTTCAGGTGGTCCACGAGGAACCGCTGCCTGAGAGTGTCCTCAGCGTCTGCCACACCGTTCTCGGTCACATAAATGGGCTTTCCGTACACCTTTACAGCATTCAAGGCTTTCAGTAGTCCCTGCGGGTAGACTTCGGAACCCATGTCCGACGTGGGCAGCCCGTCGCGGGATTTGCTTCTCGGCTCGCAGGCGAAGCCGTACCCCCTCTGCAGGTCTGGCATCAAGGGCATCCCAGTCGCCAACTTTACTAGAGGAGACTTTTTTCCTCTGACCACGAGGCGCGTGTAATAGTTTACGCCAATCCAGTCCGTTCTGTCCTTCATGTACGGCTTTGCTTCCTTCTGTTTTCCTCCGAAATCGAATCCGAGTACGCCCTTAGTGATGGACTGCAAGAAGTAGTTGTTGTGCATGAACCCCATGACCTTGGCTGCCCTGAGGTCTTCCTCGCTGTTGGTCAGTGGCTCAAAGGGAATGACGTTCTGCACTACTCCGGCATTCGCTGCAAACGGACTGTTCTCGTCTGCCCTTACAGTGTCCGCCTTCTTCACGGCGTCGTATGCGCGCGCGTGCGCCAAGGCCAAGTGGACGATGGCTTTCTTGTACGCCCCGAAGCTCCTTTTCTGGGGCGGAAAGCCCGACTCTTTCAGTAGGAAGCCAGCTTCAGGCACGACCGCGGGCTCGTTGAACGTTGCCCAGTTGTCCACGACGTCGCCTAGCTTCCAGGCAACATAAGCCGCGTACTTCGTGAACTCGACCACCGAAGACTCGTCCACCCACCCCCTTGGACCCGCGCCAAAAATTGAATTACGAGCGGCGATTGGGTCGTGAACCCATAGGGGAAGCGAGAAGTGGTTGAGGCACACGAAGACCCTGAAGCTCTTCCGCCTCAGGTCCTCAATAATGCCCCTATAATGGTTTAGCGACTTGTTGTCCGCGGCTTTTTCGAGGCTCTCGAGAGCTCCGTCGTCCACGTTGATGTTCGCGATGTTACCGTCGGTAGCCCTGTCGACGCCGACCTTAACCTCTGCCGTGGACTTGGGGAAGATTCGGCTCCACTCCACCCCTAACCTGAAAGCGTTCAATCCAAGCTCTTTGGCAATGTCGTGGTCCCGCCCGTACAGGTGCCAGTAGTCCACGCCGTCCTCGGGCAAGTCCCCGCTGACCGTGCCCTTTTGGATGTTCCGTTTGTCGTGCACCCAAGCATACCAATCCGTATATGGGTCCAGACCGTCCTTCGCGGGGTCGCCCATCTCGAACTGGAACCCGCATGTCGACGCGCCCCAAAGGAACCCTTCTGGGAAACCCACCTTCACCATCCTCCGTTTATACGCGGAAATCGCCTAATGGACTTCGATATCCTCGTCTATCAATGATAGTTAATGCTTTTTGGCTTAAAATGTTCGCTTAATCAACGCGTCTCAAAATAACCTAAAAAATTTTTATTCTCTTCTTCGCCAGAAAATGAGGAATCCAACCGAAGCGGCAGCAGCACCAGCCACAGCGACAATGTACAGAAGATACTGCGTCACGAACGTCACTATGATGTTCATCCACGTGTCGTTCACCGCGAACTGCCCGAGTGCGCTGGAGGACGGCAAGTACACGCTGTCGCCCGCGAGCTTCGCTTGCACGTGCCACGTTCCCGTGAGGTTGGGGACGAACTCGTACTCGTAGGTTCCGTCCGCCTGAGTGTAGACGTACTTCTTGACCAAAGTGGAGTTTGGCATCGTGAGCTGCAGCTCGACTACCCTGTCAGCTATGGTCGGAGAAACTGTTCCCCGAATCGTCACCTTTCCACCCAAGTCTATGACCTCGACGGATGACACGGCGTCAAGCGAGGTTGTGACCTTCTGAACGGTGAAATTCAGCGCTTCGCTCGTCACGTTGAAGTGGGCTCCGTCTCCCCGCCAGTAAGCCTGGACCGTCCAGTTCCCGATTTTCGTGGGAGCGAACGTGTCGGTGAACGAGCCGTTCTGGCCGACGTAGATGTACCTTGCCTCCTCCGAGCCGTCGCACGAGTAATTCAGGTTCAGCACGGTTCCGCCGGCCGACATCTGCCCCGTCACGACCACCCGCTCGTTGATGTAAATGTTTGAGTCCAGCAGAGACAACGTTAAAGTGGTCACGTCCTTGACCACGTATCTTCCCTCAGCGTCAGCTGAGTTTCCAGCCTCGTCCGAGGCTTCGACCCTGTAATTGACGGTCGTGCCGCCGCTTTGGGCGGGAATCGTCGCAGCGTAGGTAATGTTCACAGCGTTGCTCATCTGGAGGGAGGTTTCCGTTCTCCAGCCGTCAACCGAGTAGTCCAGAGTTACTGTTTTCAGGGTGTCCTGGTCGGTTATGTTCGCTGAAATCGTCGTCTCGTTCACCGAAGCAATCTCTCGGACGGGATTTAACACTTCTATCACGGGAGGGTCGAAGTCGGTTTTAACCATGAACCTCAACGTGCCGTTCCCGTTTTCGCCGATCAGAACGAGGTGGTAAAGAACGGTGTCTCCCTTAAGCGGGGAAGTATAATTGATGAGCATGTCCTGACCGAAGTGTTCGCAGCTCGCTGTCGCCTCGGCGATTTTGTACCCATCGTCATCCAAATTGTACCCGCCGTAGACCCCCGTGGAGTCCAGAGTGCCGTTTAGCCCCGGTTCCCAAGCCAAGGGCACGCCGTTTAATAAGCTGCCTTTGTTCTTGGCGGGGTCAGCCATCACGTAAAGTCTGGCCTCGTATATGTCGAGAGTGCTGGGCACGTCAATCCACACTTCGACTCTGTCGCTGCTTGCTGAGAACTCGTAGGCCCACGAAGTGTTGTAGGCGTGCTCGAAGTTGACCTTGCCCTCTAGGTACTGCTCGTGCCACCTGTTGCACTGGACGTTCTCGATCAGCATGAGGGTTGCTGACGCGTTCCCTTGGCTTTCCTTGAGGTCGTTGACCACGAGGAAGCTGTAGTTGCCCGACTGTTTAGGCTGGAAGAAAGGCTCCGCGACGGTTGTGCCCAGGTGCTCAGGCAGTCCAGCTGCTTCGGTGTGGAGGGTTTCTAGGGTTCCCGACGGGTCGTAGACGTAGATGTCGTAATCCGTGAGGGTTCCTATCCAGTCCCCGTAGAAGTAGACGTGGTAACGGGAAGAGTGGCTCAACGTGTAGACGTAGGTCCAGTTTTTACCCACTGGAATCTGAGAGGCGTTAATCGTCACCAGGTAAACGGGCTTGTTCACGTAGGTCCAGTTTCCGAGGTGGTACGGAACTACGGGGGTGCTCGAAGCCTGAACCTTGCCGCAGCGAATCGTGTTTGTCCCAAAACCGACTAGCATTGCGACTAGAAGAATCTGCAAGACTATCGCGTCTTGTTTCCTATGCAAGTGTCGTCCATCCGTAAATTGGTCAGGACTATGTCGTCTACTTCGAAGACGAATGCTGATGGCTAAAATAGTTATGAACGAAGCGTCCGTATCAAAAATGGCAGAAAATCTGAATTACAATAAAAACGGATGCTGCATTGGATTTTTTAAAAATAGAAAAAGAATCAGTCGAAGCTGATGACTAAGCCTATCCACCGAACGCCGTAGCCTGTACTCGGCTTCTCTATTGCTTCTTGGTCACTACTCCGACGCTGAACGTAAAGCCACAGTTGTCGCATCCGATCGTGTAGCGGCCTGTTGGCCTTAAGCGTCTTGAGCGGCATTTCGGGCAGCTAAGCTTAGTTGCTAGCTCGTTGACTGACTCTTCTGTAGCAAAAAACAGTGTGGGAGGTTTGAAGGCCTTCATGGCGATGTAGAGTATTATCACTACCGCAACGGCAGCGAACACCAGTATCGCGTAGGTTATTGGGTCGTTGATATTATCTGTCTCCTAACAGCTTTGCCTTCGTTTATTCGCTGAAAAGCTTCCCGAAGAACCCTTTCTTTGGTGCCTCTTGCTTGACAACGTCGACCTGCTGTCCTGCTCCAGTGGGACCTTCTAGCACCCCGAAGGGTGAAAGGTTTCCTACCAGAAACGGGCTTTCGACGCCTGCCAAGACCACTGTTGCACGCATGCTGCCTTGCCTTGAGCTGTTGACTCTTGCGCCCCACGAGACCCTTGCGGTTGGAGAAACTCTGGCTATGACTATTTCTCCAGCCCTGTTGACGTCTTCTAGGGTCATGTCGTCGCCACCTTCAATGTGGATCAACGCGCCCTCAGACTTCTTGATGTCGCCTATATCCAGCAGTTGCGCGTTCAATGCTCTTTCGACAGCGTCTTCGACCATTGTGTCTCCCTGACCCTCGCCGACACCCATCGCGCACACTCCGCTTCCCATCATGATAGCTTTCAAGTCAGCGAAGTCGAGGTTCACGAGGCTTGGGGTAGCAATGGTTTCAGCGGTGTTCTTTATGAAGGTCGCGATCAGTTCGTTGGTGACTGCGAAGGCTTCTGAAAGCGGCAGGTTACCAGCGACTTTTCTCAGTCTGTTGTTGTCGATCACGATCACAGCATCACAAACTTCGACTAGCCTCTTCAGCCCTTCCTTCGCCTTAACGAGCCTCGCTCTCTCGACAGAGAAAGGAGTTGTGACCACTGCAAGCGTCAGTGCGCCCATCTCTTTTGCGACTTTTGCGATCACTGGAGATGCGCCTGTTCCTGTGCCACCGCCTAGACCCGTCGTTACGAATACCAGTCCAGCGCCAGACAGCAGTTTCTCGATTTCTTCGAGGCTTTCTTCAGCTGCCTTCGCGCCTTGCTCTGGGAAACCTCCGCATCCGAGGCCGCCCGTGACTTTGTATCCGAGCAGTATTCTTTGGTCTGCTTTTGTTATGCTTAGGTGTTGCGCGTCGCTGTTCATTCCGTAGATCCTTGCGCCTGAGACCTCTTTGCCCTTCATCCAAGAAACGATGTTGCATCCGGCTCCACCGATTCCCATTACGGCAATCTGTGGGATAGCTTCTCTAGCAATCTCTTCGATGCTTCGTTCCATTCTTTTCTTCTCCTTTTTGTGTTAATTTTCTATTCTATTTAAGTTCGATTTTTAATTATACAACCGTGGATATAAAGCTTTCCAAGAGTGTCATAAACTAACTCTATTAGTAAACTATATTAAGACACAAGAGTGCGCATATGTATGGCAAGAAAATATCACTATGAGACATCCTAGGAGGCGTCTTAGGAGACCAAAAGAGTTATTAGAAAGTGCATTAATCAATAACTTTTATATACTAAAAAGGCTACACTTTTGCTGAGGAATTCGCCTTGGCCGAGCAAGGAACAGAAACGAAGGATTACGAAGAGATTGTCGTGAAGCTCGCGGTCTCGAAGGACTACCTCAAAAAGCTTGAGCTGCTGATAGACGTGAAAAGAATATTCTCAAGTAGGGCTGAGGCTTTAAGACGATCACTGGAGCTCCTGTTCGAAAAGTACCAAGATGCTTTGAAAGACAGCCAATAAAAATTAATTGAAAGTGACAATAATCTTCGTTCACTCGCCCAACCATTTTTCTATTTTCTAAACCCAGTGAAAAAACTTTTCGGAGAATGGAAAAGCTTCCTCATTCTTTACATAAATTTTCTGATGTATTCTGAAGCGTCTCTTAGTGAATCGTCGATGTTTGAATCCGGCTCAAACTCCATGACCATCGGCCCGTCATAGCCGATTTTCTTCAACGAGTCAATGAACGCTTTAAAGTCTATAACTCCCTTGCCTGGAGTCAATCTGTCGTTGTCTGATAAATGCACGTAAGCCAGTCTTTCTCCAGCTTGCAGAACGGTGTCCTCAAGGGAGTCGTTTTCCGCATGGATGTGAAAAACGTCCGCCATGACGAGAACGTTATCTTCGCCGACCTCGTCCAGCATCCGCAGCGCGTCAGCCATCGTATTGACCAACCCCGCGTTCTTCCTGCAGGCGAATTCCATGACGAAGACCATCCCGTACCATCTACATAATTGGCTGACTTGCCTAAGGCTTTTCACGGCTTGGTTCCAAGCGTCTTCGTATGTAACCTCAAGTTTTGAGCCTTGAAATGCCCATCCAGCTTGGACTATGCCACAATCCAGCTCCTTGGCGATACTCATACAATCAGTCATATAGGAAAATGCCCTTTTTCGGACGTCCGAATTTGGGGAGGCAAAGTATATGCCATGCGTGACGTAAAGGTGCCTCGTTCCTACGGCTGCTACTTTTACGCCAGTTTTTCTTAATGCCTTTTTTATGGGGTCTATCTCTAGTTCGGACGGCCATTCCTTGAAGTTGAGCTCAATGCCCTGATAGTCGAGGGCCGAGGCTTTCTCGACGATTCGGTGATACGGTAGACCCGTTTTTTCGTACATGACCGTGCTGAAACCTAGCTGCAACTCCGTCACCTTTTTGGTTTGACAATAATTCCAGAGTCTACGTAATAAACTTGATTAATGGCGCGAAATAGAAAAAGAGGGGGGCCAAAAATGATAGACTTTAATGCCCGATATGGTGTTCGGTCTTTTTTGGCTATATCATTTTTTTCATTTCGTCTAGCCATGGGTACAGCGTTTTGAGTCTCTTCATTGCTTCCGCGACTTTTTCCTGAGGATACTCGTAGGGCAGAAGTTTGCCGCTGAGGTAGTCTCCGTAGGCCTGCATGTCGAAGTACCCGTGCCCGCACAGCAGGAACAGGATAGTCTTCTTTTCTCCTGTCTTCTTGCACCGCAGAGCTTCGTCGATGACTCCCTTAATGGCGTGGGCAGGCTCAGGCGCGGGGATTATGCCTTCGCTCTGTATGAAGATTTTCGCCGCGTCGAACACCTCAACCTGGTTGTACGCCCGCGTCTCCATCTTCTTCTCCGAGACCAGCCGACTTATCGTTGGGGCAATTCCGTGGTAGCGTAGTCCTCCCGCGTGAATCGGGGCAGGAATGAAGTCGTGCCCAATAGTGTGCATTGGGACCAGAGGTGTAAGTCTCGCGGTGTCTCCGTGGTCAAACGTGTATTCTCCTTTCGTGACTTTTGGGCAAGCTGTTGCTTCTGTGGCGATGAACTTGGCGTCTTTCGGTGCTTTTCCCGTGACTTTGTCGTAGTAGAACGGCCAGAAGAGCCCTGAGAAGCTACTTCCGCCGCCTATACAGCCGAATATCGTGTCCGGGTAATCGTCCACGGACTCAAGCTGCTTTTTCGTCTCTAAGCCGATGACCGTCTGGTGCATGAGTACGTGGTTGAAGACGCTGCCTATGCCGTACTTGACGCCTTCGTTCTTGAGGGCGTCCTCGACAGCCTCGCTTATGGCGATTCCTAAGCTTCCAGGACTGTTCGGGTTCTCCTTGAGGATTTTCCTTCCGCTCTCAGTCTTGTCGCTTGGGCTCGCGTAAACGTTTGATCCGTAGCATTCCATCATTATTCTTCGGTACGGCTTCTGGTCGTAGCTGACTCTAACCATATAGACTGTGCACTTTATCCCGTACATCATGCAACCGAAGGCTAAGGCAGAACCCCACTGTCCGGCACCAGTCTCGGTGGACATGCGTTCTGTGCCTTCCTTCATGTTGTAGTAGGCTTGAGCAACAGCAGTGTTCGGTTTGTGGCTTCCAGCGGGACTAACTCCCTCGTACTTATAGTAGATTTTCGCAGGCGTCTTCAAAGCCTTCTCGAGTTCGAGGGCTCTGAAAACGGGCGTTGGCCTCCAGAGGCTGTAGACTTCTCTGACTTCTTCTGGAATGTCGACGAATCTATCCGCGCTCATTTCTTGCCCGAGGATTGCCTTCGGAAAAATCAGGGGGACGATTCCGGGTCCAGGCGCTTTCTTGTCCGGCTCTATGGTCGGCGGCAGAGGTTTCGGCAGGTCGGGAAGAATGCTGTACCATTGCTTTGGTAGTTCTTCTTCGCTTAGCAATATTTTTCTTTGTTGCACTTTTGTTCACCATTACTTCATTTTGTTATGAACATTTTGCACACACCCGTCATATTTAAAGCTTACGAGTACACTTCTGTCCATAATAGAATTTCACTAATAATGTCACACAAAACAAAAACTCGAATGTCACACAAATCAGACCAGATGATTTCAGAATTTGCGCCCCATAACAACGGAAAAAGTGCGCCGCAAAACAGATAGGTCTTCGCTAGCAATGAATGACGCTCAAACGCAAAATTCAGTTGCCACTCAAATTAGACAAGACTGCGTATTGTTAGTAAAAACTGCAGAACCATTGTTGAACAAATCAGACCTAGGCAAAAAGGCTGCGTGTTGCCATTTCAATTTATGAGATTATTGTCTAGTACCAGCCTAGGGTTCCTTCCCGCTTCGACCGTTTGACGCCCCACTTGAAGATTTTCATGCCGATGGGGAAGAGGATCACGGCGAAAATGGCGCCTTCAAGGAATTGGATCTGGACCGCGGGGTCGAGGAGCGACGGATTAGTCAGCATCGACAGTCGGCACAGGTGGTAGACCCAAGTCTGCGGGAGGAACCACGAGATCATCGAGACTCCTGAGAAGAATATGGTGTCCAGATAGACGACGGGGAAGGACACCCCAGCGAACAGGTTCTGAAGCACGTTTATCGCCCAAGTGATGGGGTCAATGGACTTCGTGACTATCCGCAAGCCCGTGGAAATCATCGCCAGCCCCATCAGTATGGCAGCAGAAATCACAAAGGCAAGGATGACTGAAGGTATGTTCGGGTTGAGCTTCACGTTGAACACGTAGATGCCGATGACGAGGTAGGGGATGAACGTGATCGTCGAAAAAATGTAAGTCCACGTGATGTTGCCGACGACGAAGACGGGGGTGCTTATGCCCGTCATCAGAATGGTCTCGATCGTCCAAGGGTTCAGCTGGCTCTGGACCCCCTGCACGAGGGGCATGATGAGGTTACCGATCGCTATCCCGACGACCAGGAATGAAATGTAGTCGCTCCCGTACATCTCACTGACAGGCTTCTGCACGTAAGTGGCCCCGACTCCCCACGAGAACACCCCGACGAAAATGTTGATGATTTGGGTGATTACGGCCGTCTTGTACGTGGTCCAGCTGTAGAAGTCGCGCTTCGTGAACGCGGCGATCTGCTTGAGCTCTATTGGGATCTCCATCTCTGTATTCCCTCGAACCTTGGCGTTCCCTCGCCACGCCTTCCAGTCATCGCCAAGAAGGCGTCCTCCAGCGACGGTTCAACAGTGTTCACGGTCTTGATTTTCAGCCCCTGCTTCATGACTATGCCGAGAACCGTCGAGATGTCGATGTTCTTGTCGACCCTGACCGAGATGCCTAGAAAACCGTTGTCAGCGTCGATCTCCGGGGTGACGCCGTGAACCCCCTGAACACACTCGATCTCGTCCAGCATCGCCTCCTGCTCCTTGCCGTAAACGGCGTCGTAGAAGGACACGGTGAAGACCTTCACGTCGAACATCATGTACCTGATCTTGTCCGGGGTGTCGCACGCCGTCACCTTGCCCCTGTCCAGAATCGCGATGCGGTCGCACATCTCTTGTGCCTCATGAAGGTTGTGGGTGCTGACGACGATGGTCTTCGACTCCTCCTTAGCGAGCTTTTCGTGCAATAAGCCGCGGAATTCGGCCCCGGAGCCGGGGTCAAGTCCAGCCGTGGGCTCGTCGAACAGCAGAATGGGCGTGTTCCTCAGTAGGGCCCTGCACAAGAGCAGCTTTCTCTGCATGCCCGTGGAGTAGCGCTGGTAGCTGTCGTCCGCCCTCTCGTCCAGACCCGTGAACTTGAGTAGGTAGTCGATCCTTTCTTTGGCCTCCTCTTTCCTCAATCCGTAGAGCAGAGCGTAGAAGTCAAGGTTCTGGTAGCCCGTCAGCCTCCAGTTGAACCCCCGGCTCTCGGGGAGGACCGCCTGAAGGTTCTTGAGCACTTCGTTAGGGTCCTCCCTGATGTCGAGGCCGTTAACGAACACCTCGCCCTCGTCGTGCAGGACCAGTGTGCAAAGGACCTTGATGAAGGTCGTCTTTCCAGCGCCGTTCGGGCCAAGGATGCCGAAGGTTTCGCCCTTCCTGATTTCGAGGCTGACGCCCCGAAGAGCCTCAATGAACGGTCCCTTCGTCCCCTTCAGGACGCTGAGGAACCCGCCCAAGGACGGGACGCTGCCTCCATGCCAATACATGAACCTGCCTTCCCTGCCCTGCTTAGCGGACGTCGGGTACCTCTTGACGAGGTCCACCGTTTTTATTGCAGCATCCATGTCGCGTCGACTATCCTATTTTCATGGATTCTCGGTCACGTGGACTACTGAATTTCGTGTAAAGTCGTAATGCAGATTGTTCAATCTTTGGTATAAGCGTAAGGTGCTTCCTAAAAAACGAGGGGAGCCTATCCGCCGACCAGCACGGGCACGAACGACACAAGGTCGCCCTCTTTGAGGACTGTTTCGTAGCCTTTGAGGGCGTAGACGTTGCGCCCGTTCACGAGGACAACCAGCGACGAATCCTCCACTTTATAACTGCCTAGAAGGTAGATTCCTGAAGCTCCAGCCTTTCCTCCCAAAAACAGAATGAGGTCACGCACTTTCGCTTTGTCCTTTAGATTAATGGCTGTTTTTTCTTTGAGGAACCGCTGCATATCCCCGAAGCCCTTAACTTTCACTTTCAACTCCCAGCCACCCTCTGATTAATTCGGTTAAAAATTCTAAACTTTAATAGAACGAATTAGGGTTTCCGAATCTTAGCCAATGCTTTGTCAACGTCGGGCAGGCTCAGCTTTTTCAATACACTGGATTTGGGGATTCCGTCCTCATCCCACCCAATTGCCTCGTAATACTCGCGTCTTCGCCTGTCCATGACTTCCTTGGTTATGAATGAGCCCTTGTGCGGTCCTGACGGTAAAGGTTCGTAGAACCTTGGAGGATTGTCGTCGTCCTTCAGGGGCTCCCACCTAACGTCAGGTCCGCCCAGCAGCTCAGCCGCCCTCTGGATGTGGACGATTCTGTGCCCAAGTGTGCGCTTCCACTCCTCCTCAGTGATGTCCCAGCCCGTCACCGCTCTCATGAACCTCCAGTCAAGCCCGTTCAAACCCCCACCCCACGCAATAACTGAACAGTAAACAGCGGAGTCGCTGAAGACGGTGCCCATGTCGCCGTAGGCATCGCTCACGGTCGCTGTGTGGTCGCCCCCTTGAACTGAGCAAGCATAACAAACGTCGTGAGTGTAGTCCTCGTCGCTTCGGGTCCCGTGAGCACCTATTTCAACACCTTTGACATGGACTGCGTACGGAAGCACGTTGACTCCCTTAAGCTCAGAGATTTTCAACGCCGCCCTGTAGGTTCCCTCGGCGAGAATGTCGAAGTAATTGCCCTTCCTTGACACGATTCTCTTCGCTAACTCAGCCAAGGCGTCTACGTCGCCCCACTTCAGCTCCAGCCCTCCCAAGTCAGCCTTCGTCAGCACACCCCTCTGATAAAGCTCCGTGGCGAATGCAAGGAGGTTTCCCCCGTTAATCCCCGAATAGCCGAGGTCCTCGATCAGTGAGCTTAGGTGGATGATGCCGCCCGCGTCGTACACGCCTACGTTCGGACCGAGGTATGCCTCCAGCTCGTAGTCCGGATTGTCGGTTATCGCCCCCTTGTACGGACCCGCCTTGACGACAGCTAGCTTCATGCAGGTTACCGCGCAGCCATAATCTCCCCAGTAGCGTTTCACCCAGTACCTGAGGTCGAACCTTGGTCCGCCTATCGACTTCTCGTCGTGCCACTCCTCCTGCCAGTTCCGAACAGGCTCTGAGCTTCTATCTGCTCCTACCTCGTAGCCAACGTATCCAGTGCCCCACCTGCGAATCCTGTCACGGCTCACAGAAAGCGAGAGCTTCTCGTATTCCTGAATAAGTTTCTCAACTTCTTCAGGATCTGAGACTGCTGGAAGCGGTCCATTCCCCTTTGCAACGATCGCCTTCAAGTTCTTGGAACCCATAACTGCCCCATACCCGCCGTATCCCGCTGCGTGGCTCCACTTCTGCTGGACGCAAGCAGCCCTGACCATGTTGTCTCCAGCTGGACCCGTGTAGAGGACGCCGGGCTCTTTTTGGAGTCCAAGCTTTTTGTGGCGGTTGTCAAGTTCGTCTTTGGCCTCCTTGGTCAAGGTTTTCAGGGTCGTCTTGCTGTCTTTCTGCCACACATGTTTGGCGCTCTTGATCTGCACTTCGTCATTGTCGACGAATATGTACACGGGCTCCTCTGCCCTTCCAGAAACGATTATTCCGTCCCACCCCGCGCATTTGAGCTCAATCGCGAATTCCCCGCTGACCGTGGAGCCGACGATGCCGTTGCTTTGGGGCGACTTTCCCGTGACGCATATTCGGGCGCCGTGGAAATATCCCGTGATGGGTCCAGTGAGAGTCAGGAAAAGGTTTTCGGGACCCAAAGGGTCAACCTTTTCCCATTTTGAGCCTAGTCGGTCCCACAGAATCCTTGCCCCCAAACCTCTGCCGCCGACATATTGGCGGAGAACTGAGTCTTTAATGCGTGTTTTTGTTATTTTTTCGTTGCTCAGGTCTATGTCTAAATATTTTCCAGCGCATCCGCCGATCATCCTAAATCAGCTCCTCAGCTTTTTCTCCGTACAAGTTTTCGGCAACGTCCCGAGTTATCTCCTCAGGCGTCCTGGCGAAAAGGCTGTGCGATACGGACGGAGCTTCACGTACAATGCGAAGCGCATTGTATCCTGCTTTTATGCAGACCTTCACGCACTGCGGGTCGCCATCGCACAGGTCGCAGATGAGGGCGTACTTCTCCTTCGGGTGAATGTGAGGAATCTTCCCGGGGCAAGCCCGTATGCAGGCGCCGCAAGCCGTGCATTTCTCTCGGTCCACGATTACCGCTGATGTCTTCTCGCTCACGGAGAGAGCGCTGAAGGGGCACGCTTTCACGCAGTAGTATTCTTTGCACTGGGCGCAGAGGTGAGGCACCTCAACTCCGGGGACGAGCATGAAGACTCTCACTCGGGACGCTTCGGGCCATATCCGCTTCTCGTGGCGCATCGAACAGGCTATCTCGCACCTCCTGCACCCCGAGCACTTTAGGTGGTCGCGACTTATCCAATCCTTCTCTGCGTCCGCCACGTTTCCCACCTTAATATCTGGTAAAAATAGCTTAACAAAATATTAAGCTTTACAATTTTCAACAATAAATTTCCCAGAAGACATTTTTCGGAGGATGGCGGGCCCGGCGGGAGTTGAACCCACGACCCCCGGATTAAAAGTCCGGTGCTCTATCCTGGCTGAGCTACGGGCCCGTGCTTGTTGTGTTTAGGGTTTTTCGGGAAATAAAGTATTTCGAGGTTATTTAGAGTTTGCGTTTGGACAAACAAAATATAGTTCTGGGAGTAAAGTATCCTGCGGAAAGGGCATGTCCGTCAAAGCCGTGCTGGAGAAGCTTGTGCCACAGAAAATTATTGGTCCTTCGCCAGCCTTCACGGTTTTCGACGCCATAAAAATGCTGGAAACAATCGCGGAGTCGGGTTCCATAGGTCGCGGCTCGCTTTCCAAGAAACTGGAGCTCGGAGAAGGCACAACCAGAACCCTGATTTCGCGGCTGAAGAAGGCGCGATTGATGACGATCTCCAGAAGGGGATGCGTGCTGACTGAGAACGGCAAAAAGTTTTGGGCCCAAATCAGATCTCTGATTCCAGTCACGCTCAGGATTGAAGGCAACGAGCTGACTTTCGCAGCTCACAATATGGCCACGTTAGTCAAAAACCGAGCTTCGAAAGTTGACAAAGGCTTGGAGCAGCGGGACGCAGCGGTCAGAGCGGGAGCTTCGGGCGCAACCACCCTAGTCTTTAAAGACGGCAGGCTCGTTCTCCCAACTCTGAGTGACGATGTCTCGAAGGATTACCCGAAGGTTTTTAGCCAGATAATGCGGCTCCTGAAACCAGCGGAGAACGACGTCGTAATCATAAGCTGCGGAACAAGCCTCAAAGCTGCTGAATACGGCGCCTTGGCTGCGTCTTGTATTCTACTCTAGTTTATGTGGATGTTGAAGAACTAGTAGGTTATTTTTTCTCCGCCTGTGAAGACGCGCTCCAGCTCCGCGTTCAGCTCGATCAGACCCTCGTTGGTTTTCGATGAGACGGGAACTAGGGGGAGGCTGAGGTCCAAGTCGTGGATAACTTCAGTCATCCTCTGGCTCAGCAGACGCTTTGTACCCTCAAGCTTCTCGTTTATCGCCAGCTCCAGAGATTCTGGGGTTTCGGACCAATCGAGGACCGACTCTAGCTCCGCTTCGGGAAGCAGGTCGCACTTGGACAGGACGTGAAACTGGGGCAGCAGGAACCGCGTTTGGACGGCGGCGGAAAGCAGCATGTTCGACACGTAGTTCAGAGGGTTCGACGAGAAGACTGAGTCGAAGAGGTACACGATGGCCTTGGGCTCGTTGCTGATCGTCTGGGCAATGTACGGACCGCTGACCCTGAAGGCGAACAGCTCCATCTGCCCAGGCGTGTCCACGATGAGCATGTCGGGCTCCATTTCCTCGATGTCCCTCTTCAGCCTCCCGATTTCGCCCGCGATGAGGTCGGCAGCCATGAGGAGCGCCCCGTTCGGTCCAAGTTTATACTCTTCCATGACTGCTTCGATGGTGATGTAGTCGCGGATGTCGATGTCGGGCGAGTAGGGCAGAGAGGCGACGCCCGGGTCAAGGTTCAACGTGGCAACCTTCTGCTTCTCACCCCTCATCCTCTCCACAAAAGCCGAAGTCAGCTGAGACTTGCCTGAACCCGCGGTTCCAATTATAAACGCTGTAAATACCATTCACCCGATCCTCCAAATCATTTCATTAATCTCAACGTTACGACTCGATGGGCTTAACCTTGCCGCCTTTCTCCTGAATCATTTCTGAAATCTGGATGACGACGCGCCCGATTCTCTGGCGGGCAGCCTGCGGGTTGTTTGAGGTCGTCGAAAGGTGGATCTCAAGGTGCGGGACCTTCTCGGAAGCCTGCACGTGCGACTTAATATAGACATAAGGATTGTCGCGCATGACCTCGTCGATCATCGGCGCCAGCTGCGACTCAGGCATCGCCCTAACGTCGAGGCTTGCCTCGAAGAACATCAGGTCTCCCGAAGCCTTCCTCAAAAGAGGCTGGACCGAACCGTCGAAAATCGCCATCATCTCCGAAGGTACCCCCGGAAGCATAATCATCTTCACGCCGCCCTCTTCGACGAGGACGCCTGGAGCTGTGCCCACGGGATTGACCAGCGCGGTCGCTCCTTCGGGAAGCCTAGCCATCTTCACTCGGTGGGGGGTCATCTCGAACTTGTCCACGCGTCCTTCGTCAACGTATTGGCTATATTTCTTTTTCACCATGTCCATGGCTTCCCTGTTTTCTTCGAGCCCGCGCCCCAGTCCCTTGGCAATTCCCTCGAGGGTCATGTCGTCGAACGTTGGACCTAGCCCGCCCGTCACAAGGACGAAGATGGGCTTGCGCTGGATTGCCTCCTTGACCGCCGCTGAGATGTCTTCGAGGTTGTCGCCGACAACGGTGACTCTTTTCACGTTCAACCCTAGGGGCGTGACCCTTTTCGCCAGCCAGTGCGCGTTGGTGTTTAGGGTTTTTCCGATCAGGAGCTCGTTCCCGACGCACAAGATTTCGACGTTAAGGTTCGTCAACAAGAATCCTCCAAACAATCAATGGACAGCGCAGTCATAGCCTTAACCTAATCTGAACGAGACGATTTATAACTGTGCTGCATGAAAATGGCTACGTTAACGAGCTGTCTTCTTCGATGGCTGTTTACTTCTTTTTAGAGAGCCACCACTCGAGGTACTCTTTCCTGGCCTTCTTCCTCTCGTCCTCTTGGGGCTCAGCGCGTTCTCTCTGCTTGTCGCGCATCTCCATGAGCTCCTGGTGAGAAAGGGTCAAGCCGCAGCTCTTGCACGAGTAACGCTTCACAAGGCTAACGTAGTGCATTTCGCCCCCGCACTCGGGACAATAGGGCATTCTTTCACTCCGACCTCGGAACGGTCATATCTAAAACGAGCCCAGAAGAAATACCTTTTGGAAAACCGAGAAGCCCAAACAAAACCTTTAAAGACCAAGAAGCGCTTTTGGAATTGGAACCGAATCTGTGCCGGGAGCAAGCCCGTTGCCAAGCCTGAATGGAGGCTCAATAAGGGGTGGCAGAGCGGAAATGCGCTGGACTCGAGATCCAGTGACTCTCGGGTCGCAAGGGTTCGAATCCCTTCCCCGGCGCCAGACCACTTTTTTTCATACATAAAGCCTTAAGTGAGTAATTCGATTATCGTGCAATAAAATACATCGAAGAAAAATACTAGAGGTTTCAACTGTATGCCGAAATACGAGTATGGGAGAATCGCCAAACTTTCAGAGGGTCTGAAAAAGGCGAAAGTTGACCCGAAGATCATTAGGAAAATAATGGAAGGCGGAGAATCCATACGGAAATCAACGCCGCCAGAAAAAAAGACTGAGTGGCTTAGGGAAGCTATGCTCCGCATGGACAAGCTCCTCGACCTCGACACCCGAAGGACTGTACGCGAATCCTGCGCCTGCTGCTTGGGCGGTAAACGCCTCAAGCTTTCAAAGGCAATCGCTAAGCAGAACGATACATTAGAAGAACGCATTAGGGCAGCCAACGAGACCAAGTTCGTCTTCGGCCACGAAGTGACGATGCAGAACGACGGGCGAATTCTAGTCCGCTTCGCCCCCGAAGGGTTACCGGGATACTATTGCGCCTGCTTAGGGCGTAACGTCAAGGAGCCGCTGTCTAGAACCTACTGTTTCTGTTGTGGCGGGCACGTGAAGCACCACCTTCAAATCGCACTCGGACGAAACCTTCTATGCGAAACACGCTCAACCGCCCTTTCGAGCGGAGGAAAAGAGCCCTGCACCTTCATTTTCACAATAAAGGACTAGAAACGTCTCTTCACACCTGTATTTTTAAGAGACCTTTTTAATCTTAGCGGAAACATCTTGACTGAACTTGCTGATGTAATCCGCAACGTACGCTGCCATGTCCATCTTGGCGTTCTCGATTAGGGGCGTCAGGTCCATGGCGAAGATGGTCGCCGTTGTGACGTCGGTGCTGTGAGCCTCAAGGTACGTGGCGTTCGCCCTCCTCCTCCCCGCGGTAGCGAGGTCGTACCTTTTGCCGCCGCATACCTGAGAGTCGAACACGCTCGAGAGGGCTGCGGCGAGGTTCTCGTGCGCGGCAACATCGAACACGACTTTGTCCTCGTCAGGCACCCAGTCGAGGCTCCTCCACACCTCGCAGCCGTAAAGCTTCTGCGGGCGGCATTCCTTTGGAAGCTCCCTTAAGGCTTGGATGGTTCTGACTGCGACTGCTACATGTGTTTCGTGCTTGTCGGCAAGGTTGTGAGTGTAAATGAAAGCGGGTTTAGCCGCCGAAATCAGCGCTTTCAAGTCGTCCTTTACGTCTTGGTTCTTCGGGTCCTTCACCGCGGAGCTCGGGTAATCCAGCAACGCCATCCCGCTGTACCCGCCGACCACCGCGGCCTTCTTCTGTTCTACTCTTCTTACCTTCTGCATGTCGTCGTCCGTGTAGGAGGCATAGACGCCGTCACGTGGGCTGCCGCTTCCGTTGGTGACGGTCACGCCGAGGAAGCCCTTGTCGCCCTTCATGAAGCACTCGAGGATTCCGTGGTAAGCCATTATCTCGAGGTCATCCTGGTGCGCTCCGACGCCCATGTGCGTCGTCCTCTTC
>Ga0172365_10001257_pt1 | contig 18180 bp, 15 predicted proteins | sample LakKivSesite48cm_FD_114535 | JGI IMG/M metagenome (GOLD analysis project Ga0172365, IMG submission 114535) | Sediment microbial communities from Lake Kivu, Rwanda - Sediment site 48cm | ecosystem: Environmental > Aquatic > Freshwater > Lake > Sediment | place: Rwanda: Western Province, Lake... | reverse complement strand
GGCGCTTCAGAACCCGGCCGGCATGGCCGTCGGGATGGAGATTGATGAGGGTGGCAAGACGATCTTCACCCTCCCTGGCGTCCCCCAGGAGATGCAGGCGATGTTCGACCTGCACATCGCACCTATGATAGAGGGCAGGGCGAGGAGCGTCTTCCTCGCCAGGACGCTCAGCGTCTCGATGGTCTGGATGGACTTCTTCCCGGTCTACAGGCAGCTGCAGGCAGACTACCCGGACATCTACATCAAGAACGCGGCGACGCCGCCGGAGGCTGACGAGGACAGGAGGAGGGTCATCCCGATCAAGGTCGACATAGTCCTCGAGGCTCCGAGCAGGGAGGAGGCGGAGGCGAGGATGGACGCGCTGCTCCTGGAGTACCAGCGCCGCATAGACGCCGCCGGAGGCGGCAAGATAGAGCTCAGATGATGTTTTACGCCTCGGCCTTCTTGACGAGGGGGCCGAGCGAGGTGAACTCCGCCCCGTCGAAGTAGGCCCTGAGCTTCCGGCAGAGGGCGTCTACGTGGACGCTGACCTGGCTCCAGCTATCCCTGTCACGGATGGTCACCAGACCCTTCTCGAGGGTGTCGTAGTCGACTGTGACGTCCAGCGGCGTGCCTATCTCGTCCTGCCTAGCGTACCTTCTGCCGATCGAGCCGCTGTCGTCGGAGGCGACGATGAACCCGTCATCCACCAGCATGCCGCCTACCTCGGCGGCCTTCTCGGGCAGGCCGTCCTTGGTGACGAGGGCGAACACGCCGACGTCGTAGGGGGCCAGCCTGCGCGGGAAGCCGAAGATGTTCCTCTTCTCTCTCCTCAGGTAGGCGGTCTCCAAGGTGACGTAGAAGAGCCTCTCCAGCCCGAAGCTGGGCTCGACGACGTGCGGTATGAACCTGCTCCCATCCTGCCTGAGGACCGACATGTCCTGGCCGGAGCCGGCCTGGTGAGCCCTAAGGTCGTAGTCGGTCCTGTAGGCGTGGCCGGCGACCTCGGTCCAGCCCCAGCTGTCGAGGCGCACCTCGTGGTCGTACGTCTGGGCGCTGTAGTGACTCCTCTCCCCCGGCAGGTGGGCGCGGAACCTCTGCCGCTCCTCTGGGACGCCTAGGGCGGAGACGAACCTCCTGGACAGCGCCATGAAGTACGCCTGCCACTCGGTGAGGAGGTACCCCTTCCCGACGGCCTCCCCGGCCGCGACCTCCACTGGCTCCCTCGCGCCCCCCTCCCCCATCTCCTCCGTTATGAGCCTGAGCCTCTCCCCGGCGACGTCGGCGAGCCAGGGGCACGAGGGGTTCTGGGGGTCGAAGAAGAGCTCGAGCTCCATGATGGTGTGCTCCCTGAGCCTGTGCAGCCCCTTCCTCGGGCTGATCTCGTTCCTCTGCACCTTCCCGGCCTGGGCCAGGGCGAATGGCAGCCTCTCACGGCCCAGCAGGTAGCCTCGCCTGAAGTTGGTGAACATCCCCTGAGCCGCCTCGGGACGGGCGTAGCCGACCTCGCCGCCCTTCGCCCCTATCTGGGTCTGAAACATGGTGAGGACTAGCACCGGCTCCTTGAGGTCGCCCCCGCAGACCGGGCACCTCACATCGTGCTCAGCCAGAAGCCTCTTGATCGTCTCTCCGCCCATCGCCTCCACGTTCTCGAGCCCCGTCTTCTCCTCTATGAGGTTGTCCGCCCTGAAGCTTCGGCCGCATTTGGAGCACTCGGCCGAGTACTCCCTGAAGTTCTTGAGATGGCCGGAGGCCTCGAAGACCTTGGCGGGGTTGATCATCGGGTCATCTATCTCCAAGAACCCCTGGCGGCGGACGAATAGCTCCCGCCATAGACCCTCTATGTTCCGCCTGAGCTTGACGCCTACGTCCCCGTAGGTGAAGAATCCGCCGACGCTGCCGTATATCTCGAAGCTGGGCCAGTAGAAGCCCCGCCTCTTCGCTATCTCTGTGATCGTCTCGTAGAGGCTCCCGGAGGACATCGTGTAACAACCTAAGACAGTGATGGGAGTCGGCCATATAAAGATGCTAAGATGGGGGCTACTCGACGACGGGCCTGAACTTGTAGCCGTACTGGATTAAGCCTGCCTCGCCGTCCTCCTTCACCCTCCTCAGGACCGCCTCGACCCTCATGCCGCTCTTAACCTGCTCGGGCGCCACATCCGTGAGCTGACTGAGCAGCCGCATGCCGTCATCGAGCTCGATGAGGCCGACGACGTACGGCGTGTATTTCTCGTAACCCTCGGGCGGGCTTCTTATCACCGTCCAGCTCACGACTTTCCCCGCCTCAGGCAGCTTGTAGGGCCTGAACTCGGTGCCGCCGCAGGCGCAGACTGGTGTCCTCGGGAAGTACCTCGCCCCGCAGGCCGCGCACTGCTCGCCCAGGAGCCTGTACCTGGGCTTCTCCTCGCGCCAGTGCCTCGGTACGCTCATCTCATCCCCTCCTCAGGATGGTCACGGAGCAGGTAGAGCCCACGCCCCCCATGCTCTGAGCCATCCCGATCCTCGCGTCCTTGACCTGGCTAGGCCCCGCCGCGCCCCTCAGCTGAAGCACCACCTCGGCGACCTGGTAGACGCCTGTCGCACCGAGGGGGTTGCCCCTCGCCTTGAGGCCTCCGAAGGTGTTTGTAGGCATCTCCCCCTCCCTGGAGGTGCCGCCGGCGGCGACGAACGCCGCGCCCTCGCCCCTCTTGGCGAAGCCGAGCCCCTCCAGGCAGAGGACGCCGTCGATCGTCGTGTCGTCCATGACCTCGAGGACATCCATATCCCCAAGGGAAACCCCTGCCGAGGCGCACGCCTTCTCTGCCGCCCTCCTCACGGCCCCCAGCGTCAGTGGGTCACCCCTCTGGGCTATGGAGAAGGCGTCCGTCGCCACCTCCGTCGCTGCGACCTCGACGCAGTCGCCGACCTCCTCCGCCGGTCGGAGGAGGATGGCGGCTGCCCCGTCGCAGACCGCGGAGCACTCCATCACGTGGATCGGGTCGGCCTCCATCGGCGAGGCCATGACCCTCTCTATGCTCAGCTTGAACGGGTACTGGGCGTGGGCGCATCCGACGGCGTTGTCGTGCCCCCTGACGGCGAACATCGCGACGTCCTCCGGCTTCACGTCGAACCTCTCGGTGTACATCCTGTGCAGGATGGCGCTCAGCCCTGTCTTCGTGACGCCTGTGAAGGCGACGTACTCCTGGTCCTCGGCGGTCGCCTGGCTTGAAGCAACGCACTCTGGGAGCATGTCGCTCATCTTCTCGACGCCGCCCACGAGGACTGAGTCGCATCTGCCGGAGGCGACGGCCTGGACCCCCTCGTGGAAGGCGACGCCGCCGCTCGCCTGGCCTGCCTCGACCCTCGTAGCGAATATGCCCGGTTTCCCTATTGCCTCGGCCATCATGGCCCCTAAATGGAGCTGATGCTGGAGGTGCCCCCCTGACATGTTGGCGACGTAGAGGGCCTCCACCGCCGGGCTGCCAGAGTCCTTCATCGCTGCGACTGCGGCCTCGGCGAAAAGCTCCTTCACGGACCTCTCCCACGGCTCCCCGACCTTTGTGAAGCCGACCCCTGCTATCGCAACGTTCCTCATTGAATTATCTGCCCCCTGTGCCTCAGGTAGGTGGCGTAGTCGACGTACTGCTTGCGGTCGATGAAGGCCTGGACCTTGGGCCCCGTCCTCCTCCCCTTTATCTGCTCCCTCACCTTGAAGACGAAGCTGTCGCTGCCGGCGCCTGAACCATACGAGACCATGAATATGTCGTCGCCTGGCTCCGCGACATCCAGTGTGGCGGCCAGGCCGAGGGGGGAGGAGCCGGCGTACGTGTTTCCGACCAGGGGCGCGACCAGGCCGGGCTTTATCTGGTCCATGCTGAAGCCTAGCATCTTGGAGACGTTTATCGGGAACTTCGTGTTCGGCTGGTGGAAGACGGCGTACTTGAAGTCTGTCGCCTTGTAGCCGGTCTCGTCCAGAAGCCCCTTGCCGGCTCCGACGATGTGCTTGAAGTAGGCCGGCTCCCCGGTGAACCTGTTCCCGTGCCTAGGGTACATCTCCTTCGACCTACGCCAGAAGTCCGGCGTATCGGTCGTGAACGAGTACGAAGCCTCGACCTCGGCGAGGGAGTCGTCGAGTGGCCCGAAGAGGTAGGCGGCGCCGCCGCACGCGGCCGTGTACTCCAACGCGTCCATGGGCTTCCCCTGGGCCGTGTCCGCACCTATCGCCATCGCGTACCGCTGCATGCCGCTGCCTATGAGCCCGATGCACGTCTGGAACGCCTCGGTCCCGGCCTTACAGGCGAACTCGTAGTCGGCCGTTAAGACGCTAGGCGTCGCCCCTATCGCCTCGGCGACTATCGTCCCCGATGGCTTCACGGCATATGGCTTAGACTCGGTGCCGACGTACACGGCCCCTATCTTCGAGGGGTCCACGCCCGCCCTCCTGACGGCGAGCTTCGCGCACTCGACGGAGATGGTGACGGTGTCCTCGTCGAGACCGACCACGGCCTTTTCCTCGACGGGCTCGCCCGAGGTGCCCCACATCCTGTTGACCTCGGCGGCCTTTAGCCTGTACATGGGCACGTAGGCGCCGTAGCCGGCTATGCCGACCTTGTTGAGAGTCCTCATGACGTCCTCAGTCCCGAATGGAGACTGAGAGAAGGTGAATCGCATCATATTTAAGCGATTCGACGCAAATCGAGTTTTACTTCGACATTTAACGAATGGGTGCGGCGACTCATCCGATGTAGATGTCTCTCGCCGTTCTTATGGACTTGAGCGTCGCCCTCAGCGAATACGGCCTCTCGAAGCGGCACACGAACCCCTCCCAGTCGTCTCCGACCACCTCGATCTCATCGATGCCCATCTCACCGACCCCCTCCTTCGACGCGTTCGCGATATGCGCGATCTTGGCGGGGTCGAACCCCATCAGGCGGGAGCAGAGGGAATCCACGGAGACCACGTTCGTCCCGGCGACGATCACGCCCATCCCCCTCGGGTTGCCGACGGTGGGCCCGTTCCCCTCCATGCAGGTCATCCCATCGACGACGATTATGTCGCTCCTGACCGTCTTCGCAAGGTAGGGGAGTATCTCGTCGAGGTGTCTATGGTAGGCACTCTTCCTGGCGGCCCTGAAGACGCCGTAGAGGTTCTTGATGCTCAGGGTAACGAGTGTGTGGCCGCACGTCTTTATCTTGGGGAGGTTTATGAAGTAGTCCGCATCCAGCACCGTCTTGGGCAGTTCGAGCTCGACTCCGGCGACCCTGTGGACCTCGCACTCGTCCCTGCTCAGGTTCAGGAACGGCACCCCGAGGCCTTCGAGCCTCTCCATCAGGCCGGAGTCGGAGACCCTCCTCTCCGCGGTGCCCGCGATGTTGTCTGATTCCACGACGGTGACATCGCCACCCTTCTCACGCGCCAGCCTGACGACAGCCTCGATGATGCCGAAGTCGGTTATGACCATGCCCTGGGGGTTCTTTGGGTTGCAGATGTTCGGCTTGACGACGACCCTCCTCCCCCTTTTCAGGTTCAGGCCACCGATGAGGTCGACGCCTCTCCTCACAGACGACTCGATGTCGCCTCCGACCCGCACGAGCGAAACCCTGCTCATCCACCCCGCCTCCCCGCGCCTTTCCCGGTCTCGGGAATCTGGCTTGAGATGCGCCCCATGGCCTCGAGCATCGCTATCTCGTCGTCGATGGTTATCCTCGGCGCCTCGGCTCCCTCGACGAGCCTGGCAAGGTGCCTGTACTGCTCCCTGAAGGAGGGGTGCCTGAACCTGACGAGGTCGAGGTACCAGTCTAGGCCACGGCTACTGAACTTCCTCCTGCCATCGCCGGTCTCGAGGGTGTATGAGAAGGGGTTTATTGCCAGGTCGGTGTGCAGGCTCCCCTTATTGCCGTAGAGGTCTAGCCTGAACGTTGGTATCAGGCGCGTCCAGCTGAGGGAGCAGTCGATGCCGACGCCGAGCTCGGTCACGAGCCTCACCCTCATGTTGTCGCAGACCTCGTAGCTCCTGCACCACCAGGAGACCTCCTCGACATCGGCGGCCCTGCCGGCGAGCACCGTGGTGACCGAGAGGATGTGGGGCATTATGTCCTCGATTATGCCCCTGTTCGTCTCGGTGCGGAAGCTCGTCTGGGCGCCGTAGCCCCTCAGGTTGTTCTCGAAGCGGGCCTCAATCCTCTCGAGGTCGCCTATCGAGCCCCTCCTCACCTCCTCCTCGACCCTGAGGAGGCTCGGAGAGTAGGCGTAGTTGTGGCCAGGCAGCACGACGAGCCCCCTCTCCTCCATCAGCCCCTTGATCCTTCGGCATCCCTCGACGGTCTGGGCGAGGGGCTTCTCGCACAGGACGTGCTTCCCCGCCCCGAGGGCCTCCATTGTCATCTGCTCGTGTAGCCTGGGCGGCGTGTTGACCGAGACGGCGTCGACGCTCGGGCTCTCGAGGAGGTCGTGGTAGTCCAGGCAGCCTATCTCCGCCCCGCAGGCCCTCCTCACCCCGTTCATCCTCCCCTCGTTCGAGTCGGCGACGGCGACGAGCCTCACCTCTTCCAGCCCCTCGAGGGCCCTGAGGTGGAACATGGTCGTGACCCTGCCGCAGCCGATGATGCCCAGGCGAAGCATTTCTGCCCACACCTATTCGGCTGCCGGTTTAAGAGTTTTCATCCTTCCACGAAGAGGCTCGTTCAGGTGCATCACGTCCCCTACGCGGGAGCCTCACCGACTCCATGTATCCGTAATGTAAGGTTATGGGCGCGCACAGCAGGAGTTCCAGCCAGTAGGTGGCGAGCCTCGTCAGCAGGGAGACGGCGGAGGCGACCGACAGCGGCAGGCCGATGAGGACGAACCCTCCGGTCAGCCCGGCGTCCACGACGCCGAGGCCACCCGGTATAATGAAGTTTAGCTGCTGGATGAACTCGACGATTGCGTAGACGAGGATGATCATCCAGATGTCGATGTGGACGCCCAGGCTGCGGGCGACGATGAAGGCGGTCACGGAGCCGGAGCCCCAGTGAAGTGCGACCAGGATGAAGGAGAGGAGGTTGCTGCCTATCTTCGTCCTGAGTTCCCGGATCGATGACTCTATGTCGTCTACGACCCTCTCGAAGCTCCCCTCGGCCGAGCCTGATCCGTATATCCTGTCGAAGACGTTCCTCTTCACCCAGGCCGGGCTGAGTCCGTAGACCCTCCTGAGGAGCCTGGGGCTGAGTATGAGGCCGAAGATGAGGCTCGAGATCGCCGCCCAGGTTATCTCGAACCAAATAAGCGCCGGCTGTATGGGTATGCCGCCACCGCCGAAGACGGTCACCATGACCGCTGAGAGGCCGATGATCACCCCGAAGGCGATGTTGTAGTAGGCCTTGTTGATGAAGGAACTTGAGATGGCCTTCCCGATGTTCGAGTTCTTCTTGTCCCTGATCAGCTGAGCCTTAAGCACATCGGTGATCATCGGAAGCGGCAGCATCCAGGTGATGAAGAGGCTGGCGTAGGTCACCTGCGTCGCCTCCCAGACGCTGACCTTCACATCCAGGGCTCGGAGCAGCACGTACCAGGAGGCCGCGTAGAGGAAGAGGCCGACGTAGTCGACGGCGACCGCTACGAGGTAGTCGACGGCGTTGAAGCGCCCGACCTCGAATAGAACCGTGAACGGGTTCGAGTAGGCGAGGTAGACCGCGAATATGGCGACCCCTAGGATGGTGACCAGCAGCCCTCGCCTACCCGCCATCAATTCAGGAGCCCACCCGTCTGATCGTCCGTTTCTGATAAATATTTGACGCTGCGGAGAGGCTGTTGAGACGCACAATATTATAGCCAGGTGCTGCTGGATCGTCTTGAGCGACCCTTGGAGGTGACTATCAGGCCGGCCAAGCCCGGGGACATCGGGCGCATCCAGCGCATCGAGGCGAGCACGTACGCAGACCCCTGGCCACGCGCGCTCTTCCACCTCATGCTCGAGAGGGCTCCGGGCCTCTTCCTTGTGGCGACCGCGGACGGGGACGTCGTCGGCTACGCCGTCGGGGAGGTCGAGGTGCACGGCGGCTCGTCGGCGGGTCACGTGATGAACCTCGCCGTCGAGGGGCCGTGGCGTAGGAGGGGGGTGGGCCAGGTCCTGCTCGAGGAGCTCGAGGCGAGGCTCAGGGGGAGGGGCGTCCTCCTCCTCTTCCTCGAGGTGAGGGAGTCGAACCTCCCCGCGCAGTCACTCTACCTTAAGAACGGCTACGGCATCGTGGGCAGGCTGCCCGGGTACTACAGGGGCGAGGACGGCCTCGTCATGGAGAAGAGGGTCGGACAAATCCGTTAGCCTTCTATATCCGGACTTAGGATTATCGTTTGATTATCCCGGGTGAGGTAGAATGGGTGAGATCAGGGTCGCCGTCGCGGGCGTCGGTAACTGCTGCTCCTCCTTCGTCCAGGGGGTCAGCCTCTACTCCCAGGGCGGGGATGGGCTCGGGCTCCTCCACGCCGAGCTCGGGGGCTACAAGGCTTCCGATATAAGGTTCGTCGAGGCCTTCGACATCGCGGCTTCCAAGGTGGGGAGAGACCTGTCAGAGGCGATATTCGCGCAGCCGAACCAGGCCCCGACGGTGTCCGAGGTGGAGGGGCTCGGGGTCGAGGTGAGGATGGGGCCTGCGCCGGACTCCGTTGAGAACGAGGCCCTCGCGAACATAATGAGGGCGTACGTGGAGGCCACGGACCTGGTCAAGGCGCTTAAAGATGGGGGGGTCGACGTCCTAGTCAACCTGATCTCAGGCGGCTCTGATAAGGCGTCCAGGATATACGCCAACGCCTGCCTCGAGGCCGGCTGCGCCTTCCTAAACGCGACGCCTACGGGGATCGCGAGCGACACGGCATGGGACTCCAAGTTCAGGGGGGCGGGGCTGCCCCTGGCCGGCGACGATCTCCTCGATCAGGTCGGCGCCACCGTCGTCCACATGGGGCTCCTGGAGTTCCTGAACGGCAGGGGCGTCAGGATAGACGAGAGCTACCAGCTGGATGTGGGGGGAGGCACCGAGTCGATAAACACGCTTGAGAAGACCCGTGAGACGAAGAGGAGCATAAAGACCACCGCCGTCACCGGCTCTGTGCCTTACGAGTTCCCACTGGTGTCAGGCTCCACCGACTTCGTCGACTTCCTCGGCAACGGCAGGGACAGCTTCTTCTGGCTCAAGGGGCGGTACTTCGGAGGCGCACCGTTCACCATGGACGCTAAGCTGAGCACCCTGGACGCCCCCAACGGCGGCTCCGTCCTCATCGACGCGATAAGGGCCCTCAAGATCGCCAGGGACAGGAAGGTCTCCGGCACGGTGCCGGCCATCTGCGGCTACGCCTTCAAGAGGTCGGCAAAGAGAGCTGGCCTCACGGAGGCCTACAGGCTCTTCAGGGAGTTCACGGGCTGAGTGGTCAGGATGAACCTGATCTTTTTCGTCGGCACAGCGGGCTCAGGGAAGACCAACCTCACGGCCAGCTTCTCAACATGGCTGGAGGGGCAGCGCGAGGACGTCATGGTCGTTAACCTCGACCCCGGGGCAACCTCTCTGCCATACGCGGCGAATGTCGACATCAGGGAGTATGTCAAGGTCGAGGAGCTGATGGAGGAGTACAGCCTCGGCCCAAACGGGGGGCTGATGCTGGCGTGCGACATGATCCTCGGCGTCGTCGAGAACCTGACACAGGACATCGAGGACTTCACCCCCGACATCTGCCTCGTCGACACGCCGGGGCAGATGGAGCTGTTCGCCTTCCGCAACACCGGAGCCGAGATAGCGGAGAGGCTCACGGACGCGCAGAAGGGGGTCTGCTACCTATTCGACGCCGCCTTCTGCAGGGACCCCCTCAACTACATCATGAACATGTTCCTCGCCAGCGCCGTGAACACGAGGTTCCAGCTGCCCCAGTTCCAGGTGCTCTCCAAGATCGACCTGCTGAAGGAGGCCGAGCTCGAGGAGATCGTCGGCTGGAGCGAGGACCAGTACAGGCTCGAGGAGGCGATGGACCTGAGGCTCTCAAGCATGAACAGGACGCTGAGCCAGGACATGATGGAGGTCATAGAGCGGCTGGGGGTCGAGTTCAGCCCGATCCCGACCTCGGCGAAGACAAACGACGGCTTCAACACCCTCTACGGCGAGCTTCAGAGGGTCTTCACCGGCGGGGAGAAGTTCACGCCGTGAGCCCCTCCTGAGAAGATTCCTCAAAATTCTTAATATCTCATCAGCCTCCCCTTCATCTCAGGGATTGCCATGACTCTGTATCTCACTCAGGATGAGGTCAAGCAGGTCCTCGACATGAGGAGCGCCCTCACTGCGGTAGAGAACGCCTTCAGGGAGATGGGGAACAAGGCTATAGAGATGCCGCCACGCGTCTACCTGCACTTCCCGAAGGGGGTACTCATCGCGATGCCGGCATACATGCCTAACATGAACGCAGCCGGCACCAAGCTCGTCACAGTCCACCCGAACAACAGGAAGGAATACAACCTACCAGCCGTGCAGGCGAAGATAGTCATAAACAGCATCGAGAACGGGTCGCCCCTCGCCATAATGGATGGGACATACATCACCGCCCTCCGCACAGGCGCCGCCGGGGCGGTCGGAATCAAGTACCTGAGCCGCGAGGACTCCAAGGAGGTCGGGATATGCGGCCTAGGCGTCCAGGGCAGGAGCCAGATCATGGGCCTGATGGAGGTCCGCCCGGGCGTCAAGAAGGTTAAGGTCTACGACACCCTCCCGGAGGCGAGAACCGCATTCGTCGAGGAGATGAAGGCCACATACAAGAAGGTCGAGTTCTCGGCAGTCGACTCCGCCGAGGAGGCCGCCAGGGGCAGCGACATCGTCATAACATGCACGCCGAGCCCCACGCCCTTCATGAAGGGCGAGTGGCTGAAGAAGGGCGCCCACGTCTCCGCGATAGGGGCGGACACGGCCGCCAAGCGGGAGCTGGAGACAAGCGTCTTGAAGAGGGCAGACAAGCGCGTCGTCGACTACATGCCCCAGGCCTTCGTCGTCGGCGACTTCGCCAAGCCGAAGGAGGAGGGGGTGATCTCCGAGAAGGATATCTACGCCGAGATGGGCGAGATCGTCTGCGGCGCCAAGAAGGGGCGCACGAGCCCTGACGAGGTGACCCTTTTCAAGGCGACAGGCCTAGCCATACAGGACGTCGGCACCGCCGCCAAGGTCTACGAGCTTGCGAAGAAGAAGGGGATAGGCAGGGACCTGCCCTCCTAATTTTTTTAGGACAGAAGCGTGATCGACACATCTTTTCTAGCCGTCTCCCTTCAAAAAACCACAGGCGCAGTTTGTACCGGTCTCAACCTATTTAACCTCGGTTTCAGTATAACAACCAGGGTTTCTGAGAATGACGAAGACCATAGAGGAACTCGCGTCGACCTCGATCTCCGACTACGTGTTGAGGCGCGTGAGCATCTTCGATCCCGGTGAAACCGCCTCGAGGGTCCTCGGCGAACTGAAGGAGACGGGTCGCTACGAGGCGCTCGTGTCATCTGGGGCGAAGGTCGGCCTCGTGACCATCAGGGGTCTCCTCGACGTTGACCAGCCGGCGCGGACGAAAATAGAGAGGCTCTGGAAGACGCTGGTGCCCGTTGAGTCCGATTGTACCTTCAGGGGCGTCGCCGAGGCGCTGATAAGGGACAACATGAGGGCCTTCCCCGTCGTCGAGGAGGGGAAGCCGGTGGGCATCATCTCTCAGGTCGAGATCGTCGAAGCCATGGTCGACGTCCCCGAGCTCAAGGCGTATCCGGCGAAGGACTACATGAGGAGCCCGGTGGCGACCCTCAACTCCGCAGAGAAGGTGACCCAGGCGAGGCGGATGATGCTTGAGAGGGGGATAAGCCACGTGCCCGTGGTCGACTCCGGGAGGCTCATAGGCGTCGTCACGGCCATGGACATAGTCCACACATTCATCACGCCACCATCGAGGATGACGACAGGCGACACGACCGGTGAGAAGGTGACACGTTTCTCCGGGCAGGTGAACGGGGTCATGAATGACAACCCCCTCGTGGTAGGCCAGAACGCATCGATCCTCGACGTCGTCAGGGGGATGCGTGACAGGGAGAAGAGCGCCTGCATCATGGTCGAGGAGAATGGGGCTGTGCTCGGCATCTTGACCCCCCGAGAGGCACTGGTCATCCTCAAAGGGGCTGAGCCTGAGGGGCTCCCCGTCTCCATCCTCGGCCTCGAGAGGGAGAGCTTCTTCGAGAGGGGCGTCGCCGAGGAGAAGGTGAGGAGGGTCGTGGCCAGGAACATGAGGATCCACCCCGACATCAACCAGGTCTCCATAAGGATCAGGAGGCAGCAGAACAGTGGGGAGCGCGCTAGGTATCAGATAGCGGCGAGGGTACTCAGCCCGACGGAGCAGTTCAACGCCTCGACCGAGGGGTGGGACCTCCTCGCCTCCTTCGACGACCTCCTCGAGGCGCTGGACGCCACGCTGAAGCGTGCGAAGAGGGAGCAGCCCAAGACGACGAGGCGTGGGCGCGGCCGGGTTCAGCCCGGATAGCTTATCCGTTCAGCATCCCAAATTCCTCCGGTGGACGCTGTGGCCAAGCTCACCGTCATAGTCACCGAGCCCATAAACGAGGCCGGCATCAGCCTCCTCGGAAGGCGGAACGTTAACATCATCCAGATGCCCCCCGGATCGAACGAGGGCGACCTCCTCAAGATAGTGTCAAAGGCCGACGGCCTCATCACGCGCGGCAGCATACTGGTGACCAAGGAGATGATGGCCACCAGCCCCCAGCTCAAGGCCATAGGCGTACACGGAATGGGCTACGACCACGTCGACATAGACGCGGCGAAGGAGCTCGGCAAGGTGGTCTTCAACACGCCAGACGCCCTCACAGTCTCAGTCGCCGAGATGACCTTGGCCCTGATCCTCTCCCTGACGAGGAGGATAGTCGCCGCAGACAAGGCTGTGCGCGCCGGCGACTGGAACAGGAAGTACGGCGACCTCATCGGCGTGGACCTCGCCGGAAGAACTGTTGGCTTGATAGGCCTAGGCAGGATCGGGGCCGCGGTCGCCCGAAGGCTGAAGGCGTTCGACGTCAGAATCATATACTACTCGAGGACGAGGCGCAGGGAGCTCGAATCGTTCATAGGCGTCGAGTGGGCAGAACTCGACGACCTCCTCGCCAGAAGCGACGTGATCAGCCTCCACATCCCGGGCACGCCGGAGACCCACCACATGATAGGCCCGAGGGAGTTCGGCCTCATGAAGCATGGGGTCCTCATAGTCAACATGGCCCGCGGGAGGGTGATAGACCAGGAGGCGCTGCTGGACGCCCTGATGACCGACAGGGTCGCGGGTGCGGCCCTCGACGTGTTCGAGGTCGAGCCCCTCGACCCGGCTCACCCGCTGACGGCGATGGACAACGTCATCCTGACCCCCCACCTCGGGGCGAGCAGCCTAGAGGGCATGCAGAGGATGGCGACTCAGGTGGCCCAGGGCGTACTGGACGTCCTCGACGGCAAGGAGCCTCAGAACAGGGTAGCCTGAAAAAAATTCCCCAAACCCAAACGCGCGCAAGGGATAATTAGGAAAATTATGCTGCTTCTTTACATCTCTTAAAAACTTATTAATTAGAAAAAAAAAAGTATGCTCGTGAATAGTTCATCGATTCTTTCCATAAATATCCATCACCAAAAAAAAATTAAAAATATTCTATTGCAAACACTCCTTCTCCTAATAGTGTTGCTTGTTCTCGCTGACCCAATTCCAAACTTGGGTCATGCAAAGATCGGAAATGAAGTCAAAGGAATGATACCAAAATCCAACAATTTGACTACTTTCAGTTCTTTGCCACTTGACTTTAAGCCGGGAGCAATAGCTGTTGATGATTTTCGTAACTTAGTTTACGTGCTTAATGATAATGGTGCGTATCTAGTTATTATCGATGGGAGCAAACAAGTTATCAAGAAGTGCATTAATCTCGGAGAGAGTGGGTATGGATATGGCAACATTGTAGTGGACTCCTTAGAGGGAAGGATATATGTTATAAAAGATCATACCCTCATATTGATTGATAGCATTTCTGAATCAATAATTGGCAAAATTCAACTAACACACGGTTTTCAAGTACCGCAACTCATAGATTTTAACTCGATTACTAATCGTCTATATTTATCGTGTTTTTTCAATTCCTCAACACGCGGAATATCGGTAATTGATACCAAGAATATGTCAGAAATTACAACAATCCCTTTAGGCATTACTCCTTGGAAAATAGATCGTTCCCCACAGGACATCACCATTAACATCAAGACCAATCAAATCTATCTTCCAATTTGGGAGGATTCAACGGTATCAGTAATAGACGGAAACACCAATACTATTGTGGCAACAGTCCCAGTTGGCGGAGAGCCTGATAGAGTCGTCGTGAACTCTATTACAAATAGAATATATATTATGTGTCATGGGAGTGCGCAGATTCGAAATAGCACATTATTTGTCCTAGATGGTAATACAAATAAAGTTATCAAAGAGTTACCGATAATCTCAACGAACCCATTCTCTGACGAATCTTACGAGATAACGATTGACGAAACTTTGGGTAGATTATATCTTATAGCAGGTGGTAAAATCGTTCAAATTATTGAGGAATCAAGTTTCTCCGTTCTCGGACTTGTAGCCTATGGATTTGGAGATCCAGCCCCAGGAGACATAGCAATAAATCCAGTTAGTGGACGCTTATATATTACTGACGAAGAAGCAAATAACTTGAGCATAATAGATATAGAAAAAAACACATTATTAGGTACAATCTCTTTTAAAGCAAATACTAGCGGTCATATAGAATGCGATTCTTACCGTGTTACATCTATTCCACTTTACACAGGAGGCATAGGAAAAGGTCGAGATCATTATCAAGATATTTCCGCATTGGGGATAAACTGGGAAACTGATAAAGTGTATATCGCAGATAGTGTTACCAATACAGTTACAATTGTAAATTGTAGCTCGCAGACGATTTCAGGTGTTCTAGAAGTTGGACGAAATCCCTCATGCCTGGCCGTCGATGTTGACCGTAATCGCGTGTATGTTGCGGCAGAATCAGGAATATATGTTATAGATGGACAGGACGATTCTATCATAACTATTATCAATGCGAGCTATGGTGCACCATTCGATATGGGTTTTAACCCTTCGAATGGGTTGATCTATGTTACATCGAATCGACCTAGAGATGGTTCAATTTGGGTCTTTGACATTGTAACTAATACTGTTGTTGAGGTTGTACCATGCATGGCTTTTTGGGAAAATAGTATAGAGGTTAACCCAATTAATAATAAAGTTTATGTTGAAACGGTGTTATCAAGTGTGCATAACCTAGTAGTCGAATCAATTGAAGCTGTCTATGGTGTTTTACCTGGCTATGAGATTACTTATAGCTTAGGAGAAGAGACTTCCGGTTTTCTAGTCCCTACAATTGCTGTTTATAATGGCTCAGGTAGAACATTGTCGTTAGAGGAAATTCTCCCTGCTATGTCGCCTCATTTGAACCAACGGATCCTGATGGCTATTGATCCGAAAGCGAATAAATTATATGAGAACGCTGAAATCTGGCGAGTAGAGAATAATATGACGACAATCAGTTCCAATGAAATACTCACAATAAATGGAGAAACCAACGCTATTGAAGGAAGCTTGTTCCTGAAAGAAATAAATGGCTATAGAGATATAGTTGTAGATCATGATAATTCAGACATCTACGCGCTTTCAGGGGATGCCTTAATCAAAATTAATGGGAGAACCGGACAAGCAATTGAAAAATATTTAATCCCATCTACAAGCGGAAAGATCGGAATAAATCAAGCTACTAAAACCGCGTATGTTTTTGATGTCAGTTTGGGGATGCTTTCAATAATAGAGCCGCAGAAAAAAACACCTCCAATCGCTTACTTTTATATGATTCCAGAGAAGCCAGAGACGGGGCAGGAGATAGTATTTAACGCATCTCCTTCGTTCGATCCTGACGGAGATAAAATAACATACTATCACTGGGATTTTGGTGATAACCAAACAATCATAGGCGAAAATGTACTTCACGTTTACCTTAAAAATGGAGATTATACTATTCATTTAAATATTAAAGATGAAGAGGATAGGATTGGACAAGAGACCTTTTTAATACATGTTACCGATAAAAATCGCCTGCCAGCCATTTTAAATATCACCGCAGATAAAAAAGTGAAACCGAACACTTATTCAACAATAATTATTACTGCACAGGACTTAGATGGAGACTCTATCACATATGATTGGAATTGTGATGCAGGGATAGTATCCTATTACGAAAATACTATGAGATGGTTATCACCTCAAAAAGAAGGCATTTACAAAATAAATGTAAATGTTACTGATGGAAGGGGAGGGATCACAGGAACGGTTTTTTCTATGTTAGTAGAAAAAACTCTATTTCCATTAAAAATACAATCTATTTTGGGAAATCCAAAAGGGGTAGGGATATATGAAGAAGGATCAATCATACAAATATCCGTATCTTCAAGGGAGTTATTATTCTTCATTTTTGATGGTTGGACAGGAGATTACACATCATTATCAACGACAGTTAACATAGTAATGGATGGCCCAAAAACTGTTGAAGCAAAGTGGACTCTAGATTATCCTTTACTAGGTATTACAAGTATCATTATAATATTCACAATTATTATATTGATATACAATCTTCGCATGCGTGCACATGCGTAGATACACGGGCTTCATTATATACCACGCGCACTATGTGATAAATTAATTGTCTATTTTAGTTAATTTCTTTTATAATTCAGAGTATTTTTAATTGATATGTGTTTTCCTCAGCGGTGAATGAATAAACAGATTATGTTGTATTTGCCCACGCGTGAAGAAAATAAGACTTAATTAAGACGATTTAAAGATACAATTGAGTATATTTAGGAAAGTATGAAAGTTAGTATGTTCGGGTTTGGAAATTTTTTTTTCGCCTTCTGAGTAGTAGCGGAAGAAGGGCGCCTAGCGGAACTCGTCGATGAGTCTGCCTATGTCAGGGTTGAGCTCCCTGACCGCGAGCGGCCCATCCCCGAGGGCCGGGAACGCCTCGACGTAGGTCGGCCTCTCCTCCCTGAAGAAGACCCCTATCGGTATCCTGTCACCCCACTCCTGGGCCTTCCTGTAGGCGGCCTCGAAGCTCCCGGCGTCATGGCCCTCATCCTCAAGCTTGTAGACCCTCTGCCTGTAGAACTCGTATGTGTTGACCCTGTTGAAGGTGACGCAGGGCTGCAGCACATCGACGATGGCGAAGCCTTTGTGGGTCATCGCCTGCTTGAACAGCTCGACGAGGTGCTTGGGCTCCCCCGCGAAGCCCCTCGCCACGAAGCTGGCCCCCGCAGTCAGGGCCTGCGTCAGGGGGTTAATGGGGACCTCGAAGGCCCCCCTAGGCGTGGTCTTCGTCTTGAAGCCCTGGCCGCTCGTCGGGCTCGTCTGACCGGTGGTTAGGCCGTAGATCATGTTGTCATGGATAACGTAGGCGATGGGGAGGTTCCTGCGGGCGGCGTGGGCGAAGTGGCCGAGCCCAATGTTGAATGCGTCCCCGTCCCCGGCGTGGCCTATGACCGTGAGGCCGTGGTTCGCGAGCTTCACCCCCGTCGCGGCCGGTAGAACCCTGCCGTGGATGCCGTGGAGGCCGTTGACCCTGAGGTAATCCGTGATCTTGCCGTGGCAGCCGATCCCGGAGACCGCGACTATCCTCTCTCTCGGGACGCCGAGCTGAATGATGGCCTGTTTCATCGCGTTGAGGATGCCGAAGTTCCCGCATCCGGGGCACCAGGTGTTCTGGACGCCCGTATCCAGTTCCTTGAGGCTCATCTGCGCAGCACCTCCATAACCCCGTCTCTGATATCTGATGGGTTGAACGGCCTGCCGTCGTACCTCAGCCCGACATGGTCGAAGCGGTAGCCTGTGTGAAGCCTTATGAGCTCTCCCAGCTGGGCCGTCGCGTTGTTCTCGAAGAGGATGTTGGCGCTGCCCCTTGCGAGCTCAATCCTCACATCCTCGGCAGGGAAGGGCTCCAGGTACACGATCTGGACGAACCTCGCCTTCACGCCCGACTCGGAGAGCAGCATGAGCGCCTCGCGGGCCGGCCCCTTCGTCGAGCCCCAGCCGAACAGGGACACCTCGGCATCCTCGCCACCGATCACCCTGACCGGCCTGAGGGAGGCGACATGGTTC
>Ga0172365_10001255_pt1 | contig 18194 bp, 18 predicted proteins | sample LakKivSesite48cm_FD_114535 | JGI IMG/M metagenome (GOLD analysis project Ga0172365, IMG submission 114535) | Sediment microbial communities from Lake Kivu, Rwanda - Sediment site 48cm | ecosystem: Environmental > Aquatic > Freshwater > Lake > Sediment | place: Rwanda: Western Province, Lake... | reverse complement strand
TATCAAAAGAAACGACAGGAAAAAATCACTCAAGAAATAAACGAGGTTACCAATGCCTCCCAGGTTTTGGGGACAATATAATAAAAACATGATCAATTGTTTGAGATATTTTCATGTAAAAAGTAAAGAGGGAAAAATATGAATACCGGTATAGTTGAGCAGGTTATTGGGCAAGTTGTTGATGTGAGATTTTCATCACGCGAAACTCCATCTATACATAACGCTTTGATTATAGAAAAAAGGAATCGGAATGAATCCACACCTCCACTTTCGCTCGAGGTACAGAGCCACCTGGAAAATGGCTTGGTTCGCTGTATCTCCATTCAGGACACCAACGGCCTCCAGCGTGGAGTCAAAGCAATCGATACCGAAGGTCCTATCCAGGTTCCGGTTGGCAAGGAAACTTTAGGGAGAATGTTTAACGTTTTGGGGGAACCATCCGATGGAAAGCCACCGGTCAAAGTCCGACAGAAAATGTCAATTCATCGAACCGCCCCCCCACTCACCGAACGAACCGCTTCAACCAAGATTTTCGAAACCGGCATTAAAGTGATCGATCTTTTATGTCCTTATATCACTGGCGGAAAAACCGGCTTGTTCGGAGGAGCCGGAGTGGGAAAAACGGTTCTTATCATGGAACTCATCCACCGAACGGCAACTGCTCACCGCGGAGTATCAGTTTTTGCCGGCGTCGGTGAACGGGTTCGTGAAGGGAATGAACTCTATTTACAGATGCAGAGCAGTGGTGTACTCAGTCATACTGTCTTAGTTTTCGGTCAGATGAATGAACCTCCTGGAGCTCGCTTTCGAGTGGCCCTCACTGCGCTGACCATGGCGGAATATTTCCGGGATGTGCTCTCACAGGACGTCTTACTATTTATTGATAACATTTTCCGATATATACAGGCGGGCTCGGAAGTCTCAGCTTTATTGGGAAGGCTCCCCTCCGCTGTCGGTTATCAACCAACACTGGCCGAAGAAGTTGGGATGGTCGAGGAACGGATCGCATCAACCACCAATGGATCGATCACTTCGGTCCAAGCCGTCTATGTACCAGCTGATGATCTGACTGATCCAGCACCGGCAACGACTTTTTCTCACTTAGATGCCATTACCGTTCTTTCCCGGAAAATTTTTGAACAAGGTTTTTATCCGGCGGCCGATCCGGTTCAATCAACATCTCGTGCTCTTGACCCACTTATTGTTGGGAAAAATCACTGGCAAATGGCTCAAGAAGCCAGGAAAATCATCGCTCATTATTTGGAATTGCAAGACATCATTGCCATTCTCGGCATCGATGAACTCTCCGACGAAGATAAATTAACTGTTAATCGGGCTCGAAAGTTACAACGCTTCTTCACCCAACCCTTTTTTGTCGCAGAAAATTATACCGGTATTCCTGGAGTTTTTGTGCCACTTGAAAAAACACTTCAGGGCGTCAACCAAATCATCTCTGGTCAATGCGATGAATGGCCGGAACAAGCTTTTTATATGACTGGTGCTATCGATCAGGTTGAAGTGCGGGCAAAGGAGTTGATGAAAATATGAGGACAATGGAACTTCATGTTATCACTCCTGAACAATCGCTGGTAATCCCCGAAGTTCAATCGCTTACCCTGGAATGCCCCGATGGTAAACGAGGAGTTCTTCCTGGCCACGCTCCGTTTTTAGTCGAACTACTGATAGGTGTGCTCAGTTATGTCGATAAAGACCAGCGGAGAAAGTATGTCGCGATCGGTGGTGGTGCTGCCGAAATCACACCTCATATTGTCACCATTGTTACCGATAACGCTGAAAAAGCAGATACTATCGACATCAGCCGTGCTCAAGAAGCGGCCAAACGAGCTCAGCAAAGAATCAAAGAAAAAACTCCCGGGACCGATTTTGCACGTGCTGAAGCGGCTCTCATGCGGTCGCTTACACGTTTACGGGCAGCCGAAATGGCTCAAAAAAGCGGAGGATAAGGTTTCAACCAGTAAATTCATCGGGTTTGGTGGTACTCCGGCCTGAATAATAGTTCAGACTCTCAGCAATGCGTCGCGATGCTTCGCCATCGCCAAAAATAGTTTTTGCTGATTTTCTGCCCTTCTCTTCCAAGAGTTGACTTGCTTTGGTGACGATTGCTTCGTGGTCAGTTCCCACCAGAAACCCCATACCGGCCTCGATAATTTCTGGTCGCTCAGTAATGGTACGAGTAATGATTACCGGAACTCCCAGCGATGGGGCTTCTTCTTGAACACCACCAGAATCACTGATGGCAAGATCACTTTGGCTCAATATTTTTATGAAATCCCGATAATCAATGGGGTCATGAAGAAACACATTGGGAATTTTAGAAAGGGTAGCATGAACCTGGTCTTGAACGACAGGATTGGGATGGACGGAAAAAAAGAATAATATATCAGGATAGTGTTCCGCCAGAATACGAATTGCTTTAGAAATGTCAGCTATACCACCACCCCAGCTTTCCCGGCGATGGGCAGTAATAAGAACAGTTTTACGATAGAGGCTTGACGAAAACAATTGAGTCAAATCTGGATCGATAAAGTGAGCGTTTCTCCTCTGAATCCAGAGTAAAGCATCCACTACCGTGTTTCCGGTTACTATAATTAAATTCTGGTCGATCCCCTCGTTTAAAAGATTCTGCCGAGCTTGAAGAGTTGGAGCAAAATGGAGGTCAGCTATTCTCCCGATGAGGTTGCGATTCATTTCTTCCGGAAAGGGACTATATTTGTTTCCGGTGCGTAAACCGGCTTCGATGTGTCCAACTGGGATTTGGCGATAATAAGCCGATAGCGCACCACAAAATGCTGAGGTAGTATCACCCTGAACCAGAATCCAATCAGGTTTTTCACTCTTGAAAACCGATTCTAACGCATTAAGAATACTGGCAGTCATAAAACTGAGGGTTTGACCGGGTTTCATGATATCCAGGTCATATTCGGGGATAATGTTAAATATTTCTAAAAACATGTGAGACATTTCCCGATGCTGACCGGTATTGACCAGGAGAGGATAAAAATCGTTTTGTTCTGAGAGGTAAAAGTAAACCGGAGCTATTTTAACGATTTCGGGACGAGTTCCAGCGATAAAAACAACCTTACACTTTTCCGGTACTCTTTTTTCCACAAGACATCTCCGTAACGCCCAAGTGCTTTCCCCATTTCCAAGAAATATAAAAAAGCAGCAGAGTAATCAGCAATGAATAAGTACTATTGGATAAAAATCGATCGATTACAATAGCAAAGATACTAAAACTGGCACTGATAACATAGAAAACCAAAACCACTTCTCTATGAGAAAGCCCCTTTTCCAAAAGACGGTGGTGAAGGTGACCCCGATCGGGATGAGTTATTGGTATCCCATTCTTTTTTCTACGAACAATGGCAAAAAAGGTATCGAGTATCGGAACACCAAGGATAAGAATGGGAACAGCTAAAGTAAAGGTGGTTGCGCTTTTTAAGGCTCCTTCTACCGAAACCGCTGCCAGGACTCCGCCCAAGAAAAGCGCTCCACTATCACCGATAAAGATTTTGGCAGGAGGAAAATTATAGGGAAGGAAACCCAAAACCGAGCTCATTAAGAAAAAGGAGATGAAGGCGGAATCGAGGCGACCATTCTGAAGAGCGATAATTCCCAGGGTACAGGAAGCGATGGCGGCAATACCGCTTGATAATCCGTCCATCCCGTCGATGAGATTTAATGAATTGGTTATGCCGATAATCCATAGAAAAGTAATCGGGATCCCCCAAAACCCGATATAGAGCAATGAATTCAAAGGAAGGGTAATAAATTCAATGACCACCCCACCGTAGATCAAGCACAGAGCACCAATGGTTTGTCCCATTAATTTTCCCCAGGGAGCGAGGGTAATGAAATCATCAAGCAGACCAGTTAAAAATATTATTCCCAAACCCACCATATACCAAGGAGAAAGATGTATATTGGTTATAAGGTTAAACAAAATCAGGGTAAGAAAAAAGGATCCGAAAACCGCCATTCCACCCATACGGGAAATCGGAGATTTATGAATTTTTCGGACTCCATCAGGGATATCCAGAAAATTCTTTTTTCGGCAAAAATACATAATCAGTGGTGTGAATCCAAAGGCTGCTAAAAAGGCAATGATACAAAAAGGTATGAACCAGAATACGGTCACGAATTACACCTTCCTTTAAAAATGCAAACCTCCAAGCCAGCTTGGTTCACCAATTCATCTCCCAATGGATCAGGATACGGGTTTTGATAAACGATACGGATAATACCAGCATTGATTATCATTTTAGCACAAAGTACACAAGGTTTATGCGTACAATATAAAACTGAACCTTTACTGCTTACCCCATGCAGTGCTGCCTGGATAATAACATTTTGCTCGGCATGCAGGCCGCGGCAGAGTTCTTGCTGACTACCCGACGGAATATTACGTTTTTCCCGTAAACAGGTTTCCGTCGTGCAATGCACTAACCCGCTGGGAACTCCGTTGTATCCGGTAGCCAAAATTCTTCGATCCCGGACTAAGACTGCTCCGACTTTCCGCCGTAAACAGGTTGAGCGTGAACTGACCAACTCGGCAATGGCCATGAAATATTCGTCCCATTCCGGTCGCACGTTCATCGGTTCTCGTATTCCTTGACTTTATTGAGCCGTCTCTGATGACGGCCACCCAAGAATTGAGATTCCAACCAGACTTTGATGATCTCTCGAGCTAACCCCTTGCCGATAACTCTCCCTCCGAGAGTGAGAATATTCGCATCATTGTGTTCACGGGAAGAACGTGCCGAAAAAGTATCATGACAATTCGCCGCTCGGATACCAGGAACCTTGTTGGCGGCAATAGCCACTCCAACCCCGGTTCCGCAACAAACAATACCGCGTTCAGCTTTTTCTTGAACAACATCTTCTGCCAATCGAAAAACAATGTCGGGATAATCTATCATTTCGGAGCTATTAGTTCCATAATCAATTACTTGATGTCCTAACTCGATAAGATATTGCTTGATATCCTCCTTAAGTTCAAACCCGGCATGGTCGCTTCCAATAGCAATTATCATAACTTTTTAATGGCCTCCTTATTCATAATACCTTTTTAACTATTGATTTGTCCATACTTGAATTATCAGCCTACTGCGTAACACTGATAAAGTGAAAAAAGTTAAATTCAATAAAATTGTATGCTTCGTTAGGATGATGTTTTTTGAAAGCATTTGAGATTTCATTTATGAGATGGTATCCGGGTATTTACCCGACCGGAACGATTATTTGTATAATAAATGAGGATTTATTTTTTGATAAAAACTGTCGCTCGTGGTTGCTGTTGGTAATCAGATATGACGTGGTCCAGTTGGAAGGATGAATAAATTGCAAAATCAGCTATAGCATCAACCTGAGAAGGATCGTGTTCAAGATAGAGCAAACCATCTTTTTTTAAAAATTGAGGAGAATCATTGATAATCCTACGAATGAGGTCAAGTCCATCGTGGCCGCCAACTAAAGCAATTTTGGATTCATGACCAGTGATTTCAGGGGATAAGGTCGACCAATCATCTTCCTTGACATATGGTGGGTTACACAAAATCATATCAAATTGAACAACGGCAATAGATTTAAAAAAATCAAACAGGTCGGATTGGACGAATACCATCTGTTTATCGACCCCTAACTTTCGGGCATTTTTTAAGGCTAAATTAACTGCTTCGGTTGAAATATCCACTCCATAGGCCTGGATATTGGGTACCCAATAAGCAGCCGTAATCCCGATCACCCCGCTTCCGCAGCATAGATCACAGACAATACCGGTTTCGGTCTTAAAACGAGTTCTCAAAGTCAGTAGAGCTTCCTCTACCCATGATTCTGTATCGAGCCGGGGAATAAAGACTCCCCTTTTCATTTCAAAAGTGAGGGAAAAAAATTCCCATTCTCTTAGAACGTACTGCAGCGGAACACCATTGAGTCGGTCTTGTAACAAGAGATAGAGTTTTTCCATCTTCTCCCGACCAATTTCATGGTCCCAAAAAAGATAGATACGGGATGGGGAAGTGGAAAGGACTTCGGCAAGCAAAAACCGAGCTTCCCTTGTTGGTCCGGAAAGATGGTGTTCACGCAGGGTGATCACCAGATCTCTCCAGATCTCTCTGACCTTGGCCATAGATTATCCTACTTTCTCTAACATTCGTGTTCTTTCTTCAGCAGCAAGATTCTCAACAATCTCATCCAAATCCCCTTCGAGAATCGAATCAAGCCGATAGAGGGTAAGGTTAATCCGGTGATCAGTCACTCGATTTTGAGGATAATTGTAAGTGCGAATGCGTTCGCTTCGTTCTCCGCTTCCAATTTGAGATCTCCGATCACGGTCAATTTCATCTTTCTGTTTTTGTTGTTCAATCTCGAGGAGACGAGACCGTAAAATACGCAACGCTTTCGCTTTATTTTTATGTTGTGATTTTTCGTCCTGACAGGTCACAACCATTCCGGTTGGTAAGTGAGTAATGCGTACTGCTGAATCGGTGGTATTTACGCTCTGCCCTCCGTGACCGGATGATCGATAGACATCAACCCGGAGCTCTTCGGGGTTGATGTCAACTTCGACTTCTTCTGCTTCAGGAAGGACCGCTACCGTAGCCGTTGAAGTATGAATCCGACCTCCAGCTTCGGTGATAGGTACTCGCTGTACCCGGTGGACACCACTTTCGTATTTAAATTTGCTATACGCACCTTTTCCTTCGATGGCAAAAATGATTTCTTTCAAACCACCCAGTTCCGTCGGGCTCGTACTCATAATTTCTACTTTCCATCCCTGAGTTTCAGCATAACGTGAATACATACGAAAGAGATCGGAAACGAAGAGAGCCGCTTCTTCTCCTCCAGTCCCTGCTCGGATTTCAACCAGTGTATTCCGGTTGTCATTCGGATCACGAGGGAGGAGAAGAATTTTAATCTCATCCTCGAGATCAACCAGCTTTTTTTCCAGTAGGGTGATTTCGTTTGCTAACATTTCTCGAAGATCGAGGTCTTGTTCAGTTTTAAGTAATAACTGATCCTCCTCCAATTCTTTGAGGTTCTTTTGATACTCTTGGTATTTCCGGGCGATATCTTCGATTTCAGAGATTGATCGCGCCAGCTGTCGATAGCGTTGAATATCCTGAACAACTTGTGGGTCAGAAAGTAATACCGAGAGTTTATGGTAACGAGAGGTAATTTCCTCGGCTTTATTTTGCCACATGAACACATTCCTCCTTGAGGCTCCCTTTCAAAGCAACCAAGGCGACTTCCAACTGGGAATCATCGGGCTCCTGGGTGGTTATTTTTTGAAGCATCAAACCAGGATAGGCTAAAATTGCTGCCAAACCGCGATCTTGGTAGCGGGAAAGGAGACGAATGGCTTCATAAGCGAGTCCAGCAACAATAGGAATAACGATGATTCGACTGATTATTCTCATGACAATGCCAGGTCGGCCTAAAAACGAAAAGATAAAAATACTTATAACCATAACGATCATCAACCAATTGGTACCACATCGTGGATGACGGGTGGTATACTTCCTTGCGTTTTCGACCTTGAGATCTTCCTGGTTCTCGAAGGCAAAAATCGTTTTATGCTCGGCTCCATGATATTCGAAGATCCGTTTAATATCTTTAATACGAGAGATAATATAGAGATAAAGCATAAATATAATAACCCGAATGAGTCCTTCAATCAGATTATAAAGAAAGACTGATTGGACATAACGATCCAATCGAGAGGTTAAAAAAGTGGGAAGGGCAATAAACAGCCCGACAAAAAGGCCAAATGCCAAGAGCATCGCCAGGGTGAGATCGAAAGGTGATAATTTTTCACCTTCCTCTTCCATGGCTAAAGTTGCCGATAGCGACAAGGCTTTCAATCCTACTATAAGTGAATCCACCATGCTAACCACTCCCCGGACGATGGGGAGAGAAAAAAACCAGTTCTTTTTGGATAGCAAAGGTTGGTCTTTCACATTGGTCACAATTGACCCATTCGGAGTTCGGACGGCTATTGATATTCGCCAGGGGCTTCTCATCATCACTCCTTCGATAACGGCTTGCCCCCCTATGTTATGTCGCTCACAATTTTTCTCTTTTATTTTCTTTTCCATGGTTGTCCACATCCTTTATCCCCTTCCGGGCAAATTCCCGTCAAACAAGCCGGGCCGGCATTTTCAAATACTATCGGTGCTTTTTCTTTAACCAAATTGAGCATTTGTTCAGCCAAGATCCTTATCTCCCATTGTGCCCGATTGCACAGCCTTAATCGAAAAATATGAAGCAATTCTCGAGCATTGGCCGTTAATAACAGGTGACTGGTTATAGCTTGAGGAAATATATAACGAGCATCTTCTTCGGGTATTCCCATATCTAACAATTCTTGGTAAGTTTTAATATTTCTTTCAACAATATTATTGAAAATCATTGTAGCACGTGGATTACTTTCAATCGATGGGGGAATTACATAGTTGGGGTTTTTAAAGCGAATGTAACGTTGACTTTGTTGAGAAAAAGAAACCAAACGATGACGTACCAGTTGGTGCGAAGCGGCTCGTGAAAGTCCTTCGATTAAAAAAGTAAAAGAAGCGTGTTCTAATACTGATTCATGACCGCGAGCAACAACATTGGTAATTAATTTACGGGCCTTGTCTAAGGTAAGGTTTTCTTCAAATTTCTCGCTATAGCAGAGACGAGCTGCTCGAGCAATGGTGAGTTCCGGATCTGGTGTCCAGTTCAAAAGGGTTACATTCATTCTTTTTTCCCAAGCATCATTCGTTCCTCAACCAATAAAAAAAGGTAGCAAGTTCAATGACAAGCTACCTTTTTTTAGTTCAAAGTTGAATGATAACTAATAGTTTTCGCCGTATTTGGCTCGGAATTTCTCCACTCGACCGGCGGTATCGATAAGCTTTTGCTGACCGGTGAAAAATGGATGGCAGCTTGCGCAGATTTCCACCCGAATCTCAGGGCTCTTGGTTGATCGAGTGACAAAACTATTTCCGCAGGCACAAATAACACGAGTTTCTTTATAATCGGGATGGATCCCTTTTTTCATTCTTTATCACCTCTCGGGCACCACATTCATCGTCGGTTTAAACCTCAGTTGGTGTCATTCGACTTGTTATCTTGTGACCGTGAGACGACCCTTTCCTGGTAAGACTTAATTGAATACCGCTGACCATCAGGAATATGGGAAGCCTTTACAGCACAATGTAAAAGTGAGTTGTATTATAACATAGAGCTCTTTTCAGTGTCAAAATTAGCGGGAACTTTTAAGGACCTGATCGATGATTTTTAGAAATTCCCGGTTTGATTTGGTATTTTTCATTCGATCAATTACCATCTGGGCTCCTTCTTGCTGATCGACATTCGCCAGAAGTTTCCGGAGCATCCATATCCGTTCTAAATCATTTTGTTTAATCAGTAATTCTTCTTTTCGGGTTCCAGAACGGTGTATATCAATGGCAGGAAAGATACGGCTTTCGGAAAGTGCGCGACTTAAGTGTAACTCCATGTTACCTGTCCCTTTAAACTCTTCGTAAATGACTTCGTCCATACGGGAACCGGTTTCTACCAACGCTGTTGCTAATATAGTAAGACTTCCGCCTTCTTCAATATTTCGAGCGGCACCGAAAAACCGTTTAGGCCAATGGAGTGCTGATGAATCAATACCACCGGACAGGGTTTTCCCAGTGTTGGGTACCACCAGGTTATTCGTCCGTGCCAATCGAGTGATGCTGTCTAAAAGAACGACCACATCTTTTCCTTCTTCAACCAAACGTTTCGCACGCTCCAGGGTCAGTTCCGCCACCCGGATATGATTTTCCGGCTTTTGATCAAAAGTTGAGGCAATAACGAACCCCTTCACCGATCGTTCCATATGGGTGACTTCTTCCGGACGTTCATCAATAAGCAAGACGATGAGCACAACGTTTGGATAGTTGGTGGTGATACCGTTGGCGATTTTTTCTAACAATACGGTTTTCCCAGCTTTGGGTGGAGAAACGATAAGACCGCGTTGTCCGACACCAATGGGGGCAAAGAGATCGATAATACGGGTCGAGATTTCATTGGGTGCGGTTTCCAGAATAAACTGACGATTGGGGAATATCGGAGTGAGGTTTTCAAACAAAGGGCGTTTCTTGGCTTGTTCCGGATCTTCGTCGTTGATTGCCTCGATGCGAAGCAGGGCGTAATATCTCTCCCCTTCTTTTGGGGGACGAACTTGACCAGCAACTTTATCACCACTGCTCAGAGCAAAACGTTTGATTTGGGAGGGAGAAACATACACATCGTTTTCACTGACGGTGAAGTCATCAGCGGTACGAAGAAAGCCATATCCTTCAATGGTAATTTCTAAAATTCCTTCACTAAAAATATAGCCTTTGGATTCAGTCGCTTTTTTTAATATTTCAAATATGAGCTCACTTTTTCTCTTCCGACTATACCCGGAAATTCCCATTCCCTGGGCAATATCACATAATTCAGTATTCGTTTTATCTTTCAAGTCACCAAGAGAAAATTGAAGTTCAGCTTTGGTTTTTTCTCTTTCGGGTTCTTTTTCTTTATCTATTTCTTTTTCTTCTACTTCAATATCAAACTGATTATTATCTGTACTCAATTGAACCTCCTCCAGTTTCTTTTCTAAAAATGCTCGGTTCGCAACGTATTGCATGGTATTTAAGGGTTTGAAAAACGATAATGGTTATTGAGGCAGAGTGGGCCGCTTTACAGGTCCATACTTCCCATAGAGACCAATCATGCGAATGGTTGAAAACCGACAAAAATTTACTTTTTTAAGAATTTCTTTGCTATTTCAACATGTTCCGGAGAATCAACGTCAAATTTCATTTCCGGATAGGGTGAAATAATGGCTAAACCTTTCATTCCTAAAATCCGGCCGACTCGATCTTCAATATCTTTAATTGAAAGTTGCTTAAAGAGGTATTTCAGGATGATCCCCCCACCTAAAATTCGGGCAATGGTAAGAGGACTTTTGCGACTTCTGACGATTCGAGATATAAACTCCCTTTTTTGCTGCACTATGGCTGGATCAATGAGCAACATATTCCCACCGCTAAAGCATCCTTCACGGAGACAGCCAAAGGTTCTTTTCGTCAGTCCAAACTTTTTCTGGTAAACTTCCTTACGAACGATGGGATAATAAAAATCAGCTAACTGCTTGCTGCAACGTAAAAAGAAATCATCGATCATCTCTCCCTTAATCAAAGGAATATCGCTTGAAATAACCAATATTTTTTGATCGGAATTGAGATAATCAATACCTTTTAGCGTACTTTCAAAGGGATCATCGCCAGCAGGAACTACTTCTTCGACACGCTTTCCAATTCGGGATTTCAATTCTTTGACAGGTCCAACAACGACTACTCGTTTAATTGAGGAAACCTCTTTGAGGGCTTCTATAACATACTCTATCATAAATTTATCCTGGATGACAAGTAGTGAGCGATTGCTGACCCCAAATTTTTTTTGAAATTCGAGGTTATTGTTTCCTCCGGCCAAGATGATAGCATCAGTCATATTTATTCCCCTCCCCATAATAGACCATTACATGATTACTACATTCTTCCGATTTGGTTGTTGTCCCTATGGCATTTATCCCCTGCCTTTGAAGTTTTTTGACAATCTCAAAGACTTTTTTATCTTCAGCTACGGTACCAATCATGCTTGACCCGCTTCCACTCATAAAAACCCGTAAACACCCATATTTTTCCATAAGTTGTTTCAAAGATTTGATTTCAGGATAATGTCGAAATACAATCGTTTCAAAGTCATTCCAAATAATATTTTCAATCTCATTCAGTTCGGGATGATGAATAAAATTATCTACGTATAAATCACAAATTGGTTCATTTTTCTGATGATTTCTATCCCATTCTTGGTAAGCCCAGCCAGTATTCACTCCCTGATGAGGAAAAACCAGCACCAAGTTTTTTCGTGGAGGATTAGAAAGGGCATCAATTCTGTCTCCCCGCCCTCTAATAACCGCAAAAGGATAACCAGAAGCAAAAAATGGAATATCAGAACCGAGTGTCGCCGAAAGTTGAATGAGTTTTTCCTGACAAAAACCCAAATTAAGAATCTGGTTGATCATTTTTAAAATGGTAGCGGCATTACTACTGGCACCACCCAAACCACTGGCAGGGGGAATATGCTTCTCAATTTTCAATCCAAAACAAGTGTTTTTCACCTGCGGACACAACTCACGAACCAGATGAAACAAGCGACCGAGCAAGCTTCCATCACCGGATGGTATATCGTAATTACAGTATATCTCATCAGTGGTTTTGGGGAAATACAAATCTATAGTATCATGAAGTGATATGAGTTGCATAATTGATTGGATATTGTGATAACCGTCACCACGCAATTGTCCAATTCGTAAATACCAATTAATTTTGGCAAATGATTGAAAACGATAAATCTTAATTTTTTCCATCCAGAATTCACCAATAGCTGCTTTATATCGAATGGAAAACTGGGGTAAGAGATCTCTCTAAACAGCAATATGGTTTTGGTGAAAATCTTTCGGGAAATGATTCCGGACAAATGGAGTGAAAATCTGGGTATTCCATTAAAATTTTTTCCATGTTTTGACAATTTCCTCTAATAATGATGTTGTTTTTTCCTCTGCCTGAAGATGCCAATAAATGATGCCGTTCTAAGAATGTTCGGACTTCTCGGGCAGTCGCTAAAGCTGGGTTCACGATCGATTGAGATGATTCTATCAGACTTTGAAAGAAGGAGGTAATCAAAGCAAAATGAGTACATCCCATGATAATGGTGTCGAATCCCTCAGTTTCAAATTGAATAAATTGGTTTTTCACCCATTTTTTCCAATCCTCAGTGAGATATGATCCGTTTTCAATTGCACTGACTAACTCTGGCCAAGCCTCTTCTCTGACAATGAGATTCGGATTTTTGGAATGTATTTTCAGTCGAAAAGATCCGCTTTTAACAGTCGCTGTCGTTGCCAAAACCGCGATTTTTCCAGTTTGAGTGGTTTTAACTGCTTCTTCAGTTGCGGGATTAATAATTCCGAAGATCGGAACCGGGAATAAACGGTAGAAATCTTCTAAACAAGTGGAACTGATCGTCCCGCAAGCGGTAACGATTGCTTTTACCTTTTTTTCTTCGATAAGAAAGGACATCAGAGAGGAAGCAATGATCATCAATTCTTCTTTTGATTTCTCTCCATATGGAAAATGGAGCGGATCTGCAATATAAATAATATTTTCAGAAGGAAGTAAATCATTTAAGGCAACGACCATACTTAAACCACCGATTCCTGAATCTATAATTCCAATAGGATTAGATTCGATTCCCAAAAGATTTCTCTCCTATTCTTTCTGATTTATGATAAGTGCGTGCAGCTTTCACAAAACCATAAAATAAAGGATGGGGTCGATTTGGTCGGGATTTAAATTCGGGGTGGAATTGGACACCCACAAACCAGGGGTGCTCGGTCAGTTCGATCATTTCGACAACTTGAAATTCAGGATTGTAACCAGCCATGATCATTCCAGAACTTTCCAATTGATCGATGTAATCCGAATTTAATTCATAACGGTGACGGTGTCGTTCCATTATTTCATTGTGTTGATAAAGGAGACTGATTTTTGTACCATTCTTTAAGACACAACGGTAATTCCCCAGCCGCATGGTTCCTCCCATATCTTTTTGACCACGTTGTTCAGGAAGAAAATCAATGACAGGAAAAGGCGTTTCAGGATAAAATTCAGTCGAATGAGCACCGTTCATTCCCGCTGCATGACGAGCGAACTCGATCACTGCTGCTTGCATCCCGAGACATATTCCAAAATATGGAATATGGTTTTCTCGGGCAAATTGAGCAGCCAGCATTTTTCCTTCGATTCCTCTTTTTCCGAACCCTCCTGGAACGATAATTCCATCGAGAGAATTCAAGAACTGATGCAAGGTATGATTCTGGATTTTTTCAGCCTCGATTGGTTTTATCTTCACTTTTACTCCAAGGGCTCCACCACCGTGTTTCAAGGACTCGTTAATACTTAAATACGCATCCTTGGATTCGACGTATTTCCCAACGAGACCAATAATAATTTCTTCATCGGTATTTTTCATCCGGGAAATGATATCCGACCATTCCTTCAAGTCAACCTCAGAGGCGGTCAATTGTAATTTACTAATAATAAGATCTCCAACTCCTTTTTCTTCCAATATTATAGGTACATCATAGATTGATTCGGCATCCATAACCGGTATAATAGCTTCTTTTTCAATATCACAAAATAAAGCTATTTTTGAGATCACTTCACGAGTCATAACATGAGATGAACGACAGATAATCATATCAGGTTGAATACCAATACTTCGTAGTTCTTTTACACTATGTTGAGTGGGTTTTGACTTGAGTTCACCAGCAGCATCGAGATATGGAATCAGGGTAACATGAACATACAAACAATTGGATTTTCCGATGTCATTTTTAATTTGTCGAATAGCCTCTAAGAAAGGAAGCCCCTCGATATCACCTACGGTTCCACCTATTTCAACGATGGAAATATCGGCACCGCTTTCTTCACGCAATCGGAAAATTTCTTCCTTGATTTGATTGGTAATGTGGGGAATGACCTGTACTGTCGCACCCAGATAATCACCCCGGCGTTCCCGGGTAATCACCGAGCTGTAAATTTTACCGGTGGTGACATTGCTTAAACGAGAGAGTTCTTCATCTATAAAACGTTCATAATGACCGAGATCCAAGTCGGTTTCCCCGCCGTCCTGGGTTACGAACACTTCACCATGTTGATATGGATTCATAGTTCCAGCATCGACATTGATATATGGATCAAATTTTTGCATAGTAATTTTCAGACCACGACTTTTCAAGATACGCCCAATCGATGAAGCGGTTATCCCCTTTCCCAGTGAAGAAGTCACTCCACCGGTTACAAAAATAAATTTTCCTTCCCGACAATTCATTGAGATCGACCTTCCCTACATTGTTTCTGGAGCAGAAATGCCCAATAAATCAAGCGCATTATGAATCACCCAACGAGTGGCATCGCACAATTTAAGACGCAAAGAGGTAATTCCTGGATTTTCTTCGTCCAGAATCCGGTTGTTGTTATAAAAAGTATGAAAAGAGCCCGCAACATCCATTAAATAATTACACACCATATAGGGTTGCCGAGCGATTGCTGCACGCTTAACCACTTCTGGAAAGTATATCAGATTTTTTGCCAAAAATTTCTCATCTTCATTGATAAAAGAATGAATCACCTGGCTGGTATTGAGCTTTGAAAGCCCCTTCTTTTCCATTTCTCTGAAAACCGAAGAAATCCTGGCATAGGCATATTGGATATAGTAAACTGGATTATCCATCGATGTTTTTTTAGCTTCTTCAATGTCGAATTCAAGGTGAGTAGCCGGATCTCTCATGATAAAGTAGTAACGCGCCACATCGACACCGACTTCGTCGATAAGATTACGAAGTGGAATGAATTCGCCTTGCCGGGTGGACATTCGCTCTGGTTGCCCGTTACGGAGGAGAGTAACAAATTGAACGATAAATATTTCTAAAAAATCTTCCGGTAATCCCAGGGAATTCACTGCCGCCCGCATACGAGGAATATACCCATGGTGGTCGGCACCCCAGATATCAATCACTCGCCTGAATCCCCTTTGCCATTTGTTAAAATGATAAGCGATATCGGACGCGAAATAGGTCGGCGCCCCATTTTCTCTAATTAAAACCCGATCTTTATCATCTCCCCAGTCCTGGGTTTTAAGCCAAAGGGCGCCATCCTTTTCATAGGTAAAACCATGATCTATCAATAGGTTAAGGGCTTTTTGAACCTCTTCATTTTGGTAAAGGGTCTTTTCACTGAACCAGACATCAAATGAGACTCGGAAATCGCGTAGATCATTTTGAATGCTCGCCAAGATTTTTTGAACGGCATAGGACTTAAAAAGAGAGGTTTTTTCTGGTTCAGGTAGTTCAAGCAATCGATCACCCCGCTCGTTTTTGAGGTCACGGGCGATATCGATCATGTACTCCCCTTTATATCCTCCTTCGGGGATTTCCATCGTTTCCCCTAAAAGCTCACGGTAGCGGGCTTCCAAAGTTAGTCCCAGCATATCGATTTGTCTACCGGCATCATTGATATAGTATTCCTTTTCAACTGCAAATCCAGCTTTTTTTAAAATTCGAGCCAGGGCATCTCCAAAAGCCGCACACTTTCCATGACCAACATGGAGGGGGCCGGTTGGGTTTACGCTGACGAATTCAACCTGGAATTTTTCTCCTTTCCCCAGATTCACTGATCCATAGTCTTCATTCTCCTTAAAAATATCTTGCATAAATGAGAAAATAACCCGGTCATCCAGAAAAAAATTAATAAAGCCACCACCAGCGATTTCAATATCAGCGATATCCTCTAATAACGGCTTTAGATGTGAGGTAATCTGGGCAGCCAGGTCACGGGGTGACTGGCGAAGCTTTTTGGAAAGTAAAAAAGCAATATTGGTCGCAAAATCTCCGTGATCTTTTTCACGGGTTGGTTCGACGGTAAAGATGATTCCATCTGATGATTCTAAATAATGATCATTCATAACATTCTCAAGTGCTTCTTTAATGACTTCAGTAATCAGACGACTCATTATACCCACTCCATAAAACAATCTAAAAACCAAAAAGGACCTTCTTTGGTCCATAAGTTCATAGCGATTGGATATCGGATTAAATTCCAAAACACAATTATATTCAATTTACGAGGGTTTTGGAATGGTCAAAATGATCTTTTGAGATGAAAACCATGAAGATGCATATTTTGTAAACGGGAAGACAGCTGACCGGTATCTCCTGAGCCATTATATATTTTTTTCTGATTTCCTTCAACCAAAGTCATTTTCTCTTTAATAGATACCCCGCCTTTACAGGCGAGGATTTCCCGCTGGATTAAAAGTCTTTCATATGACCTGAATGGATTATTATTCCATTTTCCAATGATAATTACTTCTTCATTACCATCTGTTGGTGATAAACTGTTGCACCAGCACATGATACACCAATAAATGGAGATGAACAGAAGACGCCAACATGTTTGAATTTTTTGTTTAATTTTGTTAAAGTAGTAGTTTATCATATTTTTTAGTAATTGCTTTAAATCCATAAAAAGAGATCATATAAGAGAGTAGACATAGATGTCTTTCGCTTTATCGATCTTACTCCATAGACTTTGATTTCTCAGAATTGAAGCAAAATCGTTCAAAGGAGACTTATAGAATGGATCATTCGCAACAACTTCGAGATAAAAAAATATCAACTTTATTATGGCGATTTTCCATTCCGGCTATTGTCGGAATGTTGGTGAATGCTTTATATAATATCGTTGACCGGATTTATGTGGGACAGGGTGTTGGATCCCTCGGTATTGCCGGTATAACAGTGAGTTTCCCCTATATGATGCTCATGATGTCCTTTGGGATGCTGGTTGGAATGGGATCAACCGCTCTGGTTTCGATCAAATTAGGAGAAAGAAAAAAAGATGATGCTGAATTGACACTCGGTAATACTCTTACCCTAATGATTATTATTTCACTTGTTCTTTCTGTTTTCGGTTTAATATTTCTTAAACCGGTATTGATCATTTCTGGTGCCAGCGAAACCATACTCCCTTATGCTATGGATTATTTACATATCATCCTCATCGGTGGAATATTCATGGGTGTTGGATTCGGGATGAATAATATCATCCGAGCCGAAGGAAACCCTCGAATCGCCATGGCAACAATGCTCATTGGTGCTCTGCTAAATAGTGTCCTTGACCCTCTTTTTATCTTTGTTTTTGGGTGGGGAATCAAGGGGGCTGCGATAGCTACAATATTATCTCAATTAGTATCGGCCATATGGGTATTCCGGTATTTCCTCAGTGGAAAAAGTACCCTTCATTTCCATTTCAAAAACTTGAGACTCAATCCATCAGTCGTGTCACGGATTTTTCTCATCGGGATTGCTCCCTTCGTGTTGCAAATGGGAGCAACTCTCCTCTACGTTATTTTGAATAAGAGTTTACATCTTTATGGTGGTGACACGGCGATATCAGTAATGGGTATAATCAACAGTATTAACATGTTGATCCTTATGCCTATTTTTGGAATCAACCAAGGAGCTCAACCTATTA
>Ga0172365_10001254_pt1 | contig 18196 bp, 20 predicted proteins | sample LakKivSesite48cm_FD_114535 | JGI IMG/M metagenome (GOLD analysis project Ga0172365, IMG submission 114535) | Sediment microbial communities from Lake Kivu, Rwanda - Sediment site 48cm | ecosystem: Environmental > Aquatic > Freshwater > Lake > Sediment | place: Rwanda: Western Province, Lake... | reverse complement strand
ATTCGTACTCCCAAGAATATCCGAGTTCGGATAGGAACACCATTTCGAAACGTAATCGCCTTTTGTGATGGATATACAGACACTGCTGCCAAAATTATTAACGGCGGCCCCATGATGGGGATTGCGCAGTATACGGATGAAGTTCCTGTGATTAAAGGAACGTCTGGAATAGTGGTGCTGGACAAAAAAACCGCAACGCTTCGAAACGAACATCCCTGCATCGCTTGTGCCCGATGTGTGGAAATTTGCCCCATGAGACTCCTTCCGAATCGAATCGCGAATTTCGCAGAATACAAACACATGGACGAAGCGCTTGGTTTGGGGCTTCTGGATTGTATCGAATGCGGAACATGCAGTTATATTTGTCCGGCCAAGCGCAACTTGGTCCATTACATCAAGTTGGGAAAAGCCCTTTCAAGTGAAAAACAAATGATGCAAGCAGGATAATATCCAACAAACGCATCGGAGGATTTCACAGCATGGAACGAAAGTTTTTCATATCTCCCTCTCCTCACATAACGGACACAGATTCTATTCCCAAAATTATGTACATGGTTGTTCTGTCGCTTCTCCCGGCAGGTGCCGGAGCCGTGTATTTCTTTGGAACCCGCGTCCTCTGGGTAATCGCAACAGCCATCGTATCTGCTCTGCTCACAGAATATGGTTGCCAGCGTCTGATGAAACGCCCCGTGCAGATTGCGGACGGAAGTGCTGTCATTACAGGCATTCTTTTGGCATACAACCTTCCTCCGGAAGTGCCATTATGGATTCCTGCTTTGGGTTCCATGGTCGGTATTGGCATCGGAAAAATGGCCTTTGGAGGACTGGGATACAATCCCATGAACCCTGCCCTTATCGGCCGTGCGTTTCTCATGGCATCCTGGCCCGTTCACATGACTGTATTTCGCACGATACCAAAAAACGGTACCCTCTCCGGCATTGATGCGATTACCACGGCGACTCCTCTGAATATTTTTAGCTCCACCCGAGAAATTCTGATGCACAGTTCAAACTACACAGCGGAACAGGTTGCAGAAGCAACCCAGGCCATTTCCCAACTCTACAGCTCTTACATGAACCTGTTTACCGGTCGCATCGGAGGCTGCATCGGTGAAACCTCTGCCCTACTTCTGCTTATCGGTGCCGTTTTATTGATGTACAAACGAATCATTGGATGGAAAATTCCTTTTTCTTATATTGGGACAGTGGCCATTCTCACATGGATCTTCGGCGGCACGGATGGACTTTTTACGGGAGATCCGCTTTTCCATGTCCTCTCCGGCGGATTGATCCTCGGAGCCTTTTTTATGGCCACAGACATGGTTACCAGTCCTGTGACATTTAAAGGGAGACTCCTCTTCGGAACGGGCTGCGGCATTTTAACCACAGTCATCCGACTTTGGGGAGGATATCCGGAAGGGGTGTCCTATTCCATTCTTTTGATGAATCTCACAACGCCTCTTTTGGATAGATATACAAAACCGAAAGTTTTTGGAGGAAAATAGATCCATGAAAGATATTTTCCGATTTGCCATCACCCTCACTGTTGTGGCGCTCTCTGCGGCAGGTTCTTTGGTCTGGATCAACAGCATTACCAAACCCAAAATCCGCTTACAGCAAGAAAATGTGCTTACCGAAGCTCTCGCCTACGTACTTGGCGGTTCTGAAAAAGGAGTTATTGAACCCGTTCAGGAAAACGGTGAAATCGTATATTATAAAGGATTTCGTGACAAAGACAAAACCGCGCTTATTGGATATGCCTTTCTTGTCCCCTGTCAAGGGTATTCCAGCACTATCCAGACATTGGTGGCCATAGATTCTTCCGGTGCCATTCTTGCGGTTAAAATTCTTTCCCAGCAGGAAACTCCGGGATTGGGAACCCGCTGCGAGGAGATTCTCAGTGGTGAATCTGACCCCTGGTGGCAGCGCCAATTTGTCGGCCAAAATGGTTCGGAAGTCGCTGTGGATAAAGATGGAGGACCCATCAGAGCCATCACCGGTGCTACCATCACCTCAAGAGCTGTGACCAACGGGATTGCCAGTCGAACACGATATCTTCTTGAAAAAATTCGCTGTACTTCGGATGAACAACGGACGTTGCAGAACGACATCATCGGAGGATCTCATGGCCGTTGATAAGGAATTCATTAAAGGGATCTATGCAGAAAATCCTGTTTTCCGTTTGATGCTGGGCCTCTGCCCCACTCTTGCAGTATCTACTTCTGTAAACAACGCGTTTGGAATGGGAGCATCGGTTATTTTTGTCTTGGCATGTTCCAATCTTGTTATATCCATTGTCCGAAAGATCGTCCCATCGAAAATACGCATACCCATATTCATTATTGTCATCGCCACCTTCGTGACCTTGGTTGATCTTGTCCTGGCCGGATTCCTTCCGGATCTGCATAAATCCCTGGGTCTATTCATTCCCCTGATCGTCGTGAATTGCATTATCTTGGGACGGGCGGAAGCTTTTGCAAGTAAAAATGGTATATTTCTCTCCATGGCCGACGGTCTCGGCATGGGAATTGGATTCACCCTGGCGTTGGTCATTATTTCTACTTTCAGAGAAATTCTCGGCAACGGAACATGGCTTGGAATGCCCGTTTTGGGATCCACATTCCAACCTGTTCTCCTTATGATTCTCCCGCCGGGAGCCTTTCTGATGATAGGATTTCTCATCGGATTTTTTAATTGGCTGGAACATCGAAAATCCGTTTCGACATAAGACGCTAATACTTGAGGGGAACCATGGAATTTCAATCGCTATTCATCATTGCTGTTGGAGCAATTTTTATTTCAAACTTCGTTCTTGCCAAATTTCTGGGTCTCTGTCCGTACATCGGTGTATCCAAGCAAATGGATTCTGCATTGGGTATGGGGATGGCCGTCATCTTTGTGATGAGTATGGCTTCCGTGGTAACGTGGACCCTATACAACTATTTTCTCGCCCCAACACCGAGCAATCTTTTTTTCAAACTCTTTATGCACAGCGTTGGCACTCCTCCTGATCTCACGTATTTGAGAACCATCTCCTTTATATTGGTCATCGCGGCTCTGGTTCAATTCGTGGAAATGGTCGTTCAAAAATTAAGTCCCGGTCTTTATCGCGCATTGGGGATCTATCTGCCTCTCATCACCACCAATTGTGCCGTCCTGGGAGTATCCATTCTTAACATTGACTCCGAATACAATTTCATCCAGAGTTTGGTCAATGGATTTACATCCGGAATTGGATTTGCCATGGCTCTTTTTCTCATGGCAGGTCTTAGAGAAAAACTGGAGCTGGCAAATATCCCCCGCGCAATGAGAGGAGCACCCATCGCATTTATCATGGCCGGGTGCATGTCTTTGGCCTTTCTTGGATTTGCCGGTTTAAAGATCGGTTAAGATTTGTATGGTTTGATGTCTGGATGAAAAAAAATTGAAGAGAAAAAAATCCAACCAAAAGGATATGCCTTTTCTGGATCATCTTGAAGAACTTCGCTGGCGTATTCTGAAAGGATTGGCTTCTATTATCGTATTTACTTTCGCAACCTTTCCGTTTACAGGCTATCTTCTCAATTTCTTAACGTATCCGAACAACCGGTTGAGCAAACCGGCCAAACTCATTTTCCTTAAACCTGCAGGTATGCTCGCCGTACGGATGGAAATATCCCTGGCGATGGGAATCATCATCTCTCTTCCGGTACTCTTTTACCAAGCCTGGCAGTTTATCGTACCAGGACTTCTGCCCAAAGAAAGAAAATATTTTCCCCCCGCTCTTCTCTTTACGACATTTTGTTTTTTAATCGGCGCCGCATTTGCCTATACGGTCATGATCCCGAATATTCTGCCATTTCTTTTCAGTATGGGAACAGAGACCATCGAAGCCACGATTAATATCACAGAATACATGAGTTTTATACTGCGACTGATCCTGGTGGCGGGTCTTACTTTTGAACTTCCTGTCTTAACATTCTTTCTTTCAAGAACAGGGCTTCTCACCCCCAAATTTATGAAAAAATACAGACGCTATGGGATTGTTCTTATTTTTATTTTTGCGGCAATCGTGACTCCCCCCGATCCTATGAGTCAAATTCTCATGGCCCTTCCTCTACTTCTTCTGTATGAAATTAGCATCTGGATATCCGTCTTGGGATATCGAAAGAAAGAAAAGAGCGACAAGGCATGGGAAGAAGAACACAGATCGTCAAAAACTACCTGAAAATAAAAAGGGTTGCTGACTCGAATGTTCAGCAACCCTCAAAAGGACATGCTTTTCTCGGCTAAAGCCTACCAAGGTACCGCATTGCTTTTGGCGCATATTCGCTATCGGGAAACTGGCTTACCAACGTTTGAAAATCATCCCTTGCCTTACTCTTATTTCCAATTTTCAGATTGCACAACCCGCTCATAATGAGCGCATCATCAAATTTATACGATGATCCGTAATTCATAACCGCATTAAAAGCGTTTATCGCTTCTCCATACATACCCATCGCATTGTAACTTTCTCCAATCCAGTACTGACAGTTGCTCGCCAAACGGTGATCCGGATTGGAAATCATGAGTGCTCTGAAAATGCGGATTGCCTCTTGATATTGTTTTGCATAAAATTTCTGAAGCGCGATTTCATAATTTTCCTTAAAATTTCGAGAGCTGAGACCCCCCAAAGACTCATTCTGGTATACGGTATAGTCCCCTGCTACCTTGCCTGTAACAGACGCAATGGCCCTCTCGTTTGCCTTCACTTGGGATTGAAGTTCGTCTATCTGTTTTATGCGCTTCTCCATTTCGTCTTTCAATTCCTGTACTCGTGCCATCAACCTACCCACTTCTGTATCAGGATAAGTAATTTCCATGTTTTTCGCTTTCTCGGATTTTGTTGCCGATGTACCTTTTGTTTCCGGTCCAAAAAGTAGGGCCAGAGCATCTTCCTCTTCCCCTTTTCCAGTCTTTTCTTCTTTAAAAAGATCATCCAGGGTAAGTTCGCCTTCGCCTAAGGGATATTCGATTTCTTCTCGCTCCCTTTTTGACTTCGGCTGCAAAGAATACGTCACCCCTGCTTTTGCAATCCAGAGCTTGGGTTTGGGGTCTCCCGTGGCAGTAAAAATATATCTGTAATCCCCACTTACATGAAACGCCCATTGACCGTTGAATGCATAGGACAATCCTCCTCCAGCAAAAGCTCCGCCATCATAATAAAGAGGCGATGCATTGCCAGAGGAATCCGATACTTTCGATCCATAAGCATGAAGTCCAGCAAAAATAAAGGGTGAAAAACTTTCTTCTCCAAGGAGATTGTACCCCACTTTTACTTCCACTGTAGGCAGAAGTGTGGTTCGAAAATTCTCCATTTTCAGGGTTGCATCAGTAATGGTATACATACCGGTTCCAACGGAGAAAAACGCTTTTTTCGAAAGATTGTATTTTAAAAACAGTTCAACACCTGGACCTGCTGTTGAACTTTCTCCCAATCCATCCAGATGCGTTGCAACAAACCCTCCCCCTATCCCATTCGGTTGTAAAACTTTTTGCAAAAATCCTTGCCCTCCCGCAAAACTGTTTGATGCTATAACAAAAATAGCAACAAAAAATGAAAGGCACTTTTTCATCACTCTATCCTCCCTAAGACGAATGACTCCCCTTTGAGGTACAGTAATTCTCCTGCTTTATTCACTGATCAGTGAGCAAATATATTGCCAAACAATAAGAATATTTTTTTCGAGCCATTTATGCTTCTGTAATTGCGATATTTATAAAAGAACTCTATAAATCATGATTTGTGTGCATCCAATATCCCCATTGACCGAAAATCCATCACATGAAAACAAATAATGATGCTGAATACGATTCTCTATTTCCGATTATTCACAATATCTTATGAAAAGATAGAATAAATTTTGCTTAATAGCAAGTAAAATTTCTTTATGAATCAGTGGTCAAAATTCGATCAAATAATAAATAGAACAGGGGAGCCTCTTGACCATTATCTGTCTTTTTTTATTTGCCAAATAAATAATGTGTTATCAAATTTCTAAAATGACCTTTCTATCTTTGGCAAAAAATTTGCGGGTGTAAAAAAGGATATTTTCACGCCTTAGGAGGCAGCATGACTGGAATGGATATAAAAAAAATCATTCTAACTGCAGTGCACACATTTCTTTTTTTGGGCATTACGGAGGGTGGTGTTAATTTGGGTTTCAATGTCTGCAACAACCGCTGGAATAACCACTGGCTATTCACTCCTGCACCTGAAGTAAGCTGTTCGGGACGTTGGTTTTGGATCGGTGTTGATGGCACACTGGGAAGTTACACACCATCCAATGACGGATACATTTTCCAGACACGCTTTTCTCTGATGCCTATGGTACGTGTTCCGCTCGTCGGTCCCTTTTTTACAGCAGCAGGCTACGGTTTTTCCTATGTATTCTGTCGTGAAGAATTCAAGGATGCAAACGGTGACTATCAGTTTACATCACACACAGATGTAGGAGGAGAAATCCGTAGTTTTTTTGGAATGGAAATTCCTCTTTTTGCCCGTATGAAGATCTACACAAAAGGTGGGTATGCTTTCATCAACAAAAATCATCAGTACTACTTTGTTTCTATTGGAACAAGTCTGGTGTGGCCGAAAGCATCCGTGCAAAAGCAAAAGAAGATAAATTCGATTCTTACAGAAAAAAATATGCAACGGTCGGCTGTTGAAGAAGAAATTGAAAATCTTGCCTTTCAAAATATCAGAGAACAAACTCCCATCAAAACAGAGCGAACAGACACAAAGCACCTTACAAAAGTGGCTATCATTGGAACCAATGACCCCATAATCAATGAATTGAACACAGCCATTGAAGCAGCGCTGATCAAGTCTGAAATACCTGTTTACAGCTGGCATAAAATAAAAGACATGGTAGAAAAACGTCATCAACGGATTTCAGTAGAAACGACGCAAACGACCGAATCGCTTCCTTCTTTGGAATTCATGAGTCCGATGGATATTGCATTGGAGGGATCGCAACTGATGGATCTATCTGTAATCATCGAAACGCAAATGCGATATTCTTACAAAACCTATGGTGGAGAAATCTTAGTAAATTCCGCCTATGCACGAATCATTCAACCCGCTTCGGGACAAGTTCTTTGGACTACGGAATATACGAACATCCATTCAAAGTTTGTTGACGTTAAAAAAACACTCACCACAGAAACAACAAAAGCATTAACATCCCTGTTGCATTGAAAGTTTGAAATGAAAAACACAATCGAGCGATTTCGTGTTTATAACTGCTCGACGGAATAGCCCCTTTGCCGCAATGCCGCAACAATTCCATCCTCTCCAAGCAAGTGCCCTGCGCCCACAATGATCAGAACATTTTTATTCCTTTTCAAAAGTTCATCAATTTGGATTAACCAATTTATATTTCGCTGGCAAATAAACCGTCTATACACGTCGGGATACTCTTTAAAACTTTTCAAAACCATTTCTTCCAACGTTTTTAAATCCCCGGATTCCCACGCATGTACCAATTCATGTATTTCAGAACCGAAAAGATCCAGTTCTTCCAGTGTCTGCAAAATAAGCTGTTCTTGATCTTTCTTTTCCATTTCATCGAAAAGGCCGATTTGATACTCTATGCTCTCCAAACCAACGATTTCTTTTTGCGTTTGTTTCGCTCTGCTAAAAAAATATTTATCTATTCCGTAATTGGGGTCAAATCCCAACGTTTGTATTTTCATTGCCATGAGGCTCATAGCAAAAAACCACGGTTTGAATCCGTTAAATTGTTCCATACGTAAACCCAGTTCGCTCGCCTTCTTTGCAGCAAGTTGATAGATCTCTTCACGGATACTTTCCTTTAACGTGGACCTATCGTGGTAAAGGGCTCTGTTCAGGATCATCATCTGCGCCCGTCCTGTTTCGGCACTGTCCAGATTTATTTCGAACACCAACGTTTGCGCATCGGCAAAGGCTCTTTCTATGGAGGACTTTAAAGGATAATTTTCCTTTTTCAAAACATGGATAGAACCCATCAAATACACGATGTTATTTGGGGTTTCCACTTTCCACAAACAACTCTTTCCACCCTCGTGAAGTCCGTTCTGGGAATATAAAAAAGAAGTAATAAATAAAATGAGACAAATGAAAACAAATGCTTTGGCTATTCGACGCATTCTTTTGGGCATGGCATAAACCCCTCTCTTCGCATGAACCATTCACAGAAAAAGCATTTCTCAATACAACCACACAATCAAGCTACAAAAAATTCCGTTCAAATCAAGGAGAAACTGCATTGCATTCAAAATCGCAGAAATACACTTCCGCATAGTGACTCCTGCGGAGACAAAAAAATAGCCGCTGGTGATACGCAAGACCAGCGGTTCATTGCGATGGATGATATATCGGAAAAGCGGAAATCGCTCGGGATCAGGCACAGATCGTTTCTTTCACAACCTCAAGCCTCTTGTTCAATTTTTCCTGGATCCCGTTCAATTTCTCTTCGAGTCGGGATTTCACATCGTCGTTCCAATACATCTCCCGATCCAATTTGGGTATTTCAATGGATTCAATGTCCGGTATTCGGAGGTGAAAAATCCTGCCTTTACCACGCTCTTTCTCGAAGATCCCTTTTAATATCCGTATGTCCGAGGAATGCGGTCGCGCTTCCAGTTCAACGTTGAAGGTCTGCTTTTTCCCCTGCCGAATGACTTCAATCTCCACTTGGTCCCCTTCATCAAAATCCGAAAGGATCTCTATCACATCGTCCGGAGTGGTGACGTCCTCTTTATCCATTCGGACAATGACATCTCCAGCCTTCAAACCTGCCTTTTCAGCCGGACTGTCTTCGTTGACTTCCAAAACCAGAGCACCGCCGCCTTCTTTCACGCCAAAATACCCTGCCAAATCCTTGTTCAACGACTGCATCTGGACGCCCAGATACACTCCACCACCCAATATGTACTTATCACCCTTCCACTCTAGCGTAATGGATCGGGCTGGTAATTTTCCGATTTTTGCCGTGACTTCCTTTTCTGTCTTATCCCGAAAGAGTGTGATTTTCACTTCTGTGCCTGGATTCTTTTCACGAACGGCATCCGTGAGGCGGTCTGGTCGAAGGATCTTTTTCCCATCAAAATATAGGATCACGTCGTCTTCCAAAATGCCTGCTTTGTCTGCAGGTCCGTCTTTTACCACATGGGTGACGAGAACCCCGTGGGAGACCCCCATTTCTTCTTTCTCGCTGTGGGACAGTCTTTCAATGGAAACGCCAAGATATCCCTTTCTGGAACTTTCTTTTGCCAACACGTTGCTTGTCACCCCACCCAGAAAAAGGGCCAGCATGACCCCAGTAAATATTTTCTTTGTGAAGAAAAATGTCTTAACCCGGTACATAACGTCCTCCATACAGTTTTATCACTTCGTTCTCTTGCATCTACCCTTTAAGACACGATACAAAAGAAAAAAGTTTTAAATAAACTGTATCCCGATGCGAAAAAAGAAGCGTTTATGCAAAACCGAAATGCAAGACGTTTCTTAAAATTCTTGCAGAAAAGGCATGGATTTAAAATGGTATTTGACGTGGCCATCAGCGGCGCGGGCAGCAGTCCGCGTCCGTCCGGATGCATGGGTCAGCCGGGCGTATCTTTCCCTTGCTGCTTTTGAAGCAAGTCCTTGAGCTGAACAAAAAAATCATTTCGTATTTTTTCTATTCTCAAGGCTTCCTCATAGTCGAGTATAGCCTTGTCTTCAAACTTCAATCTGTCTGGTTCAACCTGCAACGCGTAGGAATTGACCTGTCTTTTCCAAAACCATTCTGCGCAACAAAACTGGATGTTTTCGGGATCAATCCTTGTGATTTCCTTCAAAGCATTGAAAAGCAGCCTTCCCCAATCATTGCTTTCAATGCAGAGGGCAATATAGGCGATCCTGTATTCTACTCTGGCAATAGTATTTGTAATTGGCAAGGGCTCTAGATTATGCGGATCGTTCTGGCCGCTGTAGATAAAATGTCCATAGCAACTCTGTAGTGTGAAACAATAAGATAGTTTGTTAAGAGCGTTTACCAACTCGATTATGGGTTCATCAATCACATCATCACTGAGACCAGCCAGACATTTCTGCCTTTGATCTCGGTAATGCGGGTTTTCCACCAATTCTTTAGGTTCTGTGAAAGTTTCCAACCGTACTCTTCCTCTTCACAGGATGACTGACTCTGGATCGCCCTGGGCTTCATTGCCCAGGGCGCTTTATTATGGGGCTTGATATGGGTGGGCATGATGATATACCCATGAAGAATAGGCCCCTTATGCTTCTGGCAGTAGATAAGGCTCTGAACCATAATCGGAAAATATGCTTCGCTTTGAAAAACAGGAATCCAATTCACGATGGTACATGTCGAGTAGTAAAATGATGTCTCGTTTGGATTGATTCTGTATCTTTTCATGAGTTCTACAAATTGTTTGGTGGGCTATGAAACCCACAGGTTTTGCGCCTCAGGTAAGAGACCCGAGGCGATCACGCGGAGCGCAGCGGAGCAATGTCGGCTGCAATTCGTTGTTAGACAAATATCACACAATCCATTTCCTATGTATGTTCTTTATGCTAACGTAAAACAGAAGTATGCAAAAACCGGCGATAATTGGAAAATTCAGGCTAAGCGGAAGCATGTTTTGCCCATGAATTGCGCCATGAAGAATGTCAGTGCCATAAGTTAGAGGGAACAAATAAGAGAACGGGCGTAGGAATACTGGCAAAGAACTGATTGGGAAAAATAGCCCGCAAAGGAAAATCATCGGGAAGCGAAAAAAGTTGGAGAATGTTTGGGCTTCAAATACCTCACTGACCGAGACTGCGATAAAAAGCCCCAAGAATGTCGAAGCAATCGCGATCATTACAATAGCCGGCAACATGGTCGTCCATACCACCTGAGAGAGATCGGTCAGGAACGTAGCTAGGACAATCGGGACAAAGGCATTGACTACCCCGAACAGGATCGCCCCGCTCGTCTTTGCCAACATCAGAAGTTCCAATGGAATGGGAGCAAGCAGCAAACGTTCGAATGACCGATTCTTTTTTTCAAAAGTCACCGTTACTGCCAGCAAGGATGTAGTGCCAAACAAAATAGAAATCGCTAATACGCCCGGAAGCAGTGTAAGAACGTTATCCAAACCACTACCCGACCTGATAAAGAACATCCCTGTCCAGGCTATCGGAAAGATCAGTCCCCAACTGATGTTCGGCGGTTTGAGATAGTACGCTTGCATATCCTTGAGCATAATGTTCCAAAAAGCAATCCACTGTTTCATAGACTGCCTCCACCTTTTTCCGTTTCTTTCCTCATGATATCCAACTCGATACCGGTAACCCGGACAAAAACCTCTTCCAGAGAGAGCCTGATCCGACGTGCTTCGGTAACTACGGCGCCCTGTTCTTCTATGAATCTAACAAGGGGGCCGATGCTGATTGGCCCGCCTGACTCGACCTGAATCTGTTCGAGGGATACGGTTTGGAATTCAAGCTGAGGAAAAGCCGCAGCCAACTTGCCACACAGGTCATTGGTCGAATTTGAGACGGAAATCAACGTGGCCCTTTTTTCCTGCACTGGTTGCAGAAGGTTCGCAACGGTATCAGTTTTTACAATCTGCCCTTTCACGATAAAGGCAATCCGCTCACACAGTCTTTCCGCTTCTTCAATGTAGTGCGTGGTAAGAAAAATCGTCGTTCCTGCTTGGTGGAGTTCGGCAATGAGCTGCCTGATCTGTCGAGCACTGGATACGTCAATGCCAGTTGTCGGCTCATCCAAAAACAGAATAGGGGGACGATGAATAATGCCAGCCGCAATCGTTAGTTTGCGCTTCATGCCTTTGGAGTAGCCTGCGAATTTTCGCTTTGCTGCTTCCGTTAAGCCAAATGTCTCCAGCAATTCGTGGGCGCGTGTTTGGCGCTCACGTTTGGGCATACCGTAAAGCGCAGCGCAAAAGCAGAGATTATCAAAGCCCGACAATTCTGGATAAAGGTTGCTTTCATCTGGCACAACCCCAATCAGATGTTGCGCGGCCTTGGGATTCTTCGTGCAATCCAGTCCGCCAATTCTAATTGTTCCCGAATCCAGCCTGACAAGCCCCGTGAGTATGCCGATGGTGGTGGTCTTGCCTGCGCCATTGGGGCCAAGGAAACCATAAAGTTCCCCCTGTGGCACGGCAAAGCTGATTTTATCAACAGCCGTTACATTGTCGAACTTCTTGGTCAGTTCTGTCACTTCGATTAGAGCTCGGTGCTTATCATGAGATAAGATCACTGGTTCTTGTATTTCCATGCTTGATTCCTTTGGCCTAACCTAATATTGACCACCCCATGCCACGCAGACCTTCGGCTGCGAAAACAGAAAATCACGACATCAAAAGTGTTTTGATTTTTTGCACGAATTGTACACTGTCATAGGGTTTGCTAAATATGGCTGAAACCCCGTAGGTTTCTGCTTGTTCTTTGAGAGCCTGATCAATTGTTTTTCCTGTTAAAATCACCACAGGGATAGTCGCTTTCGCAGGGATACTCCGGATTCTTTCCAATATCGAAAACCCTCCTCCAGCCGGCATCATCAAATCCAAAATGATCAGATCGGGAGTTGACTTGATAATCGCCTGGGTACCGGAGTACGCATCTCCTGCAATGGACACTTCGTAGCCCAGGGATTCCAATCGTATTTTGACCATTTTTGCAAAATCAAGTTCGTCCTCTACCAGAAGTATCTTTTTTCTCTCACCCATTCGATGTCCTCCTTCGAGGGATAGTTACTCTTTGATCAACAGCTCGGTTACATTGCGACGCAACTCCACGTGATTGATAGGCTTTTTTTGAATCGGAATGGCGGACGGTATATCAATTTGGTGGAGTCTCTTTTCATCTACAGAATAGGCACTGATGATGAGTATGGGAATGGCCTGAGTTTGCTCATACTGTTTCAACCGTCCAATCACTTCATAGCCGTTCATTCCTGGAAGCACCATATCCAAGATAATAAGATCCGGATGCTCCTTCCTGGCAAGGGTCACTGCATCAATCCCGTTGTAGGCTTCCCAAAAACCATACCCGTCTTCGCTCAAAAGTGTCCGGACTTCCTGGACAACGTTTTCATCATCATCAACAATTAGAATTTTTGGAAAAGGAACCTTTTCCAGCGTAAACCAAAAATTCGACCCCTTGCCAAGTTCCGATTCCACACCGATCGTTCCGCCGTGTTTTTCAACCAATCCTTTCACGATGGCAAGCCCCAAACCCGTACCCTTATACCCCGGCCCTTCGACCCGTCCAATCTGTTCAAACTTTGAAAACAGCTTGGGCAGGTTTTCCTTCGTAATTCCGATGCCGGTGTCCGAAACGCTGCACAGCACTTCCTCCTCTTTTTCTTCTACACGAATAGAAATCTCCCCACCGGCTTCCGTGTAGCGTACCGCATTGCTGAGGAGATTATGAAAAATCTGCATGACCTTGTCTTCATCTGCAAAGAGAACTATGGATTTATCTGGAAGATCCGTTTTTAGTTGCACGTTCATTTTCTCGGCCTGTTGTTCGAAACTCTTTTTTACCCTCTGAACAAGATCGCAGAGATTAAGAGATTTTCTCCAAAGACTCACCTTCTGAGCCTCAATCTTCGAAATATCCAGCAAATCGTTGATCAACCGAGTCAGACGATCCACGTTGTCCTGTGCGTTGGTGAGAAGTTCCTGCTGCGGCTGCGTCGTTTCTCCAGCGACACCGTCCAAGCAGAGAGAGACGCCTTCCCGTATGATGGCAAGTGGGGTGCGGAGTTCGTGTGAGACGGTTGACAGAAAATCGCTTTTTACCCTGTCCAATTCCTTGAGTCTTTCGTTTACTTCTTTTAAAGACTGCTCGACACGTTTCCGCTCCGCAATTTCTGCTTTCAGGTCTGCCGTTCTTTCCTCAACCTTTTCTTCGAGCTGTTCGTTTAATTTTTTCAGTTCGTTTTGGACTTTGATGAGTTCACGATTTTGCTGAACGGCGTTTTCGTATGTAAAAAAAAGCAGATTCATTATCTGCTGACGATTTGACGTGATCGTATAATACTTGTCCTTGAGATGAATTTCCAATTTTTCATCGTCTTCTTGCCGTATGTCCATCTCAAGTATGGCTTTGACTTTGGTGAGAAGAGTGTCTTCATTGTACGGTTTGGTCACGTACGCTTCTGCCCTGGCTTCGAGTCCTCGTATCACGTCCTCCGGATCGGACAATGACGTAAGCAATATCACAGGAATATCCCTCAGCGAGTGATCATTTTTAATTGTGCGGCACATTTCATAGCCGTCCATTTCGGGCATGACAATATCGCTGATGACAAGATCCGGTCTGTTCTGACGGATAGAGACAAGGGCTTCCTTGCCATTTTTTGCAATGAAGGCTTGATAGCCGTGATTTGTAAGCAAGCGTTTCAACAACATGGCCTGTGTCGGACTGTCCTCAACAATCAAGATGTATGTATTTTTATTCATGATCTTTTTCTTTCTGTTTCATCGTTTCCTTTCAAGGATCTATTCCCGTTGATCCGAACCCCCCCGACTCTCTCTGGCTTGCATCCAGACGATCTGCTATCGCAAACGATATTTTCTCAACCTTTGCAATGACAAGCTGGGCAATGCGATCCCCTCTCTTTACAACAAAGCGACCTTTTCCAAAATTAAAAAGAATAACGCCCACGACACCCCGATAGTCCGAATCAATGGTACCCGGCGAATTTAGAATACCGATCCCGTGTTGTAAGGCCAATCCGCTTCTGGGTCTCACCTGCCCTTCGTATCCTTCTGGAATAGCGACGCGGATGCCTGAAGAAATTCGTTTTACTTCCCCGGGATTCAGAATCAAGGGCTCCTCCACTGCGGCATAAAGATCCAGACCGGATGCGCCTTGTGTCTGGTATTGAGGCAGAGGCAGGTCGTCACACTTCGGTTCTTTTTGAATTTTTACTATCATTCTTTTCATCGGATGTACTCAATGTCCATGAGAACAATTTGCCTTCATTCGCTGGTTCCATCCTCCCCCAGTGCCACAAGTTCTTGAAGCAAATTCTTCTGTTCCTCTGCCAATCCTTTCGCCCGATCGTAATTGTCCGTTTTCACTGCCTGAGCGATCAATGCATCCAATTCCCTCACGCGGGAACGCAACCTTTTCACCGTCGAGGATTCAAACAAATCCTCCTGAATCGCGATCCGATGCTTTCTCATGATTTTGATTTCCCTGCTCTTGGACTCGACTTTTCTCTTTTGCTTTTAAAATCTTTCACCTTCTCAACAATCTGAGGAACCAAATCAATAATTTTCCCAAACCCCACCTCTTCCTTCTTTACTGTAATCAGATCTACCTTTTCTCCCCGAACAACAAAAAATGCCACAGGCTCTATGGATGCTCCCCCGCCCGTGCCTTCTCCCTTTCCATCCTTGGAATTTTTTGCACCCCCTCCAACCGCAAATCCAATCGATATCTTGGATACAGGGACGATGGTTGTACCGCCAACTTGGATTGGTTCACCAACGACTGTTTCGGTCTTGGAGAGCGCCCTCAATTCTGTAAGAACGGTCTTAACCAACTCTTCGATAATCATTGTACTGTTTCCTTTCATTTATTTGCGACACTTTCGATAAACAAGGCCTGCTTCAACTCCAGTACACAAAGCACGCCAAAGTATTTTGAAAAGAATAAATCGAAATACCAGAGTTGCCCTCCCCTCCAATCGAGTTTGGAAAAAATCTGGATATATGTCCACACGGAGATTTTTCGCTCCACACGTATTCAATACGCGAGCGCACCCATACAGGAGACCCGTGTTGGCCGGATTTTCCGCACCGACAAAGGCTTCGACATCCAATCGCTCAATAGGAAAACTACGAATCCATTTTTTCGTAATCTCTGGAATTCGGAAGAACAGGTGTCTGGCAAGGCAAACGATGCGTTTTTTTTCTATTCCTTTCTTCTTGCTTCTTGTATCGGTCGTTTTATCGGATGGATGAGATTTCTTCTCTTTCGTCTTCTTTTGCATCAAAGCCTTTTTCTTTTTGAAAAGGATTCCATAGAAATTACTGGCCTCCTTCCCTTTCGCCCACTCAAAACCAAAAAGATGCTTCCATGAAATGATTTGAACATGAACCGCATCACACAGGGCGATTCGTTCCCATCGTATGCAGATTTGATAGGGACAAAAGAGAATGTATATCCCCACGGCACACAAGGCATATAACAAAATAGTCGCCATCTTATCGGAAACTCTCTATTAAAGTGACGACCACGCTTTCCTATTTAACTCTTGACAATATCACGATCTTTTTGTATATTTTTCCCACTTTGAATTGACATAAAAAGAGGAATCCATGCCGCAACACAGATCCGCAGAGAAACGCGTTCGACAAAACGAAAGAAGACGGATACGAAACAAACAAAAGCGCTCTAAACTGAAGACCGCCATTAAAAAAGTAAAGACGGCACCCGATAAAAAAACCGCCGAGATCGAATTGAAGAACGCCATTTCCACTCTGGATAAAATGGCCTTAAAAGGAATTATCCATAAAAACAAAGCAGCCAACATTAAATCAAAACTGAACAAATCTGTAAACGCAAAATAGGTACAGAATTTAAACAACCATTCTTGAAACCGGGAAAGTTCACACCTGCCGGTAATTCCCCCTAATTCCGGCTATGTTGGACAATCTCGGTTTCTTATTTTTTATCTTCTTTGATAATTGGGTGCTTCGCTTGTTATGGTGACATCGTGGGGATGGCTTTCTTTTACTCCTGCCTCCGTGACCTTCACAAAGCGCGATTTTTCTTTCAAATCACGAAGTGTCTTCACCCCACAGTAACCCATGGCCGATTTTACACCTCCTACCAGCTGATAAATCACATCGCATAAACGGCCTTTGTAAGGAACCCTGCCTTCAATGCCTTCGGGAACCAGTTTGGTCATTTCCGTATTGTCCTGAAAATACCGATCCGCACTGCCATTGGCCATTGCGCCAAGGGACCCCATCCCTCGATACACTTTGTAACTTCTTCCTTCCAGAAGCACCATTTCACCCGGACTTTCTTCCACTCCGGCAAGAAGAGATCCCAGCATAACGGAATCAGCACCTACAGCCAGCGCTTTGGCAATATCACCGGAGTAGCGGATACCGCCGTCGGAAATCAGAGGAATGCCTTCTTTCTGGCAAATCCGGGCACATTCCATAATCGCCGAAATTTGAGGGACACCCACTCCGGCTACGACCCGTGTCGTACAGATGGATCCCGGGCCGATTCCCACCTTCACAGCGTCCACACCGGATTGAATGAGATCTTTCGCAGCAACGGCTGTGGCGATATTCCCTCCAATCAATTCGAGATCAGGATGCCCCTTCCGTATTTCTCGAACAGTCTTCAGGACTCCTTCCGAATGTCCGTGTGCCGTGTCCACGCAGACCACATCCACGCCTGCGGATACGAGCATTTCGACGCGCTTTTGGGTTTCTTTGGAGACTCCCACCGCAGCTCCCACCAAAAGCCTTCCCTGTTTGTCTTTTGCTGCCGAGGGAAATGCCTTCCGTTTTTGTATATCCTTTACGGTGATAAGCCCTTTCAGGTGCCCCTGGCGATCCACGATTGGAAGCTTTTCTATCCGATGTTTTTGTAATATTTTTTCTGCCTCTTCAATTTTTGTACCTTCCGGAGCGGTAATTAAATTGTCTTTTGTCATGACTTCACGAATGCGCTGATCCAAATTGGTCTCGAACCGCAAATCTCGGTTCGTTAAAATGCCCACAAGCTTTCCGTTCTCTACGATGGGTATCCCCGAGATATGAAACTCGTCCATTAAGCGAAGAGCATCCCGGAGCCTTTTATCCGGAGAAAGAGAAAGAGGATTGGCAATCATTCCACTTTCCGACCGCTTCACTTTATCCACTTCCGCCGCCTGTTTTTCAATGGATAAATTTTTATGGATGATGCCGATTCCCCCCTCGCGAGCAATGGCAATGGCCAATTTTGAATCCGTGACGGTATCCATGGCAGCAGAAACAATCGGGATGTTGATCGTTATGTTTCGTGTCAATTGGGTACGAACATCCACATCGCGCGGAAGGACATTGGATTTGGCTGGAATAAGTAAAACGTCATCAAAGGTCAGACCTTCCATTACAATTTTTTCTTTCATAATTTTCACCTTACGGTATGGTTATT
>Ga0172365_10001251_pt1 | contig 18202 bp, 19 predicted proteins | sample LakKivSesite48cm_FD_114535 | JGI IMG/M metagenome (GOLD analysis project Ga0172365, IMG submission 114535) | Sediment microbial communities from Lake Kivu, Rwanda - Sediment site 48cm | ecosystem: Environmental > Aquatic > Freshwater > Lake > Sediment | place: Rwanda: Western Province, Lake... | reverse complement strand
TCCGCAAATCACCGGTGAAGAAGCAAAGCCTGCCTCTAATTTAAAGGACCATTCCAATAATTCAAGTGTTTCAGCCGACAAAGCATAGATGTAACCATCGAAAGTGCTGATATAGAGAGTATCATCTTGAATTATTGGGGACGTCCATAGTTTTTCATGTTTTTTGTCCAAGATCTCTGATTCCCAATTCAAATCACCAAATTCCTTATCCAGAGAGTACACTCTACCATTGGAGCTACTTAAATATATGGCATCCTCGCTCACTAACAAGTCGGCTACTATCGCATTGCTTTTTGCATTAACTATGGGACAATCCCACTCCCATTCGCCATATTTTTTCTGAGGGAAGGTCAAATTCTGGCTTCTAGCCAGTGTGTTTAATGCCAGAACCTTGCCGCTATAGGTGCCAATATAGATGAAATCCCCATCGACTATCGGCGCGGTATATATAGCATCGGAAACAGTCGCCGGGCCGCATGAAAAGCCGCCGGTGAGTGCGGTGGCAGGAGCGATGGAATAAGACCATTCCAGATCTTCAGTTGACGCATTTATCGCCACTACCCTACCATCCCTGGATCCAACATAAATAGTGCTATCATGAAGTGTAGTTCCCGACCATCCCCCTATTGGCTGAGCGGAGCCAGGAATACAGGAAACCAGGAGTAAGGTAAAAAGAGAAATTACAATAAGGAAGATTATCTTTGCGTTCTTCATTCTACTAAATAACTAAGGTACTGGGTCATAGCCGCCTTTGGAGAAGGGATTACATCGAGTCAGCCTCTTGGTTGCCAACCAGCTACCTCGGATAAACCCATATCTTTTGACTGCCTCAAAAGCATACTGCGAGCATGTAGGCTGGAAACGACAAGCAGGAGGGAGAACCTTCGACACTGTGTTCTGGTACAATCTGATTAAACCTAGAGTTAATCGGGTCATTTATTGCCCTCCAACAACTGCGCTCGCGCTAAAAGCTTGGTTACTGTCCCCTCTAGCTGGTGATAGTCAGCATTGACTGCTGCAGGCCGAACAATGAAGACGATATCCCATCCCAACTTTGGCGATTGCAGCCTCATTATCTCCCTGAGTAACCTCTTCAAGCGATTACGCTGCACCGCCTTACCCACTTTTTTGGTCACAGAAAACCCATACCGGCTTACATTCAACCCATTAGGCATCGCCTTCATCACTACCAAGCTGTTTGCCCATACTTTGCCACGTTGATAAACCAACGTATATTGTGCTCTATTAGTTAAAGAACGAGGCTCCTTCACAAGACAGAGTTAAACTGGAGTCAGCCTATACCTCCCCTTAAGACGTCGTGCCCTAAGCACTTTTCTTCCCCCCCGACTGGCCATTCGAGCACGGAAACCCAGGCTGCGCTTCCGGGGAATTTTCTTCGGTTGGTAAGTTCGCTTCGGCATCCTTCAAACCGTTGACCGGGATAAGCCTACGCCTCCTGTTTTCCAGATATGAGTTGGTGCATATGGTAACAGAGCGAGATAACGAGCTCTCTTTATAGCGTGTGCTAAGTTTCTTTGATGTTTAGCACAGGCTCTGCTTCTCCGTCGCGATACAATCCTGCCCTGGCTGGAAATATAGCGAGATAACACCGAAACATCTTTATAGTTGATTTTCATATTCCCCTTGCAAAAGGGACAGCCGGCCGGCTTGGTCATTAAGCCCCTTGTCCCTCTTACTCTTCCTGTATTAGCCAAATCTTTTTCTCCTCTATTTTAGATTTTAGTCAAAGGGTAAATCTTCAGGCTCAAGCTCCCCCTCCTCGGGAAGAGAAACCGGAGCTACTCTGTCGAGGAAAATTACACGGTTTGCTGATACTTCAAGGTTAGTACGCATCTGCCCATCCTGCCCTTCCCAACTGCGAGAACGTAACCTTCCTTCAACATAAACGCGCTTCCCTTTAGATAAGAATTGATTACAACTTTCAGCTTGTCTGCCCCACACACTCACCCTGAACCATTCTGTTTCCTCCCTCCGCTCCCCGTCAGAGCTAGCATAACGATAATTGGTAGCCATGCGAAAAGAGGTAACTGCCTTTCCGTTGGGCGTGTATCTCATTTCCGGGTCACTACCTACGTTACCAATTAGCATTATTTTATTCAAGCTTGCCATATCAATCACTCACCTTTACCACAAGATATCGCAAAATATTCTCAGAAGCACTAATTTCCGCTTCCAGTTCCTTAACCGATTGTGGCATTAACTGAAAGCGAGCCAGAATATAATCAGCTTCCATAAATTTTCTTATAGCGTAAGCCAGTTTTCTTCTTCCCCATTTTTTTATCTCTTCCACTACCCCACCGCGACTATTAATGGACTGAGATACTCCGTCTATGATTTCAGATACTCCCTCCTCATCAAGCTCGGGACTAATTATTGCTACCAGTTCATAATCACGCATGTCTAGATTTTATACCACAGGGCATAAAATGGCAACAATGCCCATGTTTTTAACCACCTACAATATCTACCAGCTAGAATGTTAAACAAAGTCAGTGTTATAATTCCACCAGTGAAAGTATCTGAATTGGGAGAATTTGGACTAATTAACCTCATACGCGGCAGCATCGCTAGATATGAAAATTCCAGATGCACTCCGTGGCAAGAAATTTTAGTAGGCATTGGCGATGATGCTGCTGCCTGGCAAAGCGACGATCACATCCAGTTAGCCACCACAGATACTCTAGTCCAGGATATACACTTCGACCTGGACGTCATTCACTGGGAAGAACTGGGTTGGAAAGCACTGGCAGTAAATCTAAGTGATATAGCTGCCATGGGTGGCATTCCCAAGTACGCTTTGCTTTCTCTGGCACTGCCTGGCAAACTGGAGGTGGAAGATATCTCCAAATTTACTGACGCTATGGTACACCTCGCCAGAAAATTCGGAGTAGCTGTAATTGGAGGTAATGTAGCTACCGCTCCAAATGTAGTTATCACCGTAACAGTCATAGGCTGCTCCAAAGGCGAAGCGATACTTAAGAGGTCAACAGCTTCTTCTGGTGAGCAAATAGCTGTCACAGGGTATTTGGGGTTGTCGGCAGCTGGTTTAGAAATGCTTAAAAGAAAACCCATTTCAGATCCTGAAACAAGCAATATCTTGAGGCGAGCTCACTTTAAGCCCATACCAAGAATAAGAGAAGGACAAATCTTAGCCGAACAAGGAGTTAGAACCGCTATAGACATAAGCGATGGACTTGTTGCTGACCTTGACCACATATGTGAATCGAGCAAAGTCAACGCTAGAATAAGGATAGAACAAATGCCAGTGCACCCTGTAGTTATAGCAAACTTTCTTAACCATCAGGAGTTGGCTTTATGTGGTGGCGAGGATTATGAGCTTCTTTTTACCGCTGACGAAGCCACTGTTGCTCGGGCTAAGCAAGCCCTAGACTGCCCGGTGACTATAATCGGTGATATAACGGAAGAAAAGTTACCAACACGAGTGACTGTAATAGATAGCAAGGGAAATATCATCCCATACAAAAGAGGGGGCTGGGAACATTTCAAGAATGGAGTCACTGAAATTAAATTCGCATAGCCCTGAACAAACTCAACTGCTAGGAAGCTATCTAGGGGAATTAGCTCAAAAGGCTGATGTTTTCCTTCTTGTAGGTGAATTTGGAACAGGCAAGACTTGTCTTGTCCAGGGAATTGCTCATGGATTGGCGATAAAGGAATATGCCTCCAGCCCCACTTTTGTCATCCTGAGAGAATATCACGGTAGACTTCCCTTATACCACATTGATTTCTATCGCCTGGATCACGTTGAGGAAATTGCTGACCTGGGGCTGGATGAGTATTTTTACGGCGACGGAGTCTGTGCGGTTGAATGGGCAGAGAAGGGGTTGCAGGTAGTACCCCAGAACAATTTACTTATCACCCTGCACTATATTCCTGCCTACCAGACAGGACGGTCTATTTGCCTAAAACCTCAAGGCAAGCACTACTATGAATTAATAGAACAACTTAAAAAAGAGAAGGAATTGTGGCTCTGAATACCAAATGCTAAATAATACGAAATTCTAAAATCAAAGGTTCAAAATCAAAGTGACAACTTAAAATGCAAAATTTTTTAACTTTTGCTCTGTCATTTTGCACTTTTATTTTTTCATTTTGCATTTAGGTTTCTGATATGGAATTGGCTATAGATACTTCGTCCAGTACCGTCAGCGTTGCTTTATCTCATAAAGGTAGGATAGTGGCTTCGCTAACTTGGCAAACAACACAAAACCATACAGTAGAACTGTTGCCGAATTTAGTTTGCTTGTTACAACAAGCAAAGGTGGAGCTGGGCTCTATAGAAGCAATCGTTGTAGCTAAAGGTCCAGGAAGCTTTAATGGACTCCGAGTGGGCATAAGCACTGCTAAGGGGTTAGCCTCTGCCCTAAATATTCCTTTGATTGGTGTAAACACATTAGAAACTGAAGCCTATCCTTTTGCCTTTACTGGCTTGCCTCTGCGTCCCATTCACAAGGCCGGTCGCGAGGAAATAGCCACTGCCCTTTACTGGCAAAAAAATAATGAATGGCAATGTCTGGAGGCAGAAAATCTAACCACGGTTAAAACTTTGTGCCGTCGAATTAAGCAAAAAACGCTTTTTTGTGGTGAAATCCCCGCTGAGATAATAAGCGAAATACAGCAAAACCTGGGCAGGCGAGCTATAATTTCCCAAAGTAATTGCCCATCTCGAGCTAGCTCTTTGGCTATATTAGGTTGGCGAAAATTAAGCAGCGGAGAACGAGATGACCCGATCACCCTGCAGCCATTATATCTTCGTCTCCCCCATATAACCAAGCCCAAGGATAAGATACCCCTACTGTGACTCCGAGTGGTGCAAAAGAGACCAGGAAATGCAAATTCCTAAAGTAGATGCTGAGCACACAGCAAAACTTTGTTTTGCCTGTAGCCATGAGAACCCCATAGGGCTAAAGTTGAAACCTGTTCACGATGGAGAAAAAGTCACTGCGGAGTTCACCGCCGGGGAGTTTCATCAAGGCTGGAATAATGTAGCCCACGGCGGTATTCTCTATACTCTCCTCGATGAAGCAGCTGCTTACGCCATGCTTTGTCATGGAGTTGAGTTTGGTGTTACTGCCAAGAGCGAGATAAGGTTTAAACAGGTGGCACCCATCAATGAGCCAATCCAGGTCTCTGCCTGGGTCACTAAACTGACAAAACGGCTAGTGGAAACTAAAGGAGTACTGACTCTCAAGGATAATACAATCATAGCCGATGGCGATTTCTTATTCTACATGTGGAGACAATCAAAAAAGACAACCCTCTGGGACATGGATGGAGTCGTTGCCGATTCCCATTCCTTCCACTTTGCTGCTTGGCAGGAGACCTTTGCTAAAAGGGGGATAAAGTTTACCAAAGAATATTTTGCTACACTCTTTGGTACCACAAATGACTTCATAATCCATAGTGTTATGGGAAGGGCACTCTCAGAAGAAGATGTCAGAATCATCATACAGGAGAAAGAAGAGAATTTTCGACGGAAGGCAACAGGACACATTGAACCATTTCACGGGGCGGTGAGATTGCTGAATATCATTAAGAAAGGGAATTTTAAGTTAGGCTTGGTTTCTTCAGCACTAAAGGAAAATATCGACTTAGTCCTTAGTGAGCTTAATTTGGAGGGAATTTTTGATTGCATTGTTTTCGGTCAAGAGGTACCCAAAAACAAACCCAATCCCCAGATATATCTTTTAGCCGCCGAGAAGCTGAAAGTGGCACCTAAGGATTGTCTGGCAATTGAAGATTCTCCCCTGGGAGTCAAAGCAGCCAAAACCGCCGGGATGAAATGTCTGGCCATAACCAATACACACCCCTGGCAAAAACTCAAGGAGGCTGATAAAGTAGTTGACTCTTTAGGAAGAGTGGACTTAATCACCCTGCTTACGAGGGTTTAAACGATTCCATGGAAATCATAAGATTTCCGTGGGGACCCCGTTAATTTAAAATAAAACTCTTGCGGGATCCCCGGGTGGCAAACAGTCGTAAGACTTTTTAGGATTAATTTAGACAGAAACCAGGATAAGGAAGAAGGAGATTAAAATCATGGAGAGAAGTTTAGTTCTTATCAAACCTGATGCCATACAACGGGGATTGGCCGGGGAAATCATCTCTCGCCTGGAAAAGAAGGGACTTAAAATCGTAGCTATGAAGATGTTGCACATGGATAACACTTTGGCCAAACGACACTATGCCATTCATAAAGGGAAGGTTTTCTTTGACGATTTGATAAATTTTATCACCTCTGGTCCGGTCATCGCCATCATCCTTCAAGGTAAAAATGCCGTGCAAATAATACGACAAATGATGGGAGAAACTGACCCGGCCAAAGCTCACGGTGGTACTATTAGAGGCGACTTTGGCATTGATATTGGACATAACTTAGTACATGGCTCTGATTCACTGGAGAATGCTTCGAAGGAAATTAACTTATTCTTCTCAGCTAAGGAGATTTTCAACTATGACCGGGAATTGGATACATGGATCTATTGAATTCTAACTACCGGGATCGCCTTGTCCCACAATTTATCTAGCTGATAATAATCCCGCTCTAATGGGGCAAATATATGAACAATGACCGAACCAAAATCAACAAGCATCCAACCTGAGTCAGGAGTTCCTTCATTATGATGAGGCACAACTCCTTTACTTTTCAATATTTCACCGATATCCTGCCAGATAGCTTCAATATGCCGCTTGGTCTCTCCAGTACAAATAACAAAGTAGTCCGCAAAAGAGCATAATTCCCTAACGTCCAGCATAGCAATATCCTTTGCTTGCTTCTCAGAAGCAAGCTCGGTAGCTAAGCGTGCTATTTCCGCTGCTTCCAGAAAGGCACTAACCTCCTTCCATATTATACCACTTATGGCAACATTTGACCAAGGTCATCTCGCCATGCATATTTCGCAAACAATGTACCCTGTATTAGAACTCTACTGCAATACCATTCCACATGCAAATTTGGGGTAAAATTTTTTAGTTTGCAATATATCTGCTATAATTAAAATGAGGATAAAGATATGCAAGCAAAATGGTGGCATAGAAGTGTCTTTTACTTACTACTTTTGGTAGTTATAGTGGCTTTGGTAATTGTTCTCACACCCCGTGAAAAGCCTGAGCTAGTAAGCCTGCCTGATTTTATCGAGAGCGCCAAGCCACAGCTCGACACTATTGGATACTGGCAAGAAGGGGAGAAGCTCATTGGCTTGAAGGATATGGAAGTTATATGTTGGATTCCATACGTAGAAACTACCGATGACCTGAGTAAACTTCTTAAAGAGAAAGGTATAAATGTCAATGCAGTGGTGCTGCAGCCTAACTTTGATGGTAGCACAATGGAGCTCGATGGTAAGCTTAGTGACGAGCACAAAGTAGATCTCGATGCATTTACACTCAAAGCCACTACACAAATTGACACTATTCTGCAAGACGGTGATAATCTTATAGGCTTAAAAGAGGACGAAATTAAAATTAAAACGGCGTTTGGAGGTAGTACCTATGAGCTGCGCACTTACCTGGTAGAAGAAGGAATAATACTGGGGGCGGAAGGAATAAAAATCGACGTTAAACCCATTGGCTTTGATTGGGGGACGATAGCACTAACAGTCATTCTACCGATTGTGCTGCTTGGGGCGTTATTTTACTTTTTATTCTTCCGTGCCACCCGTGGCGCTGGCACACAAGCCTTCAATTTCAGCAAAAGCCGTGCTCGATTAAGTCTTGAAAAGAGGCCCGATGTAACTTTCGCCGATGTTGCTGGAACAGACGAAGCTAAAGAAGAGGTCCAGGAAATAGTGGAATTCCTCAAGTCCCCCCAGAAATTCCAGTCACTGGGAGGACGTATACCCCGAGGAGTGCTCTTGGTAGGGCCACCAGGAACAGGTAAGACCTTACTGGCTAAGGCTATAGCTGGAGAAGCCAAGGTGCCTTTTTTCTCTATTAGCGGCAGCGAGTTCGTGGAGATGTTTGTGGGCGTCGGTGCTGCCAGAGTCAGAGACCTGTTTGAACAAGCCAAGCGTAATGCACCATGCCTCGTATTTATTGATGAAATTGATGCCGTAGGCCGACACCGTGGTGCTGGCTTAGGTGGAGGACACGATGAAAGGGAGCAAACCCTCAATCAGATTCTGGCTGAGATGGATGGCTTCGATACCAATGCCAACGTCATCATCATGGCTGCCACCAATCGCCCCGACATACTCGACCCAGCCCTCCTCCGTCCCGGTCGCTTTGACCGCCACGTTGTCATTGACTTACCAGATATAAAAGGTCGTAAAGCTATTCTAGAGGTACACGCCAAAGGCAAACCGCTGGCTGCGGAAGTCAATCTCGAAACTGTAGCTAAGGAAACACCGGGGTTCAGTGGTGCTGACCTCGCTAACTTAATCAATGAAGCAGCCATCCTAGCTGCGCGGCGCAACCGTAAAGATATCACATTAAAAGAGCTTGAAGATGCTGCTGACCGGACTATAGCTGGACCGGAAAGGAAAAGTCGTGTAATAAGCCCCAGAGAAAAGGAAATCATTGCTTACCACGAAAGTGGCCATGCTTTGGCTGCCAGGATGTTGCCTAATGTTGATCCTGTGCACAAGGTTTCTATTGTGGCTCGGGGGATAGCGGGGGGCTGGACACGCCTCCTGCCCACTGAAGATCGCTATTTATGGACTAAGTCTCAGTTTGATGAAAGATTGGCAGTGAGTTTGGGCGGACGTGTTGCCGAGGAAATCACCTTTGGCGAAGTAACTACCGGCGCCCAGAAAGACCTGGAGGAAGCAACTAAGCTAGCTAGAAAAATGGTCACTGAATATGGCATGAGTAAGAAATTGGGCCCGCGGACCTTTGGTCAGAGGCAGGAACTTATCTTTCTCGGGCGCGAAATTAGCGAGCAAAGGGATTACGGCGATGAGACGGCCGACGAAATTGATAAAGAGATGCGCCTTATCATCCAACGGGCCTACAACACCACCAAGAAAATTCTGACCGCGAACAAAGAAAAACTAAAACAGCTGGCTGAAGAACTTGTAATTCACGAGACTCTGGAAGAAAATGAGCTCAAGAGAATATTTGAAGACCTGGCACCCCAGCCAGCCCCTAGCTAAGTCAGCAACGCAAGGGTGAAGCCAAGAAGTCGTTTAATGCGAGTCGTAGCGGCATTGCCACCAAAATGCGTCAAGCTCAACCTCCCCACGATATTGGTTAGTCGCTGCGCTCTTCACAACGACATGCGGTGATTAACAAGCGCGCTCAAGTTAAGACTCACATCCATTTATTTTCTCTCAAGGGAGCCGAGTCGATTACTGTCCTATGCAATAATATCTTCATCCAGCTTAGCAAATAGCGGCTGGGGCTGGCGAAGCTTCTGCCTTGGGGGTAAAAACTGAGTTTTCCAACCTGATTCCTCCACACTACCGTCAAATCCGAGAAAGGAATGCAGCTTTTCAGAACTGAAGGGAAGAAAAGGATAAAAAACAGTTTTCAACGCTGCTAGCACAGAGAGGACAGTATAGATGGATTTAGCCGTCTCGATTTTATCGGGATTTCGCTCCGTTTTAATCGTTTTCCACGGAGCCTGTTCATCAATATAACGATTAGCTTCCTGAGCTAGGGACATAGCCTCCTTGATCGCTTCTTTAAACTTACAGCGATAAAGCAACTTATCCGCACCGTCTAAGACAACTTCAGCCTCATGAAGCAAGCGCTGGCTGTATTGATCTAGTTCCCCCGGTACAGGCACTACTCCATCGAAATTGCGATGAGCGAATGTGAGAACACGATGAGCTAAATTACCATAGGTAGCTACCAGTTCATTATTATTACGCCGAAGGAATTCTTGCCAGGAGAAATTGCTGTCCCCGGCCTCAGGCATATTCACCGCCAGAGTATACCTCAGAGCATCTGGGGCGTATCGTTCCAGGTAATCATGAAGCCAGATCGCCCAACTACGGCTGGTAGAAAGCTTCCTGCCTTCAATAGTCAAAAATTCATTAGCTGGAACATCATAAGGAAGATTCAGACTACCATAACCCATCAACATCGCTGGCCAAATAAGAGTATGGAAAAAGATATTATCCTTGCCGATGAAATAAAAACTCTTGGCACCGTCGCACCAGAAAGCCTGCCAGGCGGTATCATCTCCATGTAATTTTGCCCATTCCTTGCTTGCTGATAAATAACCAATGACTGCCTCAAACCATACATAAATGCGTTTACACTCAAAGCCGGATTGTGGTACAGTTATTCCCCAATCCAAATCACGAGTAATTGCCCTGTCTCTTAATCCCTCTTTCAGAAATTTCCACGTGCTGCTAAGTACATTACGACGCCAATGAGTTTGCTCTTTTATCCAGGCAGCCAATTTGTCCTGAAAAGAAGAAAGGCGTAAAAAGAAATGCTCCGAAGACTCAAAGCGCGGTGGAGTGGAACAAAGGTAGCAGTGAAGTTCCTTAAGTTCCACTGGACTCAAGGGCTTGCCACACTCATCACATTCATCACCTCTTGCCTTGGTGAAACCACAATAAGGACAAGTACCTTCCACATAGCGGTCGGGAAGGAAACGCTGGCATTTAAGGCAATAAGCTTGCATCATCTTGTCTTTGTAAATGTACCCCTTATCGAGCAAGGTGAGAAATATATCATGAGTAACTTGAGTGTGATTGGGAGTGCCAGTAGTTGTAAATAAATCGAAAGAGATGCCCAATTTTTCCCAGCACTCGATAAATTGTTGATGGTATTTGGCTACTATTTCTTGCGGCGTGGTGGATTCTTGCTCAGCACGAATTGTAATCGGCGTTCCGTGTTGATCACTACCCGAAACCATTAACACCTTATTGCCCTTAAGGCGATGATAGCGGGCAAAAATATCGGCTGGCAGATAAGCACCGGTGACATGTCCTAAATGCAGAGGACCATTAGCGTAAGGCCAAGCAACACCTATAAAAATGCGCTCGCTCAAAGTTTCTCCCTTAAAGTTACTCTATTGTAAATCATTGATTATCTCGTGTCATTGCCATGAGTCGAAGCCCTGAATATGACGATTGCCAACGTTTATTCTTCGGAGAGAAAGGTGATTATTTGCTCTACTTTCGTCGTTTTGTATGTAATATAACCACGGCTCAGGCAGCAATCAACACAAAGACGTTGCTTTTCGCCTCCTTCCTCATCAATTAAAAGATAGCGCTCTCCATATTTAAGAGGGCGATCACAACCATCACATTTCACCTTTCCAATAGCAATACAACCACGGCGCATTTTAGCTCCTTTCTTGAAATTTCAACCAGGCTCGAGTCTTGCCTTCAATGACGAGACTAAACTCCCCTCTGGGTTCGGCAAAATGCTCCCTAGCCTGACTCACTCTACCCCGGAAAATCTCTTCGTGAACTTTGGTAAGCTCACGGCATACACATAATCTTCTATCTCCTAGAATTTCTTCAATCTCGTTCAATACCTCTGTGAGGCGATGTCGTGTCTCAAAAGCCACTACAGTTCTTCGTTCCTCAGCTATTGAATTGAGAAGACGCTGCCTTTGTCCTTTACGGCGAGGCAGAAATCCAACGTAAACAAATTGGTCGGTCGGCAACCCAGAAACCACTAAAGCGGTAATCACTGCTGAAGCACCGGGAATAGGTATCACAGAAATTCCACACCCAATAGCAGCAACGATAAGCTCGTAACCAGGATCACTCAGCCCCGGCATGCCAGCTTCCGAAACGAGAGCCAGGTCTTCTTTCTCGAGATAATCCAATAGATAATCAAGTTTAGCTCTTTTACTATGCTCATGATAACTGGTCAAAGGAGTTTTTATATCATAGGCGGTAAGCAAACGGCGCGTAGTACGGGTATCCTCAGCAGCAATAAGCTTCACCTCCCGCAAAAGGCGTAAGGCACGCAGAGAGATATCCTCCAGATTACCAATAGGAGTAGCAATGACATAAAGAGCAGGCACGACTTGCAATTATACTTAATTGCCATAATTTTATCTACAGATTTACTTGCCTTCAGAGCACTTGAATACACTATCGTTCCAAGTCATTCGCTTTATGTCATTCTAAGACTCCTCGCTAGTGTTCGGGACTATTGGGCAATAAGAAATCCCTTAAACATACCTTGACTTTAGGATACCATGCTTGTATAGTTTGTGCCAATTTCTATCAGGTAAAGTAAAATGTCTCACTTCAAACTCAAAGAGATGGAACGTGCTTACGGATTTGATGAAGTTGCACTTGTCCCTGGAGACGTGACCATCAATCCTGACCAAACCAACATAGATTTTACCGTAGGGAATAATATCTTAACCATTCCTATTCTCGCCTCAGCTATGGATGCTATTGTTGACCCTGCCTTTGCTATTAAGTTTAACAAGCTTGGTGGGCTGGCGGTCCTGAATCTCGAAGGTGTACAGACAAGGTATGAAAACCCCGAGGAGGTCTTAAACCAAATTACCCAAACTCCCGAGACAGAGGTTACTTCTCTGCTCCAAAAAATTTACTCTAAGCCTATCAAGGAAAAGCTCGTTAGCCAACGTATTGGAGCAATAAAACAGGCTGGGACTATCTGTGCTGTATCTGTAACTCCGGCCAATACGAAATGGCTGGCTCCCATAGCCAAAGATGCCGGTGTAGATATACTTGTGGTGCAATCTACCGTCACCACAGCCAGGCATATCTCCAAGAGCTATCGGGGACTTATCCTGCCTGAACTATGCCAGCAAATGTCCTTGCCTGTCATAGTGGGTAATTGCTGTAGCTACAGTGCAGCATTAGAACTCATGAGAACGGGGATCGATGGTATCTTAGTCGGAGTGGGACCTGGAGCTGCCTGTACTACCCGGGAAGTTATTGGCGTTGGAGTACCTCAGATAACCGCCACTCTGAATTGTGCTGCTGCCAGAGAAACATATCTCCAGGAAAGTGGCAAATACGTGGTAGTGATAACCGATGGAGGTATTCGTACCGGCGGCGATTTATGTAAAGTATTCGCCGCGGGCGCCAACGCTATAATGATTGGTTCGCCTCTAGCTCAAGCCGCAGAGGCGCCAGGAAAAGGCTATCACTGGGGCATGTCCCACTCCCATCCAGCATTACCTAGAGGGACACGTGTTAGAGTTGGCACTACCGCACCATTAGAGCAAATTCTCTTCGGTCCTGCTTCCGTCACCGACGGCACTCAAAACCTAGTTGGTGCTCTACGCACTAGCATGGGAGTATGCAGCGCTCGAACCATCAAAGAAATGCATAAAGTCAAGATGGTTATTGCCCCGTCTATAAAGACCGAAGGGAAATACTTGCAGGCAAGCCAGAATATCCCTTGAGTTTATAAAAACGCAGAAAGGCAAAACCAGACACCAAAGCCGGCTAGAATCAAAGCGCAAACCCTAAACACAGTTTTTTGTACCTTCTGTGTCCACCATCGCCTTGACTCGAATGTGCCTATGGAGAGGAATTCACTCCAGACTAAATCACAAGGCAAATGCACTACAGCGAGCAAAATAACACCGCCAAGCCCGAATCTGATAGCACCGGTTATTAGAACCACACCCGCAGTCGCCCACCACATATAAAAGGCGGGATTAGTTCCTGTAATCACAATGCCCGTCATTAAAGAACTAGCTGGCAGACCACCCACTGCGCCAAGCGTCTCATGGGTAGCTCGAAACATTCGGAAGCCTAGGTAGAGCAGCATCAAGCCACCAGCAAGATAGATAGCCATTTTCACCTGGGGAGAGTCGATAAAATGTTCGAATCCAAAATAAATTACAGTATAAATTACGGCTATGATTGGTACTTCAACGACAGCATGCCCTGCTGCAATCCAGGCACCAGCGTGTTTGTCACTATAACCCTTGGCTATGGTAGCAGCAGTCATCGGTCCGGGTAGCATAACGCCCGTGAGAGAAATTCCCGCTGCTGATAATAAAAATAGGCCCAAGCTTGTTTCCACTACTTACTTTGGGTAGAACTAGAGTAATGGTTTAGCTTCTCCACAAATTCGATCTTACGATCAGGGGGTTCTCATTCACTATTTCCCCTCTCCTTCTTAAAATTAAGAGAGAGAATTTGGGAAAAACTGTCCTGTTACAAACCAAATTTGGTCTAAATTTCCTCTTCATCCTCATCTTCCTCCGTAGCCACAAATCCACCATAATGAGGAAGCATCACACCTACTTTGGCTTGGCGACCTCTACCTCCTCTGGGCAGATCGCCAATCATTTTCTTCAGTTCTGCCAGAGTCTCAACCGATTGCGCTGAAGAGACAACCACTCCATCTAACCCAGCCTGCCATAAATCAGTAAGCTCGGCTTTCGTGACTGAAGAGGGTAAAGCCATCACAATCGGCTTCTCCAAGAGTTCGACGAATTTTCGACAAACGAGCAGATGCTCCACAGCAATAAAATCATCTTTACTTCCACTACTGATGAGCACACCATCTACTTCAATGCCATTAATGGCTCTAACAAAACCCTGGTCTAATGAAGGTTCTATCATCAAAATTTTGCCAACCTCTTCTTTATGCAAAATTGCTGCAGCTACCTTAACGTCAAAAACCACAAAGTCACACCCTAAACCCACCAATTCATTTATCTTCTCTTCGCTTATGCCCTTCGCAAATACCCCCACTGGGATGTCGCCCGCAACTTTGACAATTTGCCTGACACTCCTGGCACTTAATCCCTGGTCCAATATCAACCAGGCATCGGCATTGACATCGGCCACAATTTTGGTTTCTTCGACCTGTGACCCCGACAATCCCACAACAAGCAACACGGCCGAGCTTTTTAGTTCAGAGACAGAGGGATGAAAACCTATAGGCGTGGTTGAAGATTTAGAAAGACTCTGCAATTTATCTGCAAATTTGCTCATATCACCCTCAGCCAGCGGTCGGATTCGAACCGACGGCCGGCGGTTTACGAAACCGCTGCTCTACCCCTGAGCTACGCTGGCATTGCTGTGGATCCCCTCAATTATATGGCTATAGACCTGCAAAGTAAAGGCTACCGAGCTATGTCTCTTGACTTGATAGACGACTTTTAGTTTGGCATCACGTAGTAATTACAGTCAAGTGCACAAATCATAACATTCTCCCCTCTAAACACCCCAACTATGATCTGATTAACCTTGGAAATATCAGCACTCCGTCTTCCACTCCAGTTCGGTCGTAATTGGCTCCGCCCAAGCCATTGCTACAGCAATATCCAACAGCCAGGGCGATCACACTCACCAGAAGCACCAGATTCATTACTTTAGACCTAACCACTTGTCCTATTCTATTGCACTACCGATTGCTTATGCCATCCTTCGCTTACTACAGGCGGTATTTGCTCATGCAGCAGGATTCACGACGCGCCCGACAAAGAGAATGGCATCCGTCTCAATGTCGCGAATCATGAAGATGAAGGGGTGGTCTATGGTGATCTCCACAGGAGGTTCAGGTACTGCTGTTAATTTCATAATCACTGCGGTGGCAGCAGCCGCCTCGGTGCCGGCTTCATCCACGGCAACGAATGCCTTATGCACGACGTCTGATATGAACAGCTCAGGATTACCAGTCATCCCGGAGAAATCCCCGGCACCAGAAAAGGCAATCGGCATGCCCATCCCGGAGAGAGTATCCTTCAGGCTGAATTCTCAATCAAATTCAAACTGTGGCATCGTCAGGGCGACCTCGGTAGTTTGCAGATCGCTTATAATGATATCAACCTGTTCAGCATGAAGGCTTTCTTCAAAAGCCTCGAACTGTCTATCTTCAGGCAGGAGGATAACCATGGAGAGTTCATCGCCATCATAGAGCAACTCAACCGCCTGGTATCCTTCCCCCTTGGCGTAGCTGAATGACTCCGTCTGTTTCATCATCGGCACTATTACCTGCCCGCCGTCAAGCAGGTAGAACGGGCCATCTGCTGTCATCTTCTTATTGAAAGGGTTCTCCCAGGCAGCATTGAAGTAGATAGCATTGGTCAACACAAGTCGTGTCAGTGCATCAATCGCGCCTTGAGGGATAAGGTCTTCGATGCGGCCTTCCGTCTGGTCGCTGACCCAATCATTGATGGCGAGGCGGGACTTTTCCGTCTCCGTTATGAAGTCAAGTATTCTCAGCCCGGCACCGTAGTTCTCGGCCAGGGTATCAAGGAAGTCAGCGAGGAACTCATAGTCCTTTTGCCCCCAGATGGCGTTGACAATGTTCAGCCTGAATCCTTCTCCGTCCTTGCCTTCGGCACCTTCACCTCTTTTAGCAAGTTCGGCATCGAGCCAGTTAAATGCCGGGTGCAGCCTCTCCTGATCAAGAAGGAATTGAAGGGTATCGGCCATCTGCTGAGCAGTTTCGCCACGCGCTCCGGCATATGTCATCGCCAGCGCCAGTGAGATGCTATAGGGAGAGTAAAAAAGATTACCCTCCTCCCCTCTAATCGCCTGATAAATCTCAAAGGCGAAGGCGCTGTTTCCTTCAACCAGCAATGCTTGTTCATCTGTGAGAACATCGGGGGAAGTTATCCGCTCTTTATCTGATTGGAGCACCTCGCCAGCTGCCGGCTGAACCAGCTGAGTAGAGGCTATCAGTGGCAGCAGCAACACTAAGACTAATACGGCTACCCATTTCCTATTCATCTTGTTCCCCTCCTACGAGTATTTAAACTGTTCATTTTGCTCTTTCGTTCAAATTTGGCCATTCGGAAGCCTCTCATTTTGAGATGGGAGATGATTCTGTAGACGGTTCCTCGGGTCGGGGCTCTTCAGACGGATATTCAAAAGTCGTCCAGGTTGCATATGGGAGCTCTACCTCATTGATGTAATCCAGATTCTCAATGCTGTTCATCATTATCTTGGCATCCGATACAGTATAGAGAACATCGTCTATGTAAAGCGACCTCTCTACCGCGAAGGGAGCGTAAAAGTAGTAATAACCTTTTTCTATGTCACTGAGATTTTCAATGTGGGTGATTCTACCTTTAATCTGGACCCCTTGATCTAGGGATACATCAAATACGTATGCGCCTTGCCAGACAGGCTCGCCGTAAGCCCAATCAGGAACTCCCTCAGTATATTCCGACTGATCTACTTCTGCGACCAAAATGGGCATCACCAGTAAATTCCGTGACTTGTCAAATAGGAATGCTTTGTGGTCCCACAGGACCGGCGAATCGGTGCCCCTGTCCCCTATTTCAAGCTTTGATATCTCCACCGGGTTGCTGACATCGGTGACATCGAAGAGCGATATCTTGACTCCCTGATACCAGGCAAATTCCCCCGCGTCCGTCGTCTCCTTACCTATACCTATAATGTGGGTTTCGTCGTAGGGATGGAGGTAGTCTGAGTATCCGGTTACCTTCAGATAACCGAGAACTTCAGGGTCATAAGGATCCTGCAAATCTATCACGAATAGTGGGTCAATTTGCTTGAAGGTTACCAGATAGCCTCTTCCACCCATAAACCTAGCGGAATAGATAGTTTCCCCGGCCGCAAGGTCTGTCAGCGAGCCGGTAATGTTCAGAGCCATATTCAGAACGTATACGTTATTCTGGGTTGTTTGCCCGTAGTTTGTGGTTGCCACCCTGAAGTAGCCATCGTACTCATCCATGGAGAACTGGTTCAGCACCATGCCAGGTACCTCGCCACTGGCCACATATGTGATATTAGCACCTGCTATCTGAATCCGGTGGATAGAGGTTTTTTCAGAATCGCCTACACCCGCTCCCCACACCGGGAATGTCAGGTAGATACTATTGAGAGAGACGTAGAGATTGCTGCTAGCTCCCAGTAGAATTGTCTCATACGTTGGCTCCTGACCATCGTTCTGTGTATTTATGGCTATGATAGTGGTGTACATATAATAGTAGTCAGCCACATCGGAATAGTAGATATCTGTGGCCGGTATTTCTTGCGGCTCGTCGTCAGAATAAATCTTGGGCAGGTTCACTTCATCGTCTTCCTCATACACAGGTTCATTTACCACCACATAAGCATAATCGCCTATCATTCTGGAACTGACGTATTGACCATCGGCAGAGAGCTCCCTTTGGATGCGTGGATTTTCTCTATCTGAGACATCATACACCTTGATATAAGTCTTAGGTGATACGTAAGGCATGTAGATCTTTTCGTCAGAGTCCGATCGAATATCATAATAGGCATAATAAGGTGTCTCTTCCTCAAACACGACCAGCCTGTCTCCGTTG
>Ga0172365_10001248_pt1 | contig 18229 bp, 20 predicted proteins | sample LakKivSesite48cm_FD_114535 | JGI IMG/M metagenome (GOLD analysis project Ga0172365, IMG submission 114535) | Sediment microbial communities from Lake Kivu, Rwanda - Sediment site 48cm | ecosystem: Environmental > Aquatic > Freshwater > Lake > Sediment | place: Rwanda: Western Province, Lake... | reverse complement strand
CTGATAAAAATGCTAAAAACTGGAATCGTTCTTTGTCATCAATAAAGATCTTTCTTCTCTCAATACCGCGACAGGTGATGTGGTAAAAAGCGCCAGGGAATTGAATTCTTAATGGTCTTGCCATATCGTTATTATACCCATTCCTTTTCTCTGTGTCAACTGTAATGCAACATGCAAAGATTTGACCCCATTTGATGCCCACATTAATATCAGTTTAGAAAAGATAACTAAAAAATTTTTCGTATCAGATTAATTATTGCCATTATCTGCAATGGATTTTTTCTTCGATGTGAAGCTATGACACAATTTCACCAATATCTAATATCGATAATTGTGCATATTTAAATATGTGCAATTGTGCAATTATAAATATATAAATGGAGTTGATTAATCAAAATAAAATTTCTTACCCAGACACTAAATCATAATCTTCCTCAAGCGGATTAAAAATCCTTTTGCAGACTTTTTATAGCAAGTGGGAAAATGTTAAAAGCCAATAAAAAATCCCCCTTAATCCCCTTTGGCAAAGAGGAAATATGGGGATTTGAGGAACGAAGCAATCCCATTTTCTTATTTTACGGCTACATTGCCCAGGCAATATTTTGTAGAAATGAAAAAATTAAAAGAACTGATGTTATAATGTTTAGATCTGACCCCCTAGGCTCCCTAAGTTTTTATTGGAAAAGTGGTAAGGATGGGTGTTCAAACTACAAAATTGCATAAGTTCAGACTTGGGGCGCCTTAATAATTATTAAGAATAAATGTTATTAAATATACAATTTATTTTTCTTTATATACGCTAGAACCTCAGGGACCACAAGATAATCTATACTCAGTCCTTTTTTCATCTTCTCCCTGATTATTGTGGAAGAGATATCAATAAGGGGGGCGTTGCTGATTAAAATTTTATCAAAAAATGGTTTAATTTTTTTTATTTTGTAACCAGGTCTGGGTAAAACAATGACCCTTGATTCATTGAATATTATTTCAGGATTTTTCCAGTGTTTAATCTCCTGCCATTGGTCAGCACCGATGATGAGATAAATCTTAGGGTGCAAATTATTGATGGATTTTTTTAATGCCCTGATTACCTCAAATGTATAAGTCTTACCCTGAATATTTTTTTCTATATCACTGATAAGAAAAATTTTATTGTTTTTTATAGCCTGTCGGGTCATCTCATATCGGTGTTGATATGAAGAATACCTATTTTTATGAGGCGGATTGAATGCGGGGACAAAAATTATTCTATCAAGGCCAAATTCTTCCCGAATCCACTGGCTTACGATTAGATGGCCAATATGGAGTGGGTCAAAAAGACCGCCAAACAACCCGATCGATAAATTACTATTTTTCAATTTTCAGTTTTTTTATTCTAATTTCTGCCTTGCGTTTCCAGTGGTTATTATCAAGGAGTTCTCGGTACAACTCATAAGCCTCTTCTTTTTTACCAATCTTTTCATAGGTCTGTCCCATGAGAAATTTTGCCTCGTCTGCCGAAGGTGTCTCAGGATAATTATCTATTACATATTTAAAATACAGGATTGAGGAATCATATTCTTTAATTTTCATATAAAGCCTGCCATTTTCCATTTCTTTTTTTGCCAGACGGTTTCTTGCCTGAAGGATTAGCGCCTTTGCCGTATCACTGTAACTTGAAATGGGAAAACGGGTCAAAAAATCATCCAATAAAGAGATTGCCTCTTTGGTCTCAGTCTGGTCTTTTTCATAACCGGGTGCCTTTAAAAAATACGCCTTTGCCCGTAAAAGAAAACTCTGTTCCAGAAACGGTGTATTAGGAAAGTTTTTTATCAGATATTCAAATTCAGTGATTGCTTGGGTGTAATCTTTTTTCTCAAAATATGCCCTTGCAAGATAAAACTGGGCATCATCAACAAACTCGGTTGAGGCATGATAGAATATGATTCTTTCAAATGATTGGATTGCAGAATCGTATTTTTTGTTATTAAAAAATTCCATTGCCCGCTCAAATTCATCTTCAGGTTCAAGCGGAGCTAATACCTGTTTGGAACAAGAGCACAACATAATCAGTAAACCGATAATAGCAATACTACCTCTCATCTTTTCGGCTTTCATTGTTTTTCCTTTATCTCTTTAATTCTTGCCTGTGATTTTTGAACCAGTTCTCCTTTTTGATAGGGATTCAGGCGCAGGACCTTTTTATAATAATCAAGTGCCTGGCTAAAATTACCTTGTTGATAATATGTTTCCCCTAAATAAAAACAAGCATCATCAACCAGTGATTTTGGTTCCTGATTGGCAATGACTTCTTTAAAAAATACTACTGCACTATCACGCATGCCTAGGACATATAATTTCTGACCAATTAAATAATTGATTTCGCCTAATATTAAAATATTTTCTGAAGTCTTGGAACGTTTGTATTCCTTTATTGCAATTTTGAGTGCCAGTTTAAGGCTATCGCATTCAATCAAAGACTTCAAAAAATTTCTTACTGATTTCCTTGCCGTCTCAGAAATTGAATCTATTTCAAATGCCCTTAGATAGCCAAGGAGTGCTCCGGGGTAATTGCCCTGTTGAAAATTCAAATCCGCCACCAAAAACAGGTTATCTGCCTGTTTGTAATCTGGAATTAAATCAGCAAGGGTTTTATAAAATTGTAGGGCTTTGGGTAATTCAGAGATTTTAAGGGCTTTTTTTGCAGCATTTGTATAAATATTGATGATGCTATCCCTGAATAGCGAGTCAATATCTAAAGAGTTTTTAAAATAATCTTTTGCCTCGTCATATTCATTCTTTCCAAAATAGCAATAACCTAAGAGATATTGTATCTCAACGTTCTTTTCCTCACGATATTTTAAGATTTCAATGAGCGCCCGGTCATAATTCCACTGGTTAATAAATTTTCGGGCATTATTGATATGTTGGATTTTTTGAGAACAGAAAATTAATTCAAAAATGAGGATAAAAATAATTTTTGTTTTCACAGTTTTGCGACAACGCCCTCCACAATCTTAATTAAATTTGGTTCTGCCTTCTTTGCGGCCAATATGATTTTCACAATACTGGCAGGTTTCAGGGCATCAGGAATGCCCATATCCGTTATTACAGAAATACCTAAAACCTTTATGCCTAAATACCTTGCCATAATTACCTCTGGAACTGTGGACATCCCGACTGCATCCGCACCAATAATCCTTAAGAAACGATATTCAGCACGGGTTTCAAGATTTGGTCCAGGCACTATAACATAAACGCCCTTTTTTATAAAAATGCCATTTTTTTGTGCTACAGTTTCAGCAAGTCGGACAATTTTTGGTTCATAACAATTGAACATATCAGGAAAGCGCGGGCCGAATTTCGGTTCATTGGAACCGTGCAAAGGATTATCAAAGAGTAGATTAATATGGTCGGTGATTAACATTATATCACCCGCAGAAAAATCTGGATTCAATCCTCCCGCAGCATTTGAGATAATCAAATATTTGACGCCCATCTTCTTCATTATTATGATCGGATAGGCAATCTTTTTTGCACTATAACCTTCATAGTAATGGAACCGACCCTGCATCACCATAACTCTGTGATTGCTGAGATATCCAAAGATTAATTTCCCTCTGTGGAATTCAACTGTGGAAATGGGAAAGTGTGGAATTTTTGAATAATCAAATGTCTTTTTAATTTTGATACGTTTTACCAAACCACCAAGACCTGTGCCCAGGACAATGCCAATTGCCGGTCTTATATCAATTTTCTCACGAAGATAATCTATGGTTTGATTTATCTTATTTTTCATTTCTTTTCAAGCCTTTCAAGTAAACGGAGGTATGATTCCAGTAAACCGCGGAATTCTGAGACCAACAATAATTTTTGGTGTTCCACCATCTTGGTCTCTTCTTTAACGCGCGCCAGTTCAGTCTGCGCCTCACGTAAAAATCTCTGTGCCTCTACGCGGGCGTTGGCAATAATGGTTTCAGCCTCTTTTTTTGCCCCTTCCCTCAACTCCTCGGTTGCCTTCTGGGTAGTGGTGAGCGTATCCTGGAGAATTTTCTCCATTCGACGATAATCCCCAATCTTGGCATCAAGATCTTTTACCTTCTCACTGAGCCCGGCATTTTCCCTCATCAGATTTTCAGTTTCATTTGAAACCATCTCAAGGAATGAACGGACTTCATGGGGGTCATAGCCGCGTAAACTCTTGCGGAATTCCTGCTTACGAATCTCAAGCGGTGTAATTGCCATAAAGCCTCCTTCTTACATAAATACCATAATCTGATTACCACCCCTCTCTTTTGCCTTATAAAGGGCAATATCAGCTTTCTTGATCAACTCATAGGTTCCACCTGCATCCTCAGGAAATGATGCCACACCAATGGAAACACCTAATTCCTTGATTTTAAGATTATTCTTAAAGAAATCATACCTTTGAATTGCATAAAGAATCCGATTTGCTGTTCTGTAGGCGGCTTCCTTTTTTGTTTCCGGTAAGAGAATGATAAATTCATCACCACCATAACGGGCAATTACATCAACACTGCGCAGATTCCTTTCCAATATTTGTGCCAGTTCTAATAGTACCTGGTCGCCAATCTGATGACCAAATTCATCATTCACCCTTTTGAACTTATCTATATCCATAAACAATATGGTAAGTGAATGTTCATATCGCGATGCCCGTTGCAATTCCTTGCTCAACTGATTTTCAAAATAACGACGGTTGAAGATACCGGTCAATGGATCAAGCCAGATACGATGTTTTACGCGCGAATAGAAACAATTTGGTTTTAACAAATGCTCAACAAATACATAGGGATGGTTCTTTAAAATCTCAAGGACATCATCAGAACTGACCTTTTCAATACGATACTGGCAGAGCACAAATAATTTCAGATCGGGTTGCGTATTAAAATCATCAAGTAGCTCTTCAAAACCAAGAAAATCCTTGCTACTTTCTACAAAAATACGCATTCCTAGATGGGTCTTCGTCAATTTATCATATTCATTTTTTAACCAGGGAAGAAAGAGCGAAGCCTGCATAATTTCATCCATAATCATAAGGTTATTTTTGAATTCATTCTTCAATTCTTTAATACAGGGTTCTTTGCCGACATAGACACATCGCTCCTTACGCTCAATTCCTTCTTTAATAAGAGGCTTTATATTTTCAAGAAGTTGCCCTTCGTCTCGATAAAGATAGAGGGCATGAACAGGAAGTTCCAATTCAATTCCCTCATAACCAAGTTTTATGTAACGATTCATTGCTCAACCCTCCTTGCCGGAATAAAAATAATTACCTCCGGCTCGGCTTTGATTTTAATTTATTAGCCATAACCTTTTCAAGAATATCAAGAACCTGACTCAGTTTCTTGATATTATAATTTCCCATATGACCAACCCGCAGTATCTTACCTTTCATCTCACCCTGTCCATTCGCAAAAAGAATCCCGTATTTTTCTTTACATTCTTTTATAACATCAGTGCTATCAATACCCGCGGGCATTTCTATTATGGTCAATGCATTTGACGGACTTTCGGAAAACAGTTCGTAGTCCATTTTTATAAATCTGTTACGCACATATTCAGCGATTTTTTGATGCCTTATAATATTTTCTTCAATCCCGATGTTTGTGATCTTCTCAAGCCCCTTTTTCAAACCGTATAAAATAGTAATTGCTGGTGTGAATGGAGTCTGCCCATTTTTTAAGAATTTTTCATATAGGGAAAAGTCAAAATAGTATTTTGGCAGGTCAGAAATCTTCATCTTTTCCTGGGCATGCTGAGAAAAACTTACAAAAGCAATGCCTGGCGGCGCCATCAATGCCTTTTGCGAAGCACCGCTTAGCACATCAACATTCCATGTATCCTGATAAAAAGGGTCGGCACCAACACCCGCAACGCCATCAACAACCAGATAACCATCGTACCTTTTTACCAACTCACTGATTGCCTTAATGTCATTGACCACTCCGGTTGATGTCTCGGTCAGAGTTGTAAAAACAACAATTGGTTTTTTTGCCCTTTTCAATCCTTGTTCAATCATCTCGGGTTTGATGGGTTTTCCAAAATCCTGTTTTATAATAATTGGATCGTTTCCATAACTTTTACACAACTCGATCCATCTTTCTCCGAACTTTCCACAAACTCCGATAACCGGACTATCTGATTTTGACATAATATTAACATATGCCGCTTCCATTGCTCCAGTACCTGATGAAGTGAGAAAATATATTCTATACTTGCAATCAATTACTTTTTTCAACAAGTCCGTGATATTATTTAACAAAATTCGGAATTTTTCTTCACGATGATAAATACATTTATGGGCAGTTGCGCTGAGAACATCTTCTGGTATATCAATTGGTCCAGGCGTGAAGAGTCTATAACCCTTCAATTTTTCTCCTGCATTTATCACACAAATTTATATTTTTTTTATCTGTATCATCAATGGTATTGGAGAAATGCATTACGCAGGTTGCAATTGAGCAATGGCTGAGTCCGAGCAAATGGCCAACTTCGTGCACTACTTCTTTTGCCAGCCGCTGCTTAATTAAGTCATTTCCCGTAAGGCGATAGAGCGAGACAATTGCGGCACCTTTATGTGGTTCAGCCAGCCCAAAGATAAAATTGAACCTTGGTGTATAAAGATCAATGTCAACAAGCAATAAATGCTTATCACACTGTTTGTCATAATGCTCGTTGAGGTGAACAATTATCTGTGATGCATCATACTGATTTCTCAGAGGATTGAATGTTTCTTTAGGAATTTTAAATTCCGCCGCACGGATGGTTGATAAATTATATAGTCTTTTTAGTACCTCGCTTACCAAACCAGAGAATTCCAACCCTTCCTGTTGATACAGGCAGATCATTCCTTTTCACTCAGTTTCTTAATAAATGGTGTAAAAAGGTCAATGGGAACCGGAAAGATAGTTGTCGAATTTTTTTCAGTGGCAACTTCAGTTAGTGTCTGTAAAAATCTGAGTTGAATTCCGGTCGGCGTCTGTCCAATTATTTGTGCTGCCTTACTCAATTTTTCTGCAGCCTGTAATTCGCCTTCAGCATGGATTACCTTGGCACGGCGTTCCCTTTCTGCCTCAGCCTGCCGTGCAATCGCCCTCTGCATCTCCTGAGGAATATCAACATGTTTAATTTCAACCATGGATACCTTAACACCCCAGGGGTCGGTCTGTTCATCTATGATTTTTTGCAATCTTAGATTGATCTTTTCGCGCTGGGTCAATAAATCATCAAGTTCGTATTCACCGAGCACACTCCTTAATGTGGTCTGGGCAACTTGGCTTGTTGCATAAAGATAATCCTCAACCTCAAGCACTGCCTTTGAAGGTTCAAAGACACGGAAATAAGTAACTGCATTCACCTTCACTGAAATATTATCTTTAGTTATCACATCCTGCGGTGGAACATCCATTGTAATAATCCTCAATGACACCTTTGTCATCTTATCAATCCCAGGCCAGAGAATAAATATACCCGGTCCTTTTACACCAACAAATCTTCCCAATCTGAATATAACCGCACGCTCATATTCTCTCAAGACTTTAATTGCACTGAGGACAATCAAAATCAGAACAATGATTATTATGGTCGTTAAGCCCATTTAGCCTCCCTTAATAGTATATTATAGCCTTTTTTCTAAATAAGTCAAGTCTACAGGTTATAAGAGATACAAAACCTTTATGAACTCAAAATCCAACAAGTTTGGTTTTAGGATAATAGTATTTTAAAATTTCTTTATATTTTTTCCCCTTTTTTGCCATACCAATAGCACCAAACTGACACATACCAACACCATGACCAAAGCCTTTGCCTTCTATTGTTATGCTATCTTTCTGAACATTAAGCGTGAAATTATTTGATTTTAATAAACCATCGGGGTCTTTTTCTGAACCGAATACCATACGGATATTATAAGCAGGAACTATATACTCTGTTTTATTGGTGATTATTTTTGCTACAATAATCCTTTTGCTCTTTGGATTTCTATTAAACCTGAATCCCCTTATCAATTCACTGTCACTAATTGAAATACCCGCCCGGGATAAATTCATTCTCAAATTCTTAAAAAATTCTTCTTTACTCATTATTCTCCGCCAGTAAAAATGGGGACTGTCACTACAAGATCCGCATTCCACACTTCTTAGATAAGAAACAGGAATGCCTCCCCAGGCATCATTAAAATCTGCAGTTCTTCCACCGCAGGTTGAATGGTATTTCGCTTCTATTGGTTTTCCATTATAGGTTAATATAGACCGTTTGGTTTTTATAATTGCTTCATTAATTACGGCGTCTTCAACCTGGATACCTCCATAAACCTGGTCTTTTATTGTGGCATAAACGTCAAAGCCAAATTTTTCATATTGGTTCAGATGTGCATAGGCATAGGTGCGCGCTGCAATTGCCTGTGCTTTTGCTGCCTCAATTAAATTTATAGAAATTTTTCCAATCTCACAGGGGACAACTCCTTTTAGATAATCTTCAATATTTAAAATATTAATTGCCCAGATTTTATCATTCATTTTTTTTATTTCTAAATTTCCATAATAGAATTTGTTGTTGACAATTATTCTATCATTCTTGGCTTTGAAAAAAATTGGAAAACTATCGGTTATTTTTATTGAATAATCTTCAAAATACTGATTATTCATAATACCTGTGACCTTTACTGAATCTAAATCTGTCGCTATTGCCACACGAATTATCTGTGGATATGTTACTTTTTGAATAAAAGGTATACAACTACTGAATAAGCAGCAGAATAGTATCATTGTCTTACCGGATCGGAATTTCAAAAATTTAAATATAAATTCTAAATCCGAGACACTAAATTCGAAATAAATCCGAAAATCTAAATTCAAATTTTTTAAACAATGTTTGGAATTTATTTCATTAGAATTTCGAATTTTGCTATTAAGATTTAACCAATCGTTGATAAAATCAAAAATCGTGAGGCTTATTTTATTTATCTGTTTAACCATTCAACCAACAACTTTCTTAATATCATTTACCATTTTTTCGTAATGGCTTCCCTTCCAGTATACCCGACCACATTTTAGACATTCAGCAAATTCATTGAAATTCTTATAGGTGTAGAAGGGGATGCGGTCCTTTATCTTTTCTTTTTCTACAGAAACGAGCAGTTCATTACAGCATAAACAACGGGAGAAAAAATTCAACTTGTTCGTTAAATTAAATTGAATAATTATTATTTTTAATTGCGTTAGCAAATTTTCAGATTCAACAAAAAAGATACCTTCCTTATTTTTCAACTGTGTGTTTTTTGTAAGAACTATCCTTCCTTCTTTTTTTGCCAGAAGTATAGCCTTTAAACCTTCATTAGAATATTGTGTATCAATGCCGCAAATTCTTAGATATCGGCAGAGTTTGCCCAGCATACCATTACAGAGAAACTTCATTTTAGCCCTTTAACCATTTGTTAGGTCATTTACGCAAATAGGTACACAATTATCGTAAACCTTTTTTCATGGCAGTCTGAGTAGGGTATTGAATAGCAGTAACAAGTGATTGGGATTGTGCACAAGTAAATTTATACAATTATTGAGCATAAACAGTGTATTAATAATCTTGCCTGGGTTAAGTTTTTGTGCCTTTTTTATAATATCAACTTGATATTCCTTGCCGAGTTGTTCATTAAAATATTTATAGAGGGCACACCGATAAAAAAGTAAAAGGGCATAAAATAAATCAGTTAATTTTTCTTTTTCAATCTCTTTTGATAATCTTACCACACTGGATACAGAAAGCGGTGCTTTTCTAAAAATTTCCCGTGCGGTTTCAAAGAGGGTGTTTTCTTTTAAACATAGGATTTCTCCAGGACTACCAAGATTAAAATAGTCTGCACCTTCAAAGATAATATTCTGAATCTGATGATTGTTTAAATAACTGAACCGGATAATCTGACAACGCGAACGAATTGTGGGCATTAAATAGTCAGGCCTTGATGATGTAAGAGTAAAGATAGTATCAACAGGTGGTTCTTCAAGGGTCTTTAGAAAACTATTTGCCGCCTCCTCATTCATACGGTCTGCCTCAAGAATGATAACAACACGTTTTGTTTCTTTTACGGGCATCAACAGTAACCACTCAATCAAATTCCTGATTTGTTTGATGAGGATTGAGGCATGGTCTTCAATTGGAACCAATGGATTTTCTGGTAAATAATTCTTCATATATTCAAATATTTTTTCGTCCTTTTCTCTTTCTTTGATATATGAAGGCACCGGAGCGATGAGCATAAAATTTGGTGAATTCAGTGGACAACCAAGGCTCTTTGTCAAAGCAAAGGCGGTCTGTCTTTTACCAACCCCCTTTGGTCCGGCAAAAAGAAGGTTGTAAATTTTATCTTTTTTCAGGGCATTGCGTAAGAAATCCTTTACGGTCTCTTGACCAATGATTTCATCAAGATAATCCATAGATTATTATAATAAATTTTTTAATTAAATCAAGTTTCAATCGCATGAATTTTTATTGTCATCCTGCATTTGTGTAGATAGACCATAAATACATGGAAAATCAACTTTGCCCCCTTACAATTTTAATTAAATTATACTTACAATTAGCCATTCGCCAAGAGGATAGTGCAAAAAATGCGGTTGACTTTTTGTAAAATTGGAGTATACTCGTATGATGGTAGATATAAAGATATTGAGAGAAAATCCTGAGTTAATTCGTCAGACTTTGCAAAACAGAGGATTGGATTTCAATCTTGATGAATTGATTGAGATTGATAAAAAACGCAGAGTGATAATTATCGAAATTGATAATTTGAGAAAGGAACGGAATGAGTTATCTGAGCAGGTTGGTAAATTGAAAAAAGTGAAGAAAAATGCGGAAGACTTGATGACAAAAGCCAGAGAGCTCGGCGAAAAAATAAAGACCGCGGAAGAAACGTTGAAGGTTGTTGACGCAAAGTTCGACGAGCTCGTTTGCTTACTGCCGAACATTCCTCACGAGTCAGTACCTCCAGGTAAAGGTAGTGCTAATAACAAGTACATCAGAGGCTTGAGGGAACCACCAAAATATGATTTCAACCCGATGCCCCATTGGGAAATTTGTGAGGCACTGGACATACTTGATATTAAACGGGCACCGAAACTTGCCGCATCGCGGTTTATTTTATATAAAGCATTGGGTGCAAGACTGGAAAGGGCATTGATAAACTTTTTTCTTGATTTACATACAAAAAAACACAATTATAAAGAAATATTCCCCCCTGTCTTGAATAATCCTGATTGTTTTATTGGCACAGGGCAATTACCAAAATTAGAATCTGAAATGTATAAATGTCGTGATGATGATTTATATCTTATTCCTACGGCTGAAGTTCCTTTGACCAACATGCACCGTGAAGAGATTATTCCGGAGAAAAATCTACCCATATATTATGTTGCCTATACACCCTGTTTTCGGCGTGAGTCAGGTTCTTATGGTAAAGAGATTAGAGGTATTACCCGTGTTCATCAATTTAATAAAGTAGAACTTGTAAAATATACAACACCAGAGACCGGGTATGAAGAGTTTGAAAAATTATTGAGTGATGCAGAAGAGGCAGTGAAACTTCTTGGACTGCCATATCGGATTTTACTACTTTGTACTGCAGATATGACTTTTGCCGCTGCCAAGACCTATGATATTGAGGTTTATGCGCCAGGTATGCAGGAATGGCTTGAGGTATCATCAGTCAGTTGTTATGAACAGTATCAGGCACGTCGAGCAATGATTCGATATCGTAAGTCTACCAGTGGTGTTGATTATGTTTATACAATCAATGGCTCGGGCCTGGCAACACCGAGAACATTTATCGGTATTGTAGAAAATTATCAGACCGAAGAAGGAAGGATAAAAATCCCTGAAGTTTTACGACCCTATATGGATAATCTGGAATACATTGAATAACTACAAATCTTATCAGTAGTAATGGCATAAAGGAAAAAACTATAAATCCGCACAGTGCATTAGCTTGCTAATGCAAAAATAGTTATAACCGCGAGCTATGATACTCTATATATGTCCGTTTCGTCGTTAAAATCATATGTTACAATCTTTTGGCAGAAAAATGTTCTCTCAAATACTTTATTACTATTTTCATATCCTCAGGCAGTGGTGCAGTAAAATGTAACATTTCTTTTGTGCGGGGATGGTTAAACATAATTTCTGAAGCATGCAATGCCTGGCGGTCAATTAATTTTAAAATCTCCTGAAAATGTGGCAAATAATTAGATTTTTTAATCACACCGGGTTTTGTTCCACCGTAATCCTTATCACCAATTACTGGACAACCTATATAGTTTAAATGGACTCGGATCTGATGGGTTCTACCTGTTATCAACCAGATTTTTAAATAACTGGCAATAGGAAATTTCTCTAAGACAAGATACCGTGTGGTCGCCATCTTACTTGAAAGCGGGGTTACAGTCATTTTTGTCCTTACTAAAGAGCTGCGTCCTATAGGCGCTTCTATTAGCCCTTCATTCTGCCCTGGATAGTTCCAGCATAACACATCATACTTTTTTTGAATCTGCCTTCGGGCGATTGCCTTACTCAAAGAACTCAAGGCCTCATCGGTCTTGACAAAGATGATCAATCCGGTTGTATCTTTATCAAGTCGGTGCAGAACACCAGGTCTTATCTCATCTGTAAGGCTGAGAAGTTTACCACAATAATATAAAAGGGCATTGACCATTGTATGCTCAAAATGTCCTCGTGCAGGATGGACAATAATGCCTTTTGGTTTATTAACAACGATAATATCATCGTCCTCATAAATAATATCCAGTGGGATATCTTCCGGTTTTATCTCTGCTGAGGTCCGCAATTCAAATACTGCGTAGATTTCATCACCTTCTTTAACATGATAAGAACATTTTACAGGTTTATTATTTACTAATACCTTTTTCTGCTTGATTAATTTTTGTATAAGACTGCGAGACAAACCAATGCCGGAAATATAAAGATATTGATCAAGTCTTGTTCCCCATTGCTTCTCCGATACCTTACGCCGAAATTCCTGTTGGATTGTGCTCATAATTTCAACTGGCGATTATCTTTTTTTCTATTTCAATAATCTGCTTTATGCTCGAACGGGCGATATCCAGTAATTTATTAAGTTCTTGTTTTGTCATAGGAATTTTTTCTGCTGTAGCACCAAATTCAATGATCTTTTCCCGACCGGTCATTACTAAATTCATATCCACTTCAGCATTTGAGTCTTCTTCATAGCAGAGGTCCAGAAGCATCTTGCCCTTAACAATTCCCGCACTTATTGCACCTACAAAATCGAGTATGGGAAATTGTGTAAATTCTTTGTTTGCCCAGAGTTTTTTTACTGCACTGTATAATGCAAGAAATGCGCCATTTACTGCAGCAGTTCTTGTGCCACCATCAGCCTGCAGAATATCACAGTCAATGATAAAAGTTCGTTCACCAACAACTGAAAGGTCAAAGATAGGTCTTAATGCTCGGCCAATAAACCTCCTTATCTCTTGGGTGCGTCCGGTAAGCCTTCCAGTATTCGCTTCTCTCTGGGTTCGGTCTTTTGTTGAGGCAGGTAATAGTGCATATTCGGCAGTCAACCAGCCCTGGCCTCTGCCCAAAAGGAACTGAGGGACACGGTTTTCTACTGTAACCGCACACAGAGCTACGGTCTTACCCAATTTGAAAAGACAGGAACCAGCAGGATACTGGAGATAGTCAAGGTCAATTTCTATTTTTCTAAGTTCATTATTCTGTCTTCCATCGAGTCTCATAAGCCTCCTTATTGACTATAACCTCCCAACCTATGATGGGAAGGGATAAACCCCGTTAAATAATCCTATCATTATGTTCACCCTACCGAGTTATTCATCTTGTTTAATTTAATATCTATTAGCATATAAATCCCCACTATTTAACAGGGTAAAGCAGAAGGTATCCGTCACACTGCGTGGCAAATTACACCACTACCTCAATCCTCCTTCATCAAAGGGGAAGAGGGTCTTCAGTAAAGTCATTTCTAAATTCTTTTCTAAAAACAGCAGAGTGCGCATTATTTCTAAAAAAATTGATAAATCTGTCGTTTTTTTGAATACCCATTATATTGACTCAGGCGCGACCCGGAAAAAATTTTTCATTGGTTCATTTAGAAACCTTTCGGCAATTTCTTTGAAATTCATTGAAAAATCTGTCAGATAGATAGTAAGATTCCCTTTGCCTGTAGGATTTAATAGATTTTTTTCATTTAAGAGAACAGTCAATTCCTGGCTCAGTTCCCAGGATGCATCGACATAATTGATATTACCGAGTACTTTTTTTATCATATTAAGCAATAATGGATAATGCGTGCAGCCCAAGAGCAATGTATCAATTCCATCTTTTTTCAATGGTTCAAGATACATACGGGCAATTAATTCCGTGGCAGGATGGTCAAGTAATCCTTCTTCTACAAGTGGCATAAATAATGGGCAGGGTCTGCCCAGGACCTCAACCTTTGCGTTTAATTCCTGAAAAGCCTTTTCATAAGAACCACTATAAATGGTCAAACTTGTTCCAATCACACCGATTTTATTATTTTTTGTGAGTTCCATTGCCTTTTTTGCGCCGGGTTTTATAACACCAATGATCGGCACAGAAAATTCTTTTTGTAGTATTTCAAGGGCGACTGAAGTAGATGAATAACAAGCAATGACAATATATTTTACCACGCGTTTAAGGAGAAATTTTGCGTTTTCCCTTGAGAACTGGATGATTGAATCAAATGACTTTGTTCCATAGGGAAGCCGGGCAGTATCACCGAGATAAATTATATCCTCGTTGGGTAAAGATTTTCTAATCTCTTTTACTACAGTCAGTCCACCAATACCTGAATCAAAGATGCCAATTGGTGATTTATTCAATGGTTCAACCTCCTTTCATAGTCCTTGATAAAATTTCTTAATCCACAAAATATGGCATTGGCGATCTTTTCCCTGAAATCTTTTTTTCTTAAAAGTTTCTCTTCCTCAAGATTTGAAATAAAGGCAGTTTCCACAAGAACCGAAGGCATAAATGCACCACGCAAAACATAAAAACCTGCTTGATTTACACGACGGGCAGGGATATTGAGAAATCTTTCGGCATTGGTCTGGATTGCTTCAGCAAGATTGTTTGATTCTTCAAGAAAGACACTCTGGGCAAGGTCGTAGAGGATAAAATTTATATCGCTTGATGTTTTCGTTTCCTCATCGAACATCAATGAAGCATTCTCCATTGCGGCAACTGCCCTTTCTTCATTGGTCCTTGCCTCAGAGAGAAAATATGTTTCAAATCCGCTTGCCATCTTATTTCTTGGTGCGGCATTACAATGTATACTGATAAAGATATCTGCGGCATTACGATTGGCAAAACTGGTTCTGGCTTTAAGTGATAGATACTGGTCTTTATCACGGGTCAGTAAAACTTTTATTTTCAATGAGTCCTCAATAAACTTCTTTAAAATTTTTGAAATATCAAGAGTAACATCCTTTTCATACAAACCATTTTTGCCGACTGCTCCAGGGTCAATGCCTCCATGCCCCGGGTCAAGTACAATTACCTGGACACTCTTTGTAACCTTATTGTAGAATACAATTTCATCGGCCCTTTCTAAGTAGGCGTTGATATCAACCAGACCTAATTCTAACCGCGTATAGGTTTTGTAAGGAAGAAGATTGAAAGATTTTATTGCTCCTTTTGGTTTCAACTCAACCTTTTCATTATATTGCCCATCAAGTTCAATAATCGTCGTCTTGGGTGAGAACTGGACATCAAATTCTACAGGTTTTTGCCAGGAAAATTTCAGGAACGTGGAATCACCCTTGGTTGTTAAATCAATTTTATCAATGACTGGAATCTCTTCGATCTTTTTTAAAAAGATAAGGCGCTCAAGATTAATGCCTAACACCCTTGTTATCAAGGACGCAGGAAAATATATGTCTTCGTCCATAAAATATGGGGTAAAAGGTAGATTGAGATAGAGGCTATCACATTTAATCAGGCTGATATCCGCAATTAAGGTTATTTTATGGTCGGTTGTTGAAAGGATGCAGCGCCCTTGGATTTTGTCTAAAACATAGTTGATATCACAAAATTCAGTAATTGCTTTTAAGGATAAATAATCCTGGTTATCAATAAATTCACTTTGGAAGGTAGCAGAATTCCCCTCGTAAACAATTTCATAGTTTTGAACAAAGGTGAATAGAACTAAAAATAAAATATTCATCGATTCAAACTCTTTATTCGCTTTAAATCCTTTTTTGCCTCTTCCCTTAAAATTTTTTCTTTTTTATCAAAAACACGCTTTCTCTGGCATATACCAATAGAAATTTTAGCAATACCCCGGTCATTAAAATAGATTTTTAATGGTATTAAAAGGTTACCTTTCTGGGTTATGATACCATAAAGTTTTTTGATCTCTTCTCTTCTTAAAAGCAATTTCCTTCTTTGTCTGGGGTTGGGGGTTGATATGGTGCTGAATCGATAGGGTGTTATGTGGAGATTATACAGGAAAACCTCACCATTTTTGACCTCAGCATAGGCATCACTTAAAGAAACCTCACCCTGGCGTAACGATTTGACCTCACTACCCTTAAGTACAATACCTGCCTCATAAGTGTCAAAAATTTCATATAGATGGCCTGCCTTGCGATTCGTGGTAACAACCTTCATTAAGTATTATAACAAACAAATAGCAAAAAGTCAAGGAAATTCAAATTATCATTTATTGACTTTATAATATGACTGTATATAATACACTATGCAAAAAAAGATTGGTGTATTAACAAGTGGTGGTGATGCGCCAGGAATGAATGCAGCAATAAGGGCGATTGTGCGCACTGCTCGGTATAAAAAATACGAAGTCTTGGGCATAAAACATGGTTATAAAGGATTGATAAGCAATGATATTGTAAGATTAGACCATCATTCAGTTGCCAATATTATTCAAAGAGGTGGAACAATCTTGGGTACGGCAAGGTGTGATGAATTTGAAACCACCCAAGGAATGAAAAAGGCAAAAGTGATTATTGAGAAAAACAAGATTGATTATATTGTTGTGATTGGCGGTGACGGCACAATGCGCGGGGCAAATGCATTCAGTAAGAAATTTGGGGTCAAGCTTGTCGGACTCCCTGGTACAATTGATAACGACCTTTATGGCACAGATTTTACAATTGGTTTTGATACTGCAGTGAATAATGCCCTTGAGGCAATTGACCGAATACGGGATACTGCTTCTTCACTGGAAAGGTTATTCTTTATTGAAGTAATGGGAAGATGTGCAGGATTTATTGGTCTTGCTGTGGGTCTTGCTGGTGGTGCTGAGGATGTCATCATTCCTGAGACACCTACTGATATCAATGAAATTGCCCAGACCATAAAAGATAATATAAAAAAGGGTAAAAGATCAAATATAATCGTTGTATCAGAGGGTGATGAGGCTGGAAATGCACTTGAGATTGCCCAGAAGGTAAAAAAATTGACCGGTGAAGACTACCGTGTTGCAGTCCTTGGTTATATCCAACGTGGTGGAACACCAACTGCCGATGACCGGATACTTGCTTCAAAATTAGGTTATTCTGCAGTTGAAGCGATTGAAAAATCAAAATTTGGGGTTATGATTGGTGAAATAAAGGGTAATATTGTATATACACCATTTGAACAGACTTATACAAAAAAGAAACCTATCCCGAATTTTGCGTATCAGATGATAAAAATTTTGTCTGGTTCATTTTGCAACATTTTGGGGGCTGTCCCCAAAATGTTGCATTTTGAATAATCACATATTTATTGACTTTACACAAATTTTAAGTATAATTCATACAATAAGGGAGGCAATAATGATTGAGCGAATCAAGGGTATCTTATTTAGTCCCAAGACTGAATGGGAAAAGATAAAGGCAGAGCCAACAGGCATTGGACAAGTTCTGACCGGTTATGCAATACCCCTGGCATTGATTCCTGCAATATTCGGTTTTTTGGGTTATGTGCTCATCGGGATAAATGTAGGAATGTTCGGAACTATCAGATATCCATTCACTTCAGGCATTGTCTGGGCGATTGTTTGGTTCATTATGACCCTAGTGGGGCTTTATATTGAAGGAATTGTTATAAATGCCCTGGCACCTTCTTTTGCTTCTGTCCCTAACAGCACAAATGCCTTTAAACTTGCGGTCTATTCAATGACTCCTTATTTTGTTGCGGGTATACTTTATATCTT
>Ga0172365_10001246_pt1 | contig 18247 bp, 21 predicted proteins | sample LakKivSesite48cm_FD_114535 | JGI IMG/M metagenome (GOLD analysis project Ga0172365, IMG submission 114535) | Sediment microbial communities from Lake Kivu, Rwanda - Sediment site 48cm | ecosystem: Environmental > Aquatic > Freshwater > Lake > Sediment | place: Rwanda: Western Province, Lake... | reverse complement strand
TGATCGAACACTACCACCTGTTCCTCAACAAGAAACAGCTGTCGATGGCGATAAATCGTGCTGTGAACGCTGCTCGCAAGTCTGAAATCTTTAAGGAACTCAGCCCGAAGAGTCAGGCTGATCTAATCGCCGAAATTAAGCGCGGCGCGCCGTCGAGCGATACAGTGACAGATTTTCTCGCTCAAGAAATCAAGTCGTATCTTCCGAGCGCGGCAAACATCCTGCCGCTGTACGTTAAAGCGGAGAACCCGTTCGATTACGAAAACGAAGCCCACGTTGATGCTCTAGTCGCGGAACTGAAAAAGGAGATGAACAAGGCATACGAAAACAAAGCCCACGTTGCTGATCTAACCAAGGAGCTGAACAAGGCATACGAAAACAACGCCCCCGTTGATGTTCTAGTCGCTCAGCTAAAGCTGGACAAGGCATACAAGGCACTCGCGGATAGTACGACCGATTACGACCAGTTTAGTGGTCTTACTGACGACCGGATAAAGCGCTTAATTCAGTGGGGTCACTGGGAATTTGTAGAGCAGTCCCCCATTCAAAAAGCGATCCGTGCGCTTGGGCACGACGGCTTTTACGTCAAAGAAGCTAACGAGAAAAATCTCGCTGTCTACAGTCCCACCCAGCTAAAGTCCGCCATCGGCAATCGCGGCACGTTTGATCCGAACGACCCCCGTATTGTGTTCAAAGCCGATTCCGAGGACGACAGCCTATACCATCGAAGTTCGATGCCTGAATTGCAAAACATAAACATTGGCGAAACATTTACTTTATCCCCGGGTCCGCAGGGTGCCGAAGGCCGCGGGGTGTATTTTTCTAAAGGTACGCCTGTCAAGCCGACCACTGCGGAAGGTACTCGTGGGGGCAAGCAGTCGGCGATTGTCGTTATGCAAACCCCGGCGAGAGACGGATGGTTTGTATCTAAGTCAAGCAAGACAAAAAAGTTTGGCAAACCGCAAACTTGGCATACGAACAACAAACCAATTTCTTTGCAAGTTACTAACATTTCTGAGATAAATGGCGAACGTATTTTAGAGGTTACGCCTGTATCGGATTGGGTGCGCTCTCCGACGCTGCCTCGGGGTGCTACTCAAGCGGAAGCACCTGCGCGGTTCCAATCCGCCCCCCGCACCGTAGAGGAAACGCTTGCGGAGATGCGCCAGGAACCCGAGAAGCAGTCGCTGCGGGCCATGATCAGCGGGGCGTTTGGCGGCCCGGGCAAGGGGCCGGTAGGTGCAAACAACGACTATGTAGCTGACTTCTGGACGCGGACCCGCACGCGGTTGACCGACCGCGCAGCCACGGTGTTCGATAGCCTGGAAAACGCCGTTAGCAAGGGAATGATCTCCGAGATGGAGTCCCGAGCGACGAAAGTTATTCAGAAGCAGGCCGAAGCTTCCAATCAAATGCTGCCGGCGTTCTTCCGTAGCGGGGTCATCAAGCGCGATCCGGTCGGTGGGTGGGTGGTGGGTGACCCTGCCGGTGCCAAGACCGCTCCAGCGGAAGTACTTCCGCTTATCGAAGCGTGGGGCAAAAAGCGCGGGCTGTCGATGAAGGATGCATGGGCGGACGCCGCACGGCTCATGGAGTCCGGACGGCAATATGTCTTCCGAGAGCATAACCGCAACAGGGCGCCCGACGATCCGAAACTGCCAGTATCGATGACAGACGCGCAGATCGATACGCTGTACCCCGCGTACAAAGCGGACAAGGACCTCGCGAAGGTCAAAGAGGTTCTTGACAAAGTGCGGTTTCGGCTCATCGACCAGATGGTGGAAGTCGGACGTATCGACGCGGATACCGCCAAGGAGTGGAAGGAAGCTTCCGAGTTCATCCCGTTTGACCGGCTGTCGGACGAAGAGCTTGGGCGGTATGAAAGAGCTAAGTTCAAGCAGAAGAGGACGGTAGGCAAAGGGCTATCAGCACTGGGCGGGCTGCCGGAGTTGGCGAATGCGGCTTGGACAAACCGCCCGGTCGGCAACGTACTGGAGAACTACTTCGGCACACTGGGCTGGATGATGCAGCAGGTGGTTCGCACTGACGCGCTGAACACTACGCTTGCGAAACTGGAGAAGATCGGCCACGCAACAGACGCTGGGAAGGTGCGGCCCCCCTCGCACAAGTCGTCCGCCAGAACCTATCGCGACGGGCAGGAGCACTTCTATACAGTGCCTACGATCTACCATGCGATGGCGTTCAACGTGCAGGTTGCGCCGCTGCCTAAATTCTTAGAGATTTTTGGACAGATATCCCGGGTGCTACGGACCTCGATCACTGCAATGCCGACCTTCACGGCGTCGCAGTTTCCGCAGGACATTCAGCGCGCGGGCATGTACTCCGGAGTGAAGGACCCCATAGCATTGGCGGCGAAAGCTTTCGCCAACTTGACAGCGCTGAGTAGGCACGCACTTAAGGGCACGCTGTCTACTGCTACCCCGGTGATGAGCGCTTCGGGCGTCGTGGGCGACGTAGATTTCCGTTCGGACAAGCCTGCACTTTCGCTGCTGCAAGAGTTCGGGTATGAGTCCCCCACCCTGCTGAAGTCCAAGGCTGCGGGCAAGATACTGCACCGCATGAATGAGTTGGCGCGTGCGGGAGACATCGCCGTGCGCAAAGCGATCTACGATCAGACGATGGAGGAAACCAACGACCGACTGCTGGCGCTGCAGCGCGCTCGGGAGTACATCAATTTCCGTACGACGGGCGCGGGCGATACGCTGGGCATTTTGCCCGTGATGCTCCAGACGATCCCGTTCTTCAACGCCTACGTGCAAGGCATAGATATCCTGTTCCGTGCGTTTACCGGCAGAAATGCTGTAAGCGGACTTGCAGCCAAACAGGCGCGGGCAAAATTTATCACCATGGCGGGGTCGCTTGCTGCGTTCAGCACTATGTATGCGCTGGCGATGGCGGGAGACGATGAGTACGAGAACATCCCGCTGGATGAGCGCGACAAGACATGGGTTCTCGGAGGCGGTATCGGCATCCCAGTTCCGAGTGAGATCGGAATGATTTTCAAGGCGATCCCGGAACGGCTCGTTGAAGCAACCCTCAAGTACGGAACGCCTGAAGAAGCGGCGGGGATGCTAGCGCTGTCTTCGTGGTTCAAGACTGCACTGAAGGAATACGGTGGCCGGTTGCTGCCAGTCCCCGCTGCAGTGAAGCCTGTTGCGGAAGCTTGGGTGAATTATTCGTTCTTCACCGGGCGCGAACTGGAGGGTACGTACCTAAAACAATTGGATCGCGACCAACGCATCACGAGTGCTACATCCGAGTTTGCCAAGGAGGTCGTGCGGTTCATGGAAGCGACGGGAGCTTCTCGCGTCGTCAAGGAAACGCTCGGTATCGAGCTGTCCCCCGTTATCGTGGACAACACCCTGCGGGGGTACCTCGGCACGACCGCGGGGTTCACCCTGGCTGTGATGGACGCGATGTTCAGCAGCAAGGCGGACCGCCCGCTGCATCACTACGTCGGGCTGGGATCATTTACCTACGATCCAGTTGGCACGCGGCGTAGCGATGAGTTCTATGATATGCGGGAAAAAGTTACCCGTGCGCATCAGACGTTGACCGCGCTGGTGGAGCGTAATCCTGAGCAAGCCATGGCCTATGCAGAGGCGAACAAAGAAAAGCTGCTGGTATACCGTGCGGTCAATGCCGCTCTGCGGGAGCTTTCGGAAACGCGCAAGTACAAAAACTGGCTTGACACCCCTGCTGCAGCGCAGCAGCTTTCTGGCGCTGAACGACTGCGGCAGCAACAAGAAGTGCAGAAGTACGAACAGGAACTGATGTCGTTCGCCCGCATGGCACGGACCGAGCTACGCTTCTAAAGTCTCCAGACTCGCACGCCGTAGTAATCGAACTCTACGCGGTTGACCGCGCGCAGCGTCATGCGCAAGGCTCTGCTTGCGGGATCTAGCAGAGCCTCTACTTCTTCTGCGCTTGCAGTGGTCTTGAGAAAAAACGAACACCCAGGGTGTAGGTCTTCCCAGGCGATGTAGTAGAGCACCCCGTGGATGTCAACAAGCCGGATCCTATCCGGCAGGGAAAAGCGACGCATCACCTGACACGAATTGATCGGCGCCTATCCCCAGATGGTCGGCACTGAAGCAGTACGCCCGCAGCGCGGAGGAGTCGAACCCGGCGAGCGCCCCCGCTGCCAGTCGCTTAGGAGCCGTCGCACCGTTGTTCTTCATCACTCCGGCCGTGACTAGCTCCCGCAACGCAGACTTGAAGTCGATCTGGCGCGCGGTGAAGTAGTCGCGTAGCTGATTCGCTGCAATCCACACCTCTTTGGTATCCGGCTCGAACCGCAACCGGAGCGGACCTCGTGGGGTGTGCAGTGCCGGGTTCGGCAGGGAATTGACTCGGATGTTGTTGATGACCAGCGCGTTAGGGAGATTCTCGTTGATGTACTCGGCCAGCGTTTCCAACGCTGTAACTGTGTTATCAGTCACTGGCGCAATGACCTCGGTCTTGATCTTGCGCATGTTCAGCGTTGCTATGTCGTAGATCGCTTGTATGTCGATGCAGTGCAGCCCGATCTTCCGGGCGATGTACCCCGCCGCCAAGGCGAGCGCCAATGACATGGCATGGAACCGATCGGACTGGTCCAACTGCAAATCCAAATCCAGCCGGGCGCGGAACTTCTTGACAACCTCATCCACTTCCTCGCGGTTATTCATCACGTACTGGATGAACCTAGGCCCTGCCAGCCCGAAGTTCCCCGACAGCTTGACAAAAATGGCGTCGGACTCCGCTTTGCTGACTGATATCGGGCGCGAGATATGAAGCTCGATGATCCGGCGCAGTTCACCGTCCGCCACACGCTTTAGCCTCATCATCTTGTCGTAGAGCGACGAGTTGCTGGACGAGATCACGAACGTCTGCCACGAAGTAGTGTTCGTGCGCAGCTTGTTCGACTGAGACTCCATGCGGTGCCGGCCCCGCCCCTGCGGTATGTCGTAGACCAGCGACGACGCGGCCTCGTCCTCGATGTTCGTAACTTCGTCCATCGTAACCGGCAGATGGTTCATCAGCCCCATCCACTGCATGCGGGCGAGCATCTTGTCCTCCTGCTTCAGCAGCAACTCCGACGGATTACCCCAGATGGAGTTGATCACAGTCTGCACCGTGGTCTTGCCCGTGCCGGACTGGTTGGACATCAGGTTGATCAGCGCGCCCCGCACCTCGATGCCCCCGTAAAGACGCAGCAGCGGAGCAGCGAACCCGAAAAACAACGCCAAGGCATGTACTTCCATGCCGGGGCGTGCGTAGAAGTTAGCGATCTTGGACCACTCCTCCAGCGATCCTTTCGATACCAGTAGCGGTGCAAGCGTTCGCGTAGCCGACGCCGCCGGAGCCAGTCGTATGGCGTCGCGTTTGTACTCCAACTCCCCGATGACAAACCCCGAGAGGTCGGGCGTCCACCCCATCTGATTGCGGGTCAAATCCGCAACGTAAAGTTTCTGCAGGTTCCTGATCGATGACGCGAGATATCCCATGATGTTCACCAAGTCCTTTCCGATTGCGACGACCCCGTGCTTCAGCAGCAAGTCTCGCATTCTTTCCATTACCAGTATCTGCGATACCGGAGCCGAGAATCGACGGACCCCGTCTTTAGGGGTATGCAGGTGTACGGTAACACGATCACCCTCGCCGTCCCCTTGTGCGTCAGTATCGTACTGACGGTTCGTTACGTATAGGTCGTACTTGTAGACTTCCTCCTCTCCTATGTTCCCCTTGGCGTCCTGCGTTCGCCTGAAAACTCCGCCGTTAACGCCTCGGAAGTATGGGAACGGATACGCAGGGATGTCTACTTTAACGGTGTCGGCAGCGGCGGGTTCAGTACTGCGCGGGCTAGGCGCTTCTAAAATTACGTAGGCGCCGTTTAGCGCTTCTGCTTCCAGGATCTTCGCACCGAGCTGGATCGGGCTGGTGATCTTCTGAGGGCACCCCTCGCAGGCGGCGCTGTAGTTATCCCGGTACCACTTGCATGTCATCGGCCCTTTCGTTGCCTGCGCCTTCTGCAGTGTGAGCGCCGGATCGTACTCAGGGTGCGCGGACGAGAGCTTATGGATCGCCGTTTCCGCGTCGGTACACCGCCACGCGATCGACAGCGCAGCGCGCCAGAGCGGCTCCTCTAACGTCGCGGCGTCCGTCAGTGCCTGCGCGATCTGCTTGCAGCCCTCCCCACTCAGGCTCTTGCGCGCGATCCGGGAAAATGTCGACGGTGGGAAGTCTTTCTGCGATATCTCCAGCGTCAGCGCATCCATGCCGTACGTCTTGGCCTGCGTGAGGTCGACCTCCTCAGACTTGAGCAGTGCCTCGAACGTAGCTACCGGCGTCGGCTCCCCCGTGCAGATTATCTGTACTGGCAGTGGGGGGTCGCTGTTGAAATTGAGCGTATCCGGCATCCGGAGCACGCGCGCCGCGTCGGCCGGCACCGCCGGGTCGATGACCAGATCGCTGCGCATGCATAGCTGCTTCCATGCATCTGCAAGCCGCTTCCACCGGCCAGCCGGCATCTCTTCCACAAAGGGCCAGTAGACATGCAGCCCCTTGCCGGAGTTGACGATCGTAGGGAGTGGAAGCGCGTGGTCGCTTATGAACGTCTGCAGCGCTGCGCTGGCAGAGGCCTTGTCCGCGTAAGAATTCTTCGGCTTCCCGACATCGAGGTCTAGAAACAGGCAGCGTAGTGTAGTGGCATGTATAGCCTGCCTGCGTCCTGCTTCTCTATCGAAAGTCGCGGGAGTGAAGTATGCATTTATTTTCTGTTGCGCCAGCAAAGACCCCTGCGCAACCAGCTCCTCAACCGAGTCGTGAAAAGTGGTTATCGCCGTATTGCCCTTTTTCCCAAACGCGCAGTACGGTCCCTGCGAGGGCAACACAGCTTCGTAGAATTGTGTATTCACGAAGCCCCACGGTACAAAGCACGGAGGAAAAGGCGGGGCGGCAGCCCGTGGTCTGCCTTTGTCAGGAGGGGATCAGCCTCCTCAAGCCCCTGGGGAAGCGACTATACCGCAGCGGCTGCTTTGTAGGTATCCAGCAGCGCCACCAGCCGTTCTACCGTACGGGCCCTAGGGCGCCGCTGCCCCGTGAACCACGCGTAGACAGACTGTTTCGAGGTGCCAAGATCCGCAGCCACGCGGGCGGACGAGATGTCGTGGGCGATGCAGTACTTGGCCAGTTGCACAGCAACGTTTTCCGGGTCGGCTGCGTTCACCTTCCCTACTATGTGAACAGAATACCCGCGGGAATCACGCATCGTCGTCCCCGGCCCACTGGCTCATGATCTCATCCATGCTGCGAGTCGGTGCCACTGGCTCGGGCTTCTTGGGGGCCGCACGCTTGACAGGGACTACAGCCTCCTCCGACGCTACTGCCGGTGCAGGGAGCGCGGCCACTGCTGCACCCGCAGCGGAGCTGGCAGCGTACTTCATGTCCACCGCGACCTTGGCTTCGTCGCTCTGCCCCTGCGCCCGGGACACAGCAACTTCCGTCTCCGACAGCGGTCGCACTGCCCGGAACTTCAGCACTGGCACCGCCGCCTCCGTGTCGAACCGCGCCTCGGTCACTACGCCGGAAATAGGCACCTGATGCCCCGCCAAGAAGTTAGCGTACGCGTACATCGGCATCTTCTCGTTCTTGGGCTCCCCGAAAAGCGAGGTCGCCGGAAGCTGCAGACGGTACACCGGCCCGCTCATGTCCCCTTCCAGCACGACAGCGAACCGCCGGCTGAATCTGCATGCACGGCTCTCGCCCTGCCCCGACCCCTTGATGTTCTCCGGGCAGGTAGCACAGCTCTCCGACTGCGGTGCGGACACGCTCGGATCCGGGGTCTTGCTGTCCGCCGACCAGCACGCCGGACCAGTAACCGCACCCTCTTCATAGTTGCTGCTGTAGTACGCCCGGCCCAGCGTCGGCGCCGCAGCGACCACGACGAAGTTCATGGCGCGGTCTTCATTCTTGGCCACTTCCTCGCCGCCCACGATCATGCGGAATACCCCGCCCTTGATCGAGATGGTTCGGCCTCCTGAGCCGCTGCTGGCGATCGACTTGGTGAAGTCGTCGTTGAAGTTGCGCAGGTAGTCGGGGAGAGCGGCGCCGTTCTTAAACAAAGTGAGATCAGGCATGGCTTTCTTTCAGGTTAAGTTAGTTAGATGCGCGACGCACGGTGATGGCGTAGCGAGAGTCGACATTGAGCCCTTCGGGCGTTTGCGACGGGTTGTCCGCCAGAAACTGTTTCATATGCGTCTGATGGATGCGTTGCTCCAGTAGCTCCGGTGCGTTGTGTTCTTGAATGAATTGATACATCGCCCCCCAATTGCTGGTCCAGTAACGTGTTTTGACCGTGCGGGTAAACGTGCCGTGCTTCGTCTTACCCCCATCCTGGCCGTTGGCCTTGCACAGTTCCAGAAGCGCCTGCTCGACAGTAGACATCTGCTGCTGCATTTCTGCAGCCTGCAGCTCGAACTCGCGGGTCAGCTTATCTTTTGCGTCTCGCAGCTTGATGTAGACCGACACAAGCTTGTCGGCATCGTAGTTCATGGTCTGCTCCTATGTGGAAGTGCTAGTGTGACACAGTTGAGGGCCGCTGTCAAGCGATCTCTTGTTTGTACAAGTCGACGAGTCCTTGATGCATATCAACCTTGCCATCCAGCAGGGCGTACATCCGCCGCTCTACAGAGCTGCCCTGCAGTCGTACTACGGTTACCGGATGGCGCTGCCCCGCGCGATGCGCCCTGGCGTTACCCTGCAGGTACAGTTCTACAGAAGCGACAGGCCCCCACCACACGACAGTATCGGCACGGGTAAGCGTTACGCCGTGAGCTGCAGCCTGCGGGATCAGCAGGATGACCTTGGGGTCGTCCTCGTTCTGAAACTGCTTGATGTAGGTAGCGCGCAGTTTCTCCGGCGTCGACCCGTTGATAGCGACGTTGCTGACGTTCGCCTTGACCAGCTCAGATTGCACGCGCTCCAGCACGTGCCGGTAGGCGATGAACACGATTACTTTCTGGGAAGTCTGGGCGATGACGTCCAGCAACTCCTGTATCCGCGGCGTAGCGTCGAAGTCAACTACCCCTCGCTCGGTAGAGTACGTTGATGCAGCGGAGACTTGCAGCAGCTTGTTCAGCAGCCCGGCCGCGTTGACCGCCGTGATTTGCTCGCCCGCTGCGGTAGCGACCATCGTCTTGCGGATCTGTTCATAAAATTTAATCTGCTGTGCGGTCAGTGGCACTTCGCGCGTGGTGTACAGCAAGTCGGGAAGATCCAGGCATTCCGCTTTCGTGAACCGGATCGCCGGCTGCAGGAGGTTGTGAACGACTGCCTGGGCCTCAGGACGTGAAATCCAGCGGTACCGCGACACCTTGACCATGACCTGATCTCGGAACCGGCTCTCGAACTGAGGTACTGCGTCAGGGTTTATCAGCTTCGCCAGCCCATAGGCGTCCACGGGCGACTGCGCGGCAGGGGTGCCGGTCATCAACCACAGCCGAGTATCGGGGCGTATCAGCGCCGCGACTGCTTTCCACCTTCGTGTAGAAACGTTTTTCAGGTTAGACGCTTCATCGCATACGATGAGGTCGAATCGAGCGGTGTGTATCGCGTTCTGAACGATGGGTACCCCGTCGTAGTTGATGATGACGAACTCGTAGTCACCGTTGACGATCTGCTCGCGTCGCTCGCGACTCCCCGTCGCGATACCCACCGTGCGGTGCATCACCGTCCGAAACAGGTCCGCGCGCCACGCCGTGTCCATGATCGACACCGGGCAGACGATCAGCACCCGCCGCACTTGCCCTTTCGTCATCAAGTAATCCGCCGCCCATGCGGCCGACGCAGACTTGCCGACCCCGGCTTCGCTTAGCACTAGGCATCGGTTGTGCGTCGCCATGAATGCGGCGGTCTCTCGCTGGTGTGCGAACGGCGTGAACACCCCTGGCCACTGGTACCGCCCCAGAATTGGAGACGGTAGGTTTTTTATCCGCAGATTGCGCAGGATGCGGCATTCATCCTCCGCCCAGTTCACCAGCACCTGAGCCTGATCACCGTTGCGCGCGAGAATCTCACTTCGAGGGATGAGGGCCTTGATCTGGTCCGCCTTGCGGGTGACCAGCAGCAGCGCTTTATTGTCGATTATCTGCATATAATAATTAAACACAGTTAAGCATTATAGCGAAAAAAGCAGGGTGAAGGTTTAATTCACCCTGCAACCACAGAGAAGGAGACGCTCGGCCACTGCTAGCCGGAGCGCTTGAATCATACCACAGCTACGAACCGTTGCGGGACCTGTTCACGCTACGCGGCTGCACCCGCAGATTGCTACGCCCGGTACTCCCGTTGCTGCGCAGCGGCACGATATGGTCCACGTCCTTGCCGTCACCCTTGCGCACGCGGCCTTCCCGCTCCAGTATCCGCCGAGCCTGCACCCGTGCAGCACGCCGCTTGATCTGCTCCGGCTTGCCGTGAAACGTCTGGTACTCAGTTTTGTAATCACGAGCGCTTTTAGCCATCACCCACTCCTGTATTCGCACACGTCCTGCGATACTGGGCAAAATTTACACAACCCACTAGGAGTGGGGTTCCATGTGTTCACATCCGTTGCATTGCCGATCCGATCCACATACCCCGCCCAGCGGGACAGGATGTCAGGAAGTTGCTCCCGAGTATGTTCGGTCTTCACGACATTGCCTGCTACTACGAATGCCAGCAGCCCCTTCACCAGGGCAACTGCCGGGTAGTGCACCATGACCAGCGCTGCCATCAGTTCTAGCTGCGCCGTGTCTGCAAACCGTGCCGACTTCCCGGTTTTGAAGTCTATGCATCGTGCCATATGCTTCGCTTCGTTGATGACCAGCACATCCGGGATACCCCGGATCCACACCTCGGGAGCGTCAAACGCGCATGGGGTGAAGTCCTTGCGCATCCCCAGCTTCAGTTCACACGACAGCACCCCGGACATCGAAGCGATCGTTTTCATCAGCGACTCATGGCGCTGCAGATCCTCAGGCAGAGGGGTGCCTTCCGTCAGATACAGCTCGAACGCCTTGTGCACCCGCTCCCCGTACAGCGTCGCTTCGGTAGGCTGCGACCGGAATCGGCGTAGCACACGTACTTGGTAGTACCGTCGGGCGCATCCTTGGAAGTCTTTTATAGCAGAGTATGAGTAGGTCGCCATGATTTCATGAGAGGTGCCAAGGCTTGAGTCTAGCACGCACCATATGACTCGCCCACTCCCGACTCACAGTCAAGCGGCAGCCCCGTAGCCCACGAAGGTACCCACCGCATGCACGCCTCGACGTAGGCCTGCGCCTGCTGGGCTTCCTCCTGCGGAGCTACGCACGCCACCGAGTCGTGCACGGTCAGCACGACTTTGTACTTTCTGGCGATCTTCAGCATCTGCTCAGCGACGATGCATCGCGCAATTGCCTGAGTAAAATTCTCCACTACTTTGCCCCCGTACACATGCGTCGACACCCCGCGAGAGTCGTACACCCATGCCGCCTTGCCGCTCTCAGATTCTACTTGGCGTAGTCCTGGGTACTGAATATGCAGCCCGCTGGGGAGTAGCAGCCCCTTGTCCGGCGCTACCGTAACCACCCCCTTCTGGTCGATGGCGTAGGGCATCCTTGCGTGCAGGTACTGCAGTGCTACATCCGACATCCGCCATAGCTCGACGATCTTGTAGTTGGCGTCCCGGTACGCCCGCACCAGTCGCTGCGCCTCGTTCTCATCCACCTCGACCTGTGCCTGCGACTTCAGGAACGCCCGCAGCTTCTTGTGCCCGGCGCCGTAACCACAACTGAGTACCAAAACTTTCCCGACGAAGCGCTCCGCCTTGGAAATCTCCTCTGGAAGCTTGCCGTACACCCGGCTCGCCATGAGCTTGTAGACATCCTTCTTGCTCCGGAACGCTTCGACGGTATCGTCCTGTCCCGCTAGCCATGCAAGGGTACGTGCTTCGATCTGCGACGAGTCACAGTCAATTATCACGTGCCCCGCAGGGGGGAGTATGGCGCGCTTCAGCTTGCCCGCATCCTTACCACGCGACGGAAGGTTTTGCAGGTTTACGCCGTCCGAGTTATGCACCAGCTTGCCATTGGCGACGAACCGATGACGCGGGCCGCAGTTCAAAATGTCATACACAGGGACCAGCATATTTTCTCCGTTGAAGTATCTCGTCATCCGTAGCGCCTTGCTTGACCCAACTGCGGATCGTCTCGTAGGTCAGATCAGGCCGCTGAGGCTGCAATAACCGGATCCGCTCACCTCGCTCCGTTCGACGGTACGCCCGCTTATTGCGGGCTTGTTCCGAGCGGGTTGCCCACCGAAGGTTTCCGGGTTCGTAGTGCCGGTCGTTATCGATGCGGTCTAGCGAGTGCGCGGCGCTTGGTTTCGGACCGATGTTGTACAACACCCACGCCACAGCGGCTCGCACGTTCGGAAACAGGAAACAAATCCCACGACCACCGTAGTTTTCGTAGCTTTCGCTGTTTGAATTTGTGCATCGCTGCTTTGCGCCAACCAGCATGGCACGCGTCTTACGCACGGTGTCTTCGCCAAATTGCGCGACCAACACATCCGGTGGAAGGGCTGCGTTTTTCTGAAGGGCCGCTTTTGATGCAGTACGCGCCATACCCCGTCTTACTTCGACAGGGATGCGCAACATTCGCGCACGACCGGCGCACGACCGACAATACGGAGAGCCCCCTGCCAGCAGATCCGCTACGCGTACTTCTTTCTCCTTACCGCATTGGCAGCGGCACAGAAGCCGTTCCTTGGTCGAACGCCGCAAGTCTCCGAGCGGCGTCCACATCGTTCTTGGTAGGCATTCGCGCAGCTTGGATGCGGTGGCCTCCCTGCATTGCTGCTCGTAAGCCAATCTCGCCGGAGTCTGTGAATACGACATGTTCTGCGGTCCCCGTTATCCCATCCCACGAAACGACTTCTTGGTATCCGCTGAACTTCACGCCTTCGTGTTCCACAAATTCCTCGCCGTCCCAAACTAGGTCGTCTACGAGCACATCTACGATGCGCTTCTCGATCACGCCCACGCTTGGATCATAGACGATAACCTGAGTGTCTGCAACTAAGCAGCCCGACCAACGTCCCGAGTGCGCCCCGTAGTACCGCAGCGGCACAGGGAAAGCGCCACGGCCGCACATCTCAATAAACCGCTCGGTGCGGGTTTCCTCAAGCGTCGACTTCGTACCGAGCCGCGCCGCCACGAGGGCCTGCACACGATCGTCCTCGTGTTCTTGCAAAGCAATAAACGCCTCATCCGTTTTTGCAAACGCATACGTCTCTTTGCCCGTTGCCGGGCTGATCTTGCGTGGGGGGTCCACGCCCTGCGCCTGCAGCATAGTCGCGAACTTCTCGTTGGACATCAACTCCGTACGTACTTCCTCCAAGCTCGCCGCCCCGGAAACGCTCTCCAGCAGCGCCGCCTTGCGGTCCTGCACCTCCTGCAGATGCTCGATCAGCAGCGAAGCATCCAGCCGCAGCACCGGCTGCGTGAACATCCGCAACGTCAAGTCGATCAACAGAAGTTCCTGCTGCGGGAACCCCATCGCGATGTACTTGCGAAACAGTGCATACGTCAACTCAACGTCGTTGCAGCAATACTGCCCGTACCGAGCGAGCGCCTCAGTATCGAAGTCTTTGAACCGCTTGCCGAGTGCATGCACGACCTCCTCACCCTTCGTGCCGATCTGCGTCCGCTGCGCCTGCGACGCCAGTGAATGGCTCTTCTCATGCGGGAACAGCGCCCGCGACATCCCCAGCGTATCGAGCAGCGCCTTCGGGTGAATGTCGTAGTGCCATGCGAGGATGGCTGCATCGAAAGCCGTGTTCTGCGCCAGCAGAAACGTCTGCGACCAATCGATGGCGGCGAGGGCTTCCTTTACTTTTGGTTGCGGGTACCAGCGTGTCGGACCGTCATCCTCCTTGATGGCAACGCCGATAGCTTCGAACTCGGGCGAGCGGATGTAGGCTTCGGTAGTCAGCTTGGTAAGGCTGAACTGCGAAGAGTAGTACGTTTCAAAATCTGCCGTTATCAGTTTCATAATCACTCACCACCGGTGCGGCCGGCATGCCAATGCGGTGTGCTCTCTCGATTGCGCGGGCGACTTCTACAGCTTTTAGGCTGTCCACGCCTCGGATGGCGGTGAATATTTCTGCTTCAGTAAGCGGCTGCTTCATATGCGCTCGAAGCCCCCAATCCCCGCCCTCCGTGAACCCTTCAGAGTGCCCGTTATCAAACCCAGCGGCGTAGGCGGCCTTATAGCCGGCGTCGTAGTCAAGCGTTGCGTTCAACTCCTCAACGATCTTCGTCACATCCTCGATATTGTTTTCGTTGACCACCAATGCGGCACCTCCTGCCTGCATGATCGCGTCCAACTCCAGCTTCTGCAGTGCAGTCGGCTCGTTCGCGCCTGCCTTGCACTCGATGGCGAGGAAGAACCCCTTGACGCAACAGATGAAGTCAGGGATACCGGCCCGTCCGTAGCCGTTCGCAGCGGGCGAGAAATAATACACCTTGTGCAGTTTGAGAACCGTCCGCACCCGCGCCTTGACTTTAGCTTCCGGAGTAGCAGCCATCAGAAGAGTGCCTCCGGTATGTCCGCTGGTACGCGCGGCGGCGGTCGCTTGAGCACAATGACCTGTGCCGCGCACATATGGGATATGACCGGGAACGGCCACGTCGGGTCTGCAAACCGCACGGTCACTGTATCCTCGTTCGCGTTAATCACGACCCCTTCTCGGGGGGTGCCACGTTCTTTTACCCAGTCGCCAATCTTCATCACTATTTACCAGAAAGCCCGAGAAGCCCCAGCATTCAGGCGGGGGAGGGATAGGGCGGCACGCGCAGCGTGCCATGTGCTTGCTTTTCGCATTATGACCCTGTAGAATGCGAAGAATGAAATCCAGATGGAACTTCCGCTGCTACCCGACGCCCGAGCAAGAGCAACATCTTACGCGTACGTTTGGCTGTGTGCGGTTCGTTTGGAACTGGGCGTTGCGGGCGCGCACCGATGCGTTTCGCGCCGGTGAACGTATGGGTTACCCGGCCACCGACAAGGCGCTGACAGCGCTGAAGGCGACGCCTGAGCACGTCTGGCTGAACGAAGTCTCCAGCGTGTGCCTGCAACAAGCGCTGCGCGACTTGCAGGTGGCGTTCTCCAATTTCTTCGACAAGCGAGCCGCCTACCCATCCTTCAAGCGAAAGGATGCGCGACAGTCGGCCAACTACACCGAGAACGGCTTCTCGTTCGACCCGGAGCGGCGCATTCTCAAGCTCGCCAAGATCGGCGCGATCAAGGTCAAGTGGTCGCGCAAGGCGATCCCGCATCCGTCCTCGATTCGTCTGATTCGCACGGCAAGCGGCAAATACTTCGTATCGCTGGTGGTTGAGACGCAGCCCGCGCCGCTGCCAAAAACCGGCGAATCTGTCGGCATCGACTTCGGCGTGGCCCGCCTTGCCACCCTGAGCAACGGCGATCGCATCAGCAACCCGAAGCACGGCGCAAGATGGCAACGCCGACTGGCGTTCTACCAGAAGCGCCTTGCCCGAGCGGCGAAGGGCAGCAAGCGGCGCATGAAGGTCAAACACCACGTCGCCCGCATCCACGAGAAAATCGCCAACAGTCGCAGTGACACGCTGCACAAGCTGAGTACCGATCTCGTTACCCGTTTCGATGTGATCTGCGTCGAAGACCTCAACTTGCGCGGCATGGTCAAAAACCACAACCTTGCCCGCTCGTTGCACGACGCATCCATCGGAACGGCCATCCGCATGATCGAAGAGAAGGCCGAGAGGTACGGCAAGGCCGTGGTCAAAATTGACCGCTGGTTTCCATCCTCGAAGACCTGCTCCGACTGCGGGCATATCGTTGAGAAATTGCCGCTGAGCGTGCGGGAATGGGCGTGCCCTGAGTGCGGCACGATCCACGACCGCGACGCGAATGCAGCGGTTAACATTTTGGCGGCAGGGCATGCCGTGACAGCGCATGGAGACGGTAGAAGAGCCGTCCGCTCCCCGGAGCGGAAAGCCATCCGTCTGCGAAGTGCGAACCGACAAGGAGTTAATCGTGCGTAGCATGATTAACTCTGTTGGAATCTCCGGCCTTCAGGCCGGAGAGGATGTCAACCTTCAGTGTTTGCTTGCTCCTTCGCGCAGCCGGCGGCAGCCCCGAGTACAGCGGCCATCCGTCGACATGCGGCTCCGAGAGCGCGCACCAGTGCGTCGTGCCACTGCTGCGGATATGCGGGCATACCGGCTCAGCCGCAGGCTGCGCGGCGAGGCGGTCGTGTGCGGCCAGCAGCGCGTCGTGCGCTCGGCGGATCGGGTTGCCTTCTGGTAAATCGTTTAGATGATAGCAACGTAGCGCCGCTGCGATCTCTTTCAGTTCCATACTTATTTCCTTTTTGGGGCCGCAAGTTTGACGACGGCGTAAATGGGCAGCACTACAGCCAGAGCAAGCACCGCGCCGGCAAGCAGCGCGGCAGCTACCCACAGCCGTACCAGAAGTTCCAGCAGCTTCATCCGTACAGCGCCGGTTGCCGCAAGCGCTGCGGCAGGACAATGCGACGCGCCCACGCCTGAACTTCGTGCAGCGGGCTCGCCGCTCCGCCGGGGAACCGCACGATCAGTTCTCCTTCTTTGAAGCTATAGCACAAGCTGATATCGTTGACTTGGAGCAGTTCGTCCTGGCTCCACGGAATTGTGCAGTTGTTCATCATCACATCCCGACGGCCAGCAGCATAACGATAACGCCCGCAGCAAAGCCCAGTACAGCAGAAAAGATGACCGTGAACAACGCACTACCCGCACTGTCCTGCGCTGCGGCAGGTGCATCCAGGGTGGTGCGGTCCGCACGGATGCCGTTGTGCCGGACATGGTTCCGGTACGGGTTAGCCCAGAAATCACGATTGTGTATCATGTGTAACTCCTAACAGGTCAGTTCGTTGAGCGCTGCGACCAGCGCATGCGCTTTGTCCAGCGTGTGTGCACGAGCAATGATCCGCCGCGCGTTGACCACTTCAGGGGCTCCCAGTCGGACGGCAACAATGTTGTAGTACACCGTGTCGTCGTCATAGTGGCCCACGAATGCCTGCCCATCAACGCATGCGAGTTCGTATCTGAACACGCAACGTTTCGGTTTCACGTAGGCCATGGGTTTCTCACGCGGGGGCAAACAACGATCGGATTCGCTGCCACAGCGTCGGCCGCGGCTCCAGCAAAACCGTAGGGGCAGGTACGAGTGCAGGAACAGGAGTCGCTGCAGGCAGCGCCGGCGGCGCCATGAACGCCATATTGGACGCGGCTGTGCTTGCCGCAACGGATACGCTGCCGACAGGAGGCACCGGAGGAATAACAACATTCGCCAAGGGCGGCATCTGATGCTTGCGGCTCACCCTTCTGCGAGGCCGAGCGCGCTTCGCGCCGATCCCCTCCTCCCGCCGCAGAAGAGAAAGGTACTGCGAGGTAACGCCGTACTTGGCGGCCAGCACAGCGTCGTCCGTGCCGGCCCTGAGGCCTTGGATGATCTCCAGCGTACGGGTGCGACGAGTGCGAACTTTAGGTTTGCGTGACATCAACGAACTCCTTGAAAGCCCCATCAGGGGTAGTGGAAAACCAGACAATAAAATCTGGAGGTGGGAAAGGAACTTGTATGCCGTGGTTCGACATCTTAGCGATTGCAATGATCGGCACCAGCCACTGCGGTACATCGGACGTAGCGCCGTGTGTAAGCGACGTGGCGCGTAGCGGTGTGTACGCCGCCTGGGCAAACGTCTGCAGTAAAAACTGCGACCCCATTTCCTGGTAACGGTAAATTGTCACGATTCCTCCTGCATCGCGATGCGAGCGGGCATGAGCAGCATCGCGCGGGGGTCCTGCACCTCTACCAGGAACTTCATCAGGTCCATGTCAGCATCCATCAGTTCTCCAGCGTCGTCCCAGGCGATGAGTGCCACGCAAGCGTCCCACACTGCGACACACGCTGCGCCCCGCACTGCGTCCTGCGCTGCGACCCGCACTGTGGCCCGCGCTGCGCCCCACGCTGCGTCCCGCGCTGTGGCCCGCGCTGCGTCCCGCACTGCGTCCTGCGCTGCGACCCGCGCTGCGTCCCGCGCTGCGGTCCACGCTGCGGCCCACTTCTTCGGATGGTTGCGCACGTGCAGCAGGATGGCGTCGATATGCCGGGCGTTGGGAAGGTTGCTCCAGTCGTTCATC
>Ga0172365_10001245_pt1 | contig 18250 bp, 17 predicted proteins | sample LakKivSesite48cm_FD_114535 | JGI IMG/M metagenome (GOLD analysis project Ga0172365, IMG submission 114535) | Sediment microbial communities from Lake Kivu, Rwanda - Sediment site 48cm | ecosystem: Environmental > Aquatic > Freshwater > Lake > Sediment | place: Rwanda: Western Province, Lake... | reverse complement strand
TATTGTTGAACAAAACAGGCCTCAACGTTCCCCTGAGTTTTTTGAGAAGACATAAATAGGCTGGGACTTCCCATTTCAATGTGAACCTGCGAAACGTAAAATTATATCCGAAGCGAGGAAACGAAGCGAAATGAGACTCTCCAAGGGCAAGGTTCCGCCTGAAACCCTCAAAAAAGCCGTGTTCAGGTACCTCGGCGCCGAGAACCCCGACGTAATCCTTGGACCGTCCTTGGGGGTGGACGGCGCGTTGGTGAAGGTGGGCGGCAAGCTCCTCGTTTCATCCATGGACCCCATAACTGGCGCGGAGCAGAGGATAGGCTGGCTCGCCGTGAACGTGAACGCCAACGACATCGCGACCTTCGGCGTCCAACCCGCGTTCTTCACCTCGTGCCTTCTCCTGCCCGAAGACTCGTCGGAAAAGACCGTCGAAACGATCTGCCGACAAATCGGCTCAGCAGCCAAGAAGCTCGGAATCGCCGTCATAGGCGGGCACTCCGAAATCACGTGGGAGCTGAAAAGGCCAGTCGTCATCGGCTGCGCGATGGCCGTAACCGAACCGGGGAAATACGTGACCTCAGGAGGCTCAAAGCTCGGAGACAATCTCATACTCACTAAGGGAGCAGGCATCGAAGGAACAGCCATACTAGCCACCGAAAAATACGGGACGCTCAAGAAACAATTCAGCGCCTCGCTCTTGAAGTCGGCCAAAGGCTTCTACGACCAGATCAGCGTCGTCAAGGAAGCGGTCTCAGCCTATAACTTCGGCGGAGTCACGGCCATGCACGACCCGACCGAGGGCGGAGTCGCAGGCGGAATCCACGAGCTGGCTGACGCGTCGGGTCTGGGAGTTAAAGTTTTCAGAGAAAAAATCCACGTTCCGCATGAAACCGAGGAAATCTGCGGGTTCTTTAAGATTGACCCACTTCAGCTCGTTAGCTCAGGAGCCCTCCTCATCTCGGCGAACCCGAAGTCGGTGGACGGAATAGTCCGTATACTCGTGAAGAACGGCGTCGAATCTGCAGTAATCGGCGAGTTCACGAAAGACCCGAGAGACCGCATTCTTATAAACAGCGACGGAAGCTCAAAAAACCTCGTCAGACCCGTAAGCGACCACCTCTGGTCAGCCCTCGAGAACTGAGTTTCCCGAATTTCCTAGGGTTACGATACGTTTTTCAGCAAGCCCAACACTCGTTCATACGAGACCGTATGCGGTACTGCATAAAGTGCGGAACGCGACTACCCGAGGACCCCACCGCCCAGTTCTGCCCAAACTGTGGCTTCCCAGTAGCTGGGCAGCTGCCGCGCGAGAGACCCTTTGAGCCAATCACTGAACCTCATAGGGGGCTGAGGATTGCTACGTTCAGGACCCGCATCATGGTGTTGTTCGTGGCTTTTGTCGTCTGTTTCGCCATAACCGCGTCAGGGTCCCTTTCCAGCATCGGAGCTTCGGAGGCTCAGGACCTTACGGGGCAATTCGACAACATGGGTGAACTGCTGAACACTGTTGGGCTCGAATTCATCTTCGGGAACAACCTAAAGCACTGCATAATAATGTTCGCGCCGGGTCTCGGACCGTTCTACGGCGGCTTCGTCCTCTACTCGACTGGAAGGATTCTCGCTGCCTTAGGCGCAACCGAGGGAGTCAACCCCCTGGGGCTGCTGGTGACCTTGTTCATCTACCCGCACGCTTGGCTGGAATATATTTCCTACAGCTTAGCCGTTTCCGAAAGCCTCTGGCTAATCTACGCCGTCGTTAAGTTTGGCGTAAGAGGGTTCAGAAGCGAGCTTTCAACGGCTGCAAAAACAGTTGCGGTCTGCGCTGTGTTGCTTCTGTTGGCAGCGTTGGCTGAAATGTACGTGATATCCCTTGCGTCCGCTTGAGTCTGCTACTTCGTTTCTTCGGTGAAGATTTCGTGTAGCTCCTCTTTCCGCATCCCGAGCTTCTCCGAGAGCTCCTTGACCCACCTCGTGTAGAACCTGAAGGCGGTGCGGACTATGCTGATCTTTTCCTCGTCAGACATTTTTTCCTCCTCGACCAACAGAAGAGCGAACCACCTCCCGAGGTCAGTCAGAGTGTAGTACTTGACCCACACCGTCCTCCCCGAGGCTTCGCTCTTCTCCATGTCGTCGTCCAGTATCCGCAGCTCCGTCAGCGACTTCAGGTGCTCAATGACGGTCTTGTTGGAGTAGCTGAGAGCCGCAATCAACTCCTTCTGGAAAATCTTCTCCGAAACGCCCTGCTTCAGCGCGTATTTTAGAATGTCCGTTGGGACCTTTGAGTCGAAGATTGCGCTGAAAACTTTTTCTTTCTTCCCTCTCGGAAGAAAAATTATGTAGGGATAAAGCCGCTCGGACATAATGCTTCAGCCTTAATCTTGTTAGTGCTGTTATGGAATTATCGTTTATGGTCTGTTAAGGCAGCTTTGCAGCAGTAAAGCTTTTAACGTTGTGTAATAGATTACATTGGACTTCAGAATGCTACACTCCATCCATCTCTCGACAAGGAAAATTGCGCTCATCGCCCTGTTCTCAGCGCTCTACTACGTCATGTCGTTCATGCCGGGAATAAAAATCGCCACGGGAGCCGTGAACACCTCGATCCAAATCGAAGCCTTCATGGCATCCGTCTTCGGATTAATCTTGGGACCATACGTAGGCGCCGCGACAGCCTTCATGGGAGCGCTGCTGGCTTGGCTGCTGCCCCCAGGACTTCCAACCCTGACAAGCTTGATTTTCCTGCCGTCGCCCGTGATAAACGCCTTCACGGTCGGCTTGATTTACAGGGGGAAGTGGAAGCCAGCTTTCGTGACACTTGCCGCCGTGGTTTTTGCTTTCTGGCTGCTGCCCGTTACCCAGCCGTGGCCTGAATACTCCTACGTCGGGTTCTTCACAATGTGGGACAAAATCGCAGCGTTGCTCCTCATACTTCCCTCAGCCTTACTCCTGAAGAAGACTGTAAAAAACGCTGCACATCCCGAGGCACAACTCAACTTGCAGGCGAAGACTCGAAGAATAAATGCCTCTTTCGTCCTCGTTTCTGCTGCGGCAGTCTTTATTCTGGTCAATGCTTGGACCGTTGCGACAAGCGGGAACCCGAAGTACCAGTTCGACCTCCTCGGAACAACGTTCAGAATGAGCCTTATCACGAAGGAGATTTTCCCCGCTGTATCGGTCGTCGGTTTCGGGTGGCTCTCGCTAGGCGTCGGCATACTACTCTGCAGCGTCCTGCTTCTGGCGATGCCGAAAAAGCGTAAGGTCTGGAGCACATTAATATTCGTGTTGTCGTGCGTAAGCGCACTCATCGGTGGCGGCTACGTCGTCGGGCTGTTCCTGGGCGTACTAGGCAGCACATTCGAGTATTTGACGAAGAAGCTGTCCCTCTCAAGGCGAACCCTCTTCGGTGACATGACGGTGTTTTTCTTGCTGGCTTACGTCGGCAACGAGGCTGACGCCGCCTTGGGCAACCTGATTTTCGGGCTTCCGCCTGTTTACGAGGGGCTTTTCCTGATGAACGTGGACGCTCTCCGCCTCTCCTTCATCGTCGCGCCCATATTCTATTTTGCAGTAAGGTTACTCCAAGCGGTAATCACGGCTCTGGTGGCAACCCCGTTAGTGAGGAGCCTCAAGTCGTCCGGGTTTGACGTGGGAAGACCGTAAAATTGCTCGCAAATTAGCTTTTTTTAATTGTTCTTGGAATTGGGAAAGTTTAAAATGCTCTGCTTTCGTCAATAAAAGTTGAATGTTATGGAGAGCAAGAAGTACCGCAAGTTTCTGGAGAAGCAGGCTGAGGAGAACCCAGTCAACATAGAGGACTCCAAGACCACAAGGGGCTTCAAGATAACGTGGGACAGCGCTCACGAGGAGCCTGTCCGAAGCAGCTCCTCCGACATCCTCGACTCCCTCTACCTCGGAAAGAACATGGAAGAGAACGTGACCGTGGAGCGCAAAGCCGCGAGCCTAATCAGGGACCGCCTCAAAGGGCTCGAGGAGGAGAACCTTCGGCTTCGCAGACGCATTACATCATTCAAGTTTCTGATGGTTGCCTTGGGAATCAGCTTCATCTTCGTCGTCGCCATCCTCATCAGCCTCCTGTTCCCCCAGTTCAGAATAATGTTGTAGGTGAAAAAGATTGAGCCTCCAAGACACGGTGAGAAACCTCGAAAAGGAAATCAGCCTAAGGTTCGTGGGCAACGAAGAAGCCATCCGAATGATGATTCTGAACCAGCTCCACCCCCGTTCAACCACATTAATCCGCGCGGGTAGGGGAGTTGGGAAATCGACCCTCATGCTTCTGCTGCTCAAGGGCATGTGCGGAGACGACTTGGTCGTTGTGTCGGGAGCCTCGGAGGTCAAAAGGGGCGAAGTTGTGGGGCGACTGCACATCCCGTCGCTCGAGAAGGAGGGAGTTGAGAAGGTCCTGTGGGCTGCCTTCACAGAAAGCCGAGGAAAAGCCCTAGACGAGGTTAATAGGCTTAACCCGTACACGACGGCTAACATCCACCACCTGATGCAGTTTGGCGAAGTCTGGGCCTATGGCAAAAGGGCGAAGGTCGGGGACTACGCGCTGGTGGCAAACGAGAACCCGATGGACGCCACGTCGTTCATTCACCCGCCGCCCTTCTACGACAGGTTCGACATCTGCCTCTTCCTCCGCTCGCTGACTCTGAGCGAAAAATTCCAGCTTCAGGAGCTCCTCGAAAAGTACGACTGGAACCTCATCGACTCGATGCCCCAGGTCCTCTCGTTCAAGGAATTGGAAGCCATCAGGAAGGAGGTGTCTGATTTGGAGCTCGACCCAAGCTTGGTCGGCTACATCAACCTTCTCGTGAGGGACTTTCAGGCGTGCGTCCGCGACAAGGAGGAGTCCGAAATCAAGCCCCCCGCCCTGTGCGAGGGTTGCCACTTCATCCGCGACATATGCGGCACAATCAAGGAGCCGCTCAGCGAAAGGGCGACCGTGGCTCTGACCCACCTCGTCAAGGCTACGCAGTGGCTGAACGGGAAGTGCGAGCTCGAAGATGTCCTCCACGTGGCTCTGCTCGTGTTTCCCCACAGATTAACGCTTGTACGAACAAGAAACTTACTTAACGACATGGTCGAGATTCTCGAGAGAGAAAGAATCAAGATGGCCGACAGGAACTCGAGGAAGCAGTGGCCGCTCCTGAACGAGCTGCTGAAGGACTTCAACCGCTCGGTCTACGGGCTGGCGCGGGAAGCCGCCATAGAGGACGTCGCGTTCGCCGAGGAACTAATCCGACTCGAGGACCAGTGGGTCAACGAGGGGCGACTAAAGCGGGACGATACTCTCTCGACGCAGATGGGCTGGAGGCGTCCGTCTTACCAAGGTGTCCCGTTCTAAATGAAGGAAAAAGAAGTCGACATCCTGAGCCTCTTCAATCAGGCGTGGGTCGAGATGTACTGCCCACCCGTAAGGCTCACGCTCAAGGAGAAGACAGACAAGGAAGCGAAGTTTTCCGCGGTGAACGGAGCAGTTTATCTCAAGCCTGACATTGTGCCGCAGGGAGCTGACCCTGACGAGTATCTGCTGTGGTTCTTCCGCCACGAGCTTTCGCACGTCCACCACTGCCCGTACGACGTCAAGACGGCTTACAGTCTGGAGCAGGCGGCCTACGACATCATTCAGGACTGGGACCTCGCCTACTTGGCGACCCACATCTTCTCGAACATTCAGGTCGACATCAACTACCTGCCCAGAAGGTTCGGGGAGCTCCCCTACTTCGCCCGCGTGATCGGCAAGAGGCAGCGATCCCTCGTCGACACGATCATGGACGAAATCTACCTCTGGGTCAACCCGTCGGTGAAGTCGGAGAACAAGGAGGTCTCGGAGACCGCGAAGGAGATCCTGATCGTCAGCTCGCTCGAGAGGACGTGGCACGTCAAGGTTCAGATGATCGCCCACATCCTCGGCAGGCTGATGGCGCGGAACTCGAGGCTGTTCTCGGGGAAGAACGTGAAGAAGTTCGCCGAGGGGAACCCGCTTCTCGTCCGCGAGGACTTCCTCCACTCCTCGATAGACAGGTTCTCGGAAACCTACGGGTCAATCTCTAACGAGGCAGCAGCGAAGTCGTTTTATAAGCAGTGGATGAAGCCGCGCCTCTCTGATGATGAGATCGAGAAGGTCAAGGAGCTGGTCGAGGAGAAGATGAAGACGCACGCAGGCACCTCAGGGAAGGAAGAGGACAAGAAGGAAAAGGCCTTAGTGCAAAAGAAGTTCTACGGAGAGTCCACTGAGCGCGAGGTCCCAATCTCCGACACGAGCCCCTCAATCGACGATTTCGGCAGCGAACCCCGGCTTTCTACCTCGATCTCGAAGCCCTACGCAAAGATAAAGTCCGACGTCATGGAGCAGATGCTGTGGAAAAGGTTCTGGTACAAGTCGAGAGCCCAGCAGACTATTATCCAGTACCTTTCAGCGAGCCGAAGCCGCCGACCCGTGTGGGCGGTCATGAGGTACCCTGACGAGTGGTACATCGAGGACGAGATCGAGGACTTGGACATCGAGACAAGCATGGACGAGGGACCCCTCATACCCGAAGTCACGACCCTCAAGTGGGTGGAGGAGCCGACCCCGCACGGTCAGTCCCTAGCCAGCGGCTACGTCCCCTCCGCAGTCGTCGTCCTGGACGTCAGCCTCAGCATGGAAAGCGTCAGAAACGAAGCAGCGGTTTCGGCGTTCATCGCTTACCTGAGCGCCCGTAGGGCTGGGGGGCAGACAGCCACCGTCGGCTTCTCGACGGGATTTGTGTCCGCGGACTGGGACGCGCCCGAGGAGATGAAGGAGCTTTCGCTCGCGATGGAGTTCGGCGAGTTCACGGTTTTTCCGACTCCCGAGGTGTCGAAGATTGTCTCGGCCAACATGGGACCGTGCTTCGTCGTCATCATTACGGACGGCGGGTGGCAGAACGTTGAGGAAGCGGTTCCCGCGCTCGAGCGGATAGCCAACTCGGGGCACAAGATTGTCATCTTCCTCCTCAAGGGCAGAGAATACCCAGACAGGATCGAGCTCATCAAGCACACTCCGGACCTGAGGCTTTACGCACTCAAAAACCCGGAGGTCGAGCTGCAGGGCTTGATACTTTCCGAAAGCATGAAAACCTACAAGACTTTCCTGATGTAAACAGCGATTTCCTCATCTAGTTTGTTAATTATTGTCAATTCGCCGTGAATTTTTATCGGTAATTGCTCAACTATTCCTGTTCCAAGAACTCAACTGGTCTCGGCGGAGTTGGGCCTAGTCCTCTTCGGGTTCGTATCTGGCTTATGATTTCCATTTGCATCGAGTCTGGGACGGGTGCCCATCGGCTGAACTGCGTCGCCCAGAAAGCTCTGCCTTGGGTCGATGACCGCAGTTCGTCCGATATTCCGAATGACTCGGCGACTGGAATCTCGGCTTTAACGATCATCATGTCTTCCTCGTTAATCATGTCAAGAAGCTTGCCGCGCCGTTTCTGAACAGTGGCTATCACTGGACTCACGAAGTCGTTCGGGACCTTGCAATCGAAGCTCATGATTGGCTCCATAAGCCGCGGATTGCACATGAGGAAGCATCCCCAGATCGGGCGCCAAGTCATGGGCAGTATCTGCGCTGGACCCCTGTGGACTGGGTCTTCGTGGACGGAGATGTCCTCCAAGTTCACCTTCAAGCCGTAGGCTGGCTCCTTCGCCAAAACTGATTCGTGGACGGCTTCGCGGAAGCCCGACTTCACGTGGTCAAGGACTTCCTCAACGTACTGTTTCCCCTTTATCCTGTTGACGAGGACGTTTGTGCCCTCTATCGCGATGACGTTGCGGGCGTCGTCCGTCACCCAGCCCAAGCCTCGCAGCATCGTCTGCCTCTCGTCGCGCTTCTGCATCTCCGAAAGCTTGCCGTCTCTTAGGGCTTCGATGACCTCTTCCGAGAGTCTCTCGATGGTTAACCACAGCTTGTTGTGTTTGTTCGGGCTTTTGCCCATCACGGATGGACCCTGATAACTCTGGCTGATCGCCTCGCGGTAAATGACGATGGGCTTACTCAACCGAGCCTTCAACCCCGCTTCCTGCATGCGGTAAGCCGTGATTTCGAGGTGCAGCTCGCCCATGCCGCTCAGGAGGTATTCTCCGCTTTCCTTGTTCATCACGAAGTGCAGGTTCGGGTCCTCAAGCGTTAGCTTGTGCATGACCTTGTCGAACAGTGGCAGGTCTTTCACGTCCTCAGGTTCAACAGCGACGGTAACGACTGGATCAGAAACGTACTTTAAGGCTTCGAAAGGCTGAATGTCATAACCTTCTTCGGCAACCGTTTCCCCAACACGGATTGACGGTAACCCAGAAACGGCGGCGATGTTTCCCGCTGGAATCTTGTCCACGATGACTCGGTCAGTAGCCATGGCCATGTAGACCTGCTGGATTGCTCCTGACTGCCGACTTGAAATAAGCCGAACCGTCTTCCCCTTTTCGACTGAACCGCTGAACACTCGCCCGATCGCGACGACGCCACTGTGTGGGTCAACCTCAATCGTGGTTATGCACATGAGAAGCGGACCATTAGGGTCAACCTTAGCCATAGCCTCAGCCACTGGACCCTTCAAATCACCAGGCCAAATCTGTTTTTGCCTAAATGGCTGCGCCTCCAGCGGGTTTGGCAGGTGCTCGCAGAACATGTCCAGCACTGGTTCCCACAGTGGCACTTTTTTGCTTAAGGCGTCGACCTTCTTTCCCACGTCCTCTTGTTCTCCAGAATACGCGTCTATAACTTCCTTAAACGTCAGGCCCTTCGCCTTCATGTAGGGTAAATTGAAGCCCCACTTGTGGAGTGCGGACCCGAAGGCGACCCTTCCGTCCTCAATCTTGACCTGCCAGTCCTTCTTGTGCTCCTGCGGCGCGTACCTTTCGATCAGGGTGTTCACTCTGACGATGATTTTTGCGAACCTGTTCTGCATGTCTTCGGGCGTTAGCTTGATTTCTTTTATGAGCCTGTCGACCTTGTTCACGAAAAGAAGCGGCTTGACCCTTTCACGTAATGCCTGCATTAAAACGGTTTCAGTCTGAGTCATAGGACCCTCAACAGCGTCGACCACGACGAGTGCGCCGTCCGCGGCTCGGAGGCTCCTCGTGACTGCCCCGCTGAAGTCTATGTGCCCGGGGGTGTCGATGAGGTTGATGAGGTAGTCCTCGTTCCTGAATGTGTGGGTCATGCTGATGTTTGAGGCGAAGACCGTCATCTGCCTCTTCTGCTCGAGCTCCCACGAGTCGAGGAACAGCTTCTGCCCGGCGGTCTGCTCGCTTATGATGCCCGCTGCTGCCAGTAGGCTGTCCGAAAGCGTGGTTTTGCCGTGGTCCACGTGGGCGATGATGCTGGTGTTCCGTATCTTCGTCGGCTCGTTCATCAGCTTAACGATGTCTTCGACCTGCTTGTAGCGTCCCATAACCCATTCCTCCAATGCGATTAAGCAAATTTTGAGTCAATTTTTAATACTTCTACGTTAGGGTAGTGAGTAACGAACATGAGAAAACGGCTCTATTTAACTTTTCGTTCACAGCCATCAAGCAAAGGACCGAAAAGGTCGACCCTACGGTCAGCCCAGAGGTCGTTGCGCTCCGAGACCTTCTTGGAGTCAGCCTCCTTCGGGTCAACCTCGACGACCCGCACCTCCTCGCGGCTTTTCGAGCTCGCTGCAAGAACCTTCATGTCCGGGCCGACTATCTGGCTCATCCCCGTGAACTTTACGCCGCGCTCGGACCCCACCCTGTTCGCGGTCACGACGAAGACCCTGTTCTGGACAGCAGCCCCCAGCAAAGTCTTTTGGCAGAAGGGCAGGACAAGGTTCGACGGGTGGCAGATGACTTGGGCGCCCTTCAGAGCCAGTATCCGCAGGACCTCGGGGAAGAACCAGTCGAAGCAGATCATGACTCCGATCCTTGCCTTGGGCGTGTCAAGAACGGAGATTGGCCCGTCTCCCTTCGAGAACCAGAGCTTCTTCGTGTTGAAGAGGTGTGGCTTCCTGTAGACGAAGACGAACCCGTCCGGTCCGACGAGGACGGCTGAATTAAAGTATTCGTTATCTCTCCTTTCGCATACCCCAGCAACAACATAAAGACCGCGGTCCTCAGCAAATGCAGCTAGGGCTCGCGTGGTTTCTCCTTCAGGAATCTCCTCGGACAAAATTCGTAGTTCTTCCTGCGACCTGAAAACGTACCCCGTGTTGCACAATTCGGGGAGAACAAGCAACTCTGCGTCTTTGGCTGCCCCTTCGTCCATGAATCCGAGGATTCTCTTCAAGTTCTTCTGCTTCTTACCAAAAAGGGGTCTGAATTGTACGTATCCGATTCTCATGCGTGGTCATCCTCAAAATTATGTTCCCCCGATTTGCATTTTTCGGTGATGACCCGACGATTCGCAAGGTTGAAATAACTCGGTCTTCAAGTATTTTTTGAGCGACATGAGCAAAGAAGATTTTCGAGCCAGCCTTGAAAAGAGCAAGAGCTACAGCGACCTCTTCGTCATTGTAAAAAAAGCTGTGAAGAAGGTTCTGGGCAGGAACAGGTCCGGGCTCCTCCTTTACCTGAGCGACCTACCTCTGGGCATAGGCGCGTATCATTCGGTGGGCACGAACGGCATCGTCCTGAACAGGAAGGTCCTTGAGGTTGCTTCGAGGTCGGCGAAGACGGACGCGGAGATGAACTCCCTCATCTTCTCGCTGCTTCTGCACGAGTACCTTCACTCGCTGGGCTACTTGGACGAGAGCGAAGTCAGAAGACTTGTATATAATATCAGCTTGGAGGTCTTCGGCAAGGACCACCCGGCCGTCACGATGTCTCTGGGTTCGCCTCTGACGAAGGTGTTGCCACAGGACCTGCACGACGAGGACGAGGGTTCAGGCTTGGAGCTGGTCAGAGACTTCGAGAAGCCCGACCAACCCTACATCGCCTAGTTTTCTGGAACATTATTGTTGTCCTCAACGGGAACTCCGATAAACTTAAGTTCATGTCCCTTATTTTCGTCTTCTAAGTGACTCAAAATGCCGCTGTTCGGAAAAAAGAAAGAGCCCGGAGTCGAGCAGACCTCCTACGAAGTCTTCGGCGGGTTCACCATCGCCAAGGGCCAGTCAGGCTACGAGATCAAGTGGAAGAACCCGAACCCGACCTCCATAACCGTCTTGGCTGAGCCCGTCATCGACGTGAATGTTAAGACGAACAAAGTCGGCGACCTGCTTCAAGTCCTTACAACCGAGTGCAAGCTAATACTGACGAAGAGGGGCGGAAGCACAGAAGCCCGCGTCTCCCACCTTTGGAATCCAATCTAGTCCAGAAGGTAACTATTCTTTTTACTTTTGTTAGAATGGTGTTCCAGAGAAGAAACTGCTTGTGAACCCATAAACCGCATGATTTAAAAATAGCTTTTGCCATTTATTTGAGGGTCGTGACACATATGCCGAGTCTCCTTACTGGACGACAGCTGAAATCTTGTTTTAGGGTGTTCTGCCCGTTCGAGAAAGACGGAACCCTCAAGCCGGAAACGGAAAGGATAACGATTCTCGCATCGAACATCAACCCGCCCGTTGACCTCGAAGGAAGAGCCTTCGCCATGGCAGCGGCGCAGGGCAAACAGTCTCCGATGATCATCCAGATTAGTTATAACTCGATGAACCTTTCAGGCGGCAAGGAATCGCACTTCAAGGTTCCCGAAGGCGTCTCGAGGCAGCCAAAGCCCTCCCCTGCGCCAGACGGGGTTGAGCTTCAAGTCGAAGTTCTGAACCACCTCATTAACCAGTACGGCGCAAAGTACGTAGCCGTCTCGCTGGACCACTTCAACGTGCCGAAGTTCGACGAAGCCACGTTCTCAAGCCAGCCCATAAAGAAGTCCGTTCGGACCGAAGTCGCCGAAGCCCGAATCAAGGACGCTGTCAACTACATGGAGCCCGTCTTCGGTAAGGTGAAGCTCGAGGAAAAGACGGTCAGGGCGTACGTGAACTACCTTTCGGGCCCGGAGTACGCGGGGTTCAAGAGGGACTTCATCAACGTCGTCGCGGCGGTCAGCCCGGCGTGGGGCATGATCGACACTGAGAAGCTCCCGCCCGTCCTAGACTTCGCGGTGACCCGCGAGATCAGCGACGCCATCAAGAGGGAGCTTGGGAACGAGGACATGGCCATCGAAGCCGAGTTCGGCGCGACCGCGTCAAGCGGCAAGGAACTCGAGTACACGCAGATAAAAGGAAAGGCTCTGGAGTCGTTCGCCGACCAGGTCGTCTCCTTCGTGAAGTACACGGGCGCCGAAGGAATCGCGTACCCAATCGGCATGGCTCACGCCGCCAAGCTCGATGAAAAGCATGAGCCCGACATCGCTAGGCTTGAGGAGGTCCAGAGGAAGCTGTACCTCGAAACGGGCGACATCGTGCCCTTTGCACAACACGGCGGAACTGGAGCCGCAAGGGTTGCTCGCGGGCTCGTCGGCAAGGACAACATCAACACGAAGTACCTCGTGGACGGGGCGAACGCCGTTGCAAGCCACGTTGAGAAGAACTTGGCAGCGATAAGGGCTGGTGACAAGAAGGCCTGCGGGACCGTGATACACGACCTCATGGTGATGGCCGTCTACAAAGGCACACTGGACAAGCTGGAAGAAACCGGAAGCTACCAGAAAGCGCCCATGCTGAGCTCAGTAGTCTAAAAAGGGGCACCAGAATCCCCTCTGATTATTTTCTTTAATTCATGATTAGGGGAAACCATGCGCGACCCAATTTAGCCCCTTACGCCGATGCCTCTTCAGTTGATAGCCTCTATGGCGTCTCTTGCATATAACTCGAGGTTAAACGCAACGGTTCATGTTCGTATTCCAATACGTCAACACAATGTCAAAAATCAGACTTCATAATCTGATATAATTTCTGCTACTCTGCGAACCTTTTCTATGCTACCGTCGGGAGGCAGCATGTCCGATATTCCGACCACAATGTTGGGCTTGAACATGCCCAGAAGCCTGTGCACAAAACTTTCCAATTCTTTGTCACTGACAGTTGACAGGAAATGCGTGGCGGGAATACCATCAAAAAGAACCTTATTCTCTAAAGCACCTTTCAATTCCTCTAGGGAAACGTTTCCCTGAGGCGTCGGTGGAATACATTCCAGCCCGTCCAATCCAGTTTCAGCCACGAACGGCAAGAGTTTGTTCACTTTTCCGTCCCAGTGGGACGTGCAGTACTTTCCGACTTGGTGAAGCTCCTTCGTGCGCTGCTGATAATATGGTAGCATGTACCGCCTGAAAATTGGGGGCGAACACAGACCCTCGTCGATGTTGTCGCCAAAATTAATAATTTTGAATGGTGTTTTACGTATCACCATGAACCTTTTGTCATCGTTTTCCGCGTAGACTTTGAGCAGATCCTCAACCTTTTCGCAGTGCTTCCACAACGCGATTACGCCGTTCTGAAACCCCATGTGAACGATGAAAAGCCTCTGGATCGAACCCCAAGGGAGATTAACGGACGGCTCAGTTCTGCTGCCTAGAACCGTTTCTCTTTTCCTGTAGAGTTCCTTGTCGAACTCGAACCTTTGGCGCCCAAGAACATAGGAAAGCACCTTAAAGTCTTCGGTCTTCTTCAACATGTACTCCACGCGCAGAGTTGCTGTTCCCCATTCCGTGTTTCTTTCGACTTGAGTTAGGCTGCCCTTGGGAGTTCTATATTTCGTGTAAATGTGGTCGTTTTCTCTCTTGACTAAAACTTTTACGTGTTCGCCTTCGACGGTTCTTATGGTGTCATCGAAGAAGTGGTAACCTCGCGGCGAAGCGCCTAAATCATCGTAGATGCCCAAAAGGCCCCAACCAACGTACCGGGGTGGAAGAGTGCCCCTAGCCTTGTTCACGTCGTACCAGTGATGAAGCCTCGGCTGCCAAACCAAGCGGTCAATGCTTCGCCTTTCGAAAACCGCCGTGATTCGTTCGCGATTATTCATCAGGATTCCACTTTGGCTTGTTTTATTTCTTCGCCGCGTATTCAGTCTTTTCGGTGCCGCCGCGGGATTCAACGGGAAACTTTTTTACAGCGTTGTGCGCTGTTATTTGTCTGTTTGACTTGTGACGGTTCAGGGCATGTCGAAAGCTGAGGGCGCGGTCAGGATCGGGCTTGAGGTTCACACCCAGCTGACCAGCTTGAAGTCTAAACTTTTCTGCAGCTGCTCTGCCGACTACAGGGGCAAAGAGCCGAACTCTATGGTGTGCCCCGTCTGCCTGGGGCTTCCCGGCTCGCTCCCCGTCCTCAACGCGAAGGCCGTCGAGTGCGCGGTCATGGCTGCGTTGGCCCTCGGCTGCAAGGTCCAGAAGCGGATGTTCTTTTTCCGCAAGAACTACTTCTACCCGGACCTGCCCAAGAACTTCCAGATTACACAGTATGATAGGGCTGGAGGGGTTCCCTTAGCCATCGACGGGCACCTTTACATCGAGGACCAGAAGAAGCGAAAGAAGATAAACATAAGCCGCGTCCACCTAGAGGAGGACCCTGGGAGGCTCGTCCACATCGGCCCCATCGACCAGTCGCTGTACACTTTGGTCGACTACAACCGCTCCGGGATTACACTTTTAGAGACTGTGACTGATCCCGACATGGATTCGCCGAGGGAGGCGCGAATCTTCCTCCAGAAGCTCAGGTCCGTCCTCGAGCACCTCGGCATCTTCGACGGCAGTCTAGAGGGCGCGATGCGGTGCGACGCCAACATCTCGCTGACCGGGGGCACGAGGGTCGAGGTCAAGAACATCTCGTCGTTCAAGGAGGTCGAACGCGCACTCGGCTTCGAAATCTCGCGGCAAAGAGGACTAGTTGAACGGGGCGGAGTCGTGAAACGCGAGACCCGCCACTGGGACGAGACTCGGCGAATCACGGTTTCGCTCCGCTCGAAGGAGGAGGAGCAGGAGTACAGGTACTTCCCCGAACCCGACCTCACGCCTATCGAGTTGACAGCTGATTTTATTGAGAAGATTAAGGCGGGGATGCCTGAGCTGCCCGACGACAGGATGAAGCGGTTTGTCGCTGCGTACGGTTTGCCGAGGTACGATGCTAGGGTACTCGTGGGCTCGAAGGCACTGGCTGACTTCTTCGAGGGGTGCGTGCGGCTGTACGACAAGCCCAAGGTGGTCAGCAACTGGATGATGAGCGACCTCCTCAGGTACCTGTACGAGAACGACCTCGAGCTGCAGGAATCAAAGATATCGCCCGCCAAGCTCGTCGAAATGATCAGCCTCATAGACAATGGCGTCATAAGCGGGAAGCTCGCGAAGAAGCTTCTGCCCAAGATCATCGTCACGGGCAAGACTCCAACCGAAATCGTCGAAGAGGAAGGGATGTACAAAATCTCGGACAGCGACTACCTAAATGGAGTCGTGGACAAGGTCTTCGCCGAGAACCCGAAAGCCGTCCAGGACGCGCTGGGGGACGAGAAGGCGGTGCACTTCCTAATCGGGCAGCTGATGAAGGCGACCCACGGAAAGGCGGACCCTTCGCTGGCAGGCCGTCTCGTCAACGAAAAAATTAACACGGTAAGAAAAACAAAGAATTAGGGTCGGAATCCGTTTCATTGTAGGTTACAATTTATTTGCTTTCTTTTGATTCAGGCACCATGACCTTCCTCAGGAACCTGTAGACTCTGAACGCGGCTTCCCTGTCAGCTGTGAAGCCTGAGGTTGAGCCGAGGAGGCAGACTCCCTTCAGCCCCCGCTTTTTTGCGAGCCCGAGCAGGAGCCCCGAGACGCCGATGATTCTGCGCCTCTTGTAGGCAACGGCGCCCTTCGACGCGTATTCCTTGACGAGGTCCTTGTCCGTGGCGGCAACGTAGATTTCCTTCGTGGGGTCCGCCGTCGGAGCCCCATCCATCGTAATAATTGATTTGCACCCGAGGTCCGAGACGTAGTCCAGTATGTCGCTGCACAACTCGTAGAAGGCGGGGATGTCCTCCAACGCGGGCTGGCTGTCCCCCATGAGGATGACGAAGTTCGGGCTGTTCGGAGAAACGTAGAACTCGTACTTCGGCGGGCGGCAGATTCCCTTCTTGTCGATGAACACGTAGTCGGGCAGGACCGGCGAGTACAGCTCCGCGAAGGGCTCCGCCTTCAGGAAGTCCCGGAAGAGCTTGGCCGCCATCCGACCGACGTCGCCGATGCTTGGAAGCCCGACGACAATCACTGGGTCAACGAGCTTCGGTTGCGAAAGCGTCCGAACAAAGGTCTTCTTCATCTAGGGCACTCAACGTAAGCTCCGCGCCTTCACGTATAGACTTTTCGTTTTCCTCGCTGCGAATGAAGGATTAATATAAACCGCCTTCCATCTCTGTGAGTGTTATGGCGGAGGAGCTTCATGGACACTAAAGAGGTCTTCAAATCGGAACTCTACAAACAGTGCCTGAAGGAAGTCAACGCCAAAGTCGGCGACAAGACATTGACTGAAAGAATGGACGCCGTGTGCAGCGTCTTGAAGGCGAGGATTCCGTACTACTTCTGGGTCGGCTTCTACTTCGCAAGAGACGAATACCTAGAATCAGGTCCATCCAGAGGTCCGCCAGCCTGTTCCCAAATACCCTATACGGGAGTGTGCGGGAAGGCCGCCAGAACGGGAAAGCCGATAATCGTCCCAGATGTCGACAAGTTTCCGGGGCACGTCGCTTGCGACCCACGAAGCAGGTCGGAAATCGCTCTGCCCGTTTTTGGTGGTGACGGGAAGGTCGTCGCGGTCTTCGACGTGGACAGCGACGGATTCGGGAGCTTCGACGAGACCGACAGGAATTGGTTGCAGAAAATATTGAAGCAAGTCTTCACTGAAGGCAAGCCTTGATTCTAGAGGAAGTCGGCAAGCCTTTGTTGACCCGTTTGCTTCCGCGTTTCCTGCCGTGTAGCTGATTGCGCTGACGGTTGTTCAACTCGGTTTTCATCAGCTTTTTTTTCGGGTTCGCTGGTTAACTCGATTCTTCCGTAGACTCCGTCGTACCCGGGGACCACGTTCAGCCTCTCTTCCCTTACCCTCAGTATCGCGTCCGCGACGGTCGGTCCAGCGGTCTCAGCCAGCTCCTTGAAGGGCGCGTCGATGAGGACCTTGTACTCGTCGCCAAACCTCGCAACGAGCGAGTTATAGATTTCCCACACCTTTTGCACCCCAGGATAGGACACGCCCAGAACCGTCTGGATGACCTCGCTCAGGGGGAGGAGGCGCCTGAAGCCCGGGACGCTCTCTGGCTTGAACCCGGCTGGCCTGTCCGCGAGTTCGTCCACGCGCTGCTCGACGCCCTTCGTGAGCTTCCTGTGGCAAACCGGGCACACATCGCTATACTTCTTAACATCTTCTGATGAAAGCGACACTTTGCAGTTCCTGTGCCCCGTCCAGTGGTATTTGCCGTATTCGGGGTAGGTCTCGATAGTGAAGAGGAAACGTTTGGGGTCTTTACTTCGTATTGCGTCCACAACGTTGCTGTACGTCAATCTGTCCAGGTTGAAGACGTTGGCTTCGCGCCCGATTCGCCAAGGCCAACTCGAGTGAGAGTCGCTGTTCGAGACGAGAGCGAACCTGTCCAGCGCGCTCAGCCTCCAGTTCATGGGCGGGTCGGACGAGAGCCCGGTTTCCACGGCGAAGATGTGCCTCGTCGTGTCCTGGTAGCAGTCCTCTATCCTGTCGAAGCCGCTCAGGTCCCCGAAGAGGCTGAACCACGGCGTCCAGACGTGCGCGGGAATCACGACGTTCTCCTGCGAAGCCTCCATCACCTCCTCGACGAGCTCAGCCGCCGTCACGTTCAGGGCTGGCCTGCCGTCGATTGTGAGACTGCCATACCGAGACAGCCGGTCGTTGATTTGGGCTGCGGTTTCGAGGCTGGGCGTCAGTATCAGGTGATGTATCTTCTTCGACTCCTCCCTGAACGGGAAGAACGTGGCAACCTCGCCCGTGACCATGAACCTCAGCGACGAATCGGGCGCTTTCGCTGGCCTGTAGAGGCTCGTATCCCCGTCTTGGGCCAGCTTCTCCCTGAGCTCCTTAAGCCACTGGGCGTGCGTGAAGTCTCCTGTCCCGACTAGGTTCAGGCCCTTGACGGGCGCGAAGCGGGCGATTTCGTCTATGCCCATCTGCTCGCTTGTCGCCCTGCTGTACTTGCTGTGTATGTGGAAATCGGCTATGACCCTCATCGCGAAGCAACCGCAAAATGTTGTGTAGTTACATTTTCTATTGAAGCCAACGGGCTTATATGAATTATTTTCTAACACCTAGACTGCTGGACGAAGACG